>Ga0194133_10000094_pt1 | contig 172362 bp, 142 predicted proteins | sample TA2KigOf40mmetaG_FD_155448 | JGI IMG/M metagenome (GOLD analysis project Ga0194133, IMG submission 155448) | Freshwater microbial communities from Lake Tanganyika, Tanzania - TA2015055 Kigoma Offshore 40m | ecosystem: Environmental > Aquatic > Freshwater > Lake | place: Tanzania: Lake... | reverse complement strand
CGGGAGTATCTTCGGAGGGCTATGAGATGGTAATTTACAACCGATGGGGAGAAGTGATGTTTGAGACCCACAATATGCAAGTAGGCTGGGACGGTTCCTACGGATTGGAAGGATTGGATTGTCCTACCGGAACGTACACGTATAAGATTACTTTTGTATTGGTCAATGTTAGCCAAGAACAAATTATTCTGACAGGGCACGTCAATTTACTAAGGTAAAAGCAACGTTCAATGTGGATTTAACGTTCAGATAATGTAAATTTGTCATTCCTTTTAAGTAATGAAAAAAATATTATTCCTAGTTGTTCTTTCTGGGTTATTCAATCGAGGACTTTCCCAAACGCAAATTAGTGTTGGAAATCAGCTAAACACGTTTACGAGTATGATAAGGGGGTACCATTTTACAGCCCCAACGAATTTTACTATTTGCGGGTTGGAGGTTCCAACTACAGCATCTAACGGTTTACAAACCGTGCGCGTTGTTCGCTTCAATGCTGCCGCACCTCCTGCGTTTCCGGGAACCACAAATAACTTTATACAGCTGTTTTCAGTAACGAATCAACCCAACGGGATAATTCCTTGTAATATACCAGTGACTACAGGGCAAATCATTGGGGTTTATGGTGTTAGGGGCAATTGCGTTAATACCTACGGGCAACCAAATTTTGTAACAAGTATTCTTGGTTTCCCGACTACATTGTCGCGTAGCGGTATGCAAAGCTGCCCTACAGGCGGTCAACCCATGGCAAATATTTGGTCTGAGACTTTTTACAACATTGGACGAATTTGGATGTATATAAACTGCTGTGCAGCACCTACTGCTGTCGCGACTAATAGTGGACCAATTTGTTCTGGGGCCACCTTGAACTTATCCGCAAATCCAACTCCTGCTGTTCCATTAGCCGGTGTTTATACCTACAGCTGGACGGGGCCAAATGGATTTACTTCCAACCAACAAAATCCAACGATTCCGAACGCAACGGTTGCCGCTTCAGGAACTTATACGATCACCATAAATTCAAACTGTGGATCCGTCAGTGCCACCACCCAAGTCACGGTTAATCAAACACCAACAACGACAATAACCAATAATACCGGGACTACCATCATCGATTGTAACGCGCCGACAATTAACGTTACAGCCAATGGCGGAACAAGTTACTCTTGGGATAACGGCTTAGGAACCAATGCAAATGCGAGCATTACTACTGCGGGCACCTTTACGGTTACTGCAACCAACGCACAAGGGTGCACGAATACCGCTTCAATCACAACGACGGTAGCTCCAGTGCCGAGCATCACCATAAATGACGCAACAATTTGTACAGGTCAAACAGCCAATTTAACCGCGGTTACCGCTCCAGCGGGAGGAACAATTGCATGGAATAATGGACAAACGGTCAGTTCAATTTCGGTAAATCCAATGCAGTCAACAACCTACTCAGCAACCTACACTTGGAATGGTTGCTCTTCTGCTGATACGGCATTGGTCACCGTCAATCCCACACCAACGATATCGGTAAACAGCGACACTATTTGTAACGGGGACACAATCCAATTAATTGCCACTCCGGATTTACCAGGAGGAACTTATTTATGGTCCAACAACCAAACAACACAAACCATAAATGTAAACCCAGGATTACCTGGAACAACCTATTCAGTAACTTATACTTTAACCGGATGCTCCGCGCAAGCGTCAGGAACGGTTACCGTGAATCCTGTACCGGTACTATCCATCGCACCATTGGTAATGTGTTATGGAGAGACAGGGACAATTACTGCGGTTCCAAACCTACCGGGCGGAACGTTTCTGTGGTCTCCTGGCAATCAAACCACGAATTCTATCACGGTGGCACCGTTGGTAACAACGACATATCAGGCTCAATATACGCTAAACAACTGTTTAAGCAATTTGGCCAATGGGTTGGTTACTATAAAACCGCTTCCAGTAATGGATTTTAGCCTTGATACCACATGGGGATGTATTCCATTGAATGTCACAATTTCCATAGATGCCCCAAATCCCAATACGGCTTATCAATGGACCTCAACCAACGGCTTTACGGGAACCGGCTCCTTGGTTCAAAATTTGTATGTCGCGGGAGGTTGTTACTCTATATTCGCGGTTGGAACCTTGAATGGATGTGTTGATAGCGCGTCAATGTTAGGGGCCGTTTGTACGGAGGGATTTCCAACAGCGGAATTTTCCTCAAATGTCGCTGTTTTTACAGAATCTTCACAATCGGTCGAATTTACGAACTCAAGTGTTGGCGGAGTTAATTACTATTGGAATTTTGGCGACGGAGAAAATTCTACAGAATTTTCGCCAACGCACATGTTTGTTGGAACACAATCCGGTGCTGAAGTTACGTTGACGGTTTCCACAGCATTCGGTTGTTCGGATAGCGTCAAATTGACCATCGGCGCTCAGGTAGGAGGACTTTATTACATACCTAATGCCTTTACTCCGGATGGAGACCCTTTTAACCCACATTTTAAACCCCTCTTTCCTGTAGGTTTTGATCCATATAATTTTAATATGTTGATATATAATCGTTGGGGAGAGGTTGTTTTTGAAACCAATAATTTAGAGGTGGGATGGGATGGATCCTATGGCACGATGGGCCTTGACGCTCCGCCGGGGACTTATACCTATTTCATTAATATAAAAATGCCAGATATTGATAAGGTAGCGCGTTTTGTCGGGCATTTTACCCTGATAAGATAGCCGTTATTGCGGTTTTTGCCCATAAAATGTTGCTGTAAGTTCCAAAAGAAAAGGCCAGATGCGCTACGCTTTCCCCTATCTTTAAGTCAGGAGATGGTACAACCAAATATTTAATCCGTTGTTTATTACAATAAAGGTTCGTTTGTTTGCGTTAGCTTATTTGGTAGTTAAGTGGGTTTTCGATGATGATCATCGGAGAATTTAATATCATGTTTTTTTATTATAAAAAGTAATATTATGAGAATTCTGGTTGCAGAGGATGATGAAAGTCTGGGAATACTCTTGACGGAATTTCTTCAATCAAAAGGGTATACCGTAAAATTGGCATCGACCGGAACCGAGGCTATGGAATTATTTCGCCGCGAACCAACCCGATTTCAATTTATTATTTTAGATATTATGATGCCGGAAAAAGACGGGTTTGCAGTAGCTAAAGAGGTGCGGTTGATTGATAAAAAAACACCGATTTTATTTTTATCGGCAAAAAGCCTGGAACAAGACCGATTGAAAGGCTTTGAACTTGGCGCCGACGATTATCTTACAAAACCCTTTGCAACGGAAGAACTACTCGCCCGTATAAATGCTATTCTTCGACGAACCCATCCCACTGAACCTACTGCACAAATAAGCATAGGCAAGTTCAGGTTTATTGAATCACAGAGCATAATTCTTGGGGCAAAAAACACCAAGAAATTAACTACCAAAGAAAACGCCCTTTTGGCGTTATTGGCAAGAAATGTAAACGAGGTTGTAGACCGTCAAGGCGCGCTCAGAGCGATATGGGGAAATGACAGCTATTTTAATGGCAGAAGTATGGATGTATATATTGCTAAACTTCGGAAACTTTTAAAAGAGGATTCGTCGGTTCAAATATTAAATGTTCACGGTATAGGTTTTAAGTTGATGGTGAAATAGGCTAATTTAGAGCCATGCAAAAGCATTTTATTTCTGGCATATTTATTTCTTTAGCTTTAAACTTTTTAATTAAACCTTTTTCCGTTTTAGTCATCGACGCCGGCATACAGCGCTCATTGGGAAACGAAGTCTATGGAAAGTATTTTGCCTTATTATCGTTAACATTAATTGCTAATATTCTACTTGATTTAGGCATTAATAATTATACTGTTCGAAATATTGCACAAGATGAAAAGAGGATATCCTACCATTTGAATAATATTATTTATTTAAGAGGAATATTATTTTTAGTTTACGCCGGGTTTGTGCTCTTTTTGGCCTTTATTTTCGACTTGATTAAAACCAATGAGACCGTATTATTTCTTTTAATTTTCAATCAATTTTTGGTCCAAAGCATCGCATTAATTCGGAGTGTATTTTCAGGCCAGCATAGATTTTTTTTAGATTCTTTTTTGTCTGTCCTCGATAGAGCGCTTTTAATTCTTTTCATCGGCTTGGCATTTATTCAGTTCCCATATTGGATTTCCATTGAATTGTTTGTTATCGTCCAAACGGCATGTTATTTAATAACCTTATTGGTTGGGCTATTTCATTTACGGGGATTGGTAGAATGGTCTGCACTGGCTTTAAACTGGAAATACATTCGGGAAATAGTCACGCATAGTGCGCCTTATGCAACATTGGTCTTATTTATGCTAATTTACAATCGCGCCGATACATTATTAATTCGACTGCTCGCTCCAGATGGAGCTTACGAGGCCGGAGTTTTTGCCCAAGGTTTTAGGTTGTATGACGCATTATACATGGTGGGAATTATTTTTGCATCGGTACTTTTTCCTATGTTTAGCCGAATGTTGCACCAGAGGGATCAACAAATCAATGAATTGATTTCTGTGTCTTTCAGATGGTTAGTCGGAGGCGCATTGGCGCTCGTTTTTGTCGCTGTTGAGAATGCAGAATTAATTTTATCATCGCTGTACCAAGATCATGTAACCCAGCATTCCAGTTTTATCTTTATCGGGTTGATGCTCGCGTTTCTTGCGATGAGTTTTAATTTTATTTTTGGCACGCTGCTTACTGCCAATGGCAGTTTAAAGATTCTTAATAGCATTTCTATTTTAGCCGCTGTATTTTCGGTTTCTTTAAATGCTTGTATGATTCCATGGTACGGGTCAAAAGGGGCGGTTGTTGTAGCCATTATAACACAAGCAACGGTTTCCTCCTTATTGATTTATTATTCCATCATTAAGGTGCAGTTGAGAATAACTCCGGCTTATTGGTTACCATTGATTTTTTTTATTGGCTTTTTAAGTTGCATTCATTTTTTACTGAGCGGGTTTTCGAATTACTCCGTTCTTTTCCTTTCAATTTCTTCAGTAATATTCGGCATTTTTTGGTTTTCTGTTGTGGAGGTGAAAAACATTTATTTATTTTCTCTAAACAAAACGGACACTCAATAATTCTCGTTCTTTTTCGTTAAGTCGGTTCTATTCACGTATCTTCGTACCCGATTTGTTATTTATGCGAGAAAACCCTAACACCTTACCGAGTAGTACGAATAACCTCATGCATTTTTTGTGGATTAACAGAAAATCGATTTTAGTATTCAGTTCTGCAGCTATGGTTATTTCTGCTGTTGTTGCTTTTTTACTTCCCCCTTTGTATTTAAGTACGGCAATTGTTTTTCCCGCGGCAACGGGAAGTGTTTCTTTTTCTGAACAGCGAAACGCCAAGGCCGGGACCATGGATTTTGGGGAAGAAGAGCAAGCGGAGCAGTTGGTTCAAATTCTTCAAAGTTCCCAGATTAGGGATAAAATTATTCAAGAATTTAACCTTTTTCAACATTATCGCATCGATGCAAACGCTACAAACAAAAACTATAGAATCAATGAAGCTTACAACAATCATATTTCGTTCAGTCGAACGCGTTATGGTTCTATACGCGTTGATGTATTGGATGAAAATCCCAAAAAGGCGGCAAAAATAGCTAATAAGATTATTGATTTAATTGATACTGTTAAAAATGATATGATTTTCGAAAGAACGCGCCCCGCGTTTAAAGTCAATGAACGTAAGTTGATTCAAATGAAAAAAGATCGGGATGTTATTTTAAAGAAACTGGATAGCCTCGCGGATTTAGGGGTTATTGCATTGGACGTTCGTTCTAATTTGTTTCAAGCCTATGTTGATGCGAAAAACCCAAAGGATCGAGAGGAATTAAAGAAAAAAATCGACATCAACATGAAGTATGGCGCGATGTACGATGGTTTGGAGTATATGAGAAACGAAAAAATCGTTAAAATTGAAGATTTCAATGTATCGTACGAACAAGCTGAGTCAGATGCAAATACGAAATTCAACCATAAGTTTGTTGTTGAAAGAGCAGTAGAAGCGGATAAAAAGGACCAACCGAAGCGATTGATCATCATTTTAGTTACGACCATTTCGTCGCTCATTTTTGCCGTGTTTGCCCTATTATTTTGGGAAAAATATAAGGAGTTAAAAAGCATGTGATGCGCATTAACGCCGTAGTTATCACAGCTTTTGGTGCCCTACTAGGATTTCTTTTGGCTTATGTTTTTCAATACGGATGGTACTTCTCACTACTTATACCTGCGGCGGTTGTATTACTTTACCTTGCGATTTACCAAACGCAATTCGTCTTTATTTCCCTGGCCTTCTTCACGCCGTTGTCTGTTAATATTGAGGAATATACCGAAGGTTTTGGTCTCTTTTTACCTACTGAACCTATTCTCTTCGGACTCATGCTTTTACTTGTTGCAAATAAGATTAAATCGGACGGTTTAGGTTGGAACGAATATAAACATCCCCTTTTTGTTATGTTATTTTTTTACTTGAGTTGGTTGGTTATTTCGTCCATTCCAAGCACCAATCCATTAGTTTCCTCTAAAGCCTTGTTGTCGAAGTTGTGGTTTGTTGTTCCGTGCCTATTCTTTGCTCATTTGTTTTTAACCGATTGGCGCGCTATCCGACGATTTTTTTGGTTTTTTACCTGTGGTATGGCCTTAGTGGTTGTTTACACGATTGTCAACCATGCCGGTTACCATTTTGGTGAAAAAGAAAGCCACTGGGTAATGTCTCCGTTTTACAAGGACCATACAATTTACGGTGCTGCTGTTGCGCTTGTAACCCCTTTTCCGGTAATGCTATTTTTTTTTAAACGACAGTCAGCCTTGAGCTCGATGGTCTTGTTAACGTTATTTATAATCATTTTATTGGGGCTGTATTTCTCGTACACACGTGCTGCTTGGTTAAGCGTTTTAGGCGCAGCAGGGGTGTTTGCGTTAGTATATTTCCGCATTGATTTTCGTTGGATTTTGCTCGGGCTTCTGGCCGTTGCTGTTGTTTACATTAAATTCGGCGATCAGATTCAACTGGAGTTAGCACGAAATAAAGCAGAACATACTACCGAATCTTTTGATGACCGTTTAAAGAGCGCTACTAATGTGACTACGGATGCTTCAAATTTGGAGCGTATTAATCGATGGACATGTGCTATTGAAATGTTTAAGGAACGCCCGGTTTTTGGTTTTGGTTTAGGAACCTATGCGTTTGAATACGCTCGATTTCAGGCGCCGGAAAATTTAACCATCATTTCAACCAATTTTGGAGATATGGGCAATGCCCATAGTGAATATTTAAGCGCATTATCCGAGACGGGATTGATGGGTTTGATCTTGTTTCTTGGCTTTGTTGGTACTGGATTTTATTATTTAATTCAGTTGGTGCATCGCTCGCGAACGGTTAATCGCGAAGTTTTTGTCGTGGCTTGTGGGATATTGTTTTCCTTGTCTACTTATTTCATTCACGCATTTTTGAATAATTTTTTAGACACGGATAAAGCGGCAATTCCTGTTTTCACCATGTTTGCCTTAATCGTCATCCTTCACAACTTTTTATCTCTTCAGCCAGAGAGAAGGATTTAACGGGGTTATGGCCATCCCGTTTACGCTATGAATCTCGAAATGCAGTACGGAGATATTTTCTTCCGTTAATAATGTCCCAAGGTTTTGTTTGGTGCTGACGAGTTGACCGGTGCTCACAGCAACGGAACTGAGATTGCTATAAACAGAGCGATAATTTCCGTGCTTGATAATAACAACCTTACCCGCTCCTGCAATGCTTAAAATGGAGCTAACCACACCTTCAAAAATACAGCGAACGCTCGATCCTGCGCTGCACGATAAGTCAATGCCGTTGTTATTTTCATAGACATCTTTTAACGTAGGATGTGCGTTCTTACCAAATCTACTCGTGATAGAGCCTCCAATAACCGGGGAAGGCATCAACCCTTTGTTCGCCTCGAAATTTTTTCCCGCAACAGCTCCTTCTGAAGAGAGGGTTTCTGGTTTATAATTGGAAGCCACCTCAACGGTTTTCTCGGTGTTTTCGCTAGGTTTCGGGGTGGGGGTAGTTGTTTTTGTAGTTGCCTTGGTTTTTGCTTCCTCTTTTGCTTTTTTACGCGCTTCCTCTTTTCTTGTTTCCTCTAAAATGGCCTGTTGTATTTTTGATTCAATGTTTCTGCGTTTTTTTTCGGCTTCATTTAGTTGGGCCAGCAGTGTTTTTTCGTTGAGTTTAAGTTTGTTGTATGTTTTTTCTTTTTGGGCTTTGTCCGTTTCAATTTTGGTCTTTTCATCTCTTTTTTCATTCAAGGCAAGTGTTTTGAAATTTTTTTCTTGCTCAATGGAAAGGATTTCTTTTTCGATGAGGTGTTGATTTTGTTTAATCAATTCGGCTTGTCTTCGGTTTAAGCGCGCAACTTTTTTCAAATAACTATTTCGATGCATTGCCTCCTGGTAGGATTTTGCGGACAACAAAAACATCAATTTTCCCAAATTATTTCTTTTTTTGTAGGCATATTTTAGCATCAGTTTGTACTGATTTCGGAGCTTAATCAAGCGTTTTTTAAGCCGGGTGATTTCATTTTTTTTAGTTATCATTTTAATTTCTGCCATCCTTATCTGGCTGTCAAAAACCCTTACTAACGCCTCTCTACTTTTAATTTGGTTATCAAGTAAGACCATTTCGTGCAGCGAGTTTTTACTATTGCTCTGCACTTTTTTAAGTAAGCTTTTGGTTTGAGAAATTTTCTTTTCCAGCGTTCGCTGTTCTTTCTTTAAATTATCCGGGGTGTTTTGAGCCTCAATACTAAATCCAAGGAGCAAGCACGAAATCAAAAATTTATGGGCAATTTTCATAGTCTTCAGGAATTTCAACGAGAATTTGATGTGGAAGGTTTAATTCATATTTATCGATAACCAATTTAAGGAGCGATTCCTTTCCTCTGTCTGTAATAGTTATCAATATCGAAGAGGGGACATCAATAGCGCCCTCATTCCATGCCAGATAAGAGACGGTCATGTTTCGGCCATCTGCGAGCACCATGTGTTGTTGAACGATTTTAGACATGCTCATCACATAGGTATAGAAAACGGTAAGTGCGCTGTCTTGTTGCACAAAGATAAGTGTGTCTAATTGCTGATTTGGACTTTCCTTTAGCGAGGAAGCCGAATAGGAAACCGGCATTCCAAGAAACAATTCTTGAAGGTTTGATAGGGATAACTCGACACCCAGAAGTTCTTTAAGCGATTCTAACGGCAGCCTGTTGTAACACCTATCTTGCTTGTTTAAATACAAAATGCTGTCTTTTGTAATGAAACTGTTGATGAAAGGAATCGAGGCAAAGGATATAAGGGCATTAGCAGCGCTATCTTTGGTACATTTTAAACTGAGTTTCACGCTGAGTTTTCGATCTCCGTCAGAATAAGAAACAGCATATTTTCCGTATAGCCACTGCCAGGGCTGATCAAAAAGGCTATCTAACACTCGCGAGGAAGGGGTAATTGTTTGAGACGCAATGATTTCATGATTGGAAGTGTATGCGTTGGTCAGAGTTGTTTTTTTTGCACAAGCGGGAGAGAACAACACACCAACAAGCAGAGATAATAGGGGGGCTATTTGCATATTTATGGTAATTTTTTTCTCAATCGCAATGAATGATTTCCGTTGGTTACAGCTTCTTTCCACAATTTTACAGCCATGTTGTTGTTCCCTTTTTCGAAAAACAAATCTCCTCGAAATTCCAGGCACCATCGTAAGGGATAGCCACTAATCTCTGCTTTATTAATCCATTCTTGAGCTAACTCAAGGTTTTTTTGTGTTAAATAATGTTTGGCTTTTAGCGCTATAAAATAGGATTGATTCGGGTTATGATCGTTGCAATCTTGGATGAGCGAATCTACGAAGGACTCAAAATTTTTGTTGCCCATAAGGCACTCCGCCATCTCAGCTTTTAAAACGCAGTTTTGGGGAAAGTCTTTAAATACCTCATAAAACCTTGATTTTACTAGATTAGTTGGCCCTTGAGACAACGACAAAAGGGAAATGTACGCGTCAAATTGCAACTCCAGTTCTGGATTGTCAATAACATAGGCTTTCCCTAATTGGAAGGCGGTTTCTGCTTCTTTGATTTGATTGAGGTTGTAGTTCGCAATTCCAAGCATTAAATAGGGAAGAGGTTGTAGAGGAAACAACCCTATACAACGGGTACTGTTTGCGCATAAACTATCCCAAATCGCCTCTCGATACGCAATCATTAACGCGGCTGACCAAACAGGATAAGCGTTGGGTGAGATCGTAAGCGCTTGGAGGTAATAAGTTAGCGCTGAAAAGGGCTCATCGCACTCCATCATTAAATCTCCATTGAGTGTGTAGGTCACAAAATCTTTTGGGTTTTGTTTTAAAAGCGAAAGGGTAATGTACCGGTTCTCTTCAATGCAACCGGTGGATTTAATATTTTCTAAAACAATTTCTGCTTTTTTTTCAACGGATAGGCCTTTTAAAAGAACGGATTCATTAATAAGACGGCGCCCCTCTGTTATTTGCCCTTGTTTTTTGAGATAATCACCGTATAAATAACGGGCATAACCGTTTTCGGGGTCGGAAAAACAAAGTTGTTTGAGCAAGGACATGGCCTTTTCTTCTTTATTTGTTTCAATATATAAGTCAATTAGCGGCGCCAACAAACGAGGTTCTGCTGAAAATTCTTGCAAACCCCGTTCCAATTCCTTGTAGGCTTTATCGGGTTGACCCTCTATTAAAAAGGCGCGGTATTTTCTTAGGTATAGCTCTATGGATGTTCCGAGATTTTTTTCTTGCAACGTCAAAATGCGCAAGGCCGCTTTGCTGTCTTCGGCTTTCAAGTAGTTTTCAAAGCCGGTATAATAATGTTCGGACTGGTAGGGATTTTTTTGTATCAGCATTTCACTCATTTGCGCTGCTTTCTTGTAATTACCCGTCGAGCTATACATGTATCCGATTTCTTGGGTAATGAAATCGTTTTCAGGATCCGCATTTCCTGCTTGGAGGAGGTAATTCGAAGCCTCCGACATGTTTTCTTGATCAAAATATATTTTAGAAATCAGGTAGAGACCAGCATCGTGGTTTGGATTATACCTTAACAAGTCATTGCTTGAAGCTAATGCGGTGGTATAGTCTCGTTTACAGTAAGCGCGTAAGGCTTCATGATATTTTTGAATTTCGAGAAATTGATTTGAGGAAGCAGAAGAGGTAATGGACTCAGGAGGTTTACAGCCCAATATCGTCAAGCAAAGCAGAGGTAGGCAAATTTTACCCATTGAAATCGGAAAAGTCTCCAAGGCTCACGTTTTTCGCATGCCCGTTTATTGTTACTTGAGAGCCAATCATTGAGCCATCCAGTACAACATTGTTGATTCGGCACTCGCGTTGAACAATGCTATTACTTATCCGGCAGTTCTCCACGCGCGTTCCGCTACCAATGCTGACATGGGGTCCAATGACCGAATTGAAAAGATGGGCGTTTTCACCCACATAACACGGGGGTATTATAAGGCTATTGATTTGGGTTGCCGAGGTAGCAATCAAAGGCTTTTTGTCCATCAGGTCGAAGTTGAGCACGCTTGCGTTTGTATCAACAGTGACGCTTTTATTTCCGCAATCTAACCAATCGGTTACCTCTCCTGGTTTTAAAAGAACGCCCTGCTCTGTAAGCCTTCGAAAGGCATCAGGTAATTGGTATTCACCGCTTTTAATCACATCGTGGTCAATGAGATACTTTAATTCTCGATAAAGTTCTTCCCCTTTACGAATGTAATAAACACCAATCATGGCTAAATCTGAAACGAATTGTGTAGGTTTTTCAATGTAATTTACAATTACCCCTTCGGCGTTAAGTTGAACAACGCCAAAATTTTCCGGGTTCGTGATTTTTTTTACCCACAGGATACCATCGTCCTTGGGATCAATGGTGAAGTTCGCCCTAAACAAGGTATCTGCAAAAGCAACCACGACAGGTCCGTTTAATAATTCAGCGGCACAATGTACGGCATGGCCTGTTCCTAAAGGTTCAAGTTGATGATAAATTTTTCCTTTAGCTCCGAATTTTTCCGCCGTCGCACAAAGTGCTAACTCTATTTCTGCTCCGAAATCGCCCGTTACGAAGCCAATACAATTTATGTTTTTACCACATATTTTCACAATGTCTTCTACCAACCGATGAACAATAGGGATGCCTCCAACAGGAATAAGCGGTTTGGGCACGGTTAAGGTATGTGGCCTTAATCGGCTTCCTCTTCCTGCCATGGGGATGATAATATTCATGCTTTTTATTTTATGCCGGTGCTTCCAAATCCTCCCTGACCTCTTTCGGTTGTTTGTAGGGCACTAACTTCCTTCCAGGTAACTCGAACTACCGGGCAAAACACCAATTGAGCAATGCGTTCTCCGGGACGTATTACTGCTTTTTCCAACGAATGGTTAATGAGAATTACGCCTACTTCACCCCGATAATCTGCATCGACGGTTCCGGGTGTATTAACGACGGTTAAGCCTTTGTTTAGAGCTAGTCCACTCCTCGGCCGGATTTGGCATTCAATTCCCTGAGGTATTTCTAAATAAAGACCGGTTGGCAACAATTTGCGTTCACCGGGACCCAATTCAATATCTTTGTCTATGTGGGCACGCACATCCATTCCCGAGGCCCCTTCTGTTTCGTAGTCGGGTAAGATAAAACCGTTTTTATTAACAATTTTTACAATCATAAAGTCAACACTGCCTAAAATTAACGAATCCCTTTTTGGAATAAGTAGGATTTAAGAACTTTAATTAACAATTAGACGTTTATGAATGCGTCAAACCCACTACCTTTACATCAACAAAAACTCACACAACCGACACTTAATTCCCTCATTTGACAATTGAAGCTTACTTTTGTAGCAATAAAATAGCATGTTAGAACTATCACGGCTCCGAAGCCAAAAAGAGGAAATCATTCAAGCCCTTACCAAAAGGAATTTGGCGGCCCGAGAAATTATTGAACGGATTTTAAACTTAGATACCGAATGGCGAAGTCTGAAACAGCGGCTGGATGGCGTGTTAGAAGAGTCGAACACCCTGGCTAAAACAATAGGGGGATTATTTAAGGAGGGAAAACACGGAGAGGGGAGTCTGTTAAAAGCTAAAACGGTTTCCTTAAAAGAACAAGAGGCGCAACTCAAGCTTGCCGCAGAGGAGAAAGAAAAGGAAATGCATCAATTGCTATTGATCTTGCCTAATACCCCTTGTGCAGAGGTAAAACAAGGCAAGGATTTGAACGATAATGAGGTGGTTTTTCAAAAAAAATCAACGACATCTTTCCCCTTTTCTCCCAAACCTCATTGGGATTTATCGAAAGAAAAAGGAATTATCGATTTTGAATTAGGGGTAAAAGTATCCGGAGCAGGATTTCCTTTTTATCGGGGAAAGGGGGCTAAATTGCAAAGGGCGCTGGTATCATTCTTTCTTGATGAGGCAAATGAAGCAGGTTACGAGGAATATCAAGCACCCTTATTGGTTAATGAGGCAAGTGGTTTTGGTACGGGCCAACTTCCCGATAAAGAGGGTCAAATGTACCATGCAGTTTTGGATAATTTATTTCTAATTCCCACAGCGGAAGTTCCTATCACCAACATCTTTAGAGATGAACTTATTCCAACGAGTGAGTTTTCTTTCAAGTTGTGCGGCTACACTCCTTGTTTTCGAAGAGAAGCAGGTTCCTACGGAAAAGACGTTCGAGGCTTAAATCGATTGCATCAATTTGACAAAGTGGAAATCGTCCGTGTTGAGCACCCGGATAACACTTCCAAAGCCTTGGATGAGATGGTCGCGCATGTCCAGCAATTATTGGAAAAATTAGATCTTCCGTATCGGATATTGCGTTTGTGCGGTGGAGACATGGGCTTTGCTTCGGCAATGACGTATGATTTTGAAGTACACTCTTCTGCCCAAAATAAATGGTTGGAAGTGAGTTCGGTTTCTCGTTTTGATACTTTTCAATCAAATCGATTGAGGCTAAGATTCAAAGATGCCGATAAAAAAACGCGTCTTTGCCACACTTTGAATGGCTCTGCGTTAGCATTACCAAGGATTTTAGCAGCCCTCCTTGAGAACAATCAACATCAAGACGGAAGCATTTCAATTCCAGAGGTTTTACATAAATATACAGGTTTTGAGAAGATTTAAGCAACAGCACATCATTGGTTCATTGTTAGCGTTAATTTTATGTTCTTGTTCCGATTTGCGCCAAAAAGAACAGTTAAAGGCTATAACTAACCTAAGTTTAACGTTGGACAGCATACAGCGCGTTGCGATCGGGAATTTTCCAGACACCTTAAATCAAGTGCGCTTTGAAATGATGCGCGTGGAGACTTCTTTGAAAAATAAACTGTTGTTAGATACCATATATCACGACTATGCGTTCGATATGGACACGTATAAAAAGGCCAGAAAAAGCATTGGAAAGGCCAATGAATATTTCGTTGAACTGAAGCGTTCCCTGGAGAAGCAAAGAAATCAGCTAAAAGCGTTGAAAAAGGATGTTGAAAACGGTTGGGGGAGAAGGGATCAATACGGCAATTATATTCGAATGGAACGCAAAAATCTTCGGACTCTTGCAAGCAGATCTGCGAATCTGCAAAAAAAAATCGTTACTATTTACGAAACGTACCGTTTATTACATCCTAAACTGGTTAAGTTTCTGGAAAGGGTAGAAAGCAAAAAGGGTGAAATCTAAACGCAATTTTCTCGTTTTTTTCTGTTTTTTTTTGATTGGAGTACACGCTCAAACAGAAACGGACATACAACTTGCCCAATATTATTATGCTAACGGCGAATTTTCGAAAGCCTTAATCTACTATGAGCCCCTTTACAACAGTTCTCCGAATAAGGTGTATTTCAGCAGATATTTAGATTGCCTTATAAACACGGGAGATAAAAAAGGAGCCGAAAAACTTTTCAAAAAGCAGGTTTCGGCCAATGCTTCGGATGTGATTCTGAAAATTCAATTTTATTTTTTCTACCAAGGAATAGCAGAAGAGGATAAGGCCAAAAAGGTTAAAAACGAAATCCTTAAATTGGATTTTTATGATTCAAAAGAAGTGCAAGACATCATCGATAATTTATTGGCCATCGATGAATTTGATTGGGCAAAAGATATCGTTGATAAAGCAAAAAAGACGATTAAATTCTACCCTTTTGAACTCTGGCTAGCTCAAATATGCACGGCTCAGGGAGATAAGCTAAAGGCTTTGGAATTTTATTTGCAAGTGCTTTCCAAGAACAGTTCTATGAAAGAACAAATTCAATTGGAAATCGCAGCTAATTTTGATTTTTCCAAAGATTCAGAAGAATTAAAACAGGTCAAGAATCGATTCCTACTTGCCGGACAGAAAGACCCTTCTAATACGGTGTATGCAGAAATGCTGATTTGGTTTTTTCTTCAAAGTAAAAACTTTAGCGCAGCCTATCAACAATGTGCTGCTTATGAAAAAAGAATTCAAGGGGATGGTCAGAGCTTGATTGATTTTGCAACGACTTGCCTCGAAAACAATGAGTTTGATTTGGCTGTAAAGGCACTTAACGAGGTTATCAATCAAAATTTAACCTTGAAAATTGAGGCCCAACAATGGCGATTATCGGCTTACTTCAAACAGGTTACTTCGCTTCGAAAATTTACCCAAGATGAGATCAATGCAATCATTGCAGATTACGAGCAATTCTTATCGCAAAATGACATCTTACGTTACGGATCCGATAGAATTGTTTTAGAGTATGCTGAAATTCTTGGGTTTTACGCAAATCAAGCGTCGAAAGCCAAAGAGTACTTGGAAAAAAAAGTTGTTGAAAACGGTATCACGGATATGCAGCGGGCTAAGATCAGGTTGAAATTGGCGGATGTTTGCGTAATTATGGATAGCATTTGGGATGCGTCGTTAATGTACATGCAGATAAACGACGCCTTTAAGTTTGAGCCCATTGGTAACGAGGCAAAATTCAAAAATGCCCGAATATTTTATTTTGATGGCGAATTTGAATATGCCCAATCTCAATTGGATGTACTAAAACAGGCAACCTCTCGATTCATAAGCAATGATGCCATTCAGCTTTCGTTACTTATTTTAGAAAATTACGGCCTGGACAGCAACTATGATGCCATGAGCGCTTACGCTAAAAGTGAATTGTTATTGCTGCAGCGAAGGTATCAAGAAGCCTTTCAATGGATGGATTCCATTTCGATAAAATTTCCACAATCTGTGCTAAACGATGACCTTCTTTTTTTGAAGGGAAAAGCTTTCATGCAGCAAGGGGCCTATGACCAGGCGATGGAGTTTTTTCAACGGTTAGTTTCCACCTATCCTACGGAGTTACTGGCAGACGACGCCTTATTTCAAATGGCGAAGTTACTCGAAGAACACTACAAGGACATCGAAGAGGCCAAAGCGGTTTTTCTTAAGATAATTGATAAATATCCAGGAAGTGTTTACACGGAAGAAACGCGACTTAGACTTCGAAGACTTCGAGGAGATATTCTTCCGGATTAGGTTTACATTTCCCTAGTAAATGCCGCGATTCCGGTGATATCCATGCCGGTAATCAGCAAGTGGATATCGTGCGTTCCCTCATAGGTAACAACGGACTCTAAGTTGGCCATGTGCCGCATCATGGAGTATTCGCTTGTAATTCCCATCCCCCCGTGAATTTGCCGTGCTTCTCGCGCAATGTTAAGAGCGATTTCAACATTGTTTCTTTTGGCCATTGAAATTTGAGCCGTGCTCGCTTTTCCTTCGTTTCTTAGCTGCCCTAAACGGTATGTCAACAGTTGAGCCTTGGTTATTTCGGTTAACATTTCCGCTAATTTTTTCTGAATCAATTGAAAAGCACCAATAGGATGGCTGAATTGAGTTCGTTCCTTGCTATACCTTACTGCCTGGTCGTAGCAATCCATTGCGGCTCCTAAGGCCCCCCAAGCGATGCCGAAACGCGCAGAATCTAAACAACTTAGAGGCGCCCCTAAACCGCTTCTTCCCGGAAGTATGTTTGATTTGGGCACCCGTACATTTTCAAAAACCAGTTCCCCTGTTGATGAAGCGCGAAGCGACAATTTACCGTGCATCTCAGGAGTTGAAAACCCCTCCATTCCTCGCTCAACGATTAATCCGTGGATTCTTCCGCCTTCATCCTTTGCCCAAACTACAGCGATATCAGCGAACGGGGCATTGGAAATCCACATTTTTGCACCGTTTAAAATTACATGGTCACCATCCTCTTTAAAATTCGAGGTCATTCCACCGGGATTGGAGCCATAATCCGGTTCAGTGAGCCCAAAACAACCCATCATCTCGCCACGGGCTAATTGGGGAAGGTATTTGATTCGTTGTTCTTCAGAACCATACCGCCATATGGGATACATTACAAGAGAACTTTGTACCGATGCGGTTGATCGCAATCCGGAGTCACATCTTTCCAATTCTTGCATAATCAGTCCATAGGAAATTTGATCAAGGCCGGCTCCCCCGTATTCAAGGGGGATGTAGGGGCCGAAAGCTCCGATTTCACCGAGGCCCTTAAGCAGATGCATAGGAAACGTTGCTTTTTCATAATGGTCGTCAATAATTGGCGAAACCTCTTTTTTTACCCATTGTCTTGCAGCATCGCGTATGAGCCTGTGTTCATCAGTATATAAATCATCGAGCAAGTAATAATCAGGATGTTGGTATAAATCTGTTTTCATGGTTACTGCTTATGGGTACAAAGATACATATATTGATTCGGGAAATGGTGCTAAAATGCATTACTTTTGCAGGGGATGTTGTTAAATGATCGCATTGCATTTCTTGAAAATTGGTATTTTCTCGTTTGGGTTTTACAGGTTTTTCTGGTTGGGGTGGTTCATTACAGGATAGGCGGTTCCTGGGCTGCCTTATTGTTAAGTTTCGGGCGAAATGCTGGATTAAGGGTAGGGCAGGCATTTGATAAAGTTTCAGTTCTTTCTCTTTTTATCAATTTGGGATTAGGAATAGCCCTTTTTCTGACCAATTATTTAGTGGCAACCTTTTACCTGAAAACGGCGTTTTGGATAGCCCTCTGTATTTCAATAGTTGTGCTGCTACTGTGGCATTTGGATTATTTTTTTCTTTGGTTTTTTCTGCACAAAGTCACCATAAAAACACTTCAAGATGGCAATGTTGGGTTATATTTTTTTAGCGTATTGACAGTTGGTATTAATTTCCTTCAAATTTTCCTCGATCCATCCATGACGATCTTGTGGATTCTCGTCGGTCTTTTTATCGTTATTTTTTGCTTACGGTTTTGGACAATCGGCTTCGGCTTTCGAAATACTGGGTTTTTGTGGTATTATTTTATTTTGTACTTTTGCACCGTTTATGTGGTTCCAAGTGCTTTACTCTCAAAGTATTATAACCCACAATGGTTTGAGTTACTAACACCTTAATCTCAGGTTTTGGCCATTAAATCAATCCTCATTTCACAACCCAAACCCGATGGAGACAAGTCCCCCTACTACGATTTAAGGGACAAGTACAGCATAAAGGTGGATTTTAGGTCTTTTATTAAGGTGGAAGGGGTTGACGGGAAAGAGTTTCGATCCCAAAAAGTAAATTTAACCGAGCATACGGCGATAATTTTAACTTCAAAAATTGCAGCAGATCATTTTTTTCGCATTGCTGAAGACGCTCGTTTCGAAGTCCCTGAGTCGATGAAGTATTTTTGCATTTCTGAGGCAGTGGCTAAGTATTTACAAAAGTTCATTCCATATCGTAAACGTAAAATCTTCTTTGGTCAACAAACCATTGACCAATTGGCCGAGGTCATGAAGAAGCACAAAAACGAGAAATATCTGCTTCCCTGCACCGATATTTTACGCGATTCAATTCCTGAAACGTTGACCCAACACAAGGTTAATTTCACCAAGGTGATTTTGTACAGAACAGTAGCCGCCGATTTAACGGATTTAGAAAATGTGTATTACGACATGTTAGTTTTCTTCAGTCCTGGGGGGATAGAATCTTTATTTAAAAATTTCCCTGATTTTAAGCAAAACAATACGTTCATTGCTGCATATGGGGAAAGCACAGCGCGCGCCGTTTTAAAAAACAACTTGCGATTGGATGTTGCTGCACCTCATCCTAAAGCACCCTCCATGGTTGGTGCTATTGAGCTCTTTATCAAGGAAACGCTTAAGAAGTAAGTTGTTCCTTCATTTTCTTCATTCCTTCAACTGCAGTTTCGGCTATGCACGTAAAGCTATTCGGCACGGTAAGATGATGCGCATTTGGGTCAATCAAGTAGGCTTCACAACCGTGCCTTAAATGATGGATGAGGCCTGCTGCCGGGTAAACCATCAAGGATGTCCCAACCACAATGAATAGTTCAGCCCTTTGAATTTCTTCGAGTGCTTTCGCGTAAAGAGGCACATCTTCCCCAAACCATACCACATGAGGCCGGAGCCTGTATCCCTCGGGGCATTGATCCTGTTGGGTGAGTTCACAGCCCTCAATAGGATAATAAACGGCTTCTTGATTTGGGCCACTGGATTTAGCCTGGCGGATGTTGCCGTGCAAATGCATGACCCTTGAGCTTCCTGCCCGCTCATGCAGGTCATCGATGTTTTGGGTAATGACCAGCACTTCGAACAGATTTTCCAGTGAGGCAATGATGTAATGGGCTTCGTTTGGAGAACATTCCATAATGTGTTTTCTGCGCTCATTGTAGAAACGGCTAACCAATTCCGGGTCAGCCCTCCAGGCTTCAGGCGTGGCAACTTCTTCAATACGGTAATTTTTCCAAAGCCCATCTCCCCCTCGAAACGTTTTAACACCGCTTTCGGCACTCATGCCTGCTCCAGAAAAAACCACCAGGTTTTTTTTCATAATTCGAATAGAAATCTTAAATTTACTGAAACTTAAAATTTTAAAGATGAAAAAATTGTTATTCTCTTTTGCTCTCTTAACGGGCGCGGCGTCTTACGCTCAAACTCCAGTAGGAACCGTGGTGAGCAACTTCACGTTGACCGATATCAACGGAACCTCCCATTCGTTATTCGATTACCTTGACCAAGGTAAAATGGTGGTTATTGACATTTCTGCAACTTGGTGCGGCCCTTGTTGGACTTACCACGGAACGGGCGCGTTGAATAATTTTTACAACCAATACGGGCCCTCTGGAACCAACCAAGCGATGGTGTTCTTTGTAGAAGGAGATCCGCAAACAACCGTAGCTCAGTTGAATGGCCAAGGTGGCAATACCCAGGGTGATTGGGTAACAGGTCAAAATATGCCGATTATAAACTTAGCAAATCAAGCGTCTTTTGAGAATTCAGGAATGAGCATCGATTATTTTCCTGAAATGTACGTGATTTGCCCGAATCGTCAAATTTTAAAATCAGGAGTTGCCGGCGGGATTGGAACCTTAAACAATTTGATAAGTTACCTACAACAATGTCCCCCTCCTGCTTCAAACCCAGCAGACGTTGCAGCGATTTCTTACGAAGGAAGTTTGACCCATTGTGAGGGCTCCTACACGCCTTCCGTTCAAATTCAAAACAATGGAACATCTCCGTTAACGGCTGCTACTGTTACCATTACTCAAGGTGGAAATACGGTTTCTACTGGAACGTATTCAGGGAGCTTAGGTACTTACGGTGTAGCAACAGTGAACTGTTCTCCCATTGCTAACTTTAACGGAGGAGCTTTAGCTGTTGCCGTTACAACTGCAGGAGATGCTTCTGCGGCAAATAACAGTGTTACTGCTACCGTTGCCTTGGCCACTTTAGCCGCTAACCAGTATGTAACCGTTAAAATCACCACAGACCGGTACGCTTCGGAAACTTCATGGACCATTAAAAACTCTGCTGGAACTACCGTAGCATCTGGCGGTGGAAACTGGCAGGATTTAGGAGCCAATGGAGTAACAGTACGTCCTCCAGTTCAAGTTCAACTAAGCGCTAACCAATGCTATGACTTTGAAATTCTTGATTCATACGGAGACGGAATATGCTGTGATTACGGAGCAGGATCTTATTCAGTGGAAGATGCACTTGGGGCGGTTCTTTGCAGCGGAGGTGAATTTGGTGATGCTGAAGAAAAGCCATTCAAAACAGGTGCTTTAGGGGTTAAAGAAGAATTCATCGCTGCGATGAATGTTTATCCAAACCCTGCGAACGAAGCAATCAATGTTTCTTTCGAAGCAGAAAATGCAGATTACAGCATTGAAGTATTGGATATTCAAGGACGCGTTATCGCTGTTCAATCCATGAACAACGCCAACGGAACGCAAGTGGTTTCTTTTGATACTGAGAACATGGCAAAAGGAAGTTATATCGTTCGTATTTCAAGCGAAGGTCTTTCAACAACTAAAAATGTAGTTGTACGTTAATCTTTCTAATAGAAAAGAAAAAGGGGGTTTCGGCCCCCTTTTTTTATGGAATTAATATAAGAAGTTATTGTAGGGATAACGGATCTTAAAAATTTCTTTAACCTCTTGATAAATAGTTTCCCTGAACTCTTCAATGTTCAATTTTTGGACGGCAGAAATAAAGATGCAGGGCCTTCCGCCTAGTTTTGCCATCCAAGTACGTTTTAACTCGTCAAGAGACACCTCTTCGGTTAGAGCATCCATTTTGTTGAACACAACCACGGTAGGTTTTTCAACCTTGTCAATTTCTTGAAGCGTGGTGTTCACGGTATTAAAATGCTCTTCGAAATTCGGGTGGGATAAATCCAACACATGAACTAAGAGGTCGGCCTCCCGAACCTCATCTAAGGTTGATTTAAACGATTCTAATAAGGGCTGTGGAAGTTTTCGAATAAAGCCTACGGTGTCGGTGAGCAGGAAGGGTAAATTTTCAATAACGACTTTTCGAACCGTAGTGTCGAGCGTGGCAAATAGCTTGTTTTCCGCAAACACCTCAGATTTTGAAATAAGGTTCATGATTGTGCTTTTTCCAACGTTCGTATATCCCACCAATGCAACCCGGACTAATTGTCCACGGTTTCCCCTTTGGGTGGTCATTTGCTGGTCAATTTCCTTCAATCGCACTTTCATTAAGGCGATTCGTTGCTGAATAATCCTCCGGTCTGTTTCGATCTGCGATTCTCCAGGGCCTCGCATACCAATACCTCCTTTTTGCCGCTCAAGGTGGGTCCACATTCGCGTTAACCTGGGAAGCATATATTGAAGTTGAGCCAATTCAACCTGGGTTTTTGCTTGAAAGGTGCGGGCACGTTTTGCAAAGATGTCGAGAATTAAGATGCTTCGATCGATTATTTTCAGATTTAATTCGCGCTCAATATTCCTTAATTGGGAAGGACTGAGTTCGTCATCAAAAATGACGGCATCGATTTCGTTTAAATTTGCATAGGCCTTGATTTCGGCTAATTTCCCTTCGCCAACATACGTTCTTGGATTGGGAAAGGGCAATTTTTGGGTAAAAGATCCTACCGCAGATGCCCCGGCAGTTTCCGCTAAAAAAGCTAATTCGTTTAAATATTCATGGGTTAAGCGCGCATCAACGTTTCCTTGCAGTACTGCAACAAGAATGCATCTTTCTTCGATTTCATCAATGGTAGCGTGGGCCATTTAATTGCGCAATGATATTACATAAGCAACAAGTGAGTCGTACGAGGTTTGTTGCCTGATGATTCCTTTAAATGCTGGCATGCCGTGTTTACCGTTTCGAATGATTGCTTCTATGGCGATTTTGTCGAGTGTCGTAGCCTGTAGATTTTTTGCCCCAGCTACACCAAGATTTCCCCGCTCTCCGTGACAGCTTGCACAATTTAACAAGTACAACTCTTGCCCCGTTCTAACCCCCTCTTTACGGACCAAAGAGGCCTCCGAATTCTCCGAGCAACTCGAGAATAGCCACAGCATTAAAACCAAGCACCACCTAAATTTGCTCTGAACGGCCATGGAATGCTTGCTAAAATGATGATTAAACCAATGAGGTAAAAGATTTTGATCGGCTTGAATTTTTCTGCTGCGGTGTTAGCTCTTTTGGATTTGCTATACCCTATGGTTATCAAAACAACGGCAATAAACATCCCGAGAAGGTGCTCCATGCCGTAAAAACGGTACAAGGAATCTTTCATCCAGCCATCAAAAAATTGAACTTTCGGGGATTTAACATAAAGAATAAAGCCCAGAATTAGTTGTGTATGAACGCTTACCATGGAAAACAAGTTGACGAGTTTCTCGCGCTTGTTGAAGTCTTTGGCCATAAAGGCATTATAAATGGCCCAAATAATTAAAGCTATAACCACCCATCTCAGGCCTGAGTGTGCAGATTTAAGTGCTTCGTACATATCGTCTATTTTAATCGTTTAATTTTAGTACTGCGAGGAAAGCCTCTTGGGGAACCTCCACACGGCCCACTTGGCGCATGCGCTTCTTGCCCGCTTTTTGTTTTTCCAGCAATTTTCTTTTACGCGTGATGTCTCCACCGTAGCACTTTGCTGTTACGTCTTTACGGAGCGCTTTAATGGTTTCGCGCGCGATGATTTTTGCTCCTACTGCCGCCTGAATAGGAATTTCAAATTGTTGCCTCGGGATCAGTTCTCGCAATTTTATACAGATTTTCTTACCCAAATCAAAGGCGTTGCCTCGATGCACCAAAGCGGAAAGGGCATCCACTTGTTCTCCGTTGAGCAATAAATCCATTTTGACTAAGTCGGATTCTCGGTAGCCTACGGGGTGGTAATCAAAAGAAGCATAACCCTTAGATACCGTTTTTAAGCGATCATAGAAATCAAAAACAATTTCAGCCAAAGGCATTTCAAACGTAATTTCAACGCGGTCTTGCGTCAGGTATACTTGATTTTTTAATTCTCCTCTTTTTTCAATACAAAGGGTCATAATCGAACCTACGAATTCAGATTTCGTAATGACCTGGGCTTTGATGTAAGGTTCTTCGATTCGATCAACTCCTGCCAGATCCGGCAATTCGGAGGGGTTATTAACCATCAAGCAGGTCAGCGAATCTCTTTTCATGTAGGTGTGATACGAAACATTCGGTACGGTGGTAATGACAGTCATGTTAAATTCTCGTTCCAACCGTTCTTGAATGATTTCCATGTGCAACATACCTAAGAACCCGCAACGGAAACCAAAACCTAATGCAGCAGAAGATTCTGGTTCAAACACCAAAGAAGAGTCGTTTAGTTTAAGTTTTTCCATGGAAAAACGAAGTTCTTCGTAATCTTCCGTGTCTACAGGATAGATGCCGGCAAATACCATGGGCTTGACGTCCTCAAATCCTTTGACGGCACTTTCACAAGGTTTTTCCGCTGAGGTAATGGTATCTCCTACTTTCACTTCGTTGGCCGCCTTGATTCCAGAAATAATGTACCCAACATCCCCCGCCTTAACTTCTTGTTTGGGAACCAAGTCCATTTTAAGGATACCTACCTCGTCGGCATTGTAGTCTTTACCTGTATTAAAAAAGCGGACTTTTTGCCCCTTTTTCATAATGCCGTTGTGTACGCGGAAATAAGCAATGATTCCTCGAAAAGAATTGAAAACTGAATCAAATATCATTGCCTGGAGAGGAGCGCTTTCATCACCTTTCGGCGCAGGAATTCGGGTGATCACGGCCTCTAAAATCTGATCTACCCCTAAGCCCGTTTTTCCTGATGCAGGAATTATATCGGTGGGCTTACAACCAATTAAATCAATGATTTGATCGGCTACTTCCTCAGGCATCGCGCTGGGCAAATCCATTTTGTTCAATATGGGGATAATTTCAAGGTCGTGTTCTAGGGCTAGGTAGAGATTTGAAATGGTTTGAGCTTCGATTCCTTGGGAAGCGTCAACAATAAGCAATGCGCCTTCGCAGGCGGCAATTGAACGGGAAACTTCGTAAGAAAAATCAACGTGCCCGGGAGTATCAATTAAGTTCAGTACATAGTCCTGTTCTTGAAATTGGTAAGCCATTTGTATGGCGTGACTTTTTATTGTAATGCCGCGTTCGCGTTCAATGTCCATATCGTCCAGCGCCTGGTCTTGCATGTCTCGTTCCGAAATGGTGTTGGTCGCTTGAAGTAAGCGATCGGCGAGGGTGCTTTTACCGTGGTCGATGTGAGCAATAATGCAAAAATTGCGGATGTTTTTCATGATGGTGCAAAATTACAACAAGTAATAGTACTGAAGAAAATGAAAGGCCTATTTAATTACATTAACGTGTCCTGAAATTTGTTGTTCTTGCGATCGGTTTTTTCGGTAAATAAGCTTCCACGTATAGGTGCCATCAGGAACCAGCACGCCCTTGTAGGTGCCGTCCCAAGCAAAATTTAATTGATCCGAAAAAAACAGGCGTTCTCCCCATCGGTTGAATATTTCAATGTTGATCCATTCAACACCCACGAAACTGCCGGAGAAATATTCGTTGAACCGATTGCCGTCTGGAATGAAGGTATTGGGGATGTATATGTAAAATTCCTCTTCAATATAAATGGGTTTGGTAATGCTGTCGATGCATCCATTAAGGTCAGTCGCGATTAAGGTAATATAATATTCGCCAAAAGGGCTAAAGGTATGGGTCGGATGTATTTCATAGGAGCTCCCTCCGTCGCCAAAATACCAGGTATAACCGTATCCGTTAAGCGTCGTATTTAGAAACGATACGGGTAAGTTCTCGGTTGGGTTATTGGTAAGTATGGTAAAATCCGCCTTGGGTTTAACTATCTGTACTTGAGTAAAACCACTAACCGTGAATGTTTGGCATTCATCCGAAACCAGTACTTGATAGCTGTTGGTGCTGCTGGGATATACCCAAATCCCAGGAGTTGTCGCTCCGTTAGAAGGCCATAAATAGTAGTAATTTCCAAAGCCGCCGCTCGCTGTAACACTTATGAAGGCACTATCGCCTTGACAAATGTATTGGGTTGGAGTCATTTGCAGGGTTAATGGTAAACTGGTGATAAAATAATTGACGGTGTCACTAGCGGTGTTTCCACAACCGTCGGTTAGTGTTACGACATATTGGCTCGTGGTGCTTGGACTAACGGTTAAGGAATCGACCGAGGAAAGTAAAACCCCATTGTTTCGCCATTGGAATGAGTAGTTGCCGTCTCCACCGGAAATTTGTGCATAAAAGGTATGGGGAATAAAAGGACAAATTTCGGTAATATCGTTTGAAACAGTAAGGGTAAGAGGAGGAAAAACAGGAATGGTAATCCAGCAAGAGTCGGTAACAGTTTGTCCCGAACAATTATCGGAGACTTGCACAAAAAGTTGTTCGGTGTTTTGAGCGGTAAATGAAATGGATGGGGTTGTTGCCCCTGTACTCCAAAGGTAGGTATAAGGGGTGATGCCTCCGCTGACTTGGGCATTGACGGTAAGAGGCAAATTGGGGCAAAGCAAGGTGGTGTCGTTAAGATTAACCGAAAGGGGAGGCACGTCTTGAATGAAAAGATTGAGGGGAATCGGGGTAATGTTCCCGCAAGGATCGGAAACGTTAAAGGCAATATTTATGGTTTCCAATCCTTCCGCAAAAGCGTCAGATAAGGCATTTATTTGAAAGGTGTAAACGGATTGCCCGGGAGCGAAGGTAACGGAATTCGGCACGCCGCTATAATCCAATCCGATGGTTGCTGAACCGGTTAAAACCAAGGGGATGGTTAAAGCACTGTTCAAGTTGTTTTGCCTGGTAACATTCACGGTGGCCGTAACACACCCTTCGGCCATCCAATCGGGATTTTGAAATACTTGTTGAGATAGCGTGTGGGTAACAACAACCGGCGTTAATGTGCTCAAACTATTGGCCTCCAAGAATATACCTGAGTCCCAGGCGCCATCCCCCACGTCGGCAATTGCAAGAATTAAGTGATACGTCTCGCCACATTGAACTTGAGATATTGCCTCAAGAACATCGGTAAACCCGTCGTATTGAATATAATTGGGAGAGGAGTTGTATGGAGGGGAATTGCCATCGCCGTTGGTGTTATAGAAAGATTGGTTAGTAATTGAGTTGACGTTATTGATCGAGACAACACCTCCTCCATTGGGAAGTTGAGCAATATTTTGAAGTCCAGCGATTCCTGGCCCCGAAATAAAAAAACCGAAAACGTCGTTATAGGTAGAGTTGTTGGGTGGGGCAAATTCTGGGTATTCTTCCGATCCAAAGACGTATTTAAATTTTACCGTGTCCGCGTAGGGAATAAAATCGAATTCTAAAATTGCACCGTTAAAAGTGGGAGTTCCTCCGATGATCCCTGATAAAATTCCTGAGCCTGGCATATTATTGTCCACTCCGGCAGAAGGGGAATTATTAGGTCCTTGCGGGCCAGTGCCGTTTGGCAACACGGTGCCGGTAGTCATGATAATTCCTTGGTTAATGCCCAGGGTGGTTCCAGTGGCGGTAAATGAGCCTATGGCAGTGGGGCTGCCGTTGAAAAAAATATTGCTTACAGTAACTCCCGGGCCAATCAACACGTTTTGCACCAAGTTTTGCGGGCTCTGACCCACGTTTGTGATCAGTTGCGCACAGTTAGGAAAACATATGGCGAGTAAAAAAAACAAAAAAAGGGAGAATAACGGTCTCATTCAAGGTAATAACGAAATTAAACGCAAATCGTTGTTAAAAGTTAAGGGTTTTTATAAAAATCCATACTTACGAGAGGCCTTGTAGGGAACAAAGACGATAATAGTGTCCTTTAATGGCTATTAATTCCTGGTGTGAACCCGTCTCGACGATTTGCCCCTTGCTTAAAACGAGAATTCGATTTGCTTTCTTAATGGTGCTTAGACGATGTGCCACAATTAAGCTGGTTTTACCTTCCATCAGTCGCTCGAGCGCATGTTGAACCAACAGTTCTGATTGGGTGTCGAGTGCTGACGTTGCCTCATCTAGCAATAAAATTTGTGGGTTTTTATAAATAGCTCTTGCAATACTAATGCGCTGTTTTTGACCCCCGGAAAGTTTGTTGCCTCGGTCTCCTATATTGTATTCGAATTCGCCCTCAAGTTGCATAATGAAATCGAAGGCATTTGCGCTTTTTGCGGCTTCCTGAGCGCGTTGAAGATTTGGATTAGGATCTCCAAACGCAATGTTTTCGAGGACAGAACCGTTGAACAAAAGGGAATCCTGAGTAACAATTCCAATTAGGGCCCTTAAACTGTCAACCGAAAAGGCTTTGAGGTTGTTGCCATCAATGCAGATTTCTCCCGACACGGGGTCATAAAATCGAGGGATTAAATCCAACAAGGTCGATTTACCGCTTCCCGATTCTCCTACAATAGCGATATTTTCTCCTCTTTGTACGGAAAAAGAAACGTTGTTAAGAACGGGATCACCTGAATAATTAAAAGAAACGTTTTTAAAGATTAATTCTTGGTTTAATGCCGTAATATTTTGGGGGTTTGGGGGATCTAAAATCTGTTCGTCTTCCATCAATACCTGGTTGATGCGATCGAGCGATACTTTTGATTTGGCCATATTCGCCAAGGCATTCGATGTGGATTGAATGGGGCGAAGAAGTTGAGAGAAAACAATGATAAACGTAAGAAAGAGTTCGCCGCTCAGGCCTGAGGCGCTTTTGTTTAATATCAAAAGACCGCCAACCCAAACCAATAACACCATGACAAGAGAACCCAATGTTTCATTGATTAGGGGAGATAAGTCTTTTTTTCTAAAGGTTTTTGTGATGAGTTTTTGATGGGTTTGATTGACGGTTTTAAACCGGTTTTCAATAAATTTAATCGCTCGAAATGCTTTAATGATTCGAATTCCATGTAATGCCTCGTCAATCGATGAAAACAATAACCCTGTTTGTTCCTGACCTTGTTTTGCCGTTCGTTTAAGGCTTTTATTGATCTTGGAAATTACCAATGCTGAAACGGGTAGTAAAAATAAAGAGAAGAGCGTTAGTTCAGGACTCAGCACGATCAAGGTAAGAAGGTTGATGAATATCGCAATCGGCTCTCGAAAGATTAATTCAAGCAAACTTACTACGGCTATTTCAATTTCTCCAACATCGCTATTCATTCTTGCCATGAGGTCTCCCCTGCGCTCGTTAGAATGGAAAGCTAAGGGTAAGTAGAGTATTTTTTGAAACAAGTTATTTCGCAAATCCCTAACCACAACCATCCTTAGGTGAGATTGATGCCAAACCGCACCATAACGAAACAAATTTTTAAGAAAAAACGCGGCAAAAACAGAAATGCACACCCCTAACAAAGCCATTTTGGGATCTGCTTTCACGAGGGTACTCATCCAATAATTATAGGCGTCCTTGCCATAATTTCCGAATTCAAAAAGATGGCTGGGAAAAGTCGGTTTTTTCAACGTTTGAGAAGAAATAGGAGTCCTAAAAATAAGTTGTAATACCGGAATGAAGAGCACCAAGGACAATAGATTAAAGACTACGAAAAAAAGGTTATAGGCCACTACCTTTAAGGCTGTAGAACGGTATGCAAAGGTGAGCCGATATATTTCTTTTAAATCTTTCAATTCCCCTACAAAGATACATTTTGTAATTCTTAAGCCGAAGAAGGAATTAAGATTCGTACCTTTGACGCTATGGGCACGGTGAGACAACAAAAGATTGAAGCCGCGATTCGGCAGGAACTGTCCATGGTTCTTTTGATGAAATCATCGGAAATTGCGCAAGGAGCTATGGTGACGATAACCGTGGTTAGGATAACATCGGATCTTTCGTTAGCGCGTTGTTATTTGAGCGTTTTTGGAAGCGCGGAGCCCTCCAAAGTATTGGAATCTGTCAACAGCAATTCGGGCATCATAAGGAAAGAGGTTGGTAAACGTCTGAAAAACATGCGAAAGATACCGGATTTAAGGTTTTTCATCGACGACTCAATGGATTATGCTGACAACATCAATAGCCTGTTGAAAAAGTGAATTTTCGAACCTTGCTGTTTATTGCCCAACGCCTTCTATTGTCTCGAAAGAAAATGGCAGCAGTCACTATTATTTCTTGGATTGCTATCGGCGGAATGGTGATTTCCACTGCGGCAATGATCATTCTTCTTTCGGCCTTTAACGGAATCGAACAAATGATAGAAAATTTGTATTCCTCTTTTGACCAAGAGGTTGTTGTTCGATCTGTCAGCGGCAGGAAAATAGAACTCTCAAAGGCCCAGAAATACCAAAAATATGGAGATGAATTAAGCGGAGTCAGTAACTCGAGCCTTTTTATTCAGGAAAGGGTAATCCTTCGAAATAAGAAAAAATGGAGCAATGCCGAATTATGGGCTACAGAGCCTTCTTTTTACGAAATGTCCGATTTATCCTCCGAAAAACATATCATCAATGGCTCTTTAAGCTCAAAAGATGCTGGATTGATAGGGGTGGGTCTTGCAAATCGCCTCATGCTGCAATCGATGAATCAAGAACAACAAACGGTGGTACTCTATTACCCAAAACAGAACAAAAAAGTCCGTTTTGGTTCGCCTCCATTTCATCAGCGTATGATTTCCCTTAGCGGAGCAATAGAATATAATAAAGAGGTGAATGATAATGTGCTCTTGGTTCCGCTTGATTGGGCTGGGGCTTATAATCCCAATCGCGTTTCGGGAGTGTTGTTTTCAACCAACGCTTCCAACAGAAACTCCATTAAGGAGTCCTTGTTAAAAAAATTTCCAGGTGAGCTGGAGGTACTTACCAATTTGGAAAAAAACGCCCTAATATTCAAGACAAGCAGATCAGAAAAAGTGATTGTGTTAATTATTTTGCTCTTCGTTTTTGTATTGTCACTGTTCAATTTAGCGGCCTCTATAACCATGACCTATCTTGAAAAAAAAGCAGGATCTACAACTCTATTGAGTTTAGGAATGAGCCGCGTTAATTTGCGAAATCTCTATTTTATACTAGGTTCAATGATTGCTTTTTTAGGGGTGTTTTTTGGTGTTTTTATTGGGGCGGTTTTGGTGTACATTCACGAACACATTGGCATCATTCGCCTTCCTGAATCAAATGAGTTTTTTCCCTCCAGCTTTTCTTGGCTTCAAACTACAAAAGTTATATTAACCTTACTGTTCTTGGGTTTTGGAGTGGCTTACATCACATCTACATACCTCATCAAACCTTCCCGAAAAGAAAGAGAAATTGTGAGTTTAGAGGAATAATTTTAGTAACTTCGCGCCAAATTTAATACGATTGTTTATGGTACTCGGTAGAATTTCACAGGTAATTGGTCCGGTAGTGGACGTGGCTTTTGAGAGCGGTGTCCCATTACCTAATATTTACGATGCGCTTGAGGTTAGAAAATCGGATGGCACGCGTGTGGTGTTAGAAGTGCAGGCTCACGTAGGTGAAAATGCCGTTCGGGCCGTTTCCATGGATTCTACGGACGGGTTCACGCGAGGATTGGAAGTTACTTCCACGGGAACAGCGATTAAAATGCCGATTGGAGATCAAATCCGCGGAAGGCTGTTTAATGTTTCAGGCGAAACAATCGATGGAATCAAAGCCGTTGACACTTCTAAAGGCTTGCCGATTCACCGAGAAGCCCCAAAATTCGAAGATTTATCTACCGCGTCAGAAATTTTATTCACAGGGATTAAAGTTATTGACTTAATTGAACCTTATGCCAAAGGAGGAAAAATCGGTCTTTTTGGAGGGGCAGGGGTTGGAAAAACCGTACTTATTCAGGAATTGATTAATAACATTGCCAAGGGGCATGGTGGATTGTCGGTATTTGCTGGGGTAGGAGAAAGGACTCGAGAGGGCAACGACCTTTTACGGGAAATGCTCGAAGCGGGCATTATCAAATACGGAGAAGAATTCATGCATTCGATGGAGGCAGGGGGTTGGGATTTGAGCAAAGTGGACCTCGAAGAAATGAAGGATTCCAAGGCGACTTTCGTTTTTGGCCAGATGAATGAGCCTCCGGGTGCCCGGGCAAGAGTTGCGCTTTCGGGTTTAACCATCGCCGAATATTACCGCGATGGTGAAGGGGGCGGACAAGGAAAAGACATCTTATTTTTCGTCGATAACATTTTCCGTTTTACTCAGGCTGGTTCTGAAGTATCTGCTTTGTTGGGAAGGATGCCTTCTGCGGTAGGGTACCAACCCACCTTGGCGACAGAGATGGGGGCCATGCAAGAACGAATTACTTCCACCAAAAATGGCTCAATCACTTCCGTTCAGGCTGTATACGTACCGGCAGATGACCTTACTGACCCTGCCCCGGCAAATACCTTTGCTCACCTGGATGCAACTACCGTATTATCCCGAAAGATTGCAGAACTTGGAATTTATCCTGCGGTAGACCCCTTAGATTCTACGTCTCGAATATTGACTCCCGAAATTGTTGGGGAGGCACATTACAACTGCGCTCAAAGAGTTAAGATTACGCTTCAGCGTTACAAAGAGTTGCAGGATATCATAGCCATATTAGGCATGGATGAATTATCGGAAGAGGATAAACTTGTGGTGCACAGAGCCCGCCGCGTTCAGCGATTTCTTTCGCAACCCTTTCACGTTGCGGAACAATTTACAGGGATACCGGGTGTTTTTGTCGACATCAATGAAACCATTGCCGCTTTTAATGATATTTTGGACGGCAAGTACGATCAATACCCAGAGGCGGCGTTTAATTTAAAAGGAGGTATTCAAGAAGTGGTGGTGGCTGGGGAAAAAATGTTAACGGAAGCGTAAATGAAACTCGATATTTTATCTCCAGAAGAAGCGATATTCTCCGGTGAAGTAGATGCTGTTTCGCTACCCGGCATCTCGGGAAGATTTCAGCTGTTGAATCATCACGCGGCCATTATTTCCGCCTTAGGAAAAGGAGAAATTGTCTACATAACCAAAGACGGCAAAGCGGAATTGAAATGCAAAATTAACGGAGGCGTTGTGGAAATGCTCAACAATAAGGTCGTCGTTTTGATTGATTAGCCTGTTAATCGTTGTTAAGATTCTTGGGCAATTTGAGCAAGCGCATTACTTTGCGTATCTTCGTTCACTAAATGAGTACAGAGACCCATTTTCAGGAGACTAAAAACATTCCTCGCCATGTAGCCGTCATCATGGATGGTAACGGCCGATGGGCCCAAGCTCAGGGCGAAGACCGGCTATTTGGACACTCCAACGGGGTGGATTCAGTGCGCGAAACGTTGAAATGTGCCCGGGAGTTCGGCATAAAGTTTTTGACTCTTTATGCCTTTTCCACGGAAAATTGGGCCCGACCTAAAACCGAGATTGATGGCCTAATGCAATTATTAGTCGCTTCGATTCATAATGAAATTGATGAGTTGCAGGCAAATGGGGTTCGGCTAAAAACCATTGGCGACGTTGAACGTTTACCCAAGGATTGCATTGAAAGCCTCAAAGAGGCTATCGAAACAACCAAAAACAACCAAGAAATCACCTTGGTACTGGCGTTAAATTACTCTTCAAGAGATGAAATTATTCGCGCGTGCAATCGGTTGGCGGAAAAGGTAAAAACCGGCTTATTAACCCCTGGCGATATCCAACAAAAGGATCTTGAGAATGTGCTTGATACGGCAAATATTCCAGATCCAGAATTATTGATTCGAACCAGCGGTGAGTATCGCGTTAGCAATTTCCTGCTCTGGCAACTGGCCTATGCGGAAATGCATTTCACCCAGGTTTTTTGGCCCGAATTTAGAAGGGAACATTTTATAGAGGCGATTTTAGATTTTCAATCTCGCGAAAGGCGATTTGGAAAAACATCAGACCAAATTAGTTAACCTACAGCAACGATGAAGATCCAGTTGTTGGTGGTTTTTATGTTATTGGTGCTGCATGAGGCACAGGGCCAGGGAATCAACCCGCTTTCTCAAACACCGAAACAGTATGAGATTGGGCCTGTCCGCGTAATAGGAGCCGATAATTTTGATCATCAGGCGATTAAGGCAGTTGCCGGATTGCGTCAAGGTCAAATGATAACCCTTCCCGGTGATCAAGTAACGAGAGCAATTCGAAATTTATGGAAGGAAGAACTGTTTTCAGATATCGCAATTGATTTAGAAAAGGAAATTGAGGGGGTCGTTTATTTGAGCATCCGCTTAACCCCTCGCCCCAAATTATCCCGATTTAAATTTAAAGGCGTACCTAAAAGAGAGGCGGATAAGTTAAAAGAAGAAATTGATTTGTTTTCAGGGCAGACCATTACGGAGAACATGATCTATCAAACGGATGCAAAAATCCGCGGATATTTTCGTGAAAAGGGCTATTATTCGGTTAAGGTTCAAATCCAGCGCGTAAAAGACAGCATAATGAACAATTCGGAAGTGTTTCTAATTGATATCGACCGTGGGGATAAGGTCGGGATTAAGGCGATTGCTATTGAAGGCGTCAGCAGCGTCCCTAAATGGAAGCTCTACTTTGCCATGAAGGACACCAAGCGCAAATCAATATTGAGGATATTCAAACGCTCAAAGTATACCCAGTCCACCTACGAAAAAGATAAAAAAGCGCTGCTGGAAAAATTTTATGCTGTTGGATTGAGAGATGCTCGCATTGTTCAAGACACGGTTTATTTTAAAGACCCCAAGAATTTAATAATCCAACTAACGATCGATGAAGGAGGTAAATATTATTTTGGCGATTTTGTTTGGTTCGGAAATAGCAAATACCGCTCCTCTTTACTTGACTCCATTCTTGGAATCAAAAAGGGAGACATTTACAACAAGGCCTTACTCGATAAGCGGTTAAATGGAGGAGAGGATGGACGAGATATTGCTTCCTTGTATATGAATAAAGGGTATTTATTTTTTCAAATTTTTCCGGTAGAGACCGGGGTTTCAGGAAATTTCATTAATTATCAGTTTCGCATTTATGAGGGTAAAGAGGCTCGCTATGGGGAAATTACCTTAAAGGGAAATACCAAAACCAACGATCAAGTAGTTTATCGAGAAATAAGAACAAAACCCGGAGATTTATTCAACAAAGAAGACATCATGCGCACACAGCGCGAACTTTCTCAACTCGGATTTTTTAACGACCAAACCATGAAGGTGACCCCCTTACCTAATCCCGAGAAAGGCACAGTTGATATTGAGTATATCGTGGAAGAAAAATCTTCGGATCAAATTGAACTATCGGGAGGTTATGGGGGGGCAGGGCCTGGAGGAGCGGGCAGGATAATTGGAACGTTAGGGCTAACATTTAATAATTTTTCTACCCGTAATATGTTCAAAAGAGCCGCTTGGACTCCCCTTCCGGGTGGAGATGGACAACGACTTTCCATACGGGCACAGTCGAATGGACGCTTCTATCAAGGATACACCTTTTCCTTCACCGAACCTTGGTTAGGTGGGAAAAAACCCAATGCGCTTTCTTTTTGGATTAACAATACTTCATTGTCCTCCAACGGTTTATTCCGCGCGAATCCTGCTTACAACGGGATTTCCATTTCAGGGGTGGGGTTTGGATTACAACGAAGAAAGAAGTGGCCCGATGATTATTTTACCGCCTATTATGAATTGAGTTACCAGTATTATGATGTGGTAAATGATTTTCGTTTTCCCCTCTTTCCGAAAGGGTACTCCAATGATATTGCCCTGAAGTACGTACTTCAGAGGTCATCGGTAAGCGCTCCAATTTATCCTCAAAGCGGCTCGAATTTTTCGTTTACTGCCAAGTCAACTTTGCCGTATTCTTATTTTCAAAAGGACGTCGATTATTCACAAACGAGCATTGCTGAGCGGTACCATTTTCTCGAATATTTTAAGTTTAAGTTCACAGGAGAATGGTACACCCCTTTAAGCCCGAATAGAAAATTGGTGTTAATGACTCGGTTTGGATTTGGATATATCGGGGCCTTCAATGCGGCGCGAGGCATTACCCCGTTTGATCGTTTTACCATGGGGGGCAGCGGTTTAACAGGAGTGAATCAATTAGGGGGGCGTGAAATCATTGCGCTGCGCGGTTACGAAGACCAGGCCATTTCTTCTGGGGCTGCAGATCCAATCATCGCCAAGTACACCTTAGAACTTAGGTATCCCATCTCGTTGAATCCTCAAGCAACATTTTATGTTACCAGTTTTTTAGAGGCTGGAAACACCTATCCCACCGTTAAAAACTTTAATCCCTTTAATGTAAAAAGGGCTGCAGGAGTTGGTATTCGAGTGTATTTGCCGATGTTTGGAATGTTGGGGTTAGATTACGGTCTTGGTTTTGATAGGCTTGATTCCTGGGCGTCGGGATATAATGGTCCTTCAGATGCATCCATACAAAATAAAGGGTTTTATCCAAAATTAAGTTTCACGATTGGCATGAACCTTGGTGAATTGTAGAAATTAAGAATTATATTGTAAATTCGCTCCCTTAAAATTGATCATGATCCGGAGTATAAGTTTGTTTATTTTTTTGGGGCTTATTAAATGGGGAATTGCTCAATCGTTTGCTTTCATTGATTCTGAGTATATTCTATCGAACATTCCCGAATACGCAGAATCGAAAGAAAAGCTCGATAAACTCGCAGAATCATGGACCAGGGAAATTGAAGAGCGACTTGGGGTGTTAAAAATCCAAAAAGAGAATTTCAACAAAGAAGAAATTCTTTTGCCATCCGAAGAAAAAACGAAAAGAAAGTCGGAAATTGAAAAACTGGAAAAGGAGACCATAGATATTCAGACACAGCGTTTTGGAATGAACGGAGATTATTTTCTTAAACGGCAAGAATTAATCAAACCGATACAGGACCGCATATATACGGCCATGAAAAAAGTCGCAAAAGCAGAAGGGCATACTTTTGTTTTTGATAAAGCCAATCAAAGCACCTTAATTTACGGAGATAAAGATGCTGATATTAGCAACCTTGTCTTAGAGGAAATGGGGATTACGAAAGAATAATAAATACAAAAACACAATACTATGAATCGACTAATTTTTGCCCTTGTTTTAGCATTTTCGAGCGTTGCAATTACTGCTCAAATGAAAATAGCTCACGTGAATTCCCAGCGTTTACTGGACTCTCTCCCGTCTTACCTAAAAGCGGAGGTAGAGTTAAAGAAATTTCAAGACGAGGGGGTAACCGAACTCGGGGCGCTTGAAAAGCAAATCAGTGACGCATACGTTAAATTGGAAGGAATAAAGAATGATTTAACTCCAACAATGCTCAAAATCGAACAAGAAAAGATCATGGGCATGGAGCAACGTTATCAACAGACCCAATCCTTGTTACAACAACAGTTGCAAACTCTGGCAAACGAATACAATCAGCCTATTCTCGATCGATTGCAAAAGGCCATAGAGATTGTTGCCGATCGTAAAAAAGTCAATTATGTCTTGGACACCTCCAAATTACTTTACTCCAAAGCCGGCATTGATATCACGATGGAGGTCAAAGTAGAATTGTTACGCCTTGACGCAGAAGCAATGAAAAAACCTTAAAAAAGGCCTCGGTCCTTTTTTGATCTACCACATGATGCAGAAAGGAAAAATAGGTGTTTTTGATTCTGGTTTTGGAGGGCTCACGGTGCTCCGAGCCATCATCGGGGAGTTACCCAATTATCCTTTTATTTATTTTGGAGATAATGCCAGAGCACCTTATGGAAATAAATCCTTCGACTTAATTTATGATTATACCCTGGAGGGGGTCAAATTTCTATTTAACCAGGGTTGTGAATTGGTTATTTTAGCTTGTAATACAGCGTCTGCTAAAGCGCTGAGAACCATTCAACAAAAGGATTTGCCGAGAATTGCTCCAACTAAACGTGTTTTGGGAGTAATTCGACCAAGTACTGAGGAAATTGCTTCGTTCACCCGGTCGGGTTATGTGGGGATTTTGGGAACGGAAGGGACCGTGAATTCGGGGTCTTACTTAATGGAGTTATCCAAAATTAGTCCGAATTTAACAGTTTTTCAGCAAGCCTGCCCCTTATGGGTTCCTTTAATCGAGGAGCGTCAATATGAAACGATGGCAGGAAAGATGATTATCGCTTCGGACCTTGAGCAACTTTTTTCCAAAAACAAAGAAATTGATACGGTGCTTTTGGCTTGTACCCACTACCCGATTATTAAATCCATGATAGAGCAAACGGTAGGATATCGCGCAAAAATCATTGAACAAGGACCGTTGGTTGCGGCTAAGTTAAAAGAGTATTTAAGGCGTCACCCAGAAATTGAAAACAGCCTAGGTTTGAGCGGAGAAATAGCTTTTTTCACAACAGAAAGAGAGGATTATTTCAATGAGCACGCCTCAGAAATTTATGGGACAATGATAAAAGCCCAACAAATTCAGTTATCTTAACGCTCGATCTAACAAGAAAATGGAAATCACCAATGAACTGCAGGAGCGCTTGAACCTGTTGACGGCAAAATACGAAGCGATTGGTCAGGATTTAATTTCGTATTTGGACGGCTTGTTATATTCTGAGGTAACCACCTATTGGGATTACATTCAATTAGATACCTTGTTAAGCCTTCAAAAACCCAAAACCAATTTTCCCGATGAGATCGTTTTTATTGGATACCATCAAATAACTGAATTGTATTTTAAATTAGCCTTGCAGGAACTGATGTGTTTAGGCAAAGAGAAAACCCCAAATAAAGCGATTTTTTTAATGAGGGTTCAACGGGTAAACCGTTATTTTGAGGCGCTAATCCGAAGTTTTAGCATAATGGTCGAGGGCATGGATCAAAAAGAGTTTTTGCGCTTTCGCATGGCCTTATTACCGGCAAGTGGTTTTCAATCAGTTCAGTATCGTCAGATTGAACTTTACAGTACTGATTTAATCAACTTGGTCACTCTTGAGAAAAGGCAGGTTTTTTCCGGTGAAGAGCCCCCTGAAAATTTATTTCCGTTTATCTATTGGAAATATGGAGCAACAGAGCAATTATCGGGAAAAAAAACACTCACGCTGACGCAATTCGAAAACCGTTACGATGAAGAGTTATTGGATTTGGCCCGGCATTGCCGCTCAATGAATCTGTGGCAAGGTTATCTAAAACTTTCGTTAGAAGAACAGGCGGATGCCGAAGTCATTGACGCATTAAAGACCAACGATTTAAACGTAAATGTATTTTGGCCTTTGGCACATTTTAAGTCGGCCGTAAGGTATTTAGCTAAAAGCGATGGAGATATTTCCGCAACGGGAGGGACCAACTGGCAAAAGTATTTGCCTCCCAAGTTTCAGAAACGTATATTTTACCCTAAATTGTGGTCCCAAGAGGAAAAGGACACGTGGGGTAAGGGATGGGTCGAACATCAAATTCGAGAGATTCTTAAAGGGGTTTAATGTAGGCGGCCCGAAAATCGATGGTGCCAATCGGTGAAATCATAACCCCTCGCGCCCTCAGGTTTTGTATAATGATATAGTCCTCATAAAGGATGGGTAAAACCCAATTTTCCTCGTTGAGTATTGCGTCACAATTGGCGTAGTGGTTATTTTGCTTAACAACATCCTTCTCTTGAAGAGCCTGCGTATAATTGAAGTCGTAAATGGAGGAATTGATCTTGGGCAGCAACGCATTTTGATTGATGGTATTTGGATTTTTACTGAAGAACAATCCAAAATAGGCATCTTCGTCGGGATAATCCGGATTGAGCCCAAGCTTCCACATGTCCGCTTTATTATTCTTAACAGCCTTGATTCGACCGGCTTGGTCAACTAAATGTAGTCGGACATCGATGTTTAAATGCTCTTTAAGTTCATCAATGATGTAAGAGCAATATTTATTTATTTGTTCAATATCGTTTCCGGCAGCAAAAAAATGAAGTATTGGAATATGGTGGTCACCTCCATAACCCGCCTCGTTGATGAGTCTTCTGGCGCGCTGAATGTCGAAGAGTCTTTTGGGGACACCGGCATTATCATAATAAAAGGATGGCGGTGCTACCCCTTGATTTGCCCCAATACCGTCCCCATTTAGCAGCTGGTCAGCGATATATTCTCGGTTAATTACCAAATCAATGGCCTTTCGCACCCGAGGATCGTTAAACAAAGCGTTTTGCTGGTTAAGAACAATTAAAGAGACTCGGCTTCCCGGGACCACATGTACTTTGTGCGCAAAAGGTTTGTATTCTTTAATTTCATTCAAAGGGGAAAAAATGCTGTTGATTTTCTCCGTTGGCACTTCAAATAAAAAGTCAATTTTTTGTTTTTTGAATGCTGTTATCTCGTTTTGAGACTGGGAGTAAACGCCATAGTGAATGACGTCGAGGTAAGGAAGCCGATTTCCAAAGCGATCATATTTCCAATAGGAGGCGTTGTAGGCAAGGATTATTTGCGTCGGCGTAGATTTTCTGAGTAAGAACGGACCCGTTCCAATGGGATGGAAAAGGATTTTGTCTTTGTAATATTCATAGGCTTTTTTCGAAAAAATGGCATATTTCGAGCTGCTCAGCAGTTTTGGAAAATTGTAGTTGGGTTGATTTAGAACAATTTCAATGCAGTAAGGGGAGATTATTTTTATTCCAGATATGGAAGTGGATTTTCCGTAAAAATAATCTTCCGAACCCTTTATCTTACCGATTAGTCCGTTGCTGGATTGATTCAAAGACGAAGAGGAACAGGCTAATTCCAAGGTTGTTTTGACGTCTTCCGCCGACATTTCGTTGGATTTTCCCTCAAAACAAGGATCTGAGAAAAAAGCGACGCCTTTTCGCAGGTAAAGGGTAATGGATTTGTTGTTGTTACTCCATTCGAAGCGCTCTGCCAATCGGGGAGTTATATTATTACTGGAATCTTGTACATCGAAGAGAGGTTCAAAGATATTGCATAAAATTCTGTGGGAATATATGTCATCGTTGTAAAGAGGAAAAAAAGTTTTCACCTCGTTAGGCAGGGATAATTTTAAACTATCTCCGTAAGGTATATTGCCCCCCAATGACGTTCTTGTGGGTTGGCTGGAACAAGAATAAAAAAGAAAAATTCCCGAAATGTATGCGGCTTTAAGGAAGGTCATTACTCGGAAGAAATCTTGACTACTTTTTCGATGACCTTCGTTGCTTGTTGACTTAAATAAAGGTAGTAAACGCCATCACTCAGATCTTTCATGGGCAGGCAGCTTGCGTTACCTCCTTGTGCAATGAGCCCACCTTGCGCATCGAAAAGAACCCATGAATCAACTACTGTTGAAAAATACAGGTGGTCAACAGTTGGATTTGGATGAACCGATAAAGGAAAAGTTAATGCATCTGCAGTGCCCATTACTCCGATAAAAATACTATCTGAGATATTGCAGTAATTCGAATCCGTTATTGAAACAATATACCAGCCCTGCGTTAGATAAGTCGCCATATCATTCGTTTGTTGGTTAGGGTCGTTCCATAGATACGAATAGGGAGGGGTTCCCCCGAACACATTGGCGGTTGCTGTGCCATCCAGGGAATTTAAGGCACTTTCGGGCGTAGAGCTGAGGGTTATGGATAGGGCAGTCGCGGAATTAACCGTCTGAACATAGATTTGAGAGACACAATTGTTGGAATCGATAATGCTGATGGGATAGGTACCCGCTCCTAATGAGTCCATAGGGTTCGTGACTGTTAGGCCGTTTGATTGGTAGGTATAGGTTCCAACTCCTCCAGTTGCCAAGATTTGGATAGAACCATTGGTTGCATCGAAACAGGTTTCGTGGGTTGTAGAAAAGGTTGCTGTAATGCTATCGGGTTGGGTTACTATAAATTGTAAGGTGTCGAAACAGGGCCTAGAATCGCTGGCATACAGGGTATAGGTTCCCGCAGATAATGAAGGTAAAACGGGAGTTGCATTTCCATTACTCCAAGTACAAGTTAAACCAGAAGCGCCACCAGGGGTTACTTGAATCGAACCGTCGTTGAGACCATTGCAACTAACATCCGTAATTTGACTGCCTCCAACAACAGGCGATGCATAAGGAATGAAGACAGAGTCTACCACGATGCATCCATCCGGATGGGTAATGGTTATGGTTGCCCAACCTTCTCCAAGGGTGTAGTTGGGTTTTGTGGTAATTCCATTTTCCCAAAGAAAAACGCAGGTACTGAACATGCACGGACATCCAGAGCTGTTTACCACCGCTTGTCCGTTTGTATCTCCCGGACAAGTTGGAGCAACAATTCCCCCGAAGGTAACGATATATGGGTCAACCAAGGTAGTTGTAAAAATTTCATAACAATTCGCGTTATCGGTTACCTGCAGCGCATAGGTTCCTGCTGGAACATTGCTTAATTGGGATGCGGTGCTGCCGTTCGACCAAACGTAAGTATAAGGAGGAGTTCCGAGATTAACGGTTGGAATGATGGATCCGGTGGGGGTGCCATTGCACGTGGGTTGATTGACACTAACGCTCGTAATTAGACTTCCTGGCCCACAATTCGTACTGGTGTTAAAATATTCCCCGGTATTTATGGTTCCTAAATAGCTGCCCCAGGCAATTCCCGCATTTGGAAAAACGCTGGATAATTCCAATTTTCGTGCATACACACCTTTCCATCCTATGGGATTTAGACTGTCTTTTTTTACCAAGTAAATAAGATCCATGGTAGCATCTTGATCCAAGTTGGTAAAAAGCGGTGTTGAACCCAAATTCACCCCCGCATGGGTCGGCCCAAGGGTTTGTATGGTGTTGGATACAAAGTCAAAGGATTTAAGTCGGTGTTTCCAGTGTCCGTTTTCAAAATAATTAACGGAAAGTACAGCTTCATCTCTTCCGTCGTTGTTGAGATCCACCGCATTGCCCGAAGCGAATTGAAGATTTCCAATGCTGTCTTTTAGCACCACATTCCCAGAAGCACCATCGAGCAAAACTTGGTAGTAATCGCTATATCCTGAACTCGTACCTTTTGCTAGGCCTAAAAAAACATCCGGCTTACTGTTACCGGTGAAATTGCCTATCACAGGTTGTGCGCTGGATTCGGTATTGGGAAGGTCATAGCTCCATTGGACACTCAGGTCGCCCCCCTTTATTTTGTAAAGGGCTCCGCTGTAGGACTGTACGAAAATATAAGCCTCACCAATAGCGTCTTTGTGAAAGGAGGGTGGTGCAATGAACCCAAAATCGGGATCTGTTACAATGGGAATCGAAGGAGCAAGGGTATTGCCGAGAAGAGCTATTAACGGGCAAGCCCAAAAACTTCCCCCCAGGGTTTCTCCGCCCGTACCGTAAAGCACGTATTTAGTGCCGGAGCCATTGAGGTCAACAACCACGGCCGAACAGTACGTTTCTGCACTGTCAGGAACTACCGCTTTGGCAATTAACGCTCCGTTCATGCTATTTACTACCATAAGGTGTCCGGGAGGCCTTGTGGTATCCCAAACCGGGGCATCGTGATCTCCTCCGTTAGCTACAAGCAGGTCCATCATACCATCGCCGCTTACATCGTCAATCCATTGCGGGTTGTAAAAATTATATAAACCGCTGTCCCCGGGGTTTACATTGTAGGGAAAATAATCCCAGATGAGGTTGCCATTTTGCCCATTGATAGCTAACAGTTGGGCTTGCCTACCTGCAATAAATACATCTTTGATTCCGTCATTGGTAATGTCCATAAACAAAGCGCTTCCAAAAACCTCGTTGCGTGCTGGACGTTTCCACAAAAGGGTTCCGTTATGGCCATTAACGGCCATAATTCCGTTGTTGCTATAAACACCGTCGGTACCTCCTCCAAATACAATATCCTTAATGCCGTCATTGTTTAAATCGCATGCTCTCGGGGAGGATAGGGTTGGAATTGAATCGATAAAAAATTGCCAGTTTTGAGCGTTAATTATTCCGCAAATCGACAAGAAAAAACATAGTAATTTTGTTTTCATTAAATGGAATATTGAAATGCAATTACAAAGGTAAATAATATCGAATAATTACAAAAGCCCAAGCCTTGGCAGGTGCTGATTTAAGTGTTATCTTTGTTGTAAGATTGGCTCCGTGGCGCAACTGTCCCTGTTGGGTATTTCAGTTGCTCACTCGCCAAAAATGGCTCCGTGGCGCAACTGTCCCTGTTGGGTATTTCAGTTGCTCACTCGCCAAAAATGGCTCCGTGGCGCAACTGTCCCTGTTGGGTATTTCAGTTGCTCACTCGCCAAAAATGGCTCCGTGGCGCAACTGTCCCTGTTGGGTATTTCAGTTGCTCACTCGCCAAAAATGGCTCCGTGGCGCAACTGTCCCTGTTGGGTATTTCAGTTGCTCACTCGCCAAAAATGGCTCCGTGGCGCAACTGTATAGCGCATCAGATTTCGGCTCTGAGGGTTGCAGGTTAGAATCCTGCCGGGGTCACAAGCGAAAACCCAGCACGAAAGTGCTGGGTGTTTTGTTTTGAACGCGGTCAAAAGGTCTTTTGACAAGCGACTAAAAACAAAAAACATAAACTACCCAGCAGTTTTGGGTTTTAGCTTGGTATGAACCAATCCAACGGAACACGCGGAGCGTAATCCTGCCGGGGTCACAAGCGAAAACCCTAATGGTCCATCAGGGTTTTGTGTTTTGTATTGTGTCGACAATTCGTGGGCGTTAACCAATAACAACAAAAAACTCAAGATTAATTAGGTAGCGCAGAACCTTGTAAATCAAGATTCTTTTTTGTCGTCAAGAATTCTTTTTGGACGAAAACGTTCGAAAATATCGAGGGTGATCCAAAAAGGCACGATGAATCCCAAAAGGAAAAGCAGCAACCAAAATGCCATTCCAAAAATTAAAAGAAACAAAACTATTCCGTAATTATCAAGCATAGTTTAACTTTGTATGGAACAAAATTAAGGATAATTCACCATCAAAAACAAATTCAATGGAATTTAGAGTGGAAAAAGACACCATGGGGGAAGTTAAGGTTCCTGCAACAGCCTATTGGGGTGCTCAAACTGAGCGGTCACGCAACAATTTTAAAATTGGTATTGAAGGATCTATGCCTAAGGAGATCATGTATGCTTTTGCTTATTTGAAAAAAGCGGCGGCTCATGCAAATCACCAGTTGGGGGTGCTGCCTTTGGAAAAGCGCGATTTGATTTCGGCAGTCTGCGATGAAATATTAACAGGCATGCACGATCGAGAATTTCCTTTGGTAATCTGGCAAACAGGGTCAGGCACTCAGTCCAACATGAATTGCAATGAGGTTATTGCTAATCGCGGACATGTGTTGAGCGGAGGAAATCTCTTGGACGAGCAGAAAACACTGAGCCCCAACGATGATGTGAATAAATCCCAATCTTCCAACGATACGTTCCCCACCGCTATGCACATTGCGGCTTACAAACAAACGGTGGAAATTACCTTGCCGGGTTTATCCCGATTGAGCGAAGTCCTCAACCGAAAAGCAACGGAGTTTAACGACATTGTGAAAACAGGAAGAACCCATTTTATGGACGCGACACCGCTGACGCTTGGGCAAGAATTTAGCGGTTATGTGGCACAAATAAATCATTCCATTCGATGTATCAATAATGCTTTGGAAGCCGTTTCAGAACTGGCTCTTGGAGGAACTGCGGTAGGTACCGGTTTGAACACACCTAAGGGCTATGATGTGTTGGTTGCGAAAAAAATCGCTGAATTTACAGGGTTGCCTTTCGTAACGGCAAAAAATAAATTTGAGGCCTTAGCGGCCCATGATGCCATGGTTGAATTGTCTGGAGCATTAAAAAGATCAGCCGTTGCTTTGATGAAAATTGCTAACGACATTCGAATGCTGTCCTCTGGTCCGCGGTGTGGAATTGGAGAAATCATCATACCGGATAATGAGCCGGGATCTTCCATTATGCCGGGTAAGGTCAACCCCACACAACCAGAGGCGATGACAATGGTTTGTGCCCAGATAATGGGCAACGACGTAACCGTTTCAATCGGGGGTTCTAACGGCCATTTTGAATTAAACGTTTTTAAGCCGGTAATTGCTGCGAATGTTTTAGAGTCGGCAAGGTTGTTGGGTGACGCGTGCGTTTCTTTTGCTGAAAAATGTGCCGTGGGCATCGAACCTAATTTACCTGAAATCAAAAAGCACTTGAATAATTCCCTGATGTTGGTAACCGCACTAAATCCTAAAATCGGGTATTATAAAGCGGCTGAAATTGCTAAATATGCCCACAAAAACGGAACCACTTTGAAAGAAGCGGCAATCCATTTGGGGCACGTTACATCCGAAGAATACGACCGTTACGTTGACCCATCAAAAATGATTGGTTCTTTGGATTGAAAACCTTTTTAGAAAATGTATTTTTGCGCAATCAAAATAAGAGAAAATGGCTAAAATCATGGTAAAAAACCCTGTTGTAGAGCTCGACGGGGACGAAATGACCCGAATCATTTGGAAATTCATTAAGGAGAAACTCATTCTTTCCTACTTGGACATCGAGATAAAGTATTTCGATTTAGGCATTGAAAAACGCGATGAAACCAATGATCAAATCACGGTTGATGCCGCAGAAGCCATAAAAAAATATAAGGTGGGCATAAAGTGTGCAACGATCACTCCCGACGAGGCCCGGGTTAAAGAATTTAATTTAAAGTCCATGTGGAAATCCCCGAACGGCACCATACGTAATATTCTTGACGGCACCGTGTTTAGAGAGCCAATTGTAATGCAGAATGTGCCTCGATTAGTAAGCAATTGGACGGCTCCAATTATTGTTGGACGTCACGCCTTTGGCGATCAATACCGCGCTACGGACGCTGTATTTAAAGGCAAAGGTAAACTTACCATGACCTTTACTCCGGAAGATGGCGGCGAGGTACAGCAGTTTGAGGTGTATAATTTTAAAGGCGATGGAGTTGGTTTAGCCATGTATAATACCGATGAATCAATCCGAGGTTTTGCGCGCAGTTGCTTCAATATGGCTTTGAGTAAAAAATGGCCTTTATACCTTTCAACAAAGAATACGATTTTGAAAAAATACGACGGTCGTTTCAAAGATATTTTCGAGGAAATATACCTAGCAGAATTTAAGTCATCTTTTGAAGTTGCCGGCATCGTTTATGAACACCGATTAATTGACGATATGGTGGCCTCAGCGTTAAAATGGCATGGTAATTTTGTTTGGGCATGTAAAAATTACGACGGAGATGTTCAGTCGGATTCTGTTGCACAAGGATTTGGGTCATTGGGATTAATGACCTCTGTTTTAGTAACGCCAGACGGAAACATTATGGAGGCTGAAGCCGCACACGGTACCGTAACGCGTCACTTCAGAGATCACCAAGCGGGAAAGAAAACGTCCACCAACCCAATTGCTTCCATTTTTGCATGGACCCGGGGGCTAGCTTTCCGAGGAAAATTAGACAACAATCAAGCGCTCATCGATTTTTGCGAAACCTTAGAGAGGGTTTGTATTCAAACGGTTGAATCGGGGATCATGACCAAGGATTTAGCGGTATGCGTCCATGGGAACAAAGTCAATCACGGTGAACACTATGTGCATACGGAAGAGTTTTTAGATGCTTTAGATCGCGGATTGAAAGCAAAAATGAGCTAAATTTAATCCCACAACAGTGGGATGTATCATGACCAAAATTTTCGCAACATTTATTCTGTTATTTGGTCCATGGGCGCATGGGCAGGCGGAGTCATCATGCTTATGCGATCATTGGGCAAATGTTTCTTGGGATTTTATGCCATTGAAGACAGCGAAAATTCCGCTTATCACATGAGCAGCATGGTGTTTCGACGGGCGCGTGGTAAATTAGAGTTTAATTTATTGGGGGAATCTTTAACCCCCATAAAATCAATCCGAATTGTTAGAGCATCAGGCCACCCCGTTTTGGAATTAAATGTCTACATACCCGAGTTTAATCAGCATGTGGTGTTCCATAAAATAACATGATGAAAAGGCTTTTCTATTTTGTTTTATGGCTAGCTGTACTATCCTCGTGCAAAGCCATCGAACCGGTAGTTCCTGAGAACTTTGTTGAGCCTTATCCTGCGCTAAACAATGAAGTGTCTTATATAACGATTCCTGTAGAAATGGATCTTAGCCATTATTTAAAAGCAGCTGAAAAGGAAATTCCTCAATCATATTCAGGTAAAAATGAACAGTGTGAAGGCATGAGTACTTCCTATTTCATTAAACGGGATGAAATAAAATTTTCTGGCAGTGGAGACAAAGTTGGATATGAGCTGGCAGGACAGCTTAAATTGAAAATCAATTATTGTCCGAAATGTCAAACGCTTACAGATGAAAAAGGGGTGTGCATTATTCCAAGGTTATTTGTCAGTTGTGGAGATAATGAACCCATGCGTAAATTTAATCTTAAATACAGCACTGCTGTGAAGGTAAATTCAGATTACGCATTCAAAACGACCACGAATTTACAGAAATTCGAATTACTCGATCCCTGTGAACTGACGATAGCCAACATTGATGTCACTAAGGATGTTGAGAAAGAGATCACGAAACAACTAAAGGTTCTAGAGCTAGAAATAGATAAGCAGTTTAGTGCGATTGATATAAAATCCATGGCAAAGGAATCTTGGAAACTGCTGCAAGAATCTACTGAAATTCCGGGCTATGGGTATTTAAGCCTTGCTCCTTCCTCTTTAGCCATGAGCGAGTTGAAATTTAGCGGAAAGAAAGCAAGGTTTAATTTTAACCTTGGTGTTTCGCCATCGTTTACCACAGAAAAACCGCAATTAATTCCAACGGAACTGCCGGTTTTGGGCACCTCCGCCAAATCCTCCGGGCTGAATTTTGGCTTAGATGTTATTTTATCGTACGATTCATTGACCAGTTTTCTGCGTTCCTCTTTTGTCGGTAAAACGTTCGAGGTCAAGCGTAAGAAAATTAGCATTGATGATGTACAAATATCGGGTTCGAGAGATAGCAGAATTATCTTGAAAACTAAAATTTCGGGATCAAAGAAGGGAATTATTTATTTGTTGGCCCAGCCCGTGCTGAACGACTCCTTAAAGCTTTTAGAACTTAAAAACGTTGATTTTGAGGTTGAAACAAGGAGTTTATTGCTTAAGTCAGCGAAGTGGTTTTTCAATTCAAAGATTACTGAACTAATTCAAAAAGAGGGAAGTTTTAATTACGCTTCAATGGTGGAAGATATGAAAGCAGAAGTTAATAACTCGCTTAATCAAGAGATCAGTAAAGGAGTTAGGATGAGTGGAGCTATTCATGCAGTAGATTTACGACAATTGTTTTACACGGCCAACAACTTGCTGTTACGCGCCCATCTTAGTGGAAATTTGAAACTAATTTTAGAATAATTCGTTCTAAAAAACAAAGTCCTGGATGATTAGATTGATTATAATCGCGTTTGTTATTTGGGTTGGGAATGGTGGCGTTTATGCACAATCGGACTACACCAATTGCGCAGGCAACATTGATATAACCGCTAATGTTTCTTACGAATTGTCATTCAAGGGAAGCCGGGGTAAAAATCAAAGTTCAATAGAACACTATTGCAAATTACCCATCGATTACAACAATTTCATTTACCTTCATTATTCTCCTCCAAACGACGGCCAAATATCTCTTGATTTTTTCAATATACAAGATTCTTTACATGCGTTCATTTTTGAAGTACTCTCCTCACAAGATTGCAAGGCCATTGCCCAGAAAAAGGCAAAAATGCTGGCTGTTGAGTTCAGGAGTTCTCAGGATTCAACGCTACAAGAACATCCAGTTTACGCAAACAGAAATTATTACATCGTTCTGTACCGAGATCCATCGAAAAGTGCGGTGTTGTCGTTAAAAGTAAATTACCGGCCGCTGGATAAAACAGGTAAAAATATTCGCGACTCGCTTCTTCTAAACTTAATCAGCAACTACGATACACCTATTTATGAAGTACACCTGCGAAACGTCATCACTCGGGAACCGGTGGTCGCGAAAATTGCCATTTATGCCTCCAGTAATTTAGACGGCACCTATCAGGCCTCAGATCTCTTGCTGAACAATCAAAAGAAATTACGCGCCAACCTTCAAATTGTCGCTGAAGGATATTACCCTTTAGAATTGAACGCCCACACCGTAATGGCAGGCAGTCAGGCTGATACTTTTTTCTTGATCCCCATATCGCAGGGTTCAATAACCAAGTTGGACGATATTTTTTTTATAGGAGGGTTGGCAATTATTTTGGATGAATCCTTGCCCAGGTTAAAAAAATTACGCGATTTCTTGGTGCTTAATGAAAGCGTTTCCATCGAAATACAGGGCCATGTTAATGATGAGGGAGCAAATTCGCTGAGTTCAAAAAGACTTTCAAAAAAACGCGCAAAAAAAATCATGGAGTATTTAATTGACAGCGGTGTGGAACCTTTCAGGCTTTCGGCAGTGGGTTTGGGGAATACAAGGCCAATTTATCCAAATCCCGAAACCGACGAACAAAAGGAAGCGAATCGTAGGGTGGAAATTAAAATAAAATAGTTAGGCGTAGTAAGGAGCAATCATCAGATAGACAATCACACCGGTCACCGCAACATATAGCCAAACCGGGAAAGCAAATCTTACTAATTGCTTATGGCGATCAAAGTTGCCGCTCCAAGCCTCCAGGTAAGCCAACAGAACCATTGGAATTACAGCCATGCTCAAGAGAATGTGCGAAACAAGAAGCAGGTAGTAAACGATGCGCAGGGTTCCCGCATTAATTCGCTCTTGGTCTGACAAAACTCCATCGTTGTTGATATCCCCAAAATAAGTGGGATCCGAGGTTAAATGATAGGCAACATAACAACCGAGAAACAGGATAGACAGTAAGAGAGAGAATCGAATAAGTTTGCGATGAAGCACGATTCGCTGATTGCGTACCGAGAGGAGCGCACCAATCAAACAGATTGCCGTAAGGGCATTAAATCCGGCATAAATTGGCGGTAAAAAATCCAAGTTTCCTGGAATGCGTATCCTAAAAAGAACACCTACAACCACAGGAATTAAAATGGATACGACGACAATGATTTTTTTATAAAAAGGCTTTTTTTCGGGTGGTAAGATGTTCATCGTAAAGGATTTTGAGTTCTTTAACCATTCTAGCGTATTCTTGTTCATTTATGGATAGATCAAAATTGATCACGGCATATACTCCACGTACAAATCCCTCGCGATCCACCAAAGTGAATGCGCCTGAATGCGCATAGCCCCCTGCAGATAAGGAGTCCTTTCCTGCAAAAACCATGAAATGATGGATTCCTAGGCGATGGGTTTCTTCTTCATTTCCCGTTAAAAAGTCCCACCTTGTTTTTGGCAGTTTATGGGAATCACGGTATCTTTTTAAGCGAGATGGAGTGTCGTTTTTTGGGTCAATGGAGAAAGATAAAAATTGCATTTCTCGACGGATATCAGGATCAATTTCTCTTCCCAAACGCAGCATTTGATGGTTCATGAGCGGACAAATGGTGGGGCACGAGCTAAAGAAAAATTCCACAAGCCATAGTTGATCCTTGTAAGTCGTGTTATTGACCTTTACCGAATCTTGATTCAGGTAGCTAAAGGCGGGTATACGATGGTAGGTGGTGTCGTTTCCGCTTGGTGAATACACCACATCGTAATGGCCAAGGTAGGGCAGTCGAAGCTTTGCTTCATGGCATCCCCAAAAAACAGAGCAAAGGAGGCTAACGAATAGCGCGTTCCTTATCATATTGCTTTAATAGGAGGGCTAAACTTTCTTTCATTCTTCTCACTAAGCCTTCTCGGTTACCCTTGAGAACCATTCTTAACTGATTATTTTTATCCACTAGGAGCATGAGTTCTTGAAAAGCTTGTCCCCCATAATAGGCATTGCCCTTTTGCAACAAATTTTGACCATTACGCGACAAATTGAACAGGGGTTTTGCATCCCCGCTGGCTAGAATCCAAAGATTTGGGTCATACCCTTCCACTTGTGCTTTCAACGTTTCTTGCAAATCGCGGATCTTTGAAACAGGATTCCCGTATCCATCAGTTACATACGATATGATCCGTACTTTCTTCAATTGCTTATGACTGTTTTTTCGGATGTGCTGATATAGGATTTGATTTACGTGCCAAAAAGACACAGCACACGAGTAGGGGCAAGTTTTTTGAATGGGAATGAGCATTATCACCTCGTTTTCAAATTCCTTGGATGTTCTAACTCGTCCCGTTACATCCATGAATTGATACTTGGGAAGTTTCCCTAATACGTCTAAATTTTTGAAGTTATGGTCACAACCCCTGGTTGCTATGAAAATCAGCAACAGGGCTGGGCCAAAAACTAAGAGAAAACCTAAAATATTCCGCCGCTTCCCCGTTAAAGCCATAATTGGTTAAGAGAAATAGGATAAAACGCCTTTGATGGCTACCGCCTCCCAAAGCGCAATGAAAATTAAGTATAAAACAAAAATAAAATAGGGCACTAGTACGACATAACGTAACCAGGGCCTTTCATCGCCTAGGTGCATGAATACAATCACAATGTACCCGGCTTTTAACAGCGTTAAAACCACGAAAGACCATTTTACCAATGGCCAAATTGCTGCATCTTGCTTAATTACCGCCCCAAGGAAAACTTCCAATACGGTAACAACCGTTAGCAGAATAGTTACCTTATAGATTTTCTTACGAATTTTTGAGCCTTCGTTCTCATCGTGCAAGCCCACGTTACCCTTTTTGGGCAAGCTGTATTCAATCAAATCGTCTCGTTCCATGTACTTATATTAAATAAAAGAAGGTAAATACGAAAACCCAAACAAGGTCAACAAAGTGCCAGTACAGTCCTGTTTTTTCAACCATTTCATAGTGCCCGCGTTTGTGATAGGTCCCGGCAACTACTCCTAGACAAATGATAATGTTAATTACCACACCTGAAAAAACGTGAAATCCGTGAAATCCAGTAATAAAAAAGAAAAACTGGGCATATTGCTGAGGGCCATATTCATTTTGTTTTAGGTTTGCACCGTAAATCACGCGGTTTGCTTCTCCCGAATAGAGGGCTCCGTAGTAAAGATTTTTTGCTGATTCGCCTGTAATTATTCGCCTTTCTTTGCTCGCCTTTTGCTTATTTCCGCTTTTCTTGATGATCAAGGTTAAGTCGTGGTCATCTGCTTTTTTCACCATGGCTTTTGATCCGTCGTGCAGGGTTATGATGCCGTTGGTAATGTGCCCGGCAGCGGCCGCATGCTGGAAAGTGTGCATCAGATCTTCTTTGATAACAGCGCCTTGTTTGTAGTGACCACCGGATTCGGTTACGGTGAAGCTTTCTATTTCTCCGAAATGACCTTTTACAATTGCTAGAGATCCATCGGACAACTCTACTTTACCGAATTCTGAGCCATGGATAAAATGGTACCACTCCCAAGCCTGAGAACCTACAAAGAAAAACCCCCCGATAATGGTTGCAATCATCCATTTTACGACGCCTCGTTTATCCATTCTGTGTCCAGCCTCTACAGCTAACACCATGGTTACCGAGGAGACGATAAGGATGAAAGTCATCAAGGCTACGTAAAGAAGGGGATATCCGTGACCCAGGAAAGGCAGGGAATTGAACGTTTCCTCGCCAATTGGCCAGGCCTCAAGGCAGTCATGACGAGTGAATCCGTAAGCCACCAGCAAGCCCCCAAAGGTTAACGCATCGGAGACCAAAAAAAACCACATCATCATTTTACCATAACTCACTTGGAAGGGAGACTCTTTCCCACCCCACAAATATTTTTGGTCTAATTGAACCGAATGATCGCCCATTTGTCGCTATTTTTTTTGTGCAAGTTTAATGAATAAAATTGAAAAACAGGAACAAATACAACCATAAAACGCCTAAAAAATGCCAGAACATACCCGCCATCCTCAAGGAAAGTGTATTTTCTTTTGTGTAGCGATTTGAGAGCGCATTTTTGAGGGTGAACATCAGATATATTAATGCGCCAATGATGTGCAAAAGGTGAGCAAAAGTGATTACGTACAAAAAGGCGCTTGAATTATCAGAAGTTTCTTTCGCTCGAAGTTGTGCGGTTTCACTTAATCTTTGGCCTTTTGACCAAAATCCACCGTCTTTGTAATCCAACTTATTTCCTTTTAAGTAAACGTCGAAATCTTTACCAATCGTGCCTTTGATCATGAAATGGCCTCGTCCAAGGGTCACATTAAGAGCTACTTTGCACAAGCGAATTTCATCCACGTGCGTCAAAGGAGTTGAATCATTTTTGTAAAGCATTTCATTTTTAATGATTAGGGGCAGGTTGTTGTAGTAGAGGGTGTATTGATCGCTTGGGTAGGCCTTGATCGGCTTTTGCTGTTGAGCAAAAATAACCTGCTCGGGAATTGCATAATTCTTCATAAACCGTTGAAAGTCCTTGAACTCACGGTCCGTTAATTTTTTGTTATTCCAGTAAAAATCATTGCCGTCAACCGTGATAGGTTGTTGGTCCTTGTAAACCAACAGGGTGTCGCCGTATCGACCGTCATTAACCAGAATTTCAGGGTAAGACCAATACATGGAAGGGTTGTAAACACCGGCATTGATGAGTTGGCGATATCCTTTGAATTGAAATACCACAAAAAGAACTCCCAACATAAAGGTAAGCACCATCAAGATTTTCATCGCCCCAATTGCGCCTTTCTTTACTTGTTGAATTGCCAAAATAAACGTAATTGAACTCAATAAAATGACCGCCGTACTTAAGTAAAATCCGCTTGGCATCGGATATTTAAGCCAAAATCCGCCCCCCATGCTTACGTAGTAGGCAGAAGTTAGGCCGGCAAAAAACATGACAATGGCAAAAATCCCCACAAAAACTAAATTTTTTTTCATTTTTTCCTTAACCTCCGGGGATACCTGATTTGAATAATCCATGATTTTGAAAATTTAATTAAATAACTTTAGTAAGTACATAGGTAAATTGGATGACAGGTAAATAAACAAACGAAGCGAACATAAGTTTTTTCGCCGAGGCATCATCGCAAACATCGTACAATCGAAATGCCACGAAATAAAACCAAACGCCTAAGGCTCCAACAATGAAAAGGGAGTAGTTGTTGGTTAAATTTAACAGCCACGGAATAAGACTTATCGGAATTAGAAAGGCGGAGTAAAGGCAAATAATCAAGGCGGTTTGCTTTGATTTTCCGCTTCGAGAGGGGAGTAAAAAATAACCCGCGCGTTGGTAATCTTCGTGCATTGCCCATGCGATTGCCCAAAAATGCGGAAACTGCCACATGAATTGTATGAAGAAAAGCAATCCCGGAATAAAACCAAATTTGCCCGTATGCGCTATGGCGCCTAACATTGGAGGAATTGCGCCAGGAAAGGCACCCACCAATACAGACCAGGGTGTTCGACCCTTCAGAATTGTATACAAGAAAGAATAGGATAAAAATGCCGAAAGGCCTAATATAAAACTGGGTAAATTCACCGATAAGAGCAGGATGGATCCGGCGATTAAAAAAACACAGCACAAAATTTTGGCGGTGGTTAAATGCATTTCTCCCTTCACCAAGGGTCGATTTTGGGTGCGTTTCATCAGCGCATCTTGTTGGCGCTCAAGGATTTGATTGACCCCATTCGATGCCGCGGTAACCAACAAGCCCCCAAGGCATAATTTAATGAGAACAACGCAGTCCTTTCCCCCGACGAACAGATACCCGGATAAGGCAGAAATAATCACCAAAAAGGATAAGCGAAGTTTGGTGAAAAGGAGCAACGGCTTGAGTAATTTCACAGTCAATGAATTCCTGGTGCAAAAATACGAATTTTACATTGCTTACAAGTTCTTAAACATTATTCGTTAAGTCTTGTTTTAATTTTTAAATCTCTAACTTTGTTACTCATGGATAGTAGTTTTCAAGCCGGCCCGAACCTGTCAAAAATTGTCGTACCGGAGGATTTAAGAAATAACTTTAACATAGAGGATCTGCCTCAGGTATCCAGTGAACTTCGTCAATATATTGTGGATGTTATTTCTGAAATTGGAAACAGCCATTTTGGTGCAAGTCTCGGTGTGGTGGAATTAACGGTAGCCTTGCACTACGTTTTTAATACCCCAGAAGATCAGTTGGTTTGGGATGTGGGACATCAAGCCTACGGACATAAAATCTTAACCGGCAGAAGGGAGCGTTTCCACACCAATAGGATCAAAGGGGGTGTTTCAGGGTTTCCGAAACGCTCAGAAAGCGAATTCGATACCTTCGGTGTTGGCCATTCCTCAACATCAATTTCTGCAGCTTTAGGTATGGCGGTCGCAAATCGGTATCAAGGCAAGAACAGCCTTCACCATATTGCGGTGATTGGTGATGGCGCAATGACCGCGGGGTTGGCTTTTGAGGGCTTGAACCACGGAGGATTTGAAAAAGACGCTAATCTTTTAGTAATACTTAATGACAATTGCATGTCGATTGATCCCAACGTGGGGGCCCTTAAAGAGTATTTAACGGATATAACGACATCGCACACTTACAACAAGGTAAAAGATGAGGTTTGGAATTGGTTGGGGGTTATTTCGAAATTTGGTCCCGATGCTCAAAAAATAGCTTCAAAGGTTTCCACGGCGTTAAAGGGATCTTTGCTAAAACAATCGAATTTGTTTGAAGCGTTGAATTTTAGATATTTCGGACCTGTGGATGGACACGATGTCGAAGGATTGGTCAAAGTTCTTCAGGATCTTCGCGACATTCCCGGCCCGAAAATTTTACATTGTTTGACCAAGAAGGGTGCGGGCTATAAGTTTTCAGAAGAAGGGAATCCAACAAAATGGCATGCCCCCGGGGTGTTTAACAAAGATACCGGGGAAATTGTTAAAGTGATGCCTTTAGGCCCAGAGGCGCCGAAATATCAAGATGTTTTTGGCCACACGATCGTAGAATTGGCAGAGAAAAATGCTAAGATTATGGGCATTACCCCAGCTATGCCAAGCGGATGTTCTCTCAACATTATGATGAAGGCAATGCCAGAAAGGGCTTTTGACGTGGGAATTGCTGAACAGCACGCAGTCACCTTTAGTGCTGGACTTGCGACTCAAGGAATGGTACCGTTCTGTAATATCTATTCGTCGTTCATGCAGCGCGCGTACGATCAGGTACTGCACGATGTTGCATTACAAAATTTAAATGTGGTCTTTTGCCTCGACCGCGGTGGTTTGGTAGGTGCCGATGGAGCAACACACCACGGGGCCTATGACTTGGCCTACATGCGCTGCATCCCCAACATGATTGTTTCGGCCCCCATGAACGAACAAGAACTTCGAAATTTGATGTACACGGCACAACTTGAAAATCAGGGCCCATTTACCATTCGCTACCCGCGAGGGAACGGGGTAATGCCCGATTGGAAAACGCCTTTCGAAGAAATTCCTGTAGGAAAAGGGCGAAAGGTTTCTTCCGGAGAAGGTTTGGCAATCTTAACGGTGGGGCACCCGGGTAACTTTGCACAAAAAGCGATTCAAGAGCTATCAAAACAGGGTATGGGGCCGGCCCATTACGATATGCGTTTTGTGAAGCCTTTAGATGAAATGCTATTGCATGAAATATTCTCTAAGTTCGATAAAGTCATCACGGTGGAGGACGGTTGCTTAATGGGGGGATTTGGTTCGGCTGTGCTAGAATTTATGGCCGACAGAGGTTACAAAGCCCAGGTGGTACGCCTCGGAATTCCCGACGAGTATATTCATCACGGAACGCAAGAGGAACTTTGGGCGGAGTGTGGCTTCGATGTTGCGGCTATCGTAACAGCTGCGGAAAGAATGCTTTTGGTGCAGAATACAAAAAGTATTTCCAGCCAGGTGAGTTAACCAAATTATGTTGTATTTTGGTCAAAATTTTGACCATGCGAAAAACAAATTTTGGCGCTTTTGGAGCCCTTGTCGTCATTTTCTTTTTTTGGGGGTTCGTAGCCTCAAGCAACGATATACTAATTCCCGTTTTTAAAAAAGCCCTTATTTTAAGTCAGGAAAAAGCACAATTAATTTCTGTTGCTTTTTACATTGCCTATACGGTTGGTTCTTTAATGTATTTTATCGTTTCTGCTTTGCTGAGAAAAGATTTACTTAAAATACTAGGTTATCGCAACGGTTTAGCAGTAGGGCTTATTATTTCTGCTCTTGGCACGCTTTTATTTATTCCTGCGGCAGATAACGCTTCCTTTTCGCTATTGCTGGCAGGTTTGTTTATCGTTGGAATAGGGTTTGCCCTTCAACAAATTGCCGCCAATCCTTTAGCCATTAACATGGGGGACCCAAAAACAGGAAATTTGAGGTTAAGTTTGGCTGGGGGCATTAATAATATCGGTACAACGATTGGTCCTGTTCTGGTTTCATTTGCCATATTTGGCGCTGCGGGGACAGGAAAAACGGGGCTTGAATTATCGGCTGTAAAGATTCCATATTTGGTATTGGGAGCCACGTTTGTATTAACGGCACTATTCTTTAAATTCTCCAAAGTTCCGGATCAAATTGAGTCGGATACCCATGAAGTTCAAACAGAAGTTTCCGTGTTTTCGGTAATTCGTAAACCACAAGTTCTTCTGGCCATGCTAGCCATTTTTGTGTACGTGGGCGTGGAGGTATCAACAGCCAGTAATTTACCGGAATTTATGAAGCAAAAACTTGGAACAAAGGAGAGCGAAATTGCTCCTTTTGTATCCCTTTTTTGGGCCAGTCTAATGATTGGTCGCTGGTCTTCCGCGGCAGGAGCCTTCGGTGTTTCTGATGAATTAAAACAAAAATTGAGTTTGCTTTTGCCCTTCATGGCCTTTGCCATTTTTATGTTGGTAAATTTCATTGCCGGTCACAACGTACAGGTGTTTTACCCCTATCTTTTTATTGTAGTAATTTTAATGCTTGCGGATGCATTTACTGGAGGGAATCCTGTTCGCCAGCTTTTAGTATATTCTTGTTTGGGTGCTATTTCATTGGTGGTGGGAATTTGCGCAAATGGTATGGTTAGCGTATTTGCCTTTATTGCTGTAGGGCTTTTTTGTTCAACCTTATGGCCCTGTATTTTTACGCTAGGAATTGCTGGTCTCAACGAAAAAACCAATATGGCATCGAGTTTAATGATCATGATGATCATGGGCGGAGGGTTTATTTCTCAATGGCAGGCATCCTTGGGAAACATTCGCGGAGTTGGCATCCAAGGATCCTATTGGCTGGGAGTGCTGTGCTTTGCGTACCTTGTGTTCTTTGCTCTTTCCGTTAGCCGAATGTTGAAGAAACAGGGTATTAGCGAGGTTGGTACTGCGGATGCCATTCATTAAAATAAGGAATGTATAAAATTGACTTTTCCGATTTTTTCACGTCCGCTTTTTCGGTGGACTGCTTGATTTTTGGTTTTACGGAAGGCAAAATCAAAACGCTTCTTATTAAAAGATCCATTGATCCTTACAAAGATTATTGGGCCATACCCGGAGACTTGGTTTATCCCGATGAAGACCTTCCTTTTGCGGCTGAACGCATCTTATGCGAATTAACAGGCTTGACGAATGTTCAAATGCACCAAGCTCACACGTTCGGTAGCCCATCTCGGCACCCACAAGGACGTGTAATTACCATTGCCTATTACGCCTTGGTGCGTATTGAGGAAGTATCCATTAAAGCCTCTTCATGGGCAGATGAAGTGCGTTGGGAACCCGTTTTGGAAGTCGGTGATTTGGCTTTTGATCACAATGAAATTCTCGAGGCGACCTTCGATCGTCTTAACAAACAACTTTCCATTGAGCCCATTTGTTTTGAGTTATTGGCCGAAAAATTTACCTTGAGCGAATTTCAACAATTGTTTGAATATTCCAAAGGCATTCCTTTTGATAAAGCCAACTTTCGAAAGAAAATTAAAGGAATTCCACTGGTGAAACACACCGAGAAACAAACCAATGTAAAACACCGTCCCGCCAATCTATTTTCTTTTAATGCTTCTGAAGAATTGGGTCGTCTTGATGAGAATGAATGGTTTTTTAAAATGTAAGTCCTTAGATATTGTAATAAATACAATAATATGGTTATATTTACCGCATTCAATTAGTTTAAAATTAGTTGAACGGTTAATTTTTACTTAGACCGCAGGGAGGAAACTCCCTGCAAAGTAACTTAAACGAATGCCATGAAATCATTTTTTTTACTATTTGGTGTATCGCTAACTTTTTTTTCCGTAGCCCAGAACAGGACTATTACAGGAAAAATAATAAATGACGCCAATGAACCATTAGGATTCGCCAAAGTTACCGTTAAATCACCCAAAGGGAATGCCCTTTCTTCGGTGGATGGCACCTTTAGCCTGTTATTAAAGGACACCATTTCGACGAGCATATCGATAACCGTTTACGGTTATCAATCGCAAGAATTGACAATCGGTCCAGGACCTCAAGAGTTGACAATTGTTATGAAGCCGACTGTTTCAGAAAAGAATGAAGTAACAGTAATCGGTTATGGAGAAGCCAAAAATAAAACACTAACCGGTGCTACGTCAAAAGTGGATGGAGAAGACATTGAAAAAATGAACATGTCGCGAATGGACCAAGCCCTACAAGGTCAGATGTCCGGGGTTAATATTTCGACGAATTCGGGATCGCCGGGAGGAAGTGCGAACATTCGCATCCGGGGTTTAGGTACTTTCGGGGACAACGACCCCTTGATTCTAGTAGACGGGATTGTTTATGATTCTCAGGGGTTGAATGCCTTGAATCCATCAGACATTAAATCAATTACCGTCTTAAAAGATGCTATGGCCGGTATTTATGGCGTCAGAGCCGCGAACGGAGTGGTGTTAATCGAAACGAAAAACGGGGCAATTAATCGAAAACCCACCATAGAATACAACGGTTATTTTGGATTACAACAGACCTCAAAGAAATTGGATTTATTGCGTGCCGATGAGTATGCGGTCATTAAAAACGAAATGTTTGCTATGGGCGGTCAGGCAATGCCTTTCAACAATGTAAATGTTGGAGAGGGTACGGATTGGCAAGATCAAGTATTTACACGCTCACCGGTACAAAGCCACAACGTTTCATTGAACGGGGGAACTTTGGCAACACGTTATTCCATTGGTTTAGGGTATTTCAACCAAGACGGAATTGTAGGTGGTGCTAAATCACACTTTGATAGGTACAATGCAAGGTTGAATTTTTCAACGGATTTATCGGATAAATTAAAGCTAAATTCGGTCTTGTTGTTTTCCTCCGAAGGACGAAACACCTTGCCTGAAAACGGCATTGGTTCTGTTTTATACAACGCAATTAACGCATTTCCAACGGAGTCGGTGATTTCTCCCATGGGGAATTACTCGTACATGGAAGAAGTAAGCGACATCATCAACCCCGTTGCCCAAATCATGAATACCTATAACTGGAATAAAGCACAGAAATTTGTCGGAAAGGAAGAGTTTGTTTTCAAACCCCTCTCTTTTTTAACCGTTACTAACCGATTTAATTACAATGTAGCATTGGTAGACTCGAAAGTGTTTTCCCCCTTGGTTTGGTACGGCGAAGGCAAATATGCCAACACCGCCCTGAATGCGCAACTGGAGTCTCCAACGGTTGAGTTAGCAACCGGCGTTGAAATAGATCGCGGCGCTGCAGTTTACGAAGAGCGAAACACATTCGCCGATTTATCCTACGAAGGATTTGTGAATTACGATCAAGTGTTTGCAAAAGATCATCAAGTAAAGGCTACAGCTGGTGTTACTATTTTCCAACGTGAGGGTAATTCGTTGAATGGAGTAGCTTATGGTATACCCAATAACGACGTTAATTATGCCGATATTTCAGCCAATTCTACGCAAGGTGGATTTTTAAACAATACTGGTTCTTGGGAGTTTACGGAGCGATTGGTTTCAGCTTTTTTGAGAGCGGAATATGCATTCAAAGAAAAATATGTGGTTTCGGCCGTTATTCGTCGTGACGGCTCGAGCAAATTTGGACCCAATAGCCGTTTTGGGACCTTCCCATCCTTCTCAGCTGGTTGGTTAATTTCAGAAGAGTCGTTTTTCAAGTTCAAGCCTATGGACTTATGCAAATTGCGGGTAAGCTACGGTATTTCGGGAAATGATCAGATCCCCAATTTTGCCTACCGAGCGCTTCTCAACGGTGAAGGGGTATATGTCTTCGATGACGTAATTACCCAAGGGGTAGCGATCGGTCGTCCAGCTAATCCGGATCTAAAATGGGAAACAACCCGTCAATTGAACATCGGTCTTGACCTATCATTTTGGAAAAAACTATCCTTTTCCACCAATTATTTTATTAAAAACACCTACGATTTATTGTTTCAACCCGACGTTTCTGCATTGATGGGATCCTATGGCCCCGGTGGATACCCGCCGGTGATTAATGCGGGTAATGTTTCGAACAAAGGCTGGGAAATCGAGTTAGGGTATCGGTCTGATAGGACCAAAAAGTTCTTGTACGAAGCTAATTGGAACTTTACGGCGGTGAACAATCAAGTAACCGAGGTCCCATCAGGAGTGGACTATCTTCCCGGAGCAGCCTTCAGTGTAGGCGGAGATGTAGCCACTCGCTTTCAAAAAGGATATGAAATTGGATATTTCTTTGGGTATCAAACGGCGGGTGTTTTCCAAACGCAGGATGAAATCGACAACGCTCAGGTGGTTCAAGAAGGTGCCAAGCCTGGGGACTTAATCTTTGTGGATCAGAACGGAGATGGGGTCATCAGCTTTACCGACGACAGCGATAAAACCAATTTAGGTTCAGCTATTCCTGACTTTATCATGGGTTTCAGTGTTTCCAGTAGCTACAAAGGGTTTGATCTTTCGGCTAATTTTTTCGCTTCTATTGGAAATGAAATCATCCGCAATTACGAGCGTCAACAACCCTATGCGAACCAGCTGAGTTATACCATTGACCGGTGGGTAGGGCCCGGAAGTTCCTTCGATGTTCCTCGCCAAACAACCGAACCAACGCGTAACAATGTTTTTTCCTCCTTTTACGTGGAAGACGGCTCTTTCCTTCGCTTGCGAAATCTGCAATTGGGATATTCGTTTTCGAAAGATTGGTTGAGGAAAATTAACATGGAACAACTCCGCGTCTACTTGGCGGCTAATAACCTCTTTACACTTACGAAATACATGGGATATGATCCTGATTTAGGCTCGTCCAGTGCTTTGTCGGCAGGTGTAGACTACGGAATGTACCCTCAAGCGAAAACTATGATGGTTGGATTACAATTTAAATTTTAACACATGAAAAAACATTTGTTGATTACAGGGGCACTCATTATTGGCCTTTTTTCGTGTAAAAAGTTTCTTACGGTTGACCCTCCTTATACCCAAGATGCGGAAAACTATTTTAAAACACCCGAAGATTATGAACGAGCCTTAATAGGGGCTTATGATTTATTGCAAACCTCTTTTATGTCCTTGTGGATTGGAGAAATCGCTTCGGATAATGCTATCGCGGGGGGAGAAAGTGCCAACGATTCTCAGGGCCTTCATCAGATCGATGCCATGTCGCACGGCGGAGTTAACAACGATTTGCGCAGTGTTTTTCGATGGAATTATGTGGGAATTTCAAGAGCCAACTATATTTTAGAGAACAAGGACAACATTAATTTTCTTGGTAAAGATCATATCCTTGCGGAGGCAAAATTCCTTCGGGCCTACTATTATTTTGAATTGGTTAAATTTTTTGGAGATGTTCCGTTGGTGATTGATAAACGTCTTGGAATCGAAGAAGTAAGAACCATCGACCGAGCCCCGAAAGCGGAGGTGTATGCCCAGATAGAAAAAGACCTGAAGGAAGCCTTTCCCGTACTTAACCCTGTCGCCTCGCAAAAAGGAAGAGCCACTCGAGGCGCTGCCCTTGCCTTATTAGGAAAAGCCTATGTTTACCAAAATAAATGGGCTGAAGCTGCCCAAACCTTTGATGAGGTCATCAACAGCGGGTTATACAGCCTTCACCCAACGTACGCAGAATTATTCGATGTGGCACATGAGAACAATGCTGAAACCGTTTTTGATGTACAATATACAGGCCTGGAAGGAGGGAGCTACGGTTGCTTGGTTTGTTTGGAAGGGAATGCCGCCCCTGGATTTCAAGGAATCCGACAATACAATGGGCCGGTTTATGGCGACGGAAACAGCTACAATTTGCCAACGCAAGACCTTTACGATTTTTTCCCAGCGGGCGATCCAAGAAGAGGCGTCACCGTTTTAGATATTGAGGCCTTTATTGCAGCCCAACCCAATCCCGGTGCAATAACCTACGCAATTGGGGCTGGTGGACACACCGGGTTTTACAATAATAAATACATTAAGAGGCAAGGGGAAATTGGGTTGCCCGACAACGATTTGACCAGCCCAGTGAATTATCGGGTAATTCGATATGCGGATGTACTCTTAATGGCCGCAGAGGCCAGTTATCACCTTGGTAATACGGGGCTTGCGCAAACCTATGTTAATCAAGTTCGATCGCGCGTATCCATTCCGGGAATGTCGGTCAATTCCTTGGAAAAAATTTACAATGAACGCCGCTTTGAATTATCAGGAGAAGGGCATCGGTTTTTTGATTTAGTCAGAACAGGCAAAGCCACATTGGAAATTCCCGGGTTCATCCCCGGAAAACATGAAGTCTTTCCTATTCCTCAAGTTGAAATAGATTTAGCCGGGGGTCGTTGGCCTCAAAATGCGGGTTATTAATACTTTTAGATTATGAATAAGTACATCCTTCTTTCGCTTTTATCAGTTTTCGCCTTTAGTGCATGTAAAAAGGTTCGTCCAACGCTTGGAGACCCACCGAAGGCACAAGATGCAACCTTTGTTGCGACGCCTTCCGATTCGAACGCCAATATTATTGAACTTTCAGCGAATAACCCAAATTTGGTTCACCGATGGGATTTTGGTAACGGAATGAAGGGGGAAGGCTCCAATGTAAGCGCCATATACCCTTATGCAGGCACCTACACGATAACCCTAACCGTTTTTAACAAAGGAGGAAGTCGTTCGTCTTCGCAGCAGGTGGTTATCGCTCAAACGGACCTTGGCTTGTTAGACAATCCGTTTTATAATAAATTGACCGGTGGAGCGAATGGACCAGGTTATAAAACATGGGTGATCGACTCAGTATTAAGCGGGCATTTCGGGGTTGGGCCCGATCCGGAAAGTCCTTTAGGGGCTACTCCCGAATGGTGGGCGGCAGGAGCCAATGAAAAGCCGGGTTGCGGTTTGTACGACGATAAATATGTTTTTCATTTGAATGCTTTTAAATTCGACATGATTACCAACGGGGATATCTATTTGCATAATTCTTTAGCTGCCAGTTTTCCAGGTTCTTTTCAGAATTTAGGAGATTTTACGGCACCATATGCGAATCAAATGGATAAATCGTGGAACCTCGTAGAAGGCCCTGAAACTACGATTACTCTGTCGAACGGGGCGTTTATTGGGTTCTACACGGGGGTCAACACCTATAGAATTCTTGAATTAACAGATACGACCATGTACCTTCAATACGGCCACCATGCTGGGGGATTAAACTGGTACCTTAAACTTAAAGTGGAATAACCATGAATGAAAAAATGCTCTTTTTAGGCTTTCCCTTGGTATTTTGTATGTCTTGCCAAAAAGACAATTACAATCCAAGAGAAGTGATTTTACCGACCAATTTGTCGGTTACCTTGGATATTAATTCGGCGACAGTTGATGTTACTGCACATGCAGACTCCGCGAACTTTTACATTTTCACGTTTTATGAAAACGGTGATTCCACCATGGTAGAATCCCCTAACGGTATGGCAACGCATACCTATTCCGCTTCAGGGGAATATTCTGTCAAAACTAGGGCCTACACGTCTGCAGAGCATTTTGTTTCCGAACTTGATGTTTTCGAAATCAATTTGGATTTAGGGGGTACCGGTGCTCCAACCGGAGGAACCACAAGCCCCCTGAGCTACAGCGGTTACACCCTTGTTTGGCAGGATGAATTCAACGGCAACGCATTATCTGCCGATTGGGTTTACGATATCGGAACAGGAAATTCCGGGTGGGGCAATAACGAACTTCAATATTACACGAATCAGAATGCAACAGTTTCTGGAGGGGTGCTTCAAATTACCGCTAAACAAGAGGCAATGGGGGGGCAAAATTATACCTCGAGTAGAATAAAAACGCAAGGTAAAAAATCTTGGAAATATGGACGCATCGACATTCGCGCAGCCTTGCCTAAGGGACAAGGTATTTGGCCCGCCCTTTGGATGCTGGGAGATAATTTTAGCTCTGTTGGATGGCCGTCTTGCGGAGAAATTGATATCATGGAAATGATCGGTGGAGCGGGGAATAATGACCGAACGGTTCATGGAACAGCCCACTGGAGTGATAACGGTGCCCACGCGCAATACGGAGATAGTTACACGCTGAATGCTGGAATATTTGCTGACGAGTTTCACGTTTTTTCAATTGTCTGGAATGCGAATGGAATTACTTGGTTGTTGGATAATGTGGTTTACAATACCTTGAATACGACTCCTGCTCAATTGGCAGAATTTCAAGAGAAGTTCTTCTTTATTTTCAATGTTGCCGTCGGCGGCAATTGGCCAGGCAGCCCAGATGCAACAACTCAGCTTCCGCAAACCATGTATGTTGACTACGTGCGTGTTTTCCAATAATAGGTCTTTCATAAAAAGATTAGGTGTTGTCGTATTTTGGGCAATAATTGCCGCATGTGGTGTTTCAAAAAATCATCAATCTTCTGAGTTAACTGGCTTAACTTTAGAAGAAAAAGTGGGCCAGACCTGTCAAATTACCTTGGATGTCGTTGCACAAACAGATGCTCAAGGTCGAACCTTAGTTCCTCTAAAGCTGGATACCAATAAATTAACTGAAGCCTTGGTTAAGTATAAGGTGGGGTCCATTCTCAATGTAAGCTGGCACACCTTGAGCAGGGAGCAATGGAGGGAAATCACAGAAACCATCCACGCTTATTATGCCTCTGGTCGGATTAAAATCCCGGTGATTTATGGAATTGATGCGATTCATGGGGTGAATTATACGCGTGGAGCAACACTTTTCCCGCAAGAAATTGGACTTGCGGCCACTTGGAACCCCAGCATCGCCGAAGAATTTGCTAGAATAACGGCCTACGAAACACGCGCATCTGGAATACCTTGGAATTTTTCTCCCGTTCTCGATTTGGGAAGAAACCCCTTGTGGTCAAGGAACTTTGAAACGTTAGGCGAGGACCCTTACTTGGCCTCAGTGATGGGCGCCGCTATCGTCAAAGGTTATCAAGGTAACAACTCCAATTCGATTGATTCGCTCCATGTTTTAGCCTGCATGAAACATTTTGTGGGCTACAGTGCTGCTTTGAGCGGTCGAGATAGAACCCCTGCTTGGATTCCAGATAAATACATGAAGGAGTTGTATTTGCCTTCTTTCAATGCTGCCGTTAAGGCCGGAGCCCAAACTGTCATGATTAACAGTGGATCCGTGAATGGAATTCCAGGGCATGTCAATACATCATTAATTCAGCACACCCTCAAGGATGAGTGGAAATTCCCTGGCTTTGCCGTTTCGGATTGGGAAGATTTTAACATGTTGCACACGGTACACCGCGTAGCGCCGGATTTAAAAACGGCCTATGAAGGGGCATTCAATGCAGGGGTTGATATGAGCATGGTTCCGCTTTCACCCGATTATAAAATCTATTGTGAATCGATGATTCAATCAGTGCAGGAAGGGAGGATTTCATTGGATCGTTTGAATGATGCGGTAAATCGTATAAACATTACCAAACAAGCGGTTGGTTTAATGAACAAAATCCAACCTTCGCTGGACACTTACTCGGCATTTGGTTCCCCTCAGCACAAAAGGGCTTCTAAACAAGCCGCGTTAGAATCTATTACCCTATTGAAAAATAACGGGGCCCTGCCCATAAATACAACAACTAAATTTTTAGTTGCTGGTCCCTGTGCTGATAATCTGAATGCGATAAACGGAGCATGGACTCATACTTGGCAAGGAATGGACACTTCTTTCAATACCAAGGGATGTAAAACCATCGTACAAGCTATGCTAGGAAAATATGGAGGACAATGTCTTATTTCAAAAGGGGTTGAACTATTTAAAGAGAAAGAGGTTGAACAATCAAGGTTTGTCGACCTTAACGATTATATCCAAAAATTGGAAGAGGTAGAAACCGTGATTTTGTGTTTGGGAGAACTTCCAGGGACAGAGAAGCCCGGCGATATTCGCAGTTTAAACTTGGATTCCAAACAGCTTGAGTTGGCGAAATTAGCCTACGCGAAGAAAAAAAATGTGATCGTCGTATTAGTTGAGGGACGACCGCGCATCATCCGCGATATTGTTGACTCTGCAGCAGCTATTGTACAATGTTATCTACCCGGAGATTATGGGGCGGAAGCCTTGGTTGAGCTCATCTCGGGAGAATCGAATTTTAGCGGTAAATTGCCTTATACGTATCCAAAATACGACGGGGTGATGGAGTTTTATGATCGTCCAAGAAGCGTTGATCGTTCCAATGTTGGCGATTTTAACGCCTTTGATCCCCAATGGCCTTTTGGATTTGGTTTGCATTATGGTGAAGTAAGCTATGAGCATTTAAAATGTAAGGAAGAGTTGAGTGAAAATGCGCCTTGGGAAATTTCCGTAGATGTGATCAATAAAGGCAATCGCCAAATAGAGGAGGTTGTGCAATTTTACGTTGGAGATGAATCCGCGAGCATGGTGCCGGCGGGCGAACAATTAAAACGTTTTGAAAAAGTTAAAATCTCAGCAGGGCAGAGCGTTAACGTGCGATTCGTGTTGAACAAGACCGACTTAATGTTGGTAAACCAAGAGGGAGAATGGGTGTTTGAGCCAGGAACCTTTACGTATACCCTTGGATCATTGAAGGGCAAGATGGTAATTAAATAAATTATTAAGCCCTTGATTCTTAAATAATTTCAATTATTTTAGACTTATTGTAAAAATTACTATATTTATACCAAACAATCTTTAAATTATTTTAATGTTATGAAAAAATTATTACTCTTTCTTTTGCTTCCAATGGCTTTCAACGCACAAGTTGTAGGTACATGGAAACTTGCAAATCAGGCCGGTGCTTTAGGTGTTGGTCCTGGTTTAGGAAACATTTCTTGGTGGTCGAATTCTGTTGGAGATTTAACGACCAGAGCTTGTCTTTTTGATGACTCTATTACGTTCAATGCCAACGGCACCATGATGCATTATATGGATGGGCAAACGTGGTTAGAAGCATGGCAAGGTGCTAATGGGGAAGCTTGTGGAACGCCTGTTGCTCCACACAACGGGTCTAATCCAGCTACATATGCGTATGATGGGACAAACAACACGTTGTCGGTTTACGGTTTTGGAGCGCACATGGGCTTGGCAAAAGTGATTAATGGTGCAGAAATCAATAGTCCATTGAATGCGGCGGACACCATTACGTATTTAACAACGTTAAGCAACGGTGGAAACACCTTGACCCTCGACATTAATTTTGGTCCTGGATACTGGAGATTCGTTTACAATAGAACTCAAGTAATCCCTGTATCCAATTATAACGTTACCTTCCGAGTTGATATGGCTCAGTACACAGGAGGAGGAAATATCGGAAACGGTGTTTTTGTTAACGGTTCTTTCAACAACTGGTGCGGTTCATGCAACCCAATGACCAATGTTTCAGGCTCCCTATGGGAAGTTACCTTGCCCCTGAATCCTGGAGGCATTGAATATAAATTCACCGTGGATGGTTGGAATGATCAGGAGAATTTCAACGGAACTGAGCCGTGCGTGGATCAAATAAATGATGGATTCAACAACCGTTACCATTTAGTGGCCAACGATGTTACCCTGCCTTCGGTTTGTTTTAATTCGTGCGATGTTTGTACAAACGATATAACATTCCGAGTGAACATGAACGACTATGTGGCAGGAGGAGGCTCAACGGCAGCAGGTGTCTTCTTAAACGGTACCTTTAACGGCTGGTGTGGTTCGTGCACCCCAATGGCGGATGTTGATATGGATGGAATTTGGGAAGTAACAGCTCCTTTAGCCGCGGGTAATATAGAATACAAATTCACCGTGGATGGATGGGCATTTTCTGAGCAATTTGCTGGAGGGGAACCGTGCACGGTAACCAACGGAGGATTCACCAATCGTGCGGGTACCGTATCAACGGATTCTACTCTGAACGTGGTGTGTTGGCAAAGTTGTACGGACTGTCCTGCCAACATCGACGAATTAAACGAAAACGGTATCGTTATCGCACCGAACCCCGCAACAACCGACTTGAACGTTTCTGCTAAATCAGCAATTCAAAGCGTTGCTATGTACGATGTAAATGGCCGTTTAGTACAGTCTGTTGTAGTTAATGGGGTTTCTACTTCACTGAATATATCAGGCATGAACCAAGGACTATATTTGGTAACTGTAACAACGAGTAAAGGGGTATTTACAAAACGAGTAATCGTAGAGTAATTAACCGATAGGTTTTCAGAATTTAAAAGGGGCTTCGGCCCCTTTTTTCATTTGCTTTCCTACCTTTGCAGCATGGACTTTGATACCGAATTACGCTTTCAAAAGTTGATCGATATTTTGAAACCAACCTTTGAAATGGATCTTGATCTCACCGCCTTGATTTATCTCGTGGGCTTAAACGAAGCGGGTTTTGGCTTTAGAAATTATTCTAAACAAGAAAAAATGGACCTCATGCATGTAGCCATTTGCACCTTGCTCTCTCCTGCAGGGTATTATGAGTTTTCGCACCGCGATGAACAGAATTGGCCGCATTTCGCCCTGCTACAGCCTCTGCCATCCCTCGAAGAAAAAGAGCAAAAGCACCTGCTCAAAGAGGCGATTATCGATTATTTTTTGGATAAGGAATACGTTACCGCAGAAATGCTGCTTACTTCGGTATAGGCCCAACGTATTGAATGATTGGATTGGTTCCGGTAAAGCAGGAACGAGGTATTGTAATTCTCAAGGTGTCTTGCAACCCTTTTTTAGGGAAATCCGAATTCATTTTTTTTTCAGTAATGCTCATATAATCTGCCGAGGACCGCCAGTCGTACCACTCAGCTGATGTGAAATAGCGATAGTTTGCTCCTTCTTTTGAATCATGCTGAAAGGTGAGCGGATATTTGGCCTTTAATTCTTCTAACGATAAGCTTTTATCTGAATCAATGATTAGAATCTCTTTCTTGAGATTTAATCTTCCTTTCCAAATACCGGATTTATCAGTGGTTATAGAATGTTGTTGATTTTCCTCAATAAGGGTGAAGGTGTGTTCGATAAAATTTTCTGTCCTTCCTTTGGCCTCTAGAGCGTCTGGAAGCTTACCTCCACAATAGGGCCAATGATTTTGCACATGGATAACGATCTTCTTATTACACGAAGTGAAGACCGTTGAAGAGGATATCAGGAGTAAAAAAGAAAAAACACGAAGAATCATGTCCGCTCAATTTAACAGGTTTTGGAGGATTTTATAAAAGTTCCCGTGCTTTAATCCTAGCCTCGGCATCTGTTGTAACGAAATCGTCTAAACTTGTGGTGCGAACCTTAGGAATGTTCTCCATGACAACTTCATTTATCCGGGCAATATTGAGAAAGGAAATTTTATCTTCCAAAAAGGCTTGAACCGTAACTTCATTGGCTGCATTGAGCGCACAAGGTACATTTCCACCTAATTCCAAGGCTCTGTAGGCAAGCCCCAAATTCTTAAAGGTTTTAGCATCGGCAGGTTCAAAAGTTAGCTGCGGATAATCCATAAAGTTAAAGCGCGGGTAATTCGTACTTAAACGTTGAGGATACGTAAGGGCATATTGGATGGGTAATTTCATGTCCGGCAATCCCATTTGCGCTTTCATGCTTCCGTCCTCAAACTGGACCAAAGAATGCACGATGCTTTGCGGATGAACGATAACATCAACTTGATGTGCCGTTAGATTAAATAACCATTTGGCCTCAATAACTTCTAAGCCTTTATTCATCATGGTGGCAGAATCGATGGTGATTTTAGCCCCCATAGTCCAATTTGGGTGCTTTAACGCTTGTGCTTTCGTAACGTTTTCTAATTGTTTCATCGTAAAACCTCGGAAAGGACCCCCTGAGGCAGTTAAATAAATCTTTTCAATGGGGTTCATCTGTTCACCCGGAAGGCACTGAAAAATGGCGGAGTGTTCGGAATCCACTGGGTAAATATTAATCCCGTGTTTTTGCGCCAATTCCGTAATTAATGCCCCTGCTACCACTAGGGTCTCTTTATTGGCCAAGGCAATGTGTTTTTTAGCTTCAATGGCTGCAATCGTGGGTTGTAGTCCCGCGTAGCCCACCAAGGCCGTAAGAACCACGTCCACCTCAGTAGACTGAACGACCTGGCATAAAGATTCTTTTCCGCAATAGACGTGAATGTCTTCCTTCCAAAGAGCCTCTTTTACTTTGGGGTATTGCGATTCGTCAACGATGACCACCATATTAGGTTTGAACTTGAAGGCTTGTTCAATCAACAAATCCACATTATTGCCTGCAGTAATCACTTGTAAATCGAATAATTCCGGGTAGGCCGCAATGACCTCAAGAGCTTGCGTTCCTATAGACCCTGTGGAACCCAAAATGGCTACGCCACGCTTTTTTATCATACGCTTTATTTTTTGGTACCATGTGCCTCGAAGGAATTGCCTCCTCCAAGGCCATAATACCCTCCAGTTAGTACAAAATGGTTCTTATCCAAAAATGACCCGTTAGCTTGATAATGCCAGTCGTAACTTTCATAATGAAGGGTCCCGTCGGTTTCCAAAAGGTAGGGAGTTGTTCCGCTCGGGCTAATAAATTCAACGTAATATCGTTCGTTGGATCGCTTAACTTTTAAGCTATAATGCGTAGTATCGAATTGTTGAACTTGTCCCATAACCCAAGCGGTGTTATACGAAACTACGTCATAGGTCCCTACATACTTGGAACGGTAATCCACGAGGGGTTTATGGCACGCAACCATCAACCCAAACAATGCGATAAAAAGAAAGGTGTTTTTCATAATCAATGAGCTTCTAACCAGTTATTAGCGATTTCCATTTCCACAACCATGGGTACAGCCAGATTCACGGCACTTTCCATAGCTTCTTTCACCAGGGCCTTCATGGTATCCTGTTCTGAAAGATGCACATCGAACAACAATTCATCGTGCACCTGTAAGATCATTTTTGACTTAAGTGAACGTGCTTTCATTGCCTTATCTACGGAGATCATGGCCATTTTGATGATGTCGGCAGCGGAGCCTTGAATTGGGGCATTGATGGCGTTCCTTTCCGCATAGCCACGCACCATGGCGTTGGCCGAGTTTATGTCAGGCAAATAGCGCCGGCGCTTCATGATGGTTTCAACGTATCCATGTTCTCGCGCAAATGCAATTACGTGGTCCATGTAGGATTTTATGGTACCAAATTGCTCGAAATAGGCATCAATGATGTCCTTTGCTTCGGTTCTGGAAATTCCTAAGTTTTGAGCCAAGCCAAAGGCAGATTGCCCATAAATGATCCCAAAATTAACTGCTTTCGCAGCGCTACGTTGTTCTCGGCTTACCTCCCCAATGGGAACCTTAAAAACTGTTGCGGCGGTGGCGTTGTGAATATCAAGGCCTTCCTTAAATGCGTTAATCATCGACGCGTCTTCACTCAAGGCCGCAATAATCCGCAACTCGATTTGGGAGTAATCGACCGACATGATACTATATTCTTTGTTTCTAGGAACAAAGGCTTTTCGAATTTCCCTCCCTTTCGCCGTGCGTATGGGAATATTCTGCAAGTTAGGGTTATTGGAACTCAAACGGCCAGTGGCTGTAACGGTTTGCATAAAACTGGTGTGGATTCTACCATCCTTTGGACTGCAAAGTTCCGGTAAGGGGTCTACATAAGTACTTTTCAATTTTCGCAATTGCCGATATTCCAAAAGTTTAGGAATAATGGGGTGGTCGTGCTCGTGTTTTTGCAATACTTCTTCGGAAGTTGCGTATTGGCCCGTTTTTGTTTTTTTTGCCTTGCTGCTAATCTTTAAATGATCGAAAAGGATTTCTCCCAATTGCTTGGGGGAGTCTATGTTGAACGGTACTCCGACATCAGCAAGAATTTCATCGTGCAGTTGAATCAGGGTTTCTTGGAGTTCTACAGAGTAGGATTTGAGAGCAGCAACGTCAATGTTAATGCCTTCTTCTTCCATATTCGACAAAACTTGGACTAGGGGCATTTCCATGGTGTAGAATAATTCCTTCAAATGGGGTTTTTCGATTTCCGGTCTCAAAACATTTCTTAATTGGAGGGTGATGTCGGCATCTTCACAGGCATATTGATAAATCTCCACAGGAGATAAGTCGCTCATATTTCCCTGACCCTTTCCTTTTTTTCCAATTAACGTTTCTATGGAAATAGGTTGATAACCGAGGTAAAATTGAGCCATGAAATCCATTCCCTGTTTCGCTTCTGGATTAATCAGGTATTGTGCTACCATGGTGTCAAATAAAGCACCTCTTACTTGTATGCCGTAACGGTGTAAAATTTGTAAATCAAATTTTGTGTTATGCCCTACCTTTTCAATCGATGAATTTTCAAAAAGCGGCGCGAAAACACTCAAATGGGATTGGGCTTGCTCCTGATTTAAAGGAACGGGCACATAGAATCCTTCTTTTGGATTAACTGAAAACGAAACGCCTACCAGTGAATCATGTAACGAGTCGGTTCCTGTTGTTTCGGTATCAAAACAAAGCGTAGCATATTCGGATAGGAATTCAAACAACTCTTTTCGTTCTTGTTCGCTGGAAATTAAATGGTAAGAGGGGGCTTCTGTTTCCAGTGTTTTGAGCTCAGAAGCTATAGCATGAGCAATCGGTTCAGGGGAATCCTCAAAGTTAAATAAGTTTAATTGGCTAACACTTTGCTGATTTTTAGCCCCCGTGACGTGTAAATCCTCACCGAGTATTTTTAACATTAAGTTTCGAAATTCCAATTCGGTAAAAATTTTACGAACAGCATCAGCGTTCGGCGCACAAATTTGCAAGGCTTCTTCATCAAAGGGAACGTCAAGATCAATCAGAATGGTGGCTAACATTTTTGAAACCAGACCCTGTTCCCTGTAGGCAACGACGTTTTCTTGCTGCTTGCCTTTTAACTCGTGTGCATGTTCCAGCAATCCTTCAACACTTCCGTATTTCTCAATGAGTATTTTGGCTGTTTTTTCCCCTATTCCAGGAATGCCCGGAATGTTATCCGACGCATCTCCCCACAATCCCAAAATGTCAATAACTTGGGACGGATTTTGCACTTCGAATTTTTCACACACTTCGCGAACCCCCAATATCTCTGGAGGATTTCCTCCTCGCCCCGGCTTGTAAATCAACGTGTTTTCGCTCACCAGTTGCGCATAATCTTTGTCGGAGGTCATCATGTAAGTGAGGTACCCCTTTTGCTCTGCGATTTTTGCCATAGAACCAATAACGTCATCCGCCTCATGACCCATAACCTCAATAATAGGGATATTAAACGCTTGAATAAGTTCTTTTATCGGCCCAATCATGCTGCGGATATCTTCCGGCATCTCTTCGCGTTGGGCTTTGTAGGCTTCAAATTCTGCTTGTCGATGCTCGCTTCCTCCCGGGGGATCAAAAACCACCGCTAAATGCGTAGGCTTCTCAGTTTTAATAACATCAATTAAGACATTCGAGAAACCGAAGGCTGCGCTGGTGTTTTGACCCTTTGAATTGATCCGTGGGTTCTTGGCAAAAGCAAAATATGCACGGTAAATGAGCGCATAAGCATCGAGCAGGAACAGCTTTTTAGGGGAATCTTGAGATAACAAAACTTAGGATTTACTTAATTCAACAAAGTGCTTGTAAAAGTAAGGAATCGTTTTTATTCCCATGCGATAATTGTACAATCCATAATGCTCATTGGGTGAGTGAATGGCATCGCTGTCCAAGCCAAATCCCATAAGGATCGTTTTCAACCCAAGTTCTTGTTCAAACATAGCAACAATAGGAATGCTACCCCCGCTTCGAACAGGAATTGCCGCTTTTCCGAACGTTGATTCATAGGCCATAGCTGCGGCCTTGTATCCCATCGAGTCCAAGGGGGTCACGGCAGGTTGCCCTCCGTGATGTGGCGTCACCTTGACTCGAACTCCAACAGGCGCGATTTTTTTAAAGTGCCGCTGAAAAAGTTGGGTAATTTCCTCCGGGTCTTGGTTAGGGACTAAGCGCATGGAAATTTTCGCAAAAGCCTGCGAAGCAATGACCGTTTTTGCTCCTTCTCCCGTATAACCACCCCAAATACCGTTCACGTCCAAGGTTGGACGGATGGAACCCCTTTCAGGAGTCGTGTACCCTGCCTCGCCAAAGGTTTCTTCGATGTCAAGCGCTTTTTTATAGGCTTTCTCCGAGAAGGGAGCCTTGGCCATGGCATCTCGATCGGCACGAGAAATTTCGAGCACGCTGTCATAAAAACCTTCCACCGTTATTTTTCCTTGTTCATCATGCAAGGACGCGATCATATCGCAAAGCGCGTTAATGGGGTTTTTAACACAGCCTCCGTACAAACCGGAATGTAAATCACGGTTAGGGCCCGTCACTTGTACTTCTACATAGCTCAATCCCCTTAATCCAGTGGTAACAGAAGGAACATCGTTGGCCAGCATTCCCGTATCTGAAACTAGAATGATATCTGCCGATAATTGGGTTTTATGTTCCTTAACGAAAAGGCCTAAATTTTCACTTCCGATTTCTTCCTCCCCTTCAATCATGAATTTGACGTTGCAGGGAAGTTCGTCACAGGCTAACATCGATTCTACCGCTTTAACGTGCATAAAAAACTGTCCTTTGTCGTCGCAAGCACCGCGCGCAAAAATGGCCCCTTCAGGATGAATTTCCGTGGGTTTAATTAGCGGCTCAAATGGAGGACTATGCCATAAATCCATGGGGTCGGCAGGCTGAACATCGTAGTGGCCGTAGACTAATACGGTAGGAAGTTTCGGGTCAATGATTTTTTGTCCAAAAACAATCGGATGTCCTTTTGTGGCAATAATTTCAACGTGATTCATGCCAATTTTCTCTAGATGTTTGGCTACTGCTTCTGCGCAATGAAGTACTTCTTTTTGATAGGCAGGGTCAGCGGAGACGGATGGGATTCGCAGCAGTTCTAATAATTCGTGGGTAAATCGCTCTAAGTGTTGCTGAAGGTAATCTTGTGTTTTGTACATGAGGCAACGGAAATTGGTTTTTCACCGAATTTAGCATAAATTTATCAAACCTCAAACCTGCTTCACGATGCAACTTTTGGTTTGGGTATTCAGTCCTAACCTAAATTTTCTTGCATGAAAAAATGCCTTATTTTATTTTTTGTCACTTTTCTCAATTTTTCAGTTCTAGCCCAGCCCATTAACGTTTCTCCAACTCAAACACCCCAACAATTGGTGAGCAATGTGTTGTTAGGCGCGGGTGTTGTGGCTTCCAACATTACAATTAACGGGGTTCCCGGTCTTGCTAATACCCCATTTGGAAACATTGCATATTTCACTAACGCTAACGTTGCTTTTCCTATGACCAGTGGAATGGTGTTAACTACCGGAGACGCAATGGGCGCGATGGGGCCGAATACAAGCGGTAGCGCAACCAATCCTGGAAACTCCCAACTAGTAAACACAGATCCTGAATTGAATGCCATTGCCAATGGTAATATTACCAATGGTGTTGTTTTGGAATTCGACTTTATTCCTGCTGGAGACACCCTCATTTTCAACTACATGTTTGGTTCAGATGAATACACCGAATTCTCTCCCTCAAACTTCAACGATGCTTTTGGTATATTTTTGTGGGGGCCAGGGATTTCAGGGCCTTATGCTTTGCCTGGATATCCTAACGGAGGTGATAATATAGCGGTTATTCCAGGAGGAATCCCCGTAACGATCAACAATGTGAATTGGGTAACCAATACGCAATACTATGTATTTAACGAGTTCCCTCAAGACACCTATGGAGACGCTGTTGAATACGACGGTACGACCGTAAAATTAACCGCCTCGGCCTCAGTGCAGTGCAATCAATCCTACCATATCAAATTTGCTATTGCCAATGTGTTTGATCAGGCTTATGATTCCGGGGTTTTCCTTGAAGCGGGATCATTTTCATCCGCGGCCGTAAGTGTAGCGGTGGCAACGGTATCTGGAGATACCGTCATTGTTGAGGGTTGTACTTATGCTGATTTTATTTTTACCCGTCCAGAGGCTCAATCCAACGATACACTCATCATTAGTTATGCCATTTCAGGTTCAGCCGTTCAAGGAGTGGATTATAACAATATGGTGAATCCGATTGTGTTTTTACCAGGCCAGGATACGGTTATCTTGAACTTAAATCCTACCCAAGACGGTTTAAACGAAGGATTTGAATCGGTTACCATTACCGTTTCTATTGTAAACCCCTGCGGAGATACGGTAACCTCCCAAGGGACCATCTATCTTGGAGACGGACCGATCATAAATATTTTGGAAAGTGACCCGCTCGTTCAGTGTTTCCCCGATAGCGTCTTACTCACGGCAAGTGCTTCAGGAGGCTACGCTCCGTACGATTTTAGTTGGACAACCCTTTCAGGTGCGCCCCTTTCTTCGAACGACTCTGTAACGATTTACGCCACTCAGAACGGGGTTGTACAGTATTTGGTGACCGCGGTAGACCAATGCAATTTTTCGCAAACCGATACGGCTACGGTAACGGTAAATCAAACCATATCAATAGATAGTATTGCCATGACGCCTGCCACCTGTATTCCAAGCGGAACGGTTTTTGCCTTTGTTTCCGGCACCACGGGCAATGTAACTTACACTTGGTCGAATGGGCAAAATGGCCAAACCTTGCAAAATTTGTCCGGAGGGTGGTATCAGCTAACGATTACGGATCAAGTTTGCAGTGCTTCGGATAGCATTCTTGTAACTACGATTAACGCTCCCGTTGCGGCCTTTACGGCCAACCCGGGAACGGGTTGTTCCCCCTTGAACGTTTCCTTTACCAACAACAGCAGCAATGCCAATAATTATTCGTGGGATTTTGGCAACGGTCAAACGGCAACTTTGCCCACATTAGCCCCTCAGAATGCGGTTTATACCACCGATATACCTACCGGTTACACCGTTGTATTGACCGCCTCGCAAGGCGCCAATTGCCAAGATACCCAATCGCTATTCATTTTGGTAAATGTTTGTGATTGTGCAGATGCCGAAGCGTTGAATTACAACCCAAATGCGAATGTTAACGTGGCCTCAATGTGCACGTATCCTTATCCAGAAGTAGAGGCACCCAATATTATTACACCTGACGGTAACGGCATCAATGATTTTTTCGAATTAGACTATGTGAATGTTATTTCGATTGAACTTTTTGTTTTCAACCGATGGGGTTCCATGCTATATTCGGGCAGCAGCAACGATGTGCTCGTTTCAGCCCCAAAATGGGATGGAACCGTCGGAAATAGAGAAGCGTGCGAAGGTATCTACACCTATACCTACAAAGCAACGGGCGTTTCAGGAGCAGAGGTACAAGGTCACGGATTTTTTCATTTGATACGCTAGTTCTTGATGCTGGAAACGGGAAAGTGGGGAGAAGAACAAGCGGCAAATTATTTAATTAACAAAGGCTATACCATACTTGCACGAAATTATCGCCATCAAAAGGCAGAAATTGACCTCATTGCGCAAACGGGAAATTGGGTGGTTGCGGTGGAGGTGAAAACGCGAACCGGCAAGCAGTTAGAGGAACCTTTTCGCGCTATTACCAAAACAAAACAACGGTTGTTAATTAAAGCCATTAATTTTTATGTGCGTTCTTGGCCAGTCCCGGTTGAGGTCCGGATGGATGCCATAAGCGTGGTGCAACATCAGAACGATGTAGTGATACAACATGTGCAAGATGCTTTTCCCGCTTTTTAAGCAAAGTTTATTAATGTACCTTTGTACAAACTGCTCGTGATGAACACACACAATCGAAGAGGTAAAACAGACCCTTCTAAAGGCGCTGAAAACAAATCAAAAGAGCCTAAACCCAGGGACAAGCGGAAATATATCGATTTCAAGGTTAAAGTTAAGAAAGGAGACCCCCTTCCCAGTTTTAATGAAGAGGCAATTCGTCTGAATAAGTATTTATCAAACGCAGGGTTATGTTCACGTCGCGAAGCGGATGTTTTAATGCAAACAGGGGTTATTACGGTAAACGGTAAAATTATCACGGAGCTCGGGTATAAAATTGCGCCAACGGATGTCATTCAATGCAACGGCGAAACGATCAATGCGGAGAAAAAAAGATACGTATTACTTAATAAACCCAAAGGATTTATTACCACCATGGACGATCCCCAAGGCCGAAAAACCGTTATGAGTTTAGTGCGTACGGCATGCAGAGAAAGGATTTATCCTGTCGGCAGATTGGATCGAGAGACCACAGGGCTGTTGTTATTCACGAACGACGGAGATTTAGCCAAAAAGCTAACGCATCCCAGATACCAAGCGCGGAAAATCTACCACGTCGAGCTGAATAAGCCCGTGAAATCGGAAGACTTAGAAAAATTGTTGCGCGGGGTTGATTTGGAGGATGGAAAATCTAGGGCTGATAAAGCTTCCTTCACTGAAGGAGGTAATTCGCGAGAAGTAGGCATTGAAATCCATTCGGGAAAGAACAGAATTGTTCGACGAATGTTTGAATCTTTGGGATATAGCGTGGTGAAATTGGACCGTGTTGTGTTCGCTGGGTTAACCAAAAAAGATTTACCAAGAGGGATGTTTCGGCATTTGTCCGAGGCGGAGGTTTCGTTTTTAAGAATGACGAAAAATGTATAGAAAAATAATGGTTTTGTCGTTATTGGCATTATTGGTCTCGGGCTGTGGCCAAAATATGAAGGAAAGCTCGCACCCCTATGCGCAATATTTTTATCCCGTATTGGAAACTCCTAAAATTTACGTTTATCGGGACGTGATTGGAGGCCTAGAGGAACAGTTTCATCGGGTATATTGCGTTCAGGATGCTGCCGGCAAACACCTAATTGTTGAACGTTATGCTTCTGACGGAAGAATTCTTGAAGCGCTTAATTTTAATGTAGATTCCTTAGATGTTCAGGATCATATGGTTGTTAATCGAGACCAGAAAAAGACCAAGGCAACGCTGTATAAAACAACGTATTTTCCGTGGGAGAAAAACAGCCGAACTTGGTTTGCTTCAAAATTTGAAGGGGTGATGGATTCCACTCTTATCCTACGGGAAATGAAGCGGTCTATTTTGAAAAGCAGTGTTCGCCTCGAGGTTTTGGGCGAGGATACACCGTGTATGTTGATGGTTGACAGCAATCGCTTCACCTTAATTAACCCTTTTTTGAAAAGTGAGAAGAGTTTAACAGAGAACTCAAATTCCTATTACGCAGAAGGCATAGGGTTGGTAGAGTGGAAAGGAACCAACAACAAAGTTCACTTTAAATTAGAACAGATCATGTCTCAGGAAACTTGGCTTAACGTAATGGGTAGATGAGAAGAATCATCGTGGCGTTTCTCTTGTTCAGCAGCACCCTGTTTTCGCAGTCTTATAGGATTTCTTCAACAGCTAAAAATGTAATTTCCGCTCACGCAGGGCATTCTTTTAACCGGTTTTTACCTTCACGTTTTACGCTGCAAGGAAACGAATTTGACCTTACGTTGAACCACGCACAGTTTGATCCTATTAAGGAGAAATGGACATTTTCAAGGTATCTAACAAGCCCTTTTAAACTTGGTCTTGGATGGAATATTCGGAAAAATTTTCAAATAATGCTTGAGGTGGATAATTTTAAGTACCTACTTGCCAAGCAAGTCCTCCAGGTATCAGGAACCGTAGCTCCCTTTTATGATCAACTTGGAGGTTTATCCGGCAACTATCTAAATACCCCTGTTGACATGGACACTGTAGGTTTTGGAATCAATATGCAGAACATTCGCCTTATTTCGTTGAATTTTCAACGATTACGGCCCTTAGTTCACTATAAAAACCATTCCTTTGCTGCAGTGGCTAGTTACGGAATAGGTTTGGGATTTCTTCAATCGAGCTATTCCGTCAATTTCGGTTCTGCTATTCAAGAAGACATAGCCAGTCTTTCAGGAATGGCAGGGGGATTGAATTTGGGCATGAGGCTCGAGTTTTTTGGCGTATTTTATCTGATGTCCTCCCTAACCGGAGGGTTGATGGTTCACAAAAACCTTCGGTTGAGTTTAACGGAGTCTAACCAAAAAGCCCAACAAAACCTTTGGTTCGGCCAAGCTTCAATAAGTGTTGGGACTATTTTTTTTCCAGGAAAAAAGAAAAATTGCGATTGTCCGCATTTTTAATTTTTCAAATTTCTTCCTGCTCGAAAATCTATTTTGTAATAGAAAATGGGCAAAAACCCGAGCTGTGTTTTTTCAGCTGTAGGTTGATAATTAGGATCATTGATCACGTTTGGGTCTAAGGATGGAGCGTAAGCTAAACTGAGGAGGTTTTTGGTGCTTAAAACGTTCACAAGATCTAAGCCGAATTCATGGGAAACGACCCTGGCATTCTTTCTCCATGAAATTTTAAAATCCAGGCGAAAATAATCTCGGAATTGGAGTTCGTTGAATATGGAGTCGCGGTAAATTAACTCCTTTTCGTCGATGGTTTTTGTTACGTCTACCAGCCCATAACGTTTTCCCCCGGCCGCAGTCACTTTTGTTCCAAGCCCGATAATATTTTTTTTGCCAAGTTTAAATTCTTTTCCGGCTAATAAGTTCGTTACGTAAAGCCCGTTATATGAAGTGTTTCTTTTTACTCCGTCGCTTCCAGTATATTTGGAATCGTAAATAGTTCCTGAGAAGAGAAAGAAGAAATCTTTATCAAAGTACTTTTGAACCGTTAACTCCAGTCCATAGTTGACACCGGTTCCCGTATTTTGAAGCGAGTCTGCAAAAATCCGAGCGAATCCACTTCCCATATTGATCATTGAAAACGCGCTTGGAACGATAGTAACAGGGATGTTGTACAGGTACTGATAATAGGCTTCAGTTCGCACACTGAATCCTTTACTGAAAAATTTTTCGTAACCCATGCCGCTATGGATGCTTTTTGTAAAGTCCATGTTCTTGTTGTGGTATACTCCGGATTGTTTACGTTCATCGACATAAGTGTAAACAGGCTGAGCTTGACTGTGCATTCCTGCGCCAGCAAAAACGGATTGATTGCCACTCATTTTGTGCTTCCAACCAAGCCTCAATTCGGCAGGGCTAAAACTATTTCCGAAAGAAAAATATTGGCTATGCAGACCAGCAGTAAAGTCTGTTTGATCCGAAATGCGCCATTTCCATTGGATAAAAGGCTGCAATAAAAAGGCAACTCCTTGGAAGTTCCAACGGGTAAAATATTGATCCGGAACGTCTAAATCAGCGAGTGCCGAATCAATCATGTTAATCATCAGGACATCGGCATTGTACCCAAATTTTAGCAAATGTTGTTTGTTGAATTTTCGATTCAAGGCGGTATAACTCGACAATTTTCGAATGTTAAATCGATAAGCCATCATTGGGTAAAGGGTATCAATTTGAATGCTGGTATCTCCTCCAACGGTATTTAAACTCCTTTGAAGATAAACATGGTTTGAGTTTTGAACTTCTTGTGAAAGCGCTAAAGTGCTGCTGATGAAGGTTTTTTCGTTAATGGATTTTTTATAATTTAACCCGGCTACCCCCATCGAGGTGCCAAAATATTGGTCTCGGTCTCCATCTCCGTATAAATCGGTCGTATATTCTGTGTTCTTTGAAATCTCAATGGCAATTTTACTTTTTCCGCCCATTCCCCAAAGGGAGAGATTCCCTCCTTTTCGTAATTTAAAATTGAACTTAAAGGCAACATCTCCGTAGGTTGGTATAGCATCCGTTCCTAATTGTAATCCTAATACTTCGAATAACGAAAGCGTTGAATACCTGCCCATCATTAAGAAACTGGCTGTACCTTTCTTATTGAGAGGGCCTTCCGCTAAAAATTCAGTTCCAAATAATCCGAATTGACCTGTAAACTCATGCCTTTGGTCATTCCCGTTTCTAAGTTTCAGGTCAAAGACACCCGAAACACTGTTGCCGTATTCCGCAGGAAAGGCACTCATCATGAAGTCTGAATTTCCCAGAATTTTGTTGTTTAATACGGATACAGGCCCACCTGAACTCCCGGCGATTGCAAAGTGATTGGGGTTTGGGATATCAATGCCTTCAACTCTCCAAATAACCCCTAACGGACTATTTCCTCGAATCACAATATCGTTTCTTGAGTCGTCGGCACCTTGCACCCCTGCAAAGTTAGAGGCCATTCGAGCCGGGTCCATACGAGATCCTGGATATCGATTTGTTTCTTCCACGGAGAACTGTTGGGCTGAAAGAACGGCCAATTCGTTGATGATTTCCCCCTTTTTACGGCCGGTTACTACCACTTCTTCTTTGTTTGTGACCATTTCTTGCAGCAGAATGCTAAGAATTAATTCTTTTCCTGAACTCACCTCGATGGTTTGCGTTTTCGCTTCGTATTGAATATATTTTGTGATGAGATTGTATTTACCGACGGGAACTGATGCTATGCTGAAAGCTCCTTCAGCATCAGTTACGGCACGGTAGTTAGTCCCGTTTTCGTTCTTTAAATCGATTTCTACTTTTGCTCCGGATAGTGGAAAGTTGGTTTCGGAATCCATGACTTTGCCTCGAACATTTTGTGTTTGACCAAAAGTAATTAAGGCGGTAAATAAAAATAGAAAGGTAATTATTGGTTTCATAACTTTTTTAGGTTGGTCGTAAAAACAATTGCAAGTAAAGATAATAAAAGTTAAATACCTGTTAATTTGTAATTGGAGGCACATTAAATCGTAATATTGATGAAGATAATTCAAAATGTTCCCATGAAAGTTGCCGTACTCTCCTTATTTTTTGTCATGTTTAGCTTCCTTTCCTGTGCGCAAGAGTCAAGTCCTGCATTGACGTGGTACACGGATGTTGCTCTTGCCGCAGAGGCTGCAGTAGCAGAAGAAAAACCCATGTTGTTGTTTTTTACCGGAAGCGATTGGTGCGGTTGGTGCCATAGGTTGCAGCGCGAAGTATTTAACACGACCACCTTTTCTACTTGGGCTGCGAGCAATGTAATATTGGTCGAGCTCGATTTTCCGAGAAACAAAGTTCAGCCTCAGAACATAAAAGATCAAAATCAAATGTACCAGCAACAATTTCAAGTACGCGGGTATCCAACCATTTGGTTTGTTAACGTGGCTAAGGAAGGCGAAAAATACAACATGTCGACCTTAAAATCTTCTGGATACATGGCCGGCGGGCCGGATGTCTGGATCGCCAATGCGAAATCCATCATCGAAGGGGGTAAGTGATTTAATTAAAGCACATGGAGCAAACTTCCATGTTCGAGTACTTTTCCGCTTGTTGATTGGGTGCACAGCACACCTGTTTTAACTGTTTTCGTTGGAAAAATAAACGCCGCGATCTCACCTAAGCTCTCCGGAGTAATTTTGGGGGAATAGGTGGTCAAAAGGAGCGCGCCATCTTCTGTTAATAAGTTGGCGGCATGTTGCAGCAAAATATCCAATTGATGTTCCAATTGCCATTTTTTTCCTTTGGTTCCGATGCCCCAAGCAGGGGGGTCCATTTGAAGAATGTTGTAGCGGTGTTTGCGTTTCATTTCTCGCTGCATGAACAAGAGGGCGTCTTCGTAGACCAACTTTCCTCTTGAAAAATTATTGTTGCGAAAATTCTCACAGGCCCAAGTAAGCGCTGATTTAGATGAATCAACATGGATTACTTGAGCGCCCATGAAACCAGCAATCAAACTAGAGGCCCCTGTGTAAGCGAATAAATTTAAAAATTTCGTTTCGGGGGTTGTCAGATGTTTGATTTTTTCCCAGTTAATGGTCTGTTCTGGAAATATACCGGTGTGTTTGGTGTTTTTTAAACGGATTTTGAAGCGCACATTTTGATACAAAACATCCCATTTTTCCGGAATGCCTGAAAGATTTTTCCAGTGTCCGTAGGTTCCTTTTTCTTCTTTAAATTGAAAATGGGCTGTTTTCTGCCATTCGCTTTTCGTTTTTTCGGCTCTGAAATAAGCGTTGATGTCCGGTCGAATGGTAACAATCGTTCCCCAGCGTTCCAGCTTCTCTCCTCCCCCTGCATCGATGAGCTCATAATCTTCCCAGGAAGGCGCAAATATTCTTGGATTCAAGGTTAACGCATTTTAGGAAGTTTTTTTCTTCCGCCCATCATTTGGGCCATGCGCATTTGGTTTTTCGATGGAGCAGCCGTCATTTGTTGCTGCATCATTTTTATTTGATCTTTCAGCATTCCGCTTTTGTCAAATTTTTTGGCATCTGCCAAAAGATTGGTTGCGTCGGTTCTCCGTCCTGTTTGTAGGCAAATACCAGCTAATTGCATGCGCGCGACCGCATTGTCCTCATTGGTCCTCAACCCCAAAGAAAGGGCTTTTCGTAACTGTTGTTCACTTTGCGCCAGTCCCATTTCTTGAGCATTCATGAGCGCTTGAAGGTAAATGACGTAGGCGTGTTGTTTTCGAGGCAAAAATTGGGGTGCACTAATTCTGTTAATGTATTTCTTCGCTTTGTCTTGGTTGCCCAAACGCATTTGATTTAAGGCCAGAATCATGTTTTCGTTTCTGAAAAAAGTAAATCCAACCCCTAAAAATGGAAAAATCATAAATATCCCCCAACCCCATGAACCGCTGGAGAAAAGAAATACCGTGAACGTGAGTAGGCCTAGTGCCAGGAGAACTCGAACAATAAAGGCAACCATAATTTAATCGTTAAGCGTAGCAATACATTTTAATTCAATGCAAATGGGAGAGGGAAGGGCATTTATTTCCACCGTTGTTCTGCAGGGTTGATTCGACTGGAAATATTCCGCATAAAGCCGATTATATGCCTGAAAATCCCGTTTCATATTTGTTAGAAAAACCGTTACGTCCACCAATTGCTCCCAGCTCGAACCCGAGGCCTCTAAAATGAGCTTGACGTTTTCAAAGACACTTCGGCATTGTGCCTCAAAATCAAACGACACATAATTTCCATGCTTATCCAGCGCTAGCCCCGGCACCTGCGAGTCGGTGCTGTCGGAACCCGCAACTCGAGGTCCAACACCGGAAAGAAACAACAAGTTACCCACGCGTCTTGCGTGTGGGTAGAGTCCTAGAGGTTTTGGTGCGTTGGAAGCGTTGATTTTCATTTACAACTACAAATATAACGATTAACCTTGCCAAGAAACTATCTTTTACCTTGAAAAAACCTTTTGAGCAGATCGCTACAAGTTTCTGCTTCAACCCCCGAAATTAGTTGCGTAGTTGGGTGAAATAAGTTCGGGGCATATTTGCTTGCGCCCCTGTGTTCATCGGATGCTCCAAAAACAATTTTACCAATTTGACTCCAGTATAGTGCGCCAGCGCACATAGGGCACGGTTCGAGCGTAACATAGAGGCTGCATCCTTTTAAGTATTTCGCTCCCAAATAGTTGGACGCTGCCGTCAGAGCTTGTATTTCTGCATGAGCGGTCACATCCGAAAGTTTTTCGGTAAGGTTATGCCCTCTCCCGATTACCTGATTTCCCGCGATAATAACTGCACCAACGGGGACTTCCCCGGCATCAAAGGCCTTTTGCGCTTCAAGGAGGGCTTGCCTCATGAAATATTGATCATTGAAAGGATTCATGCTGAGCGTTCGCTGCGCAAAGAAAATAAAATTATTTTTAACCCATGAGAGTTCTGTTGTTTGTGGGGATCTTATTTACGTTCCACCTAAATGCACAAGTCGCCAGGTTCGATAACCTTAGAAAAATTCAAACGGGCCCTTATTTTGGTCTTCAGCAGGGAAGGAATGTCGTAATTGAATTGGGCATGGAACGAATCAGTAAAGAAATAAAATGGAAAAGCCCTAATGCTTTCGGGTTAAATGCTGGGGTTAATTTTGATTATCGTGCAAGGGTCTTGGGCGGCGAAATCGGTTCTTGGTTTCGGCCTGGTAGAATGAGTTTTACCCTTGGGGGAGCGATTGCGGTGCGGTCCGATTTTAACGATGTTATGATAGGTCTTGCACCCATGCTCGGGTATAAAATTTGGATGTTTCATGCTTTCGTAGGGTATTATTTTTATCCAACCCCGTTGCCGAATGCTCAAACTAACCAATTATTCGTCTCATTACGGATTATGTTAACGCAGCAGTCAAAGTGGAAAAACAAGTAGCACAAGGATTTTTTTTAAAAAAATTAGGACCGTCGCACAGGGCATTTGAACTGGAAGAATTTACCTTGTCCGAATTACTTCCGCGCGAAGTTTGCCTAAAAGTTGAAGCATTTGGATTAAATTTTGCCGATGTAATGGCGCGAAATGGAAGATACCGGGATGCACCAAAAATTCCGTTTATTCCAGGATACGACGTCGTCGGCGAAGTGGTGCAATCTGGCTCGAAGGAAAACGATTCTTGGATAGGCAAGCGGGTTGTCGCTTTTTGTCGTTTTGGCGGGTACGCGACATTGGTAAATACGCAGGTCGATGGCTTACTGGAAATCGGCAATATCCCTGCAGGTACAGCCCTTGCGTTGTGCACTCAAGGGGTAACGGCTTCTTACATGTCTGGGCTTATTCACCCGACGAGAAAAAACGGATTGGTGCTTGTTCATGCGGCAGCCGGAGGAGTAGGGAGCCTGCTTTTACAATTGCTTCACGCAAGAGGTTTTGAAACCATTGCTAAGGTGGGGACTTATGAAAAAGCCCAACGTATTCAAGCTTTGGTTCCGACCGAAGTGTTGGTGGTTGAAAACTCCGATTATCGAAAAGAATTAGCGCGGATTTTACAAAATCGCACCCTTGCTGCATCTTTCAATGCTACAGGCGGAAAAAGCATTCGCTTTGAGTTGCCGCACATTGGTCCTGGCGGAAGTTTAGTGCTTTTCGGAGGAGCGGCCCTGTTGGAAAACCGCAACAAGTGGATGTCTATGATCCGTTTTGTGATAAATAGCGGATTTACCTCCCCAGTCCCTCTGATGGTTAATTCTCAGGGGATTATAGGGGTAAATATGCTACGCCTAGCAGACGATCAACCCGAACTTCTTGCAGAGCACCTGCGGCAGTGTTTTATGCACTATGAACAGGGCAGGTTAATTCCGCTACCGGCGATTCAATATGCGAGTTCACAACTTGCGGAGGCGCATGCGCTGTTAGAGGGCGGAAAAAGCGTTGGAAAGGTGATGGTTTATTGGGCGGAAGATTGACCCCTAAAGGACTTTATTAAACGCAGGAGCTGTTTTCGAAAGAGGAAAATGAGAATGAGGTATGGAAAAAGCATCAGGTATAAGATCCCAAAATTCATGTTTGAGCTAAATGCGCTCTCGTCGAGGCCTGAATTTTGCTCAGCTAATAATTTGCATTGACTACACCCTTGGCTGTATGCATCAACAGCGAGAGCAAGGAGTACCAGGAAGAAGGCTGTACGCTTGGGCATTTAATTTTTTACAAAATTAAGGGTTTTTGTACTTTTATCCCATGCTTAACAAAGGATTTTTTATTTTGCTTCTTGGAATCTTCTGTTGTTGTACCAATCAAGGAGGTTCTCCGAAGCAAAATTTATCGTTGGATGAAGCTCTGAGAAGGTATCCGGACAGTATTGCGCTGCTTCAGAAAAGAGCCAATCGCTCCTTAGATTCGATGAATTACGATTTGTTATTGCAAGATGCTGCAAGAGCCTTTCGTCTCGACAGTTCCAATAATGAATCCAGGCTGCTTTATGCACTGGGGCTTATCAACAAAAGAGAGGTTGGAGTGGCGGACTTTACAAGGGCTCAATACCATTTTTTTAAGGTGCTCAACAAGGACTCCACCAACTTAAAGGCAATGGTGGGCATAGCGGGCGTTTGCGCAAACCTCGGAGGCAACGACGCGGCATTCAAGTGGTTAAATAAGGCGTTGCGAATCGACCCAAAGTACCGGGACGCCTATGTGCTTAAAGGATCTATGTATTTACGGGCGGGCAACTACAAATTCGCAAAATCATCCTATGAAACGGCAATACAACAAGATAATCGATTTTTTTTAGGGTATATGATACTTGGGGGTATATACCAACACGAACAAAATTCCCTGTGCATAGAGTATTTTACAACAGCCAATCAACTGGAACCCAACAACGTGGAGGCCTGTTATTCTTTGGCTTATGCCTACGAAAATTTTAACAATGTAAAAGAAGCCAAACGCTTTTACCGAAGAATGGCAAAATTAGATACGGCCTCGTGCGTTGCGTATTTTCATCTTGCCTCAATTCAGCACTTTGTTGACGAAAATTTGGATAGCGCTATGTATTGGTACGGGGCTGCCTTAGACCTTAATCCCGAACACCTTGAAAGCCTGCATAATTTAGGACTGTTGTACGAAGATAAAAACGATAGGACCAACGCGCTTTCAACTTATGCAAAAATCCTTAAAATTAACCCGGATTATACACTAACCAAGGACCGCGTTAAAGCTCTCCGAAAGTAACCGATGGATCAGCGCGTACAACGATTTGTTGCTGAATTATGTTTTCCGGTTGTGGGTGTTCTTTTTTGGAATTGGAGCACGGCTTTTTTAATGTGGTTTATTGCCGTGGATGCAATATCCGGGATTTTGGTTGGACTCCTGCACCCTGTTCGTAAAAGTTCTTGGACCCTTGTGGGAATTCAAATCATGGAATGTGCGTTGATTCTTTTATTCATCCTTTCTTTAAGTAACTCGTTGATGGACAGTTTTTGGGCGTTTTTTTTCTACAAAGACATGGGAATTGCGCAAGGTTACCTGTTGATCCCGCTCGTGTTTTTAGGGGAGTGGTTAAGGGTTGCAATGAGTAAAAAAACTGGGGTTTATTGGTTTTATAAGCGAAGTCATTTTTTAGCGAGAATCGGAATATTTACCGTTTTATTAGTTTTTAGGACATTGGGTTTGGAAGATGTATACCTTTCTTTGAGTTTTATTTTCCTCTATTCATGGGTAATTCTGTGGATTCGTCAGGATGTTATTTTGATTTAAGTTATTTTTGCCTTCTATGAGCGACATCAACAAAAGATTATTAAAAACCCGGGTAATAAATGCTCAAGGAGGCGGAACAGATCGGATTAATAAGCACCACGCGCAGGGAAAATTAACGGCACATGAACGAATCGTTTTGCTTCTTGATGAAAACACCTTTCAAGAAATCGGGGCTTTTGTTGAACATCGATCGAATTCTTTCGGTTTGGGCCAACAGCGCATTCCCGGAGACGGTGTTGTAACGGGTTATGGTAAAATTCACGGCAGGCAGGTTTATGTTTATGCGCAGGATTTTACTGTTCTAGGCGGTTCTTTAAGCGAGACCCACGCTGCGAAAATTTGCCGAATTATGGACTTAGCGTTAAAAAATGGAGCGCCCATTATCGGCTTGAACGATTCAGGTGGAGCGAGAATTCAAGAGGGCGTAGTTTCCTTATCGGGGTATTCTGAAATCTTTTTTCGAAATACGCGCGCTAGTGGAGTCGTTCCGCAACTTTCACTTATTATGGGGCCTTGTGCAGGCGGTGCTGTATATTCCCCTGCGCTGACCGATTTTGTATTTATGGTGGGGGATACTTCATACATGTTTGTGACAGGACCAAATGTTGTAAAAACGGTTACGCACGAAGAGGTTACTTCGGAAGATTTAGGAGGGGCAAAGACCCATGCTGAGCGCAGCGGTGTCAACCATTTTGTGGCAGAAAATGATGTTGAGTGCTTAAAGAAAGTACGCTCTTTACTTACCTATCTGCCGCAAAACGCTTACGAAGAAGCGCCTAGACCGACCGTGTATGAGTTTTCGCAAGAGAAAATACTTCGAATTGAGGCGATCCTTCCCGCCAACAACACGTTACCCTACGATTGCAGAAAGGTCGTCGATTGTCTAGTGGACGACGATTCATTTTTTGAAGTACAAGAGGATTATGCCAAGAATATTGTGGTGGGATTTGCGCGGATAGAGGGAAGGACGATTGGGGTAGTTGCTAATCAGCCCTCCGAACTTGCCGGTGTTTTGGATATTAATGCCTCAAGGAAAGCAGCGCGTTTTGTCCGTTTTTGCGACTCCTTTAACATCCCTCTTTTAATATTGGAGGATGTTCCGGGGTTTTTACCAGGAATAGACCAAGAGTGGAATGGGATTATCACGCACGGCGCAAAGCTCCTGTATGCTTTTGCCGAAGCTACGGTTCCTAGAATTACCGTTATTACACGCAAGGCATACGGAGGAGCGTATTGCGTTATGAATTCCAAATCGCTAGGGGCGGATTTGAGTTTTGCTTGGCCAACTGCCGAGATTGCGGTAATGGGGGCTAAAGGCGCTGCGGAAATCATATTTAAAAAGGATATTTTGGATGCTGCCGATCCTGAAATGACATGGAAAGAAAAAGAGTTAGAATACGCGGAAACGTTTACTAATCCTTATCGGGCGGCTGAAAGAGGAATAGTTGATGATGTAATTTTACCCCAAGAAACGCGCTTAAAGCTTGTCAACGGTTTTGCCATGTTGGAGAAAAAAGCCGAAAACCTACCGATGAAAAAACACGGAAATATTCCCCTATAATCAATTAAAATGGAAGAATTAATCGCAACTTTTACAAATCAATTGGAAGAAGCATTTGATATAGCTTCAAGGTATCATTTCAAGAAACCAGATCGTCCAATAACCAATATGGTGATTTGCGGTCTTGGAGGTTCGGGCATTGGTGCCAAAATTGTAAGTAATTGGATTCAACAAGAATTGAAGGTGCCCATCACGTTGGTAAACGAATACACCTTGCCGGCATTTGTTGGTCCCAACTCCCTTGTTGTGGGGTCTTCTTATTCAGGAAATACCGAAGAAACAACCCTGGCCATGAGCGATGCACAACAAAGGGGAGCCTTCATTTTTGGTATAACGAGTGGGGGGCACTTAGCGACTTTTTGTCGTCAAAACGGCCATGATTGTGTGATCGTCCCGGGGGGAAATCCCCCTCGAAGCGCACTCGCGTATTCGCTCGTACAACTGACCAATTATTTAACCGCTTTAGGGTTAATTTCCAATCGGGTTTTGATGGATATACAAAAAAGCATTGCGCTCATAAATTTAAACCAAGAAGCCATTAAAAATCGTGCTGCTGCGTTAGCGGATTATTTATTTGGAAAAATTGGGGTGTTTTACGGTGAAACCCAATACGAGGGCGTGATTGTAAGGGCGAGACAACAATTTAATGAGAATGCTAAATATTTAGGTTGGAGCCATGTTATTCCCGAAATGAACCACAACGAACTTGTCGGATGGGGTGGAGGCGATGAACGTTTTGCACCGGTTTTCTTTTTGGCAGATGACCTTCATCCTAGAAACAGGAAGCGATTTGAAATCAGCATGACAGCGGTAGAGCATAAATCAAAATCGCTCTTTAAACTACAGGCAAAAGGCGATTCTTTAGTCGAGCGTTCCTTGTACCTCATTCATCTAGTAGATTGGGCTTCTTTATACCTATGTCAGAAAAACGCAGCAGACATTATGGATATTGAAATCATTGATTTTTTGAAGGCAGAATTGGGTAAAATGCAATGAGCTCAGCCAAAGTTCGGCTTCATGACTTAGGCCTCATCGATTACAAACAAGGGTGGGACTTCCAAGAGCAGTTATTCAACCGGCTTCTTCTCGAAAAGCGCGGTGGCAGTACCACCGCTTTAAACCACCTTATCCTGTGTGAGCATCCTCACGTTTATACCCTTGGCAAAAGTGGCGATCCTTCCAATTTGCTCGCCGACAATGCTCGGTTGACGGGCATAGATGCGCAGTTTTACCAAATCAATCGCGGGGGAGATATTACCTATCATGGTCCCGGTCAATTGGTGGTCTATCCAATTTTTGATTTGGAACAATTTTTTACCGACATTCACAGGTATATGAGGTATTTGGAGGAGGCGGTCATAAAAACTGTAAAAAGTTTTGGAATAACTGCAACGCGAATTGAAGGATTAACAGGAGTATGGTTGCCCGGCAATCCTTCCCGTAAAATTGCAGCATTTGGCGTAAAATGTTCGAGGTGGGTTACGATGCACGGCATCGGTTTTAATGTGAATACCGATTTATCCTATTTTAACCAAATCGTGCCGTGTGGAATAACGGATAAAGCAGTAACGTCTATGGCTTATGAATTAGGACATGAAGTATCGATGGTACAAGTCAAGGAGTCTATGGTTGCTAACCTTAGGTCGCTGTTTGAGTTTGAGCTAACGTAAATAAAATGCATGAAAGCCAGCGATTTAATACCGAAGATTGAAGGGGTGTATTTGGCCCTGTTGTTAGAAAACAATTGCCCGGAGTATGCCGTATATCTTATCAACGAAAGGACGGATATAATGGAGGGTATAATTGTTACAAGTGTGGGTTTTGGAGAAGATATAAGCGCGGAAAAGCCTATGAAAACAGCGATGCTCAGGCACTCTCTTGAAATATTACTTCCAGGGGAATTTGCCCGAATAGAGATGATTGTTCCCGAAGTATTTGGTTTGTATAACGAATATTGGGTGAGTTTTTGGATTGATGACGTGTTGTATGACAAAAAGTTTCTTTTTTTACCCAATTCCGTGAAGGTTTCAGCCATGAAAGAGTTACCAAAATTCAATAAAAAAGGCATTTTATTGACCTAGTTGTAGAAGGTAAGACGAATAAAAAAGGCGACTTACGCCGCCTTTAGTGCTTGTGCCTTGCGGCTTATTGTTTATCGTAAATCGCCATGCACGTACCTGAACCACCAATGAGGGGAATGGTGTTTTCATAGGTGTACGTAATTTGAATCTGCATACCACTAGGATTCATAGTTCCCGTTCCTGAGAAATTAACATCCCCTAGTTGTGAACTTATCGTTTGTTGAGGGATGGAAATGGCTGCTCCGTTGATGGTGCCTGAAGCACTTCCACCAATTAGGTTAAAAAACGGATCAATGGTTACCTCGTTGGCTCCTCCACCAGCGGCAATGGTAGGAGAATTCGAAAGCGGAAATTGTGTACCGCTGCACGTGGATGATACAGACCATGTGGGCCCTGTCCAATTCTCGGCACCAATGACTACTTTGACCGTTCTTTGCGCAGTGGTAGTTCCATTGGCATTGGTTGCGGAATACGTTACAGAATAAGTTCCGACAAGAGAAGTATCCACTTGGCTACTTACAGTAACGGTCACGGCAGAACCATCTTTGTTAGTGGCTGTAGCACCGGCGTCGGTGTAAGATGAGCCCACATTGATGGTTACGGTGGCTTGGCCATTTAACTTAATGATGGGTTTGTATAAACAGGAACCATCATCTTTTTTAGCCTTAGAATTGTAATTGACGGCACCATTGTCCGTACAGCCTTTCTTTTTACATGCTGAGAAGACCAAAACACCAAAAACAATGGATAAAAGAAGGAAATAATTTTTCATATAAACTGATTTTAAACAAATATAGTCAAAATATTTTTACCCTTGTTCGATTGTGGTATTTTTAAAATCGGTCAAAGTTGCTCTTATGCGTTGTTCTAATTCTTCGCTCAATTCTGGGTTGTCCGATAATAACGATTTAATAGAATCCCTTCCTTGACCAAGTCGTGTTTCGCCGTAAGAAAACCAAGAACCGCTTTTCTTAAGAATGTTGAGTTCTACCCCAAGGTCAATGATCTCCCCAATTTTGGAAATTCCTTCGCCATATAAAATATCAAACTCAGCCTTTCGGAAAGGCGGCGCCACTTTATTTTTTACAACCTTTACCTTTACTCGGTTTCCGATAATGTCTTCGCCATCTTTTAATTGAGTAGCTCTTCGAATGTCCAACCTAAGAGAAGCATAAAACTTTAAAGCGTTTCCCCCGGTGGTGGTTTCAGGATTTCCAAACATAACGCCTATTTTATCGCGTAATTGATTGATGAAAATACAGCAACACCCTGCTCTATTTATCGAGGAGGTTAACTTTCGTAAGGCCTTTGACATAAGTCGCGCTTGTAAACCCATTTGAGAATCCCCCATTTCTCCTTCAATTTCTGCTTTTGGAGTGAGTGCTGCAACGGAGTCAATAACAATTAAGTCAATCGCTCCGGAGCGAATTAAATTGTCGGCAATCTCTAAGGCCTGCTCACCGTTGTCGGGTTGCGAAATGAGCAGATTGGCAACGTCTACTCCCAGTTTTTCGGCGTAAAATTGATCGAAGGCATGTTCCGCATCGATGAATGCGGCAATACCCCCTTGTTTTTGAATCTCTGCGATTGCATGGATGGCAAGGGTCGTTTTCCCGGACGATTCGGGCCCGTATATTTCCACAATTCTTCCTTTCGGGTAGCCATTGACCCCAAGGGCTAAATCTAAGGTCAGCGAACCGCTTGGAATCACGTCCACTTTTTCAACTGGACTGTCTCCAAGTTTCATAACAGCACCTTTACCAAAAGTTTTATCAAGCTTCTCCATGGTGAGTTGAAGTGCTTTTAATTTTTCATGTTGAACATCTTTTATTGACATAGTTTTTTTTTTACAAAGATTTGGGCCTTTAAACGTAATCGTTTTACGTTTATTGAAAATTATCGAAAATTTTTACAATTTCCTCCGCATGATTTTTTGTATCCGGTTTTTCAATAATGTGAATTAGGGTTCCCAATTCATCAAATAAAAACGATTTACGGTGTATGCCATCGTACGTTTTACCCATGAATTTTTTGGAACCCCAAACTCCGAATGCTTGTATAACTGACTTCTCGGGGTCGGATAATAAAGGAAATGCCAATTGATATTTTTGCGCAAACTTTTTATGGGAATTTGTTGAATCTGCGCTTACGCCGATAACTGCAATTCCGGATTTTAGCAAGGTTTTTTCGCCGTTTTGAATGCTACACGCTTGGGCTGTACACCCTGGAGTGTCGTCTTTTGGATAAAAGTAAATGGCAAGTTTTTTACCTATGAAATCAGCCAATTTAACTTCTTGATCACGTTGGTCTTTTAACGCTAAAGGCGGGAGTTTTTCACCTAATTGTATCATAATGCGATGGTTAATTATTAAACAAATATAATGATTAAATTTACAACGCTCGGTTTTACATAAAAATCAGTAGCCCGGGTCCTCCGTGTCAATCATTGGGGATAACCCATTGTACAGTTTTTCTAGGTTAGCCTTTTTATTTTTTAAGGATTGCATTTTGTTTTTATCTTCTTTGTTGCCGAGTTGTTGAAGTTCTTCGTCGATTCCTTCTTGTTCAGATTGTAGGATTTCCATGAATTTTCCCAAGATTAAGTCAAAATACCAGCCTGTGTACTGATTACCGTTTTCTTTACTATACGTCATGATTTCAACGGCATTCGACATAAATTCGCTTCCGTTACGAATCACCAAGTAGGCATATGACAATAATGCACGCAGTCGATGGTAATTTTTCATTTCCCCGCTAAGAATAAGTTGTTCAATAAACGGAAGGTCTTGAGCGTTTCCAAACTCGCCCATGATTTCTGCTGCACCCGCTTTAATTTCAGCTTCTTTGGAAGAACGCAACTCCCGCGCGATGTTTAATGCTTGAACAGAATCTATCTCTTTTAACACGTTCATGGCTGCTCCCAATACCGCTACCGAGCTATCACGGGATAAAACACCTCGAACCGTTTCTAAAGCATCGGATTTTTCGATTTTCGAAAGCAAAGTCGCGGCTGCTTTACGAACCATGGATTTTTTGTCTTTTTCCAGAATGGTTAAAAGCGAACGCTTCAGGGTTTTTTTGTCATTTATTTCACCTGTGTTATTTAAGTAATCCAAAGCAGATGCGCGAATCCCCCAAAAGGAAGCATTAGCCGCCTCAAGAAGGATGTTCAGTTTTTCAGGATGCAATGATTTTGCAATTCGTGTAAGCGCTGTTGCTTTTGAACGATATCGACTAGCGTTATGATATTGATGAATTAACTGTTCAATGGGTTTATCTTCATAAACCTTCGCAAGGAGCATCTGATCGTCGTCCAAATGAACATTTTCTAACTTACCAACAAATGGAAAACTAATCTCTTCAGATGCATCTTCAAGGGTAATTGGGTAAACGTGTTTGCCGTCGGCATCCCACAGGGCAAGATCTACAGGAATTTTAAAGTTCCCAAAGTTTTGAGCTTGATTTACTTTTATCGTTACCGTATTGTTTTCTTGGTCGATCACTTGCTCGGTAAATAAAACAGGGTGCCCTTTTGACAAAAACCACTGGTTAAAAAACCAGTTTAAATCCTCCCCAGAAACGTCCTCCATGGCCAACCTAAGGTCATGAATTTCTGCAGACTTGTAAGCATTTACCGTCAAATAACGGTTCAGTCCGGCAAAAAAGGCCTCGTCCCCTAAATAATTCCTCAACATATGGAGAATTCTTCCGCCCTTGTTGTAGGAATGGTTGTCAAACATGTCTTCTTTGTCATTGTATTCAAATCGAATTAAGTTCTTATACTCTTGTCCTACGTAATAACCATCAGCTTCTTCTTCGGCATTGTAATCGGCTTCATCTACGCCGTATTCGTACTCATCCCACAGATATTGCGAATAGTTGGCAAAGGATTCGTTCAAAGGTAAATTCGACCAAGATTCACACGTTACCAGGTCTCCAAACCAATGATGAAATAATTCATGAGCAATCGTGGATTCATCGTTTCCGTCAATGAGCTCTTTTTTTGTTTTATATACAAAATCCCCAAATATGACGGCACCAGAGTTTTCCATGGCACCCGAAACATATTCCCTAACGACGATTTGAGAATATTTGTCCCAGGGATATTCAACCCCAAGTTTTTCCGAGAAAAATTTGATCATTTTCGGGGTCTTACCAAATATGGCCCTTGCATCATTTTCATATTCTGGCTCCACATAATAGTTTACTTCCATTTTCTTGCCATCCTTACGGGTATAAAAATCTTTTACCACCTTGAATTCTCCGACCGCTAACATGAATAAATATGGAGCATGCGGTAAATCTTGTTTCCAATAATCGGTGCGCGTACCATCTGGATTTTTTTTCGAACTGATCATACGACCGTTTGACAATGTCGTGTATTTATCTTCAACGGTCAGTAATACTTCTTGGGTAGATTTTGAATTGGGTGCGTCGAGCGTAGGAAACCAAACGGAATTTGCTTCTGTTTCTCCTTGGGTCCAAATTTGCGGCATTACATCTTCTTTTTCTCCAGTCGGATTAATAAAGTAAAGTCCCTTGTCTGAGGTTATGGCTTGGCTACCGCTGGTTTCTCGTTCTTCAGGCTTTGCTGTATATTTTATTACAACCGTAAAAGGCTCATTTTTTGAATAGGTTTTTCCTAGGCGTAAAGTAAGTTTATTCTGATCAGGATAATCAAAGGAAAGTTCCTTATTGTTTAAAGTCACCTTCAATATTTCCATTCCTTTTGCATCCAAAACAGCGCTATCCGTTGCGTGAAAATGGGGTTTTAGGGTAATGGAGGCTAATCCATTCATTTGGGATTTCTCCCAATTAAAGCTTGCCTCAATTTTGGTGTGGATTAAATCTAAATACTTTTTTCGGGAAGGATTATAGGGCGGTTCTTCATAGGTTTCGTAATCATCCATAGCCAAACCCGGAAAGTCGATTGCGATATCGGTAGAGTCGTAACCATAGACCTCCTCATCATCGGAATCCACACCCACTGCTAATTCAAATTCGTTTTCATTCAGGCTTGCTGATTCAGATTGAGAAACGCCACAACTAGTAAGAAGAGAAAGCAAGCATAGAACTATCAAAAAGCTTTTCATAGGCACATTTTTTCACAAAACTGCTTAAATATTTTGGACTAAGATGTAGTTTTGCCTCGATTTTCAGAATTATTTTCACATTTTCCTAAATTCCTTTTCCAATGAGCCAAATGAAGTCCTATTCTTTCCAAGGTAAACGAGCTGTAATACGGGTTGATTTTAATGTTCCGTTGCATAAGGAAACCCTGGAAGTTCAAGACGATAAACGCATCAAAGCGGCCCTGCCCACGATTAATTGGGTGTTAAACCACGGGGGAAGCGTCGTGTTGTTATCGCATTTTGGCCGTCCCAAAAACGGCCCTGAAGACCGTTTCTCCCTGCGCCATGTTTTGGTGAGGCTTCAAGAACTCCTCGGAGTTTCTGTTGCGTTTTCACTTACGCTGGAAGAGGGGTTTTTAAAATCAAAGGAGTTAAATGCAGGCGACATTATGCTGATGGAAAATGTGCGTTTCTTTAAAGGCGAAACCGAAAATAACTCCACTTTGTCGGCAGAATTCGCAAAATTGGGCGATTGCTTCATCAACGATGCTTTTGGTTCAGCGCACCGAGCTCATTCCAGCACGACGGGCATAGCGTCATTTTTTCCAAACGACCGTATGATGGGGTTTTTAATGGAAGAGGAATTAAACAATGCTCAGCGGGTGTTATCCAACCCATCAAGTCCCTTCACGGCAATTATTGGCGGAGCAAAAGTTTCGGACAAGATGCTAATTATTGAAAACCTCGTGAGTATTGCATCGGACATTATCATTGGAGGAGGCATGGCGTATACTTTTGCCCAAGCAATGGGCGGTCAAATTGGTAATTCATTGGTGGAGGAAGATCGATTGGATAATGTTAAAACTATACTATCGCAGGCTAATCAAAAAGGGGTTAGATTGCACTTACCCGTGGATAGCGTAATTGCGGATAGCTTTTCGGCTGATGCCTCAACTCAAATAACTTCAAGCCATCATATACCCAAGGGTTGGATGGGCTTAGATATAGGTCCCAATTCAATCGATGACTTCAAAAAAGTCATTTTGTCCAGTAAAACGGTACTATGGAATGGACCAATGGGCGTTTTCGAGTGGGAGCCTTTTTCCCGGGGAACACGCGACATTGCTTTAGCTGTTGCTGAAGCCACTTCTTTGGGTGCCTATTCACTGATAGGTGGAGGCGACAGCGCCTCTGCCATCGCGCAATTTGCTTTGGTGGACAAAGTGAGTTATGTCAGTACCGGAGGAGGGGCACTTCTTGAGCTTTTTGAAGGCAAGGAGCTTCCTGGGATAAAAGCGCTTGATTAATGATTTATAAAGAAATCGACCAATCGGGCGGAGTATCCCATTTCGTTGTCATACCATCCCGCCAATCGGATTAGTTTTCCTGAGACCACCGTCAATTGAGGGTCGAACAAACAGCTGTACGTAGATCCAATCACATCGCATGAAACGATTGGGTCATGGGTAATGCCAAGAATTCCTTTCATCTCGCCTTCCGATGCTCTTTTCATCGCGTCATTGATTTCTTGAACGCTGAGTTCTCTCTCAGTAATGAGGGTTAATTCGGTCATAGAACCATTGAGAACCGGCACTCTAACACTAGAGCCGGACAATCTTCCCGTAAGGTGAGGAAAAATTTTAACTAAGGCTGTAGCAGCACCTGTGCTTGTTGGAATGATGGAGTTCGTCGCTGCTCTTGCACGTCTTAAATCTTTGTGAGGAGCATCCTGAAGCCGTTGATCGGAGGTGTAGCTGTGAATGGTGGATAGATGCCCCATTTGAATTTCAGCTAACGACTCTATTACTTTGATCATCGGTGCAGCGTTGTTCGTAGTACAAGAAGCGTTGGAGATAACAGGACCCAAATCGCGAAAATTTTGCTCGCTGACCCCAAGCACGATGGCAGGAACATCCGCCTCGCTTGGGGCAGATATCAATACTCTTTTAGCTCCCGCAGCTAGATGCAATCCTGCTGAATCTTTCGAAAGGAACTTTCCTGAGGATTCGATAACATCATCAACCCCATAGGCTGCCCATGGGATTTCTTTTGGATTTGCATGCTGCGTAAAAACAATTTTTGTTCCATTCGAAAACACCAGTTGATTTTCGGCGATTTTGAAAGCCAAGGGCAGCGTTCCTTGACTTGAATCGTACTTTAACAAATGCGCTAATTCTTGAATGCTGGCTAAATCGTTAACAACGGCAATGTTTAGCTCCGGTTTTTCGAGCGCTAATCGCGTGAAACACCTGCCAATTCTGCCAAAACCATTAATACCAATTGTCGCCATACCTTTTTGCACAAAAGTACAATTCGTTTTTAATTACAGGTATTTTTAGTGAATAACAAACACAAAACCGTGTTTTTCGACCTTAACTCCACCGTCAAATGTGGCATTGATACGGTAGAAATAGTTGCCCTCTTCCACCAATTTTCCATCGGATGTTTTCCCATCCCAGGAGCCTGCAGGATTTGAAAAGGTGTAGATGACGTTGCCCCAACGGTTCAAGATGATGCACTCAAATTCGGCAATTCCTCCGGGGTCGCTAATGGCAAAGAGGTTGTTACCATTCATGGAACTTGTGGAAATGATGTTTGGTACACCAAAATCGCATTGTTTTATTGCGATAGTCGATGTATCGGTTGAGCTATGACAAATATTTGATGCGGTAACTTGGTATTGCCCCGAATCGGAAACCACAATGAAATTATCGGTCGACCCGGTACTCCATTGAAGCTGTATCCCAGAATTATAACCGGACTGGAGCGTTCCTGAATTGATGGATGCAGCAATTAAATCAAGGGTTGTGCCGCTGCAAATGGCGCTGTCTAAAATATCTACGTAAACATAGGGAGGGAACTCTATTTGTGAGTTAATGATCGTACCACAAGCGTTATCGGTGTAGATTACTGTGTAGATTCCGGGCGTCGAGGTAGATATAATTGGGTTTTCCAGTGCTGGATTGGAGAATTGAATTGCCGTATCAGATGCCGTCCAGATACCACCCGCATACGATTGGGTGTTGGATACTTGCAAGAACAAATTGCAACTAATCGTATCGGTGAAGATAACGGGAACCGGAAGCACTTCCAGGGCTACTGTGGTGTCGTAATTGCATCCAAAATCATCGGTTATGTTGTAGGTGTAATAGCTAGTACCCGGCGTATTTGGCTGCACGACCAATAAGGTATCGTTTTGGCCGGAAATAATGGTTGGATTGTCGGACCAATATTCCGAATCAACAGTATTTTGATATCCTTCTTGTTCCGGGTATAAGTTTTGGTTGAAATAGATACCCCATTGAAAAATATACCCATCATCTATTCCTTGGTTGTCTTGAACTGTTATCGTCCAATTCCCATTAACAGGACAACCAATGAAATTATTAAAATCTCCATCCGGCAAATAGACTCCATTGGGATTCATGGATGGGAACCCATAATCATTAATAATAGTGTTGCCCGCAAAATTTTCGCTGCAAATGGTGCCCAAGGTTGCTTGGGTTGGAGAGAAACAGTACGACCAAACAGGAGAACCAGGAGCCCCGCCGTCTAAATTCGTATCATTGCCCAAAAAGGTACCAATGCCATTTCCGCAACCGCCGGGAACAAGTTCGTTCCACCCAAAAGGAGTTTGATTGTAGGCATTTATGATGGATACGGTCGTACCGTTGGGACACGTTAAGGCGATTTCCAAATCTCCGATGTAGGAGTGTTCAATATCGATGCATAATTGGTCAAAATCTCCTGCTCCCGTTATAACGGTACTGCTGTCGAATCCAGTAATTCCAATATTCGTTGCGTATTGAACGCCGCTACCGTCCGGTAAGAAGGTAAGACCTGCGAAAATCCCCCCGATTTCAAAGGTTCCGTACGGTATATCTACCCCAACCGTATCTTGCGGAGTTACTCCCCCCAAAAGGAAGGTGTTTTGTCCCAAACATACGGTGTCTTCTAACGGCCCTGTTCCAGCAAAACTTGGCAACTGTGAAACACGAACTTTTGAAGTGATTCGTTTAATTTGAGGAAAAATATCGGTAATTCTCAAGTCGATGAAATATCCCGCTCTTGCCGGAGGCGTAAACCAAACCGAGTCGTTGTTGAATTGACCTACGCCACCAATGGTCCATTGATAAGAACAGTTGTTCACATTTTGAGAATAACCGGTATTGGTAACCTCTAAGGCATAGGGGAATGTTGGATCTGCAACAAAGAGGATGCTGTCACCGAAACAAATATCAACGTATCCTGTGTCAGCAGGATTCAAGGCGTCAGGCCCTGCTCCGTTGATGTAGGCATGCATGTGAGGCGCAAAAGGTTGTTGCGGGTTTCCGCAGGCGACGTTGGCATCCCAACCGGTTCCTTCCGCACTTCCGTTGGTTTTAAATCGCAAAGTAAGGCAACCGCTGGGATTGTTTTGAAAAGAGGCTTGAACAAAAAAACCGTTGGGGTTCGTTCCAGAATTGTAAGCGCCTAGTAACGGGGAAGCTGTGCTGGGACCATCATAAACATAGAGCGTGTCGGAGGGGTCAATATTGAAGGTGAAACCAATGTTGGTTGCGAAAGCAATGGATACTTTGGACCCTTGCGCAAGATCAGGGCAAAAAGTAATCACCTCATTCATGTTGGGAGAATAGTTGGTTGGGCCGTCGCTAAAATTGGTTCCCCCCATTGGGGGAATTATGGCAGAGCAGTTTAACGGATTTGCCTGAGGATAATCTGGCCCGGTCACTAAAATTTGGGAAAATCCAAGGTTTAGCGATAAGAAAGTAATGGTAAGGAGGCAGTAAACTCGTTTCATGCGGGGTTATTTTTTATCACGATTTGCAAAGGCTAACTGAAGTTGGTATAAGGATTTAATGGCCAACAGCTCTCCGGAATTTTCAGTACGAAAATACTGCGTATACGGCAAAATTTGAACATTCAAGTCTGTAAAATGCTGCGTTTTTGATACCAGCGGATACGGTTCCAACTCCTTATTCCCATTGTTGTGCACGATAGAAATGGCATGGTCGTAAGCATAAATAAGTAAGTCTAAACTTCCGTGACGCTCCTTAAAGGCGCTCAATTCAGCCTTTGAATAAACTTTTTCTAGCGCACGCAGGGGTTTCTGACCTAAGGAGGGTAAAAACCAAAAAAGAACTAAGGATAAAAGTAAAGCAAACTTCATGATGGTATATTTTGATACTTCGAATGTTACTTGGACTTATCTTTTGGGATAATAGTTGCAATTCGTAGGATATTTTATGAATGCAAAACAATTAAAATTTAGATTTGTAAAAAGATTTTCATGTTCAGCTTAGCTCAAACGGCTTCTCAAGTCAGAAGAGATATATTAAGAATGGTGCATGCAGTAAGTTCCGGGCATCCAGGAGGGTCTTTGGGTTGTGCTGATTTTTTCGTTTACATGTATTTCGAGCGCCTGGTGTATGATGCGAAGGGTTTTTCAATGGATGGAATAGGCGAAGATGTGTTTTATTTATCGAACGGTCATATTTCACCTGTCTGGTACAGCGTACTGGCCAGGAGAGGGTTTTTTGAAATATCAGAACTGGCTACGTTTAGAAAAATATCCAGTCGCCTTCAAGGGCACCCCTCTGTTGACAAGAAACTTCCGGGAATACGCGTTGCGTCAGGCTCCTTAGGTCAAGGACTTTCTGTAGCAATTGGAACGGCTTTAACCAAAAAAATGAACCGTGATTCTCACTGGGTTTATTGTTTAATGGGCGATGGGGAAATTCAAGAAGGCCAGGTGTGGGAAGCGGCCATGTATTCAGGTAACCGAGGTTTGGATAATTTGATTGCCGTTATTGATTTTAACAACCGTCAAATCGATGGGGATGTCAGTCAAATTATGGGGGTTATGCCATTGGACGAAAAATGGAAAGCCTTCGGTTGGGAAGTCTATACGATGGACGGGCACGATTTTAGCAGTATGCGTTCTGTCATGAACCAAATTGACCAAAATCGAGGCAATCGCAAACCCAAGATGATTATCATGAAAACAGAAATGGGGCAGGGCGTGGATTTTATGATGGGGACGCACAAATGGCATGGCTCTGCGCCAAACAGCGAGCAATTGGAACTTGCACTCAGCCAATTGGCAGAAACGCACGGAGATTTCTAAATCCATGAAATATCCACTCTTTTTAACGATATTCTTTGCCTGTGCAATGAATTATTATTGTCAGGTAAAGGTAAAATCCCGAATTCTTTTCATTTTGGACGCCTCCAACAGCATGAACTCAGAATGGGGAAAACAAACCAGAATTCAAGCCGCGAAAGAGGTATTGGTTCAAGAATTAGAAGCGTTAAGAGGAACTGAAAACACCGAGGTTGCCTTGCGAATCTACGGCCATCAAACGCCGTTTAATAACTTGGTACAGGACTGTAACGATACCCGTTTAGAAGTGCCTTTTGGCTCAAATAATTTAGATGCTATTTTGGCAAAAATTAAAAACTTAGAGGCCAAGGGAGCAACCCCGATTGCGCGGAGCTTAGAGGCCTCGGCCGAGGATTTTCCCGATACCGTCGCCAAGAATTACATTATTTTAATTACTGATGGCCTTGAATCGTGCGATAATGACCCCTGCGCAATTGCTAAAAAACTGAAAGAGAAAGGGGTGAAAGTAACTCCATTTGTCATTGGTTTGGGCATGGACATGTCTTATTTGGCGAATTTCAATTGCATTGGAACCTACTCTGATGCTGAAGATAAAGACTCCTTTCGCAAAGTTTTTAATACGATATTAAATTCGGTCCTTGTCAAAACTACCGTTCAAATTAATTTGAACGATAATTATGCAAAGCCAAGTGAAACCAACGTTACCATGCTGTTGTATGAGGCCGGGACAAGCCGACTTAAATACACGTTTGTTCACACGTTGAACCGTCTTGGAAATCCAGATACCCTATACATGGACCCAGATTTTACCTACGATCTTATCGTCAATACGTTACCGATAACCATCAAGAAAGGAATTCAGATTAAACGTCACCTGCATAATACCATAGAAGTACCAGCTCCGCAAGGTTCCATCAAATTAACCTCTGCCAGAAGCAATTTTAATCCGCAATTGATCATGAGGGTTTCGGATAAAAACGGAAAGACATTGAACCATCAATTGTACGATCAACCAACGAAATACCTAGTGGGAAAATACGATGTTGAGGTTTATACGGTTCCGCGAATTTATCGAAGCGTTGAAGTGGGTCAATCCGCTGTTGTTGCTGTGGAAATCCAAGCTCCCGGCCAACTGGATTATTCATTTGCCAAGCCAATGGTAGCTCAATTATTTGAACAAACCAAAGAGGGATTTTGGACGGGCATATATACGTTTCCCGATGCCGCTGTAAAGAGCAAAATTCTGATCCAGCCGGGAACTTACAAAATGGTGTACCGGCCTAAAGAAATGAAGTCGAGTGGATATACCAACGAGAAAATGCTCACCATTACCTCGAATAAAACTACAGCGATATCATTAAATTAAAAAAAAATATGGAGTTGGTGAATTTTGGAAATAAAGATACCCGGTCAGGATTCGGAGAAGGGTTAAGAAGGTTGGGGGAATTAAACCCGAGAGTTGTTGCCTTATGCGCCGATTTGACCGGTTCGCTTAAAATGGATGCTTTCGAAAAGGCCTATCCGGAAAGGTTTTTTCAGGTAGGAATTGCCGAGGCGAACATGATGGGAATTGCCGCAGGCATGACGGTTGGAGGTATGATTCCTTTTACGGGGACATTTGCCAACTTTTCGACATCGAGGGTCTACGATCAAATACGGCAGAGCATCGCCTATTCCCAGAAGAATGTTAAAATATGTGCATCTCATGCCGGTTTAACCTTAGGAGAAGATGGCGCAACCCATCAAGTATTGGAAGATATTGGCATGATGAGAATGCTGCCTAACATGGCTGTTGTTGTTCCCGCAGATTATCAACAAACGCTTCAGGCCACTCTGGCCATTGCCAACCACGTTGGGCCAGTTTATTTACGCTTTGGTCGGCCTTCTGTGCCAACATTTATTGAGGAAGATGCTTCATTTGTCCTTGGAAGAGCTGATGTACTCACCCAGGGAACGGATGTTACCCTCATTGCTTGCGGACACATGGTTTGGAAATCATTAGAAGCACTCAAGGCCTTGCGGGAAATAGGTATTTCTGCAGAATTAATTAATATGCACACGATTAAGCCGCTCGACGAAGCCGCTATTTTAAAATCAGTCACTAAAACGGGTTGTGTGGTAACAGCCGAGGAACATATGCGCAATGGAGGGTTAGGTGACGCGGTTGCGCAGGTGTTGAGCCGTCAAAATCCTGCCCCCCAGGAGTACGTTGCCGTAAACGATACTTTCGGTGAATCAGGAACCCCTATGGAACTCATGACCAAGTACGGCATTGATACACCTGATATCGTTGCGGCAGTTAAACGTGTAATTGTGCGCAAGCCTTTAAGGATGTAAGCAATTGGGCAAACGTTCATCGCAGCACAGGTATTTGAAATAGTTAAGAATTGCCTCAGGATAAACTATATTTGCTTCAGTTATTGAGACGTGCAACAGATTCATCCCTATAAGGTTCTTCTAGTTTTAGTTTTAGTATTATTGCTATTGTGCATTCCGAGTGCTCTAATTCCCGAGCGTGGTGTAAAATGGTTGGGGATTCAGTGGCGTTTTCTTCCAATGGAAAGGGTTTGGACGGCCAAAAAGCAAGTGAAAAAAAATATTGAGAAAATTGTAGCTGCCGCCGATACCACCGACATTAATGCTGGCCTCAAACACGACGGGAAAAGCAATGGGAAAATAGGCCTTCCAGAAGGGGGAAACTTGGCTGGTGCGAGCGCCAATCCCTTCCTTTTGAGCAACAAGGCCGAAGCAAACCTTGCTCATTTTTTTAAATCACTTGAAAATTCAGCAAAGGGCCAAAAAATGAGCATATTTCACTATGGGGATTCTCAAATAGAAGGCGACCGTATGACGGCCTACATTCGTCAGCGTATCCAACAGCAATTTGGTGGAACTGGTCCAGGATTGATTCCTGCATACAACGTATACACCACGCATAGTTTCATTCAAAAGGTATCGGCAAACTTTAAGCGCTACACCGCTTTTTGGCCTCCAAAAATGAGTTCACGTCAATATGGTGCGATGCTTTCCTCCGCTAGGTTTACATCTGGTACAGCAGAGAGGCTAACGCCGGAGGAGGCATGGATAGAAATCGCGCCGTCAGCTGCAGCCTTTAGCCGAGCGCGTACCTTTAGTCAAGTTAAATGTTTTTATAACAGTTGTTACAAACCATGCGGCGTAAAAGTGTATGAAAATGACCAATTAATTCACGAAGATTCCTTGATTGACGATGGTGGGGCACATGTTTTAGCGCTCAGTTTTGGGCAAACACCCCGAAAGTTGCGCTATGTTTTTTCTTCCACTCAAAGTCCTGTTTTTTGCGGGTTCAGTTTAGAAGGGGATGTAGGGGTGCAGGTCAATAACGTTGCCATGCGCGGTTCTTCGGGCCACGACCTGAGTTCTTCAGATGCCCATGTATTTGCTCAAATGCATCAAGAGGTCAATACAAAGCTGTTCATCTTGCAATTTGGAGGCAATTCGGTTCATTCATTTAAAGACAGTAGTAGCGTTCGCTATTACGTAGGTTCTCTAAAAAGTAGGATCAACTATATTCAGAAATTGGTTCCGAATGCTGCCGTCATTTTGATAGGTCCAAGCGATATGTCTCGGTTAAATGACGGCGTTTTTGAGACCTATCCCTTGCTGCCTTACACCGTTGATCGAATGCAAAAAATGTGTGCAGAAAACGGTGTTGCATTTTGGAATTTGTATGCAGCAATGGGAGGCATGAATGCTATGCCGGCTTGGGTTACACAAGGACTTGCCGGCAAGGATTACGTACATTTTACCCCCAGGGGCGCTAGCATCGCTTCGCAATATTTTTACGAAGCTTTTGGCGCAGCCTACACCGACTGGCTTAGTAAAAAAGGAGGTCAAAAATGAAAATCTTTTGCCTTGTCTTTTTTTTTCCTTTGTGGATATTTGGTCAAAGCAACACCTTGCGTTCAGGCGATACATGGAGTCAGGTAGAGCAAGAGATAGCAGCACAACATCCGTTTATCGACTTCGATTGTAATCAATTTCAGTTTTTTGGAGCGCAAAACCAGAACTGGACGCGTTTAAAAAAGGCCCTGGACCAAATGATCGAAACCCGAAAAGGTAAACTTAATTTTTACCACATTGGCGGCTCGCATTTGCAAGCGGATATTTATACCCATGATTTCCGCACCTTTTTACAGACGAATTGGCCAGGGTTGAGCGGCAATCGCGGCTTGGTTTTTCCGTTCAATCTGGCTCATACGAACAATCCTTCCAATTACCTTTTCACGTCACCCAATACTTGGAAAGGATTCTTGAGTGTTAACCAACGTCCTGAAGGCCTTGATTATGGCCTGAGTGGAGCCGCGATTACGTGCTTTGATTCATTGGTCTTGATAAATTTCAAGCATTTGCGAACCGCTTCACAACCTCCTTTTGATTGCATGAGAATTTATCATAATACTGGTTTTTTTCCCTTTGAACTCAATTTTGGAGATCAAGAGTTACTGGTAACAAAGGTTGCTCATTTTCCGGACCAAGGGTATTCAGAAATTCAGTTTTCAGATCATCTCGACTCATTGGATTTACTGTTTACAAGGCATACCCCCACCCCATTTACCATGGAATTGTACGGCTTTGAGTTTATAAACAGTATGCCCGGAATCGCTTACAGCACAATTGGTGTCAATGGGGCGAGTTTACCAACGTATTTGGCAAATTCTAATTTCAGCCGAGATCTTAAATTGAGCCCGCCCGATCTGTTCATATTTTCAGTAGGGACCAATGATGCACATTGTACTTACGATGCGTTTGACCCCCTTCAATACAAAGCCAATTTGGAAAAAATGATCAAATTAGTGTTGGAATGCAATCCGAATTGCGCCATTTTGCTGACGGTTCCCAACGATGACTATTACAAGGGTAAATACCCCAATAAAAATACGGAAAGACAACGAGAAGGAATTTATCAGTTGGCGGCCAAATACCAGGGCGCAGTTTGGGATTTTTACGGCGTCATGGGTGGGCTCGGATCATCTAGAACCTGGAAAAATGCAGACCTCATGCAAGGAGATCTTGTCCATTTTACGAGCTTGGGTTATCACCTAAAAGGCACCTTACTCATTGAGGCGTTTAAAAAAACCCTGTTCGATTAACAACCGTTATTTATATGCACCGCATTAACGAACTTTTTTCCTGGCAAACTCAAGACAGTTTGGTGTTCAATCGCCTCGATTTTTGGTTGTTTTTTCTGGCGGTGATGATGGTCTTTGTTGTTATTCACCAACGTTTTGTATTACGGAGTATTTTCCTGACCGGGGTTAGTTTGTTTTTCTATTTCAAGACATCGGGCAACTTTGTCTTGCTGTTAGCGGCAATGCTCGCGATCAATTATTTGTTAGGGCTAGGGGTTCAGCACAAAGAGGGAACTAAATTTAATAGGATGTGGCTGATTGTTGGGCTCGTGTTAAATTTGCTAGGCCTTTTTTACTTTAAATATGCCTACTTTTTTACTGATGCGTTCAATGCACAATTCGGCACAGATTATAATGTAGTAAATCAGTTTGCGGTGCTCGGTAACCAATGGTTTGGAAAGGGGAGTTTTGTGGATAAAATATTGGTGCCCGTTGGTGTTTCCTTCTTTACTTTTCATAATATTTCTTATCTGGTAGATATCTTTCGTAAAGAAATCAACGCCTCAAAGAATTTTTTTGATTACGCCTTTTACGTGACGTATTTTCCGCACTTGATTTTAGGTCCAATTGTTCGAGCCCGTGATTTTATTCCACAAATTTACAAACCCTTTGAACTCAATAAGCTCGAGTTTTCTCGTGCCTTATGGATGATTGGAAAAGGGTTATTTAAAAAATTAATTCTTGCCGATTACATCGCGGTACACTTTATCGATAAAGTGCTAGATGCGCCAGAAAGCTATCCAGGATTCGTGGGAGTACTTGCTATGTTTGGCTACTCTTTACAGATATATGCCGATTTTTCCGGTTACACCGATATGGCAATAGGTGTTTCCAGGCTGATGGGTTTTAGCTTGTTGGAAAACTTTAATTCGCCTTACAAATCCGTATCAGTAGCTGATTTTTGGCGACGGTGGCATAAGTCTTTAGGTGCTTGGTTGAGAGATTATCTTTACATTCCACTTGGGGGCAACAAAAAAGGCTCGCTGGGTACCGTCATCATGACGGTTGTTATTCTTGGCTTTTTATTTTTCATTACCGGTTGGGTTGAATTATGGTACATCTATAGCGGTTTATTACTGGTGTACTTGCTTCTTTGGCAGTTATGGCCAGCATTCAAAACATTTGCGGTTCGCGACCTCAATTTGCTCATTACGATGATTGTTGGTGGATTATGGCACGGCGCAAGTCAAAATTTTGTAATCTGGGGCGCCATGAATGGGGCGGCCTTAGTGCTGTACAATTATTGGAGGCGGCTAAGCCCCTATGAAAACAATCCTACCTGGTTGATTCGTGCATGGCGTATTTTTTTCACGCTATCGTTCATTACGTTTACACGTATTTGGTTTCGTTTGCCTTCGCCAGAGCAACCTTTTGCTTATTTAAGCCATGTATATAGCCATTTTGATTGGTCTTTGACCGTTTGGTGGAAAGTGTGGTATAATTTTCAAACTGTTTTTTGGTTGATTTTACTAGGATTTGTTACGCACTGGTTGCCACAAAAATGGAAAGATCAAACGGTAATGGTTTTCGCAAAGTGCCCCCTTCCGCTTCAGGCGCTCATATTTGCCTTTTCAGTTTTTATCATGTACCAAGCCGTGTCCGAAACGTTTAAAGCTTTTGTCTACTTTCAATTTTAGAAATACTTACCCAATAACTTGACATCGGGGGTCTCGTTGTTGTATCTTTGCCATCTTTTCTTAGTGAGCGTTTAAAAAATATCCTATGAGCAAAATGAAATTATCCGAGTTCAATTTTGAGCTCCCTTCGGAATTAATTGCGGAATACCCTACCGAGAACCGCGATGAATGCCGCCTGATGGTGATACACCGAAAAACCGGAAAAATCGAGCATAAGTTGTTTAAAGATGTCCTGTCTTATTTCGACGACGGAGACACGATGATATTGAATAACACGCGCGTTTTTCCTGCAAGAATGTACGGAAACAAAGAAAAGACGGGAGCTAAAATTGAAGTGTTTTTACTCCGTGAATTAAACCGTGAGAGCTTTCTTTGGGATGTATTGGTAGACCCTGCTCGAAAAATTCGGATTGGAAATAAACTGTATTTCGGCGAGGATGACTCCTTGGTTGCTGAGGTCATCGATAACACTACGTCCAGAGGTAGAACACTTCGCTTTTTATTCGATGGCACGTATGAGGAATTTCGCAAAATAATTTTCACCCTCGGTGAAACGCCTTTGCCGAAATATATCAAAAGGGGGGTAGAACCCTTGGATGAAGAAATGTATCAGACCATTTACGCGAAAGAGGAGGGGGCAGTTGCTGCACCAACAGCGGGGCTCCATTTTTCGAGAGAATTGCTTAAGCGCCTGGAGATTAAAGGCGTGAATTTTGCGGAAATCACCTTGCACGTTGGACTCGGAACGTTCAGAACGGTCGAGGTGGAAGACCTAACAAAACATAAAATGGATTCAGAGCAGGTTATTATCTCCGATAAGGCTGCTAAATTTGTAAACCAATCCAAATTAAATAAAAAGAAAGTATGTGCTGTGGGCACGACCTGCATGCGAGCAATTGAGACTTCAGTATCTACCGAGGGCCTGTTGAAACCCTATGATGGATGGACGAATAAGTTCATTTTTCCTCCGTACGATTTTACCATTGCGGATTCCTTGATAACTAACTTTCATACCCCTTTATCCACCTTACTAATGTTGATTTCTGCTTTTTGTGGGCACAACTTGATGATGGAGGCTTATCAAACAGCCATTCGTGAGAAATACCGTTTTTACTCTTACGGCGATGCGATGCTGATCTTGTAGCTATTTTACCTTACTCGCGAACTCGTTTTTTAGGCCCGTGTACCCAACCAGGTGCATTTTGATGCTCCCCACAGGAATTTTGGCCTTGATTTGAACGGGGATGCGGTTCTTGTCTTTGGTAACCCAAAAACTAAGGTCTTCTTCGTTCTTAAAATACCGACCAGTTTGTACAACGGGAACGAAACGCATGCATTTGTACTTTCCTTTACGTAATTCGATAACTTCCTCGTTCACGTATTTGATTTTTAACTCGAAAAGTTCATCATCCATGAACGTAGGTATTACAAAAACTTTTCCTTTTTTGATCTTTTGAAAGTCCAGGGTTCGGGCAAAATAAAAACAAGAAATCATATCTTGAACCCCCAGAGGTGCTCTGAACACCTTTCCTTTTCCATTATCTATTTTTTCTGAATGCTGTCGAAAGGTATAGTCTTGTTTGATTTTGTAACCGCCCTCATCAACTCTGCGATGGAAAAACCACGGCATGATGCTTTGTTGATCCATGTAGGACTCGTAACGGTCATTTACTTTAAATATGGCGTTAAACGCACCCAGGGTTCTTCCGGTACCAACAACATGGAACAACTTTCTGTTGGCACCTTTAATTTCGGTTGCCTTGGTCTCTAACACCGCTTCTCCGGCATCGATGAAACCGTAGCTTATGCGATAACGAAGCCGCTCACCAATTTGAAAGGCCTCGTTATTAACTGCCGGATAGATGGGTTCATTACTGCTTGAAATTAATAAGGCTGTTAAACTTAAAAATGCCGTCAGCATCAAAAGATTTCTCATAATCAACGGATGAATTGCGTAGTAACGTGCAAGGATTGTGCCAACGGAACTTAATTAAAAACAGCAATAAAATTGTTTTTTTTTCCTTTTCCTATCAAAACATATCGTTCGTTGAGCAAATGCTTAGCAGTCAGAACAAATTGCTCATCTATCCGAGTTTTGTTGATGGTAATCGCATTTGCTTTAATTTCTCTACGGGCCTCTCCGTTCGAAGTTAAAAAGCGCGACTCGGATACTAGTAAATCGATGATCGGAATTCCCTTTTTTAGTAAATCTTGGGAAATTTGCGCCTGTGGCACCCCCTCAAAAACTTGTAAAAAGGTTTCTTCACTTAAAGCATTCAGTGTTTCGAAAGTAGCTTTTCCAAAAAGAATTTCACTTGCTAAAAGAACGTTTGTTAATTCATCGACGCCATGTACCCGTTTTGTGACGTCTGCAGCCAGGGTTTTTTGCGCTAATCGCATGTGGGGGACTTCTTCGTGTTGGCGAATGAGCTCAGCGATTTCTTTTTGGTTGAATAGGGTGAATATCTTTAAATAGGATGCGACGTCTTCGTCACTGGCATTGAGCCAGTATTGATAAAATTTGTAAGGGCTCGTTCGATCTTTTGATAACCAGATATTGCCCTCCTCTGTTTTTCCGAATTTACCGCCATCGGTTTTTTTTATCAGTGGGGTAGTCAGGGCGTAGGCCTCCTTTCCTGATTTGCGACGGATGAGTTCTGTACCCGTTACAATGTTGCCCCATTGATCAGATCCCCCCATTTGGATTACGCAATTTTTTTGGCGGTTAAGGTGATAAAAATCATAGCCTTGCACCAATTGGTATGAAAATTCGGTGAACGACATACCATGTTCCAGCCTGGATTTCACCGAATCTTTCGCGAGCATGTAATTAATCGTAATGTGCTTTCCTACGTCCCGAATAAAATCGAGAAAAGAAATGGTGTTCAGCCAATCGTAGTTGTTGACAATTTCCGCTGAATTACTGCCCGAAAATTGAAGGAAATTGGTAAGTTGTTTTCGAACGCCTTCAACATTTTTATTCAGGGTGTCGAAATCCAACAAGTTTCTTTCCTGGGATTTTCCGGAGGGGTCTCCGACCATACCGGTTGCTCCACCCAGAAGGGCAATGGGTTTATGGCCCGCACGCTGGAAATGCACCAACGTCATTATTTGGACCAAACTACCGATGTGAAGGGAATCTGCGGTTGGATCGAATCCAATATACCCGGAGCAACCCGGGTTTTTTAATACTTTTTCAATTCCGGGTGTAAGATCGTGAACCATTCCACGCCAACGAAGTTCCTCGATGAAGTCCATTATTTTTTCTTTGTCAATTCTTTAAATACCTCTTCAAGGCTTTTTCTTTCGGAGCGAAGTGTCAGTACAAGCCACCCTTGTTCTTGCGCCAATTGAGCTACAATTTTACGTAAATCTGCATGGCCATCTCCTTCGAGCAACCACCCGTTTTTTAACGACTTGGCATTTTTGATTCCGGGTGCTTTGGTGAGCACGCCAACATGGATAGCCCCTTCAAACTCCACATATACCGTTTGGCTTTGTTCGGGCGAATGTAGCAATTCTCGGGGATTGTCGGCAACAATTTTTCCCTGGTTTATAATAATGATTCGATCGCAAATGGCCTCCACCTCTTGCATGATGTGGGTGGAGAGTAAAATCGTTTTTTCTTGCCCCAAAAGTTTAATAAGTGAGCGGATTTCAACCAATTGATTGGGGTCCAGGCCCGATGTAGGTTCGTCCAATATTAATACTTGAGGATCGTGGATGAATGCTTGGGCAAGTCCTACACGTTGTTTATATCCTTTAGATAGTGCCCCAATTTTTTTATTTTGTTCGATATCAAGTCCGACCATTGAAATTAATTCCTCTACTCGCTTTTTGCAGTTCTTTATCTGGTAAATTCCGCCGACAAAATGTAAATACTCTTTTACGTACATGTCAAGATAGAGCGGATTATTTTCCGGTAGATAACCAATAATCTTTCGGGTTTCTAATTGGTCTACATCCACGGTTAAGCCGTTGACTTCAATACTTCCGGAGCTGGCAGGAAAATATCCCGTGATCATTTTCATAGTGGTAGATTTTCCTGCGCCGTTTGGTCCAAGAAAACCCACGATTTCACCTTTACCGATTTCAAACGAAATGTTGTTTACAGCGGCTTGCTGACCGAAGAATTTAGAAACACCCTTTACAACAATTGACATTATTTGCGAAGTTAAACATTTTTCAGGGACCACATTGGAATAGCCTCTTTGCTTCCAATAAGCCCCAAAAATAGCCCGGCAAACGAAGCTCCAGCTTGCGTTTCAAGACTATCTTCCAACAACATAGAAAAACATAAGATGAGCATTAAAACAACGTTAATCCAAACCCGATTGCGGACTCCATCGTAAATAAACGAACCTAACAAAAGCGCTAAAATAATTACACCGAACACCCCGCAACATAACCAGGTAGTTAAAAACATGTTGTGCGGGCGCTTTTGAAATTCAGGCAGGAGCGCTGTCCTGGCATATTCCTGCTTTAAAGAAAGGTCGATGTCTCCAATCCCCACTCCAAATATTGGATTTTCAGCAATTATTTTGAGGGCAGTCTGCCAATAGGCAATGCGCTGTAACAACGAATGTCCGTTTGGGTCTTTAGCCAAATGGTACTGGTATTTGAGTTCGTGGTACCTCCCGAGAATTCCGCCTCTTGCTACATGCCGGTCGGTAAATCCGTTTTCAATGTTATTCACCGATTCTTTACTTAAACGTTCTAATTCTTGGGCAGTTAAAGGTTTCCCTAAGGAACAAAGGTATCTCTCGCAGGTACGTTGCAGCAGCTGGCCCTTTCGGTCCTTTCCAAAGAAAGGCCATGAAGATTTTTTCTCCCAAATAAGGGAAACTTTTGAGGGTTCTTGGAAATTGCCACACGCCACAAGGGGTTGAAGAAAATTACGAGCAATGAGGGCAATCAATACCGTTCCCGCGACCATGGAAGCCACGAATACAGTCCTGCTTAAGCGATTAGCCCTTAGTGAAAGCGCCCAATACAGCAGCAATACTAAAAGCAAGCTTCCTACGGCGCTAAACGTTTGACTGTAAACAACATAAGAGGTCGATAATACGAGGTAGAGCCATGCAAATTGCTTATCAATTTGCTGTTTCCATAGTAAGTGTAGGCACAGGGCAGCCGAAAAGGCGATCAGTATTCCAAAACGAATGTGAGAACCAAACCAACTCAATTGGCGAATATCGAGTACTGCCTGCTGATTAAGTAAGGTTACATAACGAATGAAATTAAGTACCATCAGCGCTGAAAGCAATACAAACATTCCCTTCAAAAGTTGAATAAGACGCACCTCATCCCATTTAAAGGTCGTTGCGATGAGAATGGGAAAAATAAAAAATGAAAGCCGCACCCGCAGGGCATTCCATCCAGCGCTCACATCAGAGGTCCAAAAAAAACTGAGGGAATGAAGGGCTAATAAAGACAGTAAGCAATAAATCCAGCCCCGATTCTGGTAGCAGCGGTCTCGGAAAAGCCGGTAATCACCAAAAATGAGAAAAAATAGGAGATAACAAATGAACGAAACCGACATGGCAAGTTTACTACAAGCCAATCCAAAGAGAAAAACACTGACTAGGCCAAAGTATATTAAATCTCTTCGGGCTGTTATCCAGGCTTTGCCTTTCATCATTTAATGTTTAGCAGTGTTTTGTATTCGCGTTGGTCGTTCACTATTTCTGCCGCTTTGGTCAACACCCGATTATTACGAAAACCATATTGGCTTTGGCCCTTATCGAAATAATAACGCCCTACGATTTCTGATTCCAATAAGGGAAGTATTTCTTGCCGATGTTTTTCAAAATACAGGGCTAAAGGAACCCGAAGTTGCTGTTGCAAGATTTCGAAACTTTCGGAATTTTTTGCGTAATTATTTTCTTTTTCCAAAAGGTCTTTTATCTTTTCCAATAAGAGGATTTCTTGCGACGTAAACGTAAAATTTTGCGACTCAACAAAGGCTATGAATAGGTTGAAATCTTCTTTTGAAAGCTGAAATTTTTCAGGGGCTTCTATTTGCGTATGCGTTGAATGAAATTGCGTCGCAAAATGAAAAATCATGTGTTTTCGAATCAGAGCTTTAGTAAAAGCACTTAGCAATGAATCGACGATGCGCACATCGGGTTCTACTCCTCGGCCATCGATAACGGTTCTCCCGTTCCGTGTTTTAAATTGTTGCAATAAGCTGTCAGGAATCTCTTTTGGGACGTTGGTGATGCCTTGATCATAATAGTCCAAACGCTGTACACAACGTCCTGAAGGAGTGTAATATTTTGCGATGGTTAATTTCATTTTTGATCCGTATTTCAAATCAAAGGTTCTTTGTACCAAACCCTTTCCATAACTCGTATTGCCCAGAATAACCGCACGATCTAAATCTTGCAATGCACCCGCAACAATTTCACTTGCTGAGGCGGAATTCTCGTCAATAAGTATGACTAAAGAAATATTTTCCGCAATCGGATTTTCTTGAGTTTTATAGATCATATTCTCTTGTTTTAAACGACCTTTAGTCGTTACAACAACTTGATCTTTAGGCACGAAAAATCCTACAATTTTTACAGCCTCAAGGAGGAGCCCCCCTCCGTTACCTCGTAAATCAAAAATTAAATTTTTCATTCCTTTACTTTGTAAATCGAGCAGGTTTTTTTTTACCTCTTCCGCGGCGGTTTGAGTAAAACTACTTAAACCGATATATCCGGTAGTTTCATTGATTAGTCCAGCGAAAGGAATATCGGGAATTTTTATTTCGTCGCGGGACAAGTTCATGGTCATGATTCTTTCGCCTCGTTGAATTTCCAAGGAAACCCCGGTGCCTTTAGGCCCCTTTAATGCGTTCGAAATTTCATCTGTGGTTTTTTGAAGGATGGTTTTATTATCGATTCGCAGAATTTTATCTCCGGCCAAAAGCCCTCCTTTTTGAGCCGGGCTATTTTCATATACATTGGTTATGAAGGTGCCCTCATCGATTTTTCCTAATGTAGCACCAATTCCACCGTATTGGCCCGTGGTCATTAGTTTGTAGTCCTCGATATTTGCCTCGTGGTAAAAAACGGTGTAAGGATCCAATTCGTTGAGCATCGCATCAATTGCAGTTTTTGAAAGTTTCCCGTGGGTCACGTCATCCACAAAATAGAGGTCAAGATGCTCATAGATTTGGTCGATTAATTCGAGACTTTTAAGCTCTTCAAAGCCGGCAGACTGCGCGTTTGAAATCCCGATTAACAACCAAAACGGGAAAAAGAGGAGGCCATGTACTAAACGCATATTCGGTTAATTATTTGTTTTATTGTTGTATCTAATTTAGGGTAATCCAAGACTTCTTCGCTAAGATAAACAAGGCTAAAGTGTACTAAGCATCCTGCATCGTTTGTTTTTTTTAATAAAGGCTCCTTATTCTTGCGCAGGCATTCACGCACCATTCGTTTCATGCGATTACGTTGGTTTGCTTGTTTTATTTTGGCTTTCGGAATACTAATTACTACCGAAAATTTTGGAGAATCGCTTGGTTTTTCTAGAACATGGCTTAGAAAAGGGAAAACGTGAATCTTTCGGCCTTCCCGAAAAAGCGAATCGATTTCTGTTCTTAGGTGCATGCGGTATTCTTTACCGAAATCTTCTTCCACAACCCAAAGGTAAGGATATAGCCTTATTTAACCTCAGCTTCGCTTTGGCCGTCGTTAAATTCAATGCGGAGTAAGTCGCCTGACTTCAGCATCTTTGAGCTCGCTAATATGGTGTTTTGTGTTCTTACGATAGCGTAACCGCGCGAAAGCACGGCTTTAGGGTCCATAAGGGCAATTTCTTTCATGAATCCTTCGAGTTGATGGTGTTGGATTAACGATATTTTACCGGATAGACGCTGTAAATCGTGGAGGTGTTTTTGGGTTTTGCGAAGTTCTTGGTAAGCGGTTTCCTTCAACCATTGATTTAAAGCAAGCGGTATTTGCCGCAGGCGATTTACATTTTGGGCTAGAGAAATTTTAGGCGCAGCTTGAATGCTTGAGAAAAGCCGGTTCAATTCACGTTCGGTAGTATCGATGTTTAATCGTGTTATTCGCGAAATTTTGATGGACATTTGTTGAATGGATCGCTGGTTTGTCCGTTTAAGATCCAAAAATTTTTGTTGAAGGCGAAGCACGCAACTTTCAATTTTTGATGCTGCATTTTCAAATTCCATCAGGATATTATTGGCTAAAGCAGATGGCGTAATGGCATGCGAAAACGCAACCATTTCCGCCACGGTGAGGTTGGTTGAGTGCCCAATTCCGCACAATACAGGCAGCGGAAATTCTGCAATCTCTTTGCACAAGCGGTAATCATCGTAGCAGGACATTCCAACTTCGGCACCTCCTCCTCGAACAATAGCAACGGCGTCAAAATGGTGCAATAACCCTTTAATTTTTTGTAATGCTGTGAGAATCGAATCTACGGCGGGGTCTCCTTGAAGGGTGCAGTTAAAGAGAAACGTTGAAATGACAAAACGGGTTTTTGCACCATCGATTACTTCGTAAAAGTCGGAAAGTCCCTTACTGGACTTCGCGGAAATTAAAGCAATTCTTTTGGGTAACTGCATGGTCAATTGCTGATTCTTATTCAATAAGCTTTCTTGATCGAGCTTTTTTAGGGTGTTCAGCCTCAGCTGATGCAATGCGCCTAGGGAAAAGCTGGCATCAACATCCAAGATGTGTAAACTTAGTCCGAAGGTTTCATTGAAAACAATTTTTACCTCTAACAAGAGTTCTTTCCCTTCAGAAAGGGGTTCTTGTACCGTTTTTTCAAAGTGCTGTCGAATTCTTTGAAAGTGGGTCTTCCAAATAACGCCATTGAGATTGGCGACGATTTTTCCATTTTCGCGTTGCACCAATTCAGGAAATGCGTGACCACTTGGGTACTCGTTCATTTTGTAGAGTTCAGCCCGAACCCAATAGGAATTTTGGTACCGATTCTCGAGGGTTTTTCGAATGGAAGCGGCTACTTGAAGCAAGGTGAAAATTTGCTTTGACATGGCTTAAAATTAACCTTTTAGTTTGAGGTTTCCGTTTGCAGGGTCGGATTTATTATTCTATCTTTGCCATCCTTTGAAAAAATTATGGGGGCAAAATTTTTCGCAGGCCGTGCAACGTTAGGATTGGGAAGCCAAATTGCACGCAATTATGGTTCGGTTCTTGGCGAAGTTACCGTAACCACGTTCAGTGATGGGGAAATTCAGCCCAGTTTTAATGAGTCGGTTAGAGGTCAAGACGTATTTATCATTCAGTCTACCAGTCCGCCTTCAGAAAATTTGATGGAGCTATTGCTTTTAATCGATGCCGCTCGAAGAGCTTCTGCTCGAAAAATTATTGCGGTTATGCCCTATTTCGGCTATGCGCGCCAAGATCGCAAAGATCAACCCCGCGTTGCCATCGGCGCCAAATTGGTGGCGAATATGTTGATGGCTGCAGGAGCGGACCGCATTATTACCATGGATTTACATGCCGATCAAATTCAAGGATTTTTTGAGGTACCCGTGGATCATTTGTTTGGCTCAACCATTTTTATCCCGGAAATAGAGCAGCTGAATTTGGACAACATCGTTATTGCAGCCCCGGATGTCGGAGGCGCAAAGCGGGCAAATATGTACGCTAAAGTGCTTAATTGTGGACTTGCCCTTTGCCATAAAAATCGAAAGAAAGCGAATGAGATAGCTGAAATGACGGTGATTGGAGAGGTGGAAGGTAAGCACGTTATTATTGTGGATGATATGTGCGATACTGCAGGTACACTAACTGCTGCGTCTGATTTATTCATTGAAAACGGTGCGATTTCTGTGCGTGCTTTTTGTACACATGCAGTTTTGTCGGGACCCGCATTCGAGCGCATCGAAGGATCCACACTCACGGAGTTGATAGTAACGGACACAATTTCACATCAAAGAAAGTCCCGTAAAATCCGTACCTTATCGGTGGATAAGTATTTTGCCTCAGTCATTAATCGGCTGTTAAAAAATGAATCCATCGGAGGCGATTATTATAAGTAACCAAATAAAAACAACATAAAAATGAAAACAGCACAATTGAGCGGTTCGCTCCGAGCGAACGTAGGGAAACAGGATGCCAGTGCCCTTCGAAACGAAGGCATGGTTCCTTGCGTGCTTTATGGCCAGGGTCAGCAAACCCATTTCGCAGTGAAGCAAGTAGCTATTGAGAAAATTGTCTTCTCGCCCAACGTATACCAAATTGAATTGGATATTGAGGGTAAAAAAGCCAAGGCAATCATTCGTGAGTTGCAACAACATCCTACTAAAGATACGGTACAGCACGTTGATTTTCTTGAGTTGAGCGATACCAAGGAGGTTCGCGTAAAACTTCCTGTTAGGGTTACTGGGTCTTCTCGAGGAGTACTGGCAGGGGGTAAGCTTATGCAAGTATTTCGAACGATTAATTGTCAAGGCCTTATTTCAGCGCTTCCTGAAGACATTAGCATTGATATTTCGCCTCTGCGAATCGGAGAATCCATTCGTGTTGCCGACATACAAATAGCAGGGGTTAAAGTCCTTGAGCCGGCAAATGCCGTGGTTGTTTCAGTGAAAACGGCGAGAGGGGTAGTTAAGGAATCTGATACAGAAACGGCGGAGGAGGAAGAGCAAGAAAATAAATAATCAACCGCTTCGGCGGTTTTTTTCTTTCCAATACCTTTACCCTTAAATTTCGAGTCCATGCAAATTCACCATATTTTAGAACGATTTGGCATCCAATCATCCAATCCTGGAGGATTTTACGGAACCACGGCAACATTAGAACTGTCTTCCCCTGAAATTGTATCAAGCTCTCCCGTAGATGGTAACCTTATAGCCTCTGTCAAACCAATTTCGGAAAAAGGCTACCATGAAATCGTGGAAAAGTCCATGGAAGCGTTTTATGAATGGAGAATGGTTCCGGCACCAAAAAGAGGGGAAGTCGTACGTCAATTGGCAGAACAGTTGCGCTTGCACAAAGAAGCCTTGGGAACTTTGGTTTCCTATGAGATGGGTAAATCCTTGCAAGAAGGATTAGGTGAAGTTCAAGAAATGATTGATATCTGTGATTTCGCGGTGGGATTGTCACGACAACTCTACGGCTTAACCATGCACTCAGAGCGTCCCGGACACCGCATGTACGAACAATATCACCCGTTAGGAATTGTAGGAATCATTTCTGCTTTTAATTTTCCTGTTGCTGTTTGGAATTGGAATTCTGCGCTGGCTTGGGTTTGTGGAGATGTTTGTGTTTGGAAACCGTCCGAAAAAACGCCGATTACCGCTTTGGCCTGTCAGTACATCACCAATGAGGTGTTCAAAAAGAACGGGGTTCCAGAGGGTGTTTCGTCGTTGGTGATAGGTGGTCCTGAAGTGGGTAAACTGATGGCATCGGATGTACGGATTCCATTAATCTCGGCAACAGGATCTACTCGAATGGGAAAATCGGTTGGGGCTGCGGTTGGGGCTCGATTAGGCCGTTCTTTGTTGGAATTAGGAGGCAATAATGCCATCATTATTACGCCATCGGCTGATTTAAAAATGGTGGTTCCGGGTGCTGTATTTGGCGCTGTTGGCACGGCAGGTCAGCGCTGCACTTCGACAAGAAGACTCATCATCCATGAATCCGTTTATGACCTGGTTAAAGATGCGTTAAAAAAGGCTTACACCCAGCTTCGCATTGGTAACCCCTTAGATGCATCGAATCACCTAGGCCCGTTGATTGACAGCGATGCGGTTGTCGCCTATAGTAACGCTATATCCCAAGCTTTGGACCAAGGAGGGAGCATGGTCGTTGAAGGGGGTGTCCTTTCGGGCAAAGGGTATGAGTCCGGTTGTTATGTTAAACCTTGCATCATTGAAGCAGAAAATCATTATGATATTGTTCAACATGAGACCTTCGCGCCGATTCTGTACCTGATAAAATATAGCGGAGACCTTCATCAAGCAGTTACTATCCAAAACAGGGTGCCACAAGGCCTATCCTCAGCAATTATGACCAATAATCTGAAAGATTCCGAAATCTTTTTATCCCATGCTGGTTCTGATTGCGGAATTGCTAATGTAAACATAGGGACTTCTGGAGCAGAAATTGGTGGGGCATTTGGCGGTGAAAAAGAAACCGGTGGTGGAAGAGAGTCGGGTTCTGATTCCTGGAAAATTTACATGCGGCGACAAACTAACACCATCAATTACTCCGATAACTTACCTCTAGCTCAAGGAATAAAATTTGATGTGTAAAATTGTCCTTTTTCCCGTCCTGCTTTCCTATCTTTGTGCAAAAAGAGCATGCAATTATTAACGGTTGGAAGCGTTGCATTTGATGCCATCCAAACACCTTTCGGAAAATCCGACAAGATTATTGGTGGTGCGGGCACCTACATTACGTTGGCTGCTTCGTTTTTCAACCAAAACCAAGGTTTAGTTTCGGTAGTTGGAGAGGATTTCCCATCGAAGACGCTTCAGATTATGAAATCCAGGGGGATCGATATTACGGGAATTCAAATTCCTAAAGGAGGAAAAACGTTTTTTTGGTCGGGTCGCTACCACAACGACATGAATTCGAGAGATACCTTAACAACGGAGTTGAATGTACTTGAAACCTTCGATCCAGTGGTTCCAGAGCATTTCAAAAACGCTCCCTTTTTAATGTTGGGAAATCTAAGTCCAGATGTCCAGCGTAAGGTGGTCCATCAAATGGATCAACGTCCAGCTCTCATAGCCATGGATACCATGAATTTTTGGATGGATATCGCGATGGAGGAATTGCACCAAACGCTGAAAGTGGTGGACTTACTTATCATCAATGACGAGGAAGCAAGGCAATTAAGCCATCAATATTCCTTAAAAACGGCCGCGGCCAAAATCATGGAATTAGGCCCCAAAAGCCTTATAATTAAAAAAGGTGAGCACGGGGCCTTGTTATTTCATGAAGGCAGTATGTTTGCTGCTCCGGCCTTCCCTCTTGATGAAGTTTTTGACCCAACAGGGGCAGGAGATTCCTTCGCGGGAGGATTCATGGGGTATTTATCATGCTGCGGGGACCTTTCCTTTAATAGCTTAAAAATTGCCCTAATCGCAGGTTCAGCTGTGGCATCGTTTTGTGTGGAAAAATTTGGAACGCAGCGGCTAGAGGAAATTGCCATTGAGGATATCCATGAACGAATGTCGGTATTGCACCAATTGACGCATTTTGAATTAAGCGCTTATGGAGCAGTTTAAATCCTTGTTAGAACAATTACAGGCATTCGAACTTCTAGAGGATTTAATTCCTTGCGGAAAGGAATTGAATGATTTAAAAATTTCTTTTGAAGACACTTTATTGGAGGCGGAAAGGCTGAACCAAATTGAAGTCATTGAAGCAAAGGAAAAGGGAATGTCCTTGGAACCAACAGATTTTGGAGAGGTTAAAAATTCTTTTCTAAGTGTCTACAGAAGATTGTACGATCAACGAAAAAAACAAATCGTACTCAAAGAAACTCTTGAAAAAGAAAATTTAAAATTGAAAAGGGCCTTGTTGGATGATTTGAAAAAAATCATTGAATCTGAAGAGAATATTGGTGCAGCTTTCCAAGCCTATAAGGGCATTCATGAAACTTGGAAAAAAGTGGGCGATATTCCGCGGGGTTTCCGCGACGCTGTTCAAAAAGAATATTCGCGGTTGATTGAAATTTTCTTTTATACGATGCGTATTTACCGAGAAATTAAAACGCATGATTACAAAAAAAATTTACACAACAAGCAATTGGTTCTGCATAAACTTCAACAATTGCGCAATGAGGAAGAGGACGTCAAGTCGGTAGAGCAACAATTACGGATTTTACAAGATCAATGGGAGGAAATAGGGCCGGTACAAAATGAGGATTGGGAGGCCGTAAAGGCCAAGTATTGGGAAGTTGTTCGTCAGATCTATGATAAAATAAATGTGCATTACGAAGTTCAGCGAGAATCTTATGAAAAGAACATCGAAGCCAAAAAAGCTTTGGTGCGCGACATGGAAGCCCTTTGTTCTGAAGCCAATGAATTAACCACGCAGAAGGCCCTCGAAACATGCCAGGAAAAGGTGAAGTTGCTTCAGGAACAGTATAAAAAAATTGGTGTAGGCACGCGAAAAGAAAATAATCTTGTTTGGCAACAATTTCGTGCTGCACTTGACCGGTTTTTTGATATTAAAAAAGCGAAATTTAAAGAACATCGAGCTATGCTTTCTGAGCGAATAGAGGCCAAAAATAAATTAATAGCCCAAGCTCAAGAACTTAAAGAATCTCCCGGCAAAGAAGCGAAAAACAGCATCATCCAATTACAGAAAGAATGGAAATCTATTGGGAATACGGGTAAGGTGGAGGGGAAGCTCTGGGCCAAGTTTCGGGGAGCTTGCGATGCTTTTTTCTCAGCGGTAGATGCTGAAAATGCTCAGGCAGAGATGGCGATGGAAGACAATTTGGTGCTTAAACGAGGCATTATTGAAAAGTTATTGCTTATTGGGTCGCAGGATAAAACATTGGGTATGACGGAGCTGAGAGCCCTCTCTGCAGAGTTTTATGCAATAGGTCGTGTTCCCAAAATTGAAAAAGACAAGGTGTTGAAGCAATACAAAGAAGCCCTTGATCAGGCGTATAAAGCACTCAATCTAAATCAAAAAGAACGCGAACATTGGAACTACAAGCAAAAAGTGGAGGAAATCATGAATTCACCGGATTGTGCGAAACAAATACAACGAGAGCGAACAGATTTACGTAAAAACATTGAGCGTCTAGAACAAGAAATTAATCGAATGGAGACCAATTTGGCTTTTTTTGCAAGATCGAAAGGCGCTGATGGCTTACGCCAGGAAGTTGCGGTAAAGGTTGGTAATTTACAAGAACAAATAAGCAATCTTAAACAAAGGTTGAAAATATTGCCCAATGAATAGAGTGACCAACGGCATTATATTGGTGCTATTCTTGCCATTAATGGCATTAACCATCTTTATTGCTTTCGATTTACCGCTCGGCATTTTCAAAACTACAGGTGCCCAACTTCCTTATCGGGCAGAACTGCTACTTGGGTTTACTTTACTTATTGCTATTTTGTTTACCAACCGAAGTGTCAAGCGGTGGATGGCGTTAATTACCGTGGCTCAAAAATCCCGTTTTCTTGTTAACATACCCCTTTCGAAAGATCGCCGTAAAACGGTATTGGCATACGGATTACTTGAATCCTCCATTTATTGTTGCATCGGGGCAGGTTTATTGGCCCTTACGGCCCAAGCAATGGCAGCGGCGCTTGTATTTCTTTTTTATGCAGCAGAGGGATTGTTTTTTACCCTTTATGGGATGAAAAAATTTTCAATAGGGTTGAGCAGTAAGGCGATTATTGTTGCAGACAGAGAAGTTACGGTAATTTACTACACGGGTCTGAGAAAGGTTAGTGTGCGGCAGCAAACCCTGTATTTTGACTATGTACAAACCCTTCAATTAAGTTTTCCTATAACTGTTATCCCAGACGAATGCAGGCAAGAATTTCAGGCGAATTTAGAGCGCGTGGTTGACCCAAATAAAGTGCTAATTTATAATTTAGGCACATGGAAGAAATAAAAATTCTCATCGCGGAAGATGATCCTTCGTTTGCTTCGATTTTACAAAATAATCTTGTCTTATTGGGCTATAATTTAAGTGATTTGGTGGTTATTGATAACGTGGCTGATGTTGCTGAGGTTAAGGTTGAATTTGAACCGGATGTGATTTTATTGGATCTAAACCTCCGTGATTCACTGGGATTTGAGACCTACGAAAGACTTAGCAACGTTTTCGAGGAAGTGCCAATCATCGTTCTTTCTGGGTTGGATGACCGAAATTTAGCCATGCGAATTGTGTCAAAAGGAGCCCAAGATTATTTGTTAAAGAATGAAATTAATGGTGGTGTTCTCGACAAAACGATCAAATACGGGATGCTACGTAAAACGTTTCAAGCGAAACTTTCGGTTTCGGAACGAAAATATAAGGACTTATTTCATAATTCTCCAATCCCGATGCTTCAACTGGTTAAGACGACCAAACACATCAGTTTTTGCAATCGAGCCGCTTTAAATCTTTTCGAGGCGAAGAGTTCATCAGAAATATTAGGAGCTCCCATAACAGATTTCATACAAACAGGAGGGCTTTACTCCTCCAGCACGTTGAATTTATCAGAGCCGAGCGAACTTAAAACCCTCCGGACGTTGAAAAAAAATATGAAAAAGGTTCAGGTTACCTTAAATCGCTTAGAGGAGGATAAAGATGCGCTTATTTGCTTAATTGTGGATAAAACCGAGGAACAGGCTTTTGAGCAACGCAAATTTGAAATTATTGCTCAAGCTGAAGAGGGCGAAAAAAAGAAAATTGCACGGGAATTGCACGATGGGATTGGTCAACAATTGGTCTTACTTAATTTGCTGTTGCAAAACCTAGAAACTAAGCAAGAAGATCAGGGTTCGTTGGAAAACATTCGGCAGTTATTGCAAAGTTTAATTCTTGAACTTCGTGAGTTAGCCTATAATTTATTACCGCCGGCTTTAGACCAAGGTTTCGTCAACGCCTTGCAGCGCTTCGCAAAGCGTATCAATGATGTTGGATCTGTAACATTGACTTTAAAATTGAGCAAAGAACTCAAGGAAAATGCCTTTAAAAATGTGGATAGTTTTAACCTTTATCGCATGGTACAAGAAATTTTAAATAATGCGTTAAAACATTCGCAAGCCACGAAAATTGAAATTTTAATTGAGGTTCAAAGGGAACATATCGTGATTCGAATCATAGACAACGGAATTGGCTTTGATGTTTTAAAGGTGAGTGAGGGCTTGGGGCTGCAAAACCTTAAATATCGGATGGAAATGGCAGGAATTCGCGGGGGTGTTAAAAGCGAACCGGGAAAAGGAGTAGAGGTTGAACTTATCGTTGCTAAGTGAAAATATTGGTGATTCGTTTCAGCGCTATCGGTGACGTATTGCTTACGTTTCCGGTACTTCAGGGTTTAAACGATAAATTTCCTACCGCTGAGATCTTTTTTTTAACCAAGCATGAACAACTTCCTTTACTTCAATTATTGCCGTTTGAGGTCAAGGGCCTAGAACTCCAAAAGTCCATTTCGGATACGGCCAAGGTATTAAAGCATCATAGGTTTGATCAAATCATAGACCTTCACAATAACCTTAGAACATTGCTTTTACAATGGAGCATGTTTCGATTTCAGTGGAGCAGAGTGAAAAAGCATAATGCCGCCAAATGGTGTATGACCCGTTTTAAAACGAAAAACACGTGGGTGCCCTCTATCGTTGAACGGTATGCCAAGGCGGCAAAAGTTGAACTTATGGGAAAGCGGATGGTTTTAAATCTTGATCATGCTGCTCCGCTTTCTTTGCCTACCAAGTATGCTGTTTGGGTGCTCGGCGCAAAGTTTAAGACCAAACAATTCCCGCTAGAAAAGATTCGTCAGACCCTGGCGCTTTGTGATGTTCCTATTATTTTGCTTGGGGGAGAGGAAGAATTAACCATGGCAAGTAGCCTTTCACAGGAATTTCCAAGGCTCATTAACCTCGTCGGCAAAGCGGATTTTTTTCAGGCAGCCTTGTTACTCAGCCGCGCTAAACTGGTTGTCACCAACGATACCGGTATGATGCATTTGACCTCTTTTTATAATCTTCCGATGCTATGCCTCTGGGGAAATACGGTGCCGGGTTTTGGAATGGGGCCCTACGGTTGCGACAAGGTGGAACATTTTCAAGTGACGGATCTATCGTGCCGACCGTGTTCTAAGATTGGGTACCAAGAATGCCCCAAGGGACATTTTAAGTGCATGATGCAACAAGATTCCACTTTATTGGCAGCTAGAATTAGTGCAATATTTCATCAAGAAAGTCCAAAATAGCTTGAATTGCCCCCATATCAAAGGTGATTTCATTGGAGCCGTATTCGTTCGGATTCCCGGTAAGTGAAGGTTGAAACAAATGGTTCAGACCCGCTAATTCTTGCATGCGCTTCACTTTGTCTAATCCCGGATTACAGTTCAACGAGATGGCCTCAAGATTCATTTTTGAAGGCACTTGTAGGTCGGTGGTTCCGTTAAGGGCGAGGTAATGACACCGTATTTGCTTTAAATCGAACGTAGGGTTATAGTTGAGAAAATAGAGCATCCAGGGATTAACATAGGCGGAAAGATTCATTTGAACCCACGTATTGCGGTCTTCAATACCGCTTTTTTTAAGTTCTTTTTTCTTGATCCTTTTCACAAAATCCGTAAGAAATACCTCTGCGTTCTTTCGAACCAGCGGCAAAGAGTCTAAGGTTAATATGGGATAAAAAGTTTCGGAAAAAGATCGGATTTTTTTCACCTCTTTTTCGCTAGCACCAACGGCTTTTGATATCAGGCATTGTTGTTCTACCAGTAAGTCAGCACCTTTAACACCCGGACCAGCCAAGGATACGACACCGTAAATTTCGGGATGTTGTGCGGCGACCATGTTGGCAATCATTCCCCCTTCGCTATGCCCCATTAGAATCATGCGACTCGAATCCACCATGAGCATTTTTTTGAGGTAATTCATGACGGAGACAACATCCGTTGAAAAATCCGCAGAGGTAGCCCCATCAAAGGTGCCTGTTGATTTTCCGGTCCCACGATCGTCGTAACGAAACACCGAATACCCTGCGAGGGTAAGACGGTCAGCGAGCACTAAAAAGGGACGATGCCCTAGGATTTCTTCGTTGCGGTCTTGCGCACCACTTCCCGAAATTAATACGATGCATGGGTATTTTATGCTAACATCGCGCGATGCCTGTTGGGGGTAACTGAGGGTTCCGCTGATGGAGAAATCGCCCGTAGCATGAGGAATGGCCAATTCAATTTCCGAGTACGGTACGGGCTCTTTACGGTCTTGAATTTTCTTGGGGGAGGGGTTTTCTTGTTGTTTCTTTGAAAAAGCTAAAGGCGCTTGGAAAGTTCCTTGTTTAAAGGTCCCTTCAATACCGGAAGCTTCCATGAATGTTCCTTTGTAGCTTGCGCGGAGTTGATCAATAGAAAAACGCAGGGTTTTACCTTCAACAGCGACGTTTGTCATGGGAATTCCTACCGCGCTTTGGTTCGGGCTGTCGAGGGTGCCTTTCCATTGGCCGGAGCTATCACTTAGGTGCAATACCAGGGGCAATTTTTGACCCATCGCATCCAGCGTACCATACCAATCTCCTTGGAAAGATTGACTGTAGACCCCCAAACTAAACACCAAGGAGAGGCAAAAGAACTTAAATCGCATCATCGGAAAACAGTTTTTTGATTTCAGTAGCTTCGGAAGGCTTCATTTTTCCTGCCAAAATTAAGTTAAGCTCCCTTCTTCGTTGAGCCCCATTGAAGCGCTCGATTTCCTCTTCTGTTTCAGGAATTAATTCCGGTACTTGAATGGGTCCTCCGTTTTGATCCACCGCAACAAACGTATAGATAGCTTCGTTGCACTTTACTTTTTGTCCGGTTACGTGATCTTCCATGAATACATCCACAAAAATTTCCATACTGCTGCTAAAAGCCCGAGAAACTTTAGCAGATAATGTCACCAAGGATGCCGCTGGAATGGGCATTTTAAAGGAAACATTATTAACCGATGCCGTTACCACAACTCTTTTACAGTGACGGTGAGCGGCTACACTGGCAATAATATCCATCCAAGCGAGCAACTGTCCTCCGAATAAATTTCCGAGCGTATTGGTGTCGTTGGGTAGCACAACATGGGTAGTTATGGATAAAGATTCGGAGGCTTTTTTTGGTTTCATAAAGTAAAGATACGGCATTAAACTTTTCGCGTCTTAAATCGTTTGATGAGAATTAATTTAATTGTATTTTAGCGAAAAATAAATGGCATGAAAACACTCTTATTTTTGTTCGTTATGGGTTTTTACATGGTTTGTTTTGCCCAAACAAAACCCGTGCATTCTTTTGATCCCAGCAACGCCCGAGAGGGAGAGCGAGTCGAATATTGCCATCAGCATAAAAAAATGGCGGCGCTCATGCAAAATCCTGCCTACCTTCAACAACGGGTAATCGATTCATTGGATGAACTGCATGGTGCTTCAAAACCAATGACGAAAGGAACGGTTTATAAAATCCCGGTAGTTTTTCACGTGTTACACAACAACGGACCTGAGAACATTTCGGACGAACAAATTTTAGATGCCTTGAGCATTCTCAACCGTGATTTTCGGCTTCTCAATCAGGATGCTAACAATGTTCAGGCGGAATTTCAAGGAATGCCTGCAGATATCGAAGTAGAGTTTTTAATAGCCACTAAAGCCCCAAACGGGCAATGCTTCAAGGGTATTACCCGAACGGTAAATGCGCTTACAGATAATGGCGAGGATGGTGGAGACCAAGTGGATGCAATCGTTGACGGAAACGACGTGTACAATGGATCTTGGCCTGGAAATAGGTATTTGAACATTTTTATTTGCGGGGATATTGGAGGGGCTGCAGGATATACCACAAAACCCTCGGGTTGGTCGGCTACACAGATGACGAATGGCATCTGGATTTTACACGACTATGTTGGTTCAATTGGAACAAGTTCGGTGGGATCAAGCCGCACTTTGACTCATGAGGTGGGACATTGGTTAAACTTAGACCACACCTGGGGTCCCAACAACAACCCTGGAAATGCGTCCAGTTGTTCTACCGATGACAACGTTCAAGACACGCCGAATTGCATTGGGGTACAGGCGTGTATTTTCGCTTCCAACACGTGCAACTCCGACAACGCCTATTGGGGTTTTGACATTAAAGATAACGTTGAAAATTACATGGACTATTCCTATTGTTCGAAGATGTTCACCTCGGGTCAAAGAACCAGAATGCGAAACGCTTTACAAAGCAACAATACGGGTCGTGCCAATGTTATTTCACAAGCGAACTTAACCTTGGTTGGTGCAGGGGCAACTCCTTATTTGTGCAAAGCAGACTTTTCCTCAAACCTCACCACTGTTTGTGTAGGGGATCCTATTCAATTCTCCGATGAATCCTATAATTCGGTGAATAGTTGGTCGTGGAGCTTCCCGGGAGGTCTTCCAGCCTCCGCCTCTTCGCAAAACCCCACTGTTACCTACAACACCCCGGGCTTGTACAGCGTCACCCTAGAGGCGAGTGACGGGGTTATTACGGATTCGGAGATCAAAAATAATTACATTCGCGTACTATTGGCCCCAACAACGACTCCGTTCTACGACGGCTTTGAGAATTACAACGCCTTAAACAATTTGGTGAACTGGGAAGTAGTCAATCCTGATGGAAACAACGAATTTACGATCGATAATACGACCAGTTTCAATGGAATAAAATGTGCAAAATTGCAGAATTTTGGACAAGCTGCAGGAAGCCGTGACGAGCTTATTTCAACGCCTATCGATCTGTCCGGGTTAGCTGCAAATCAAGCTGTCACGTTGAGTTTTCGTTATGCTTACCGTAAGAAACTCGCCGCCGATAACGAGGCGCTGAAAGTGTTCATCACTGGAGATTGCGGCGACACTTGGGTACAGCGTAAAACCATTACAGGAAATCAGTTAAGCAATCAAGCCGTGGCAACTTCATGGAAACCGAGCTCGCAGGCGGACTGGGTAACCGTGCACATGACCAATATCACGAGCACCTATTACCAACAGAATTTTAGAGCAAAATGGCGCTTTGAAGGAAACGGTGGAAATAATTTTTATCTGGACGACATTAACCTGTACAATGGAGCTCCTTCGAATACGGTGGTTCTTGGAATGGAAACCTTGGAGGAGAATGTGAGCGAAGTCGTATTGTATCCTAACCCAGTTTCTTCCGAACTGAATGTAGAGTACACCGTTACAACAGCCGATAAAATGACAGTGGTCCTTCTCGATGCCAATGGCAAGCAGGTTCAGGCACATGAAATTCATTCCAATGCGGGAAAGAACGTTGTCATGCTGGATACCCATGCTTTAGCAGCGGGTAAATATTCAGCCACAATTTACGGGACCCAAGGTCAGGTTTCGCGAACCTTCATTAAGCAGTAGGTAAATATCTTCGCACGGTGGCGGCAAGCCGTTTACCAAGCTTTTCTTCTTGGTGTTCAAGAGCATCGCTTTCGAAGGTTTTAGGGCTTGGGTAGTGTTGTAATATTCTTTCCAATGATTTTTCACCTACCCCAGGGATATTCTGCCAGGCAGAAGTAATAAAGGCGGCACTTCGTTGATTTCTATGATGCGTTATTCCAAAACGGTGGGCTTCATTTCTTAGGTGTTGAAGCAACATGAGACCTTGATTTCCATGGTCGATCACTAATGGATCTGAGGCGCCGGGGAGAAATATTTCTTCTAATTTTTTTGCGAGACCAATAAGGGGCACTTTTCCAAAAATACCAAGGCCTTGTAACGCTTCTATCGCAGCGGAAAGTTGACCTTTTCCTCCGTCGATTACAATCAGGTCGGGTAAACTTTTTTCTTCGTTGATTAACCGTTGATACCTTCGTCCTACGATCTCCCGCATGCTCGCAAAATCGTCGGGGCCTTCCACCGTTCGGATGTTGAAATGCCGGTAGTCTTTGGTGCTTGGCTTTCCTTCTTTAAATACCACACATGCAGCTACGGCATATACACCTTGTATGTTAGAATTATCAAAACACTCGATATGTAGAGGCGCTTTGTTGAGGTTCAATATTTCCTGAAGCAGCGCCACTCGCTTCCCATAATCGATGGCTCCGGGTTTATTCGGTGCCGTGGAAAATGAAATGTTTTTAATCGAAAATTCCAAGATTTTTACTTTATCTCCCCTTTGAGGCGTCATGAATTCAAACCCTTCTATGGTATTGTTAATGGGAATGTTGGTGAGGATGAGTTTTTGGGTACTTGCATACCTCAGTTTTAGTTCATGCCAAAGAATGATGGTAAGCTCTTCGATGGACTCTTGCTGGGGCAGGGTCATTTTATCAGAAATACTTAAATCAATTCTCCCTTCGCGCACCCAGCAATAATTATAGTACAGTCGATCATTGATAAGCTTACACGTTAACACATCGCAGTTCAGGTTCAGGTCGTTGACCATGGCCGATTTAGAATGAAAGGTATTTAAGGTTTCAATTTTGGTCTTTGCGGTATGGGCTTTTTCGAACTCCAAGGATAGGGAAGCCTCCTCCATTTGCCGACGAAGTTGTTGAATGAGCGAATGGGTTTTGCCTTTAAGTAATAATCGAATTTCAGCGATATTTTTTTGATAGGAGGTCAAAAGCTGGAAGTCAATACAGGGACCTTGACATCGTTTAAGATGGTATTCAAGGCAAACGGAAAAACGCTGACTAGCAATGGTCTTTTCACTAAGATCTAAGGAACAAGTTCGAATTGGATATAATTCATGGATAAGTTCTAGTAAGTTTTTATGAACAGTTCCTTTGGGGAATGGACCGAAGTATTCAGCCTGAGCATTGCTGCGGTTTCGGGTACTGAAAACTCTTGGAAACGGTTCTTTTGTGAGGCAAATCCAAGGATAGGTTTTATCGTCCTTTAAAAGGATATTGTAACGGGGCTTGTTTTCTTTAATGAGGTTGTTTTCAAGCAATAATGCATCCAATTCGGAATCTACCAACAATGTTTCAATGAACCTAATTTGTTTAACCAGTACCCGTGTTTTGTTATCCGAATGAATTTTTTGAAAATAGCTAGAGATTCTTTTCCGAAGATTTTTCGCTTTGCCAACGTAAAGCAATGAATTTTCAGCATTAAAGTATTTATATACTCCGGGATTCTCGGGTATATGGCCCAGAAAACCGTCCTCTAGACAGTTGAATCGCATGCAACGAAAGTAAGAAATCGAGGTGAATATTGAAGGGAATGCACAAAAAAAAAGCTGTTCGAAAACAGCCTTTTTGAACGGTTGGTGCCGTTAGTTTTTCATAAGGGTTTTGGTGATTTCTCCCATAGGGGTAGCAATCTTCACGTGATATACCCCTTGGGCAATACCTGCAGTGGAAAGTTCCATTTTCGAACTTGAAGGGGTTGCATAGGTAAGAATTAACTTGCCCGATAAGTCAAAAATTTTCACCGAGCTAGCCTCCAAACCACCAAAATCGATGGTCAATAAATCGTTCGTAGGATTTGGGTATAAACTCACGAGTTCAGGATTGAGCTCCCCGATCCCGGAGGCAGCCGTAATATTCACCATATAATCTTCGGTTTCCCCATAAGCAACCGTCCCGCACGGTACAATTGCCCCTGAACCTTGGTACGAAATACGCGTTCGTAAATGGACCATCCCTGTTGTTGCGCTCATGGGAACCGTAAAATTGAACACATTACTCCAGCCTTGTCCGACCAAAACATATCCAACCTGTTCTCCGGCATCCGAGAAGTTGTTGTTATTGTTGTAATCTATCCATACCGCAACTTCATCGCCCGTATAAGCAATGTCCCCCGCTTGTCCAATAATTCCGGTTACTACGGTTGCACTATAAGCAGAGCCTTTAGCCAAAGAAGTGGAGATGTTGGTATAATCCGCATAGCCGCCCGCCGTACAAGCATTTGAACTGTTGTTTATCGAGTTGAGTAAGAATTGTTTAATGTACTCGTCACACGTATCCGCAGCGGCGGCGCAAGGGTCATTATTGGGGTTATTTGAGCAAGGGTCGGCTGAGCCATTTAGGGTGAGAGCTCCTGTGTTTGCAGGATCTAAAAAGGGCTTTAGACGGCGGTTGTTGTTGGATCCGTTGGAAATCCAGTGGTAGGATATTTTACCATAATAATCGGGTTGGTTGGTTGCATTGCAAAAGGAACCCCCACCTGTGAGTGTTCCAATAATTCGTCCAGCAGAATTGTTAAACAACGGAGAGCCGGATGAACCTCCCTCAGTGACTCCGTGACCGTTGGCATTGGCTGACCAGATTAATCTCCAATGGGTATTTGGAACGCTGCCCCAAGTGGATGAGACCGTATTTCCGTTGAAGGTAGAAATTTTCTTAATATCCCCTGCGGGGTGATGAATTCCCACACCACCCGTAGTTGGGGAATTATTGGCGTCCCAGCCATTCCAATAGGCATTGTAATTGGGCGATTTTAAGGTAGTAACAGTGTTGGCTTGATTCGCTGCCGTCCCGAGTTGAACTAGAAGAAAATCAGATCCTGTTGACCCGCCACCATCCCCAGAATCGGATAATTTAAAACATCCCGTAATAAAGTGGTCGTCCAAGGTCCCAGCCGTATTAGGGTTGGTACACGTTGGCGCTTCGTAGCGAAAGTAAAATTTCCATTGATTTAGGTTTGCTGCAGTAGCCGTCTCCGCACAGTGAAAGGCCGTGAGGAACAAGGGCTTGCAGTCATTTGCCAAATTATTGACCAAGGAGCCGGTACACCACCCCTGAAAACCTCCGTCTATTACGAGAATACGTGCGATGCCGCGTTTTTCTTCCTGCCAATTATTGCCAACCGGAGTGCAATTTACGTTAACTTGGCAGGCTTCTGATTCGTTGATTTTAAGCGCTTTAGGTTTGGCAATGGAACGGTAACCGTACATAATACGATCGATGAAAATTTCCGATGCTGCAGTGTTCTTAGGCTCTGTTAACCGAAGCATCATTTCGTCGCCAAAACACAAGGCAGCATTGTACATGAAGTGTTCTTGCACCTCCGAAGAGGTTATAACAGGATGCAACAACAATCCATCGTTGTTTTGAATTTCAATCGTAGTTCCTCCATAAATTTTGAACGTTTCAAATAAGAAACTCAAGGCTTCTGCGCCTACCGATTTAATGCGCAGCATCCATTGACGATCCCCGTTGGGAAGAATCGACCAAATTCCGCTGTTGTTTGGAGAAATATTTACCGTTCGAGCAATGCCGTTTCGGTATAACAAGCCGAGTTCATCCCTTTTTTGATCTTCGATTAGCAATTGTTCAACATTCGGCGGAGCTATTTCCAGCGTGGGAATGTAGTTATCCTTGGATGCTCCATGTACGCTCACCATTTGACTAAAAAGGGGTAACGCGATAACCAAGTTCAGAACAAAAGCAAACGTAGATTTTTTCATGAGACGGGATTTATATAAATTCACTTCAAATATACATATTTGTTGAGAGGTAAAATGGGAAAAATTGCTCTGGTAGAAGATGACTTGGTATTAAAGGAATTCATTCAATTAAATTTGGAACTCGAAGGCCATGAAGTTATATGTTTTGAAAATGGAAAGGCAATTTTTGAGGCCAATAACGTATTGGGAAGGGTGGATTTAATAATTCTCGATAATATGTTACCAGGAAAGTCGGGGGTCGACGTATGCTTAGAAATTCGAAAGAGTTATGCCACACCCATTCTTTTTCTTTCTGCCAAGTCAAATACCCAAGACCGCATAGAAGGCCTACGTGCCGGAGCCAACGATTACCTTCCTAAACCTTTTGATTTAGAGGAATTATTATTGAGGGTCCAAGCCCTTTTACCCAAGAATAAGCCTCAGTACATTGTTGGCAACTGGGAGGTTGATTTTGATAATTTGGTAGCTAAAGAGCCCAGTAAAGAATTGGAATATCAATTATCTAAAAAAGAAGCCGCCTTGTTAAAGCTATTTATACAACAGGAAAATAAGGTGCTTTCGAGGGAAGAAATCTTAGACAAAGTTTGGGGAGAGGATGCCTACCCCACCTCCCGAACAATCGATAATTTTGTACTCACATTTCGGCGCATTTTTGAAGTAGACCAAAAATCGCCCGCATATTTTCATTCAATAAGGGGAGTTGGGTATAAATTTACCAATAAAAAAAATTAGAAAATGTTTACAGGAATTGTTGAGGATATGGTCGCTGTAAAGACTATTGTGAAGGAGCAAGAAAACCTTCATCTTACTTTTGTTTCAGCACTTGTGCCGGAATTTAACATTGACCAAAGCATCAGCCACAACGGATGTTGTTTGACGGTAGTAGCTGTCGACGTTTCGACTTCGAGTTACACTGTAACGGCCATTAAAGAAACCCTGGATAAAACAACCATAGGTTCTTGGCAAGTCGGCGATATGGTCAACATAGAACGTTGTATGACGCCTAATGGGCGTCTTGATGGCCACATGGTTCAGGGACACGTGGATACGCGCGGTAATTGTACAGAGGTGCAGGAAACGAACGGAAGTTGGAAATTCAGTTTTGCCTACAACAGCCAAGAACTCACCGTCGAAAAAGGATCGATTGCTGTTAATGGAGTGAGCCTCACTGTGGTGGACTCTGAACCAGGTAAGTTCAGCGTTTGCATCATTCCTTATACCTATGAACACACAAACTTCAAATTTTTGTGCGCGGGAGATTCAGTCAATTTAGAATTCGATATTATCGGTAAATACGTGGCAAAATACCTTAAACACCATGCAAATTAAAGAAGCTCAAGCACTCATTGATCAATGGATTCGCGATAAAGGGGTGCGATACTTTGATCCTTTAACCAATCTCGCAATGTTGACAGAAGAAGTCGGTGAGGTGGCAAGAATTATGGCGCGTCGTTACGGAGAACAAAGTGAGAAAGAATCAGATAAATCAAAGGATTTAGGGGATGAATTGGCGGATGTACTTTTTGTGGTCTTTTGCATTGCTAACCAAACGTGTGTAGATATGGACAAGGCGCTGCAATCCAACCTTGATAAAAAAAACGCGCGGGACGCAACCCGACATATCAATAATCCTAAATTGCGGAACAATCCTTAGGCGCGTTTCATGCGTGGATGGGCATGTTGGTATATCTGATGAAGTTGCGCGAAGGAATTATGGGTGTATACCTGTGTCGCCGCTAATGAGGAGTGGCCCAAAAGCGCTTTGAGTGTTTCAAGTCCAGCCCCGTTGTTGAGCATATGCGTTGCAAAGGTATGCCTCAGAACATGGGGACTTCGTTTATCCAAGTGCGTAAGGGTTCCGAGTATCGCAGTTATTTTTCGATAAACGTAGACGGGGTAAAGGCTTTTTCCGTTCGAAAGCACTAATAAGTGCTTTGATTTTGCCACACTGGCTCTCAGGGATAAATACGTTTGAATTTTTTGATGCAATTCGGGGGCTATTGGAATTACACGTTCTTTATTACGCTTTCCTAAAACTTTGACGCTATTGGGTTGAATGTCCTCAACCGTGAGTCCGATCAACTCACTTAATCGCATCCCTGTTTGATAGAACATTTCGAAAAGAAGTTCGTCGCGCTTTCCTTCAAAATCGTTGGTAAACAGAGTTTCTAGGCGCGAAGGAGTTAGTTCCTGTTCTCGCGCAAAGCTGGGTAACCTTTTCTCGGTTTTTGGCCCCGTAAGCCTACTAAGGGGGTTTGTGGTAGCTATTCCCTCTTTTTTCAGCCATTTGTAAAGGGTGCGCAAGGCCGCTAATTTACGATTTACGCTTTTGTTATTGTAGCCTTCTTCAATAAGGACGACCATCCATCCTCGAATGAAAACGGGTTTCAATTCCCGAAAATCTTCGAGAGAATGAAGGGATGCAAACGAAATAAATTGCTCCAGATCAAAGCGATACGCTGTTAGCGTATGTTCGGAAAAACGTTTTTCGTAACGAAGGTATTCAAGAAAAGAGTCCAACATAAAAAAAGGGGCCTTAGCCCCTTAACGATAACTTCGAAACAAGGTTACCCTTGTTGGGTTTGCATTTTTTGTTTGTAAGATGCCCGTATGATTTCTTGACGGCGCGAAATTGAGGGCTTTTCAAATTCTTTACGCTCACGTAGTTGCTTCATTACGTTCGTTTTTTCGAATTTTTTCTTGTACTTTTTAAGCGCTTTTTCAATGTTTTCGCCTTCTTTAATCGGAATAATCAACATACATCAGTATTTTTCAGGGGTCAAAGATACACTAAACCCCACAACTTGCAAAACAATTAGCGAATTAAATCGCGGGAAATCACGAGTTTCTGAATTTCGGAGGTGCCTTCACCAATCGTGAGTAACTTAGCGTCACGGAGAAATTTCTCTGCGGGATATTCGCGAGTGTAGCCGTATCCACCCATAATTTGCACCGCCTCGTTGCCGCATTTGACGGCAACTTCCGAAGCAAAGTACTTGGCAAAAGAGCCCTCACGAGTTACACTGAGCTTCTTGTTTTTTCGGTAAGCTGCCTGAAAAGTTAGCAGTTCTGCCGCTTCAATTTCTGTTGCCATATCTGCTAGTTTAAAGGCGATTGCTTGAAATCCTGCAATCGGTTGTCCAAATTGCTCGCGTTCTTTTGCATACTTAACGGAAGCCTCAAAAGCACCACGCGCAATACCACAACTTAGGGCAGCAATGGAAATTCTTCCACCGTCTAATACCTGCATGGCTTGACGAAATCCTTGCCCAACCTCACCGAGTACGTTTTCTTGCGGGATCCGAACATTGTCGAAGATGAGTTCCGCCGTTTCGCTCGCTCTTACGCCAAATTTATCTTTGATTTTTACCGCAGAAAAACCGGGAGTTCCTTTTTCGACAATAAATGCCGTTATACCCTGGCTGTCCAGTAACTCACCGGTTCGAATGAGAACCACGGACACATCACCGCTTAAACCATGGGTTATCCAGTTTTTTGCTCCGTTGACTACCCAATGGTTACCATCTTTGATAGCGGTAGTTTTCATGCGCATGGCATCTGAACCGGTATTGGGCTCAGTAAGTCCCCAAGCGCCGATGAATTCTCCACGGGCCAGTTTGGGCAAAAAGCGTTGCTTTTGCTCTTCGCTACCGTGGTAAAAAATATGTCCTGCGCAAAGTGAATTGTGCGCGGCAACACTTAAACCGATTCCGCCGCATACCTTACCAAGTTCCATAAGGGCTGTTGCGTATTCAAAATAACCGAAACCAGAACCGCCGTAAGCCTCGGGAATGAAAATTCCTAAGAGCCCTAGTTCTCCCATTTTTTTCATGGTATCAACCGGAAACTCCTCATCTCGGTCCCATACCATCATATTTGGTCGTATTTCTTTTTCTGTAAAATCCCGTACCATTTGGGCGATCATCTGCTGCTGTTCATTTTTTTCGAAGTTCACGTCCTTGGTTATTGATTAATTAATATTGTACTATGCTAGAAATTGGCGAGCCATAGCGTTCGAGCGTGGTAGCACCTTTGAGGAAGGTTAATTCCACTAAGAAATCAAAACCTGCTACAACTCCATTGCACTGGGCGATGAGTTCCGCTGCGGCGGCGGCGGATCCTCCTGTTGCCAAGAGGTCGTCATGGATGAGTATTCGGTCTCCAGCTGAAAAAGCATCTGAGTGCATTTCAATTTCCGCAAATCCGTACTCAAGTTGGTAGGCGTACGAAATCTTATCGTAAGGTAACTTACCCTTTTTTCGAATCATGATGAAAGGTATACCAAGCGCCATAGCCAAGGGAAAACCAAAAAGAAAGCCTCTGCTTTCTATTCCGGCTACTCCCTGTAAATTGGAATTTTTATGTTTTTCAGCTAAATAGGCAACAATATCATTGCATAAATCTGCCGTTAGAAGGATGGTAGAAATATCTTTAAATACGATGCCTTTTTGGGGGAAGTCGTTGACATCACGAATGGTTAATTTTATTTTATCCCCTAATTCCATACTACAAAGATACGTATGGAAGAATTTTTTCAAAGGTTTCGTTAATAATTAAATGTGAATCGAGCAATTCTTGTAATGATTGGAACCCACCCAGCTGTTTCCGCATTTTTATGATGGAGTTTGCTTGCCAGATATCGATATAGGGGTGCTTTGCCAAATCGTCTTTCGTTGCGGAGTTTATGTATATTTTTCGAAGATTCGTTTCACTGAAATCGAGGTATTTCGATAGAATTGCATAAATGTCTTCGTTCATCTTATAAACCTCTAATAATTGTTCTTTGGAATGATAGCCTCCTAAGGCCTTTTCATAGCGCATCACCATTTTTGCATAAAAAGGTCCTATGCCGGGTAGGTCTACCAATTGGGCACTATCCATTTTGGCCACGTTAATTTTTTGGACCGCTAGGTTTTTTTCGGGGAATTTCACGCATTCATTCAAAGAATAATGAGGACCATTTTCGTAAAAGGTCGAGTCCTTAATGAGTTGGTAAAGTTCATCGGGTAATACGAATATTTTTCGCAGATCATCGTTGGATTTCAAGGGAAACTTACAAAACTTCAAGATGATGGCCGCTTGTTTTGGGGTGAGCCCTAATCGTACCCATTCAGCTTGGGAATAACGATTTGGGTTGAAACGATGCGCTGGAGGGTGGAATTTTTTGGGTTTTTTATTCGTTGAGGGTGTGTATTTGCCCAATTGCTCAATTTGATGAATTTTTTTCATCCTTGAACGTTCAATTTTTAAAGGTTTTGAAGGAATTAGGGAATTAAGTATGCGGGGAGTGTACAAGATTGCGAATATGCAAACGGCCCAAAGAGCAAACGCAATCCGTGATTGATCAGTTATTTTGGGAATCCTCATATTCCGTGTAACGGAACGTATTCACACTTATTGCTTTCGATTCACTGCCCAAAAAATGGGGATTCCTACCATTACAATGAACAACCCACTTAAGGTATTCGAGGGACTATAAACCATTAAAAGGCAACAGATGCTAAACGTGACCAAAATATATAGAAGGGGAATAATTGGGTATCCAAAGGCCAAATAAGGTCTTGGGGTATCGGGTTCTTTTACTCTCAACCGAAAAATACCCGAAATCGTGATAATATAGAATAACAAACTTGCAAAAGTGCTGTACGTTAATAAATCACCGTAGGTGCCTGATAAACACAGTAGAGAAGCCCAAAGGCATTGGACCCAAAGGGCAACAGAGGGGATTCCTTGTTGGTTAAGTTGCGCAGCTTTTTTCCAGAATAATCCGTCTTTCGCCATCGCGTAATATAGGCGCGATCCGGCTAAAATAAGACCATTATTACACCCAAACGTTGAAATCATAATAAGTGCAGCCATGATGTAAGTGCCAGGCGCTCCAAAGATGACTGCGGCAGCAGCAGCACCTACTCGGTTGCTGGGCGCATGAATAATTTCGGTATGGGAGAGCAACATTAAGTAGGCAACATTCGCTAAAACATAGAGGAGGGTGACGAGGAGGGTTCCTATGAATAAACTGCGCGGGATATTCTTTTGGGGGTCCTCTATTTCCCCCGCAATAAAGGTAACATTGTTCCACGCGTCAGCTGAGAAAAGCGCGTTAATGATGGTTGCGCCCAAAGCCCCTGCGAGCGTCCACCCGGCAAGGGGGGTTATGGTGATTTCGCCCGTTGCAGATGTGCTTGTTTTGAAGGTTTTCCATGCCTCTGTCCAATTTAATTGAAATACGTTGGTCTTAGCACCAACATAAATTCCGAGGATAATCAAACCAAAAAGAGCAAGTAATTTAGCTGAAGTAAAAACGAATTGAATCCGTTTTCCATTTTGAAGCCCCTGAGCGTTTAGGTAGGTAAGTAAAATTACTGTTCCAATTGCTACCAATTGAGCCGCTCGGACATCTAAAAAGCCCAAATCGAAGAGCGATGTGTTTAAGTAGGGAAAAAAGACAGCGGTGTATTTGGCAAAGGCAACAGCAACAGCAGCGATAACCCCCGTTTGAATGACGGCGAATACCGTCCATCCATATAAAAAGGAGGGTAAACGACCAAAGGCACGCTGTATGTACACGTACTGTCCGCCTGCATTTGGCATCATTCCTGCCAATTCGCCATAACTCAACGCTGCCATTATGGTTATAATTCCAGTGAGCAGCCAAAGTACCAACAGCCATCCAGGAGAACCTATATCGGCCATCATAATCGAGGAGACAATAAAAATTCCCGATCCAATCATGGATCCCGCAACTAATAGCGTAGCATCGAGAAGGCCAAATGATTTTTGAGGCACATTGCCCATAAATAACGTAGATTATAGGGTTCCTATTTGTGCAAATGAGAGTTCTTTCTGCTGAAGGCAAAATAGATGATTAACCCAAGCGCCATCCATATACCGGCAACTTTTAATGTTTGAGGATCAAGAGAAACGATCATCGCCGCACATACAAGAATACCAAGAATTGGAACTAATGGCACTAACGGTGTTTTAAAAGGACGAACAAACTCTGGATTTTTAACACGCATAATCCAAACGCCTGCACTCACTAAAATAAATGCAAAGAGGGTCCCAAAGGAGGTAAGGTCTCCAGCCACACTTCCTGGAACAAAGGCGGCGAACAAGCCCACAAATAAAAACAGGATCCAATTTGCTTTGTAGGGAGTTTGAAATTTAGGATGCAATTCTCCAAATGCTTTTGGTAATAATCCATCGTTACTCATTGAATAAAATACACGGCTTTGTCCCATAAGCATGACTAATATTACACTGGAAAAACCCGCCAAGATTGCTACATTAACACCAGTTGCAAGCCATTCATATCCTTTCATGTAGGTGCTAATGGTATATGTAACGGATGCTTCTTTACCAAGTGCTGGATCTCCGAAATCAGACCAAGGAGCAACCCCCGTTAATACATGTCCAAACAGGATGTATAATAGGGTACATACTACTAAGGATCCTAGAATACCTATTGGCATATCCCGTTTTGGATTCTTCGCTTCTTGTGCTGCGGTAGATACGGCATCAAAACCAATGAATGCAAAGAAAACGATACCGGCACCACCAAGAACCCCACCCCATCCCCAATCAAAAAATCCTTCATGACCTTTAACTCCTTCAGGGATTAAATATGGCGAATAATGATCAGGGTTGATGAATTGCCATCCAATTACGATAAATACCAACACAATAGCGACTTTTAGAAATACGATGATTGCATTAACCAACGCAGATTCTTTGGTCCCGCGAATTAAAAGTGCCGTTAACAATAGCAAAATAATCAACGCAGGCGCATTAATGATCCCTGTTGCACTTTGAACGGCGTTTGCTAGGTCCGGCATTTTATTTAGTTGTGCAGTCGATAAAACTAATTTTCCGTGGTGGATAGATTTTGTGAATTCAGGAAATAACGCGGTAGCCTTTTGCATGGCATCTCCTGTGAGGTATTTTATACTTTCAAAGGGAGAGTGGCACCATTCATAGGGGATGGCTCCACCAAACAAATTGTTAAGATATTCACTCCAAGCAATGGAAACCGTTGCTGCACCCAAGGCATATTCCATAACTAGGGCCCACCCAATAATCCAGGCGACTAATTCACCCATAGTTACGAATGAATAGGCATAGGCACTCCCGGATATCGGAATCATCGCTGCAAATTCTGCATAACAAAGTCCAGCAAATGCACAGCCGATGGCCGCAACAACAAAGGATAAGGTTACTCCGTTACCAGAAGCTTCTGCGGCAGCCGCGGCAGTGCGGACAAATAATCCTGCGCCAATGATGGCACCCACACCAAGGGCAACAAGTTGAAACGCGCCAAGTGAACGTTTTAATGATTTTTCACCACCTTCTGCGTCAGCCAACATTGCGCCCAAATCCTTTTTTCTCCAAATAGACATAGATTCAATTTTCAGTTAACAAATATATTATTTTACTCGGAACATTAATTCACATTCTGATTATTCCGCAATAATGCTAATGTAGCCTCAATCCCTTGAGGGTTATATCCAAGTTCTTTGGTTGCTTTGGATAAATTAAATCCTGTTCGTGGGGGTCTTGGCGCAGGTTGATTCAGCATTGTTGAATCAGAGGGTTTTATTAATGCTTCGGCTGCTCCTAGATACCTCGCTACCCGAAGACCGATTTCATATATGGACAACGTTTCCGGTCCGCACAAATGATAAATTCCACGGGCGTTCTGATGGACAATGGATAAGCATCCGTTGGCTAAATCTTCCGCCCAAGTGGGGGCCCTGTAATGATCGGTAATTAATGAAACCCCTCTGCCTTCTGATAATTCTTTCAATAACCATGAAAAGAGATTCGATTTATTGAGGTGGTAACCGACTCCATAAACAATGATTGTTCTGGCGATTGCCCAATTCCCATACCTTGAGCTTATCAAATCCTGTTCCGCTAACCATTTTGATTTTCCATAAACACTCAAAGGATTCGGCACATCGGTTTCCGCATAATTCCCCTGTTTTCCATCAAATACAAAGTCGGTTGAAAGCAAGGTGAAATGCAGATTTTTATCTTTTGCCATTTCAAATAAATGTTGGCTTGCGAGGTGGTTCACCATGTAGCAGCGATCAGGATTTACTTCGCATGCGTCTACATTCGTCATAGCCGCAGTATGAAGAATGTGGGTAAAGGACCCAGTGTTTAAAACGCGTTTTATCGCACCAAAATCTGTGATATCAACGGAGGAGTAATGGGAATTTGGACATTCCGGGTTTCGGTTTTCGCCAGATGAAATCGCCTGAAAATCAATGCGCTGCGAAACACAAGCTGCCACGAGTTTCTGTCCAAGCAAGCCATTGGATCCCGTTATTAAAACCCTTAAAGTTCCCATATGGATTTCTTACGCTGCGTTTGAAATTGAAAATAATGCTTATGCTCTAATATCCAGGCCATAATTAAATATAAAATTACCGGCGATCCTAATCCTATAAACGAAAAATAAATGAACCCCAATCGGACCTTAGAGGGGTGAATTCCGAGTTTTCTTGCCCACCATAGGCAAACTCCGTAGGATTGTAACTCGAAAAAGAAAATGATTTTTTGAAGCACCCTTCTCATAAATGAACAATTTTTTGGCCTCGTTCACAGCCTAAACAAGCCACGATGCCACAAAGTTGCCGATAAATTTCGATTAATGCATTGCTTTGAAGGGCATTTTTCGGGATATTTCCGGTTGCCCTAAATTTTTGAGTTATTCGGTTGTTTGCTATGGGTAAAGCAATGCTCCTAGTTCAGTTCTTTAACGTGGCGGATTAGCCCAGGTTTTGCTCAAAAACGTTTTGCTTTGGTTCTGCCACTCGAATTACCGGGGTTATACCTTCCAAGGCCTGGAAAAGGTGTCGGCTCAAACCGAGTTTTTACCCACCATTAAGCAACAAAAACCTTCGGGCAATAGGCTACCTTGGTAATGGATCGGTGTACTTAAAATAATTTGCATCAGGATTACACGGCTCATTATAGTCGAATGTTTTCGGGATATCCGTTCCAGGTTCCATAACTATTTTGACGGTAGTTCTACGATTTAGCTGATGCAAGGCTTCAAATTTGGCTTTATCCGCTTTGAATTGGTTAATGTAGGCTTCGTTAAGGGTCTGCTCTTCTCCTTTTTCATCCGTATATTTTGCAGGCTCGCTTTCTCCTTTACCAAACGGAATAACACGGCACGCATTTTTAGGATCTTGGCTCACTAAATAATTATAAACTGCCTTTGCGCGGTTTTCGGAGAGTGCTTGGTTATGAAGCTCTGTGTCACGAGCATCGGTGTGGGAATACAACTCAATAATAATCTCTGGGTTATTCTTGAGTAAATCCACCAAAAACTGCAAGGAATCTGTTGATTTAATGGTGTTATCATCCACAAAAGACCACTTATCTAGGGGATAACGAATTTCAGGTGTACGAAGTTCAATAGGAATAAGCTGAATCTCAACGACAAAGCTTTTCGATTGTTCTAAAATTCCTTCTCCATTAGGACCTTTCGTTGTTATAACCGCGGGCTTGATCATTGGAAAATACCGCGCTTTCGCTGCTTTGATTTCATAATCGTAACCTCCGTTGATGTAGCGAGGGCGAGACTTATCGCTCTTTCTATCAGCCCATTTATCGGTAAATCCTCTTTTAGTGCCCTTCTCTCCATTGTTGGTCAGGCCTTCCCATGTAAGCCCATTTTTTTCAGTTACCGTGACTTTCGCATCGACAATTTTTTTGCTCTTATCCCCTATTTCATGCACCATAACCTGCAAGTCGTAGTTTACAGGCGGGGTGGTAAATGAATAAATGTCGGGTGTGTACGTGCGATTTTTAGGATTAGAACGCTCCGAGGTGAAATAACCGCTCTTGAGGTCTTTGCGGATCGTTAGGGCATAGTCGTTCGATGCAGAGTTAATGGGCTTTAATAAATTTTGGGGTTTTCCCCATGTTTTTTCAGGAGCAGTTTTAGCACCTTGTATCGAGGACTTGAAAATATCCAAGCCTCCTACACCGGGATGTCCGTCGCTTGCAAAGAATAATAAACTGTCGTCTGCAGAAAGCGAAGGGAAAAGTTCATTTCCAGCAGTGTTAATGGATGGCCCCATATTAAAAACTTGCATCGTATCCCAGCCTTTCGCTTTCTTGTCATATTTGATATACCACAAGTCTTTACCACCATAACCCCCTGGCATATTGGAAGCAAAAATAAGCATCATTCCATCTGTTGTTAAGCACGGGTGCCCAATGGAAATTTCTTCCGCCGAAAGGAAGGTCGAATCTTTTTTATCGTTGATTTGTTTTTTGAGGGCGCCTTTTAAATTGATTTCACGGACATTTTCCCATTCTTCGCCGGATTTGTCGGCCGACCATATTTCACAACCAAGATTTTGCTTAGGTTGTGAAGGGCAGCGTGTGAAATAGAGGGTTTTACCTTTTTTATCCAGGATGGCAGTGCCCTCGTTGTCTTTCGTATTTATGATGTTATTGTTATCAATGCTCTTGGCGGCAACAAAATCGCCTTTTGCATCAAAATCTGCTACCCAGATGTCCATGAATTTTTCACCAGTAATAGGATCTCTTTGCGGATTAATTACTCCTTCACGTTGCGTTCCAAAGTAAAATTGAGTCTCTTTTTTCTCTGAAAAAAATGGCGCCATATCGAACTCTTTGGAATTCAATTTGTCTTCTACTTTTACATCAAATCTTGCTTCTTTATCGTGAATATCCGCTTGTTCGGAGCATGAGCTAATGAGGGCCTCAACATCGATACTAGCATCCTTTCCGCGTTTATTTTTGTAATTGGTGTAGCTTTCTTTCGCTTTTTTTAATTCTCCGCTCATTCGCAACATTTCACCATGGTAGTAATACACTTTTGGATCAACATCGTAAAATTTTAACTCAATGCTCGATCCGTACCATTGGGCAGCCTTGTCATATTGTTCTAATTTCCGATAACAATCGGCCAGTTTGTATGCCATAGATCCTTTCTCGGTAATGGACTTCCCTTTATTGGTCATTTTATTGTAAGCCTCCTCCATTTTAGGCATGGCCTCAAAATATTTCCCTGAATCGTAAAGTTTCAATGCTTCTGTTATATATTTTGGCTGTGTGGGTTGCGCTAAAGAAATCGTTACAAGGGCCATGCAAACGACGAAAATGAAAAATCGTTTCATACAAAAGGTTTAGTTTAAACTTGCAGTTCGGAACAAAAATAGGAAAAGAAACATTAATTTCCAAAAGGGTTCTTCTTCCAAAAAGCCATTAATTCTGTAAAACTTTTCGGTAGATCGGAACTAAAATTTAAGAATTCGCCTGATACCGGGTGTTTAAAGCCAAGTGTTTTGGCGTGCAGTGCTTGCCCGGGAAGGAGGCTCATAGCTTTTTCAATTTTCTCTTTTTGGGCCTTTGAAAGATTTGTTTGCGGTATATTGATCCCTCCATACTCGGGGTCATTAACCAAGGGGTGTCCAATGGACTGCAGGTGCACGCGAATTTGGTGGGTGCGCCCGGTTTCGAGCCGACATTCGATAAGCGTTACGGGGCCATAATTTTCCAAAGGTTTGAAGTGTGTAATGGCAGGTTTTCCGTCTAAATTTGATTCAAAAACGGCCATAATTTTTCGATTTTTTGGCGAACGACCAATATTTTTGGAAACAGTACCACCGTAACGAAGATTACCCCAAACGAGGGCACAATAAATCCGCTCTGTTGTTTTTTCGAAGAATTGCTTGGCAAGGTTGGTTAGAGCGTCTTCCGTTTTTGCAACGACTAATAATCCCGAAGTGTTTTTATCGATGCGATGTACAAGACCTGGTCTGCCATAGTAATTGTTGGGCAGTGTGGGAAGGTGCTCAAAATGGTATACCAATCCATTTACGAGCGTTCCAGAATAATTTCCATATCCCGGATGCACTACAAGACCTACCGGTTTATTGACGACAAGCAGATGGCTATCCTCGTAGAGAATGCATAATTCGATATTTTGTGGAATCAGTTTTATCTCCCGAACGGGGTATGGCATAACAATCGAAATGTCATCATTAGGCTTTATTCTATGGTTCGGTTTTACCGCTTTTCCATTCACTAGGATGCTGCCGTTTCGGGCAGCAACTTGAATTCTGTTTCGAGAAGTTTTGGGCAGTCGGTCGATTAAATATTTATCAATGCGTAATATTTGTTGCCCTGGGTCAACATGAAATCGATGGTGTTCGTATAAATCTTCCTCGTCGTGTTCTGCTATGTCATCGGATTTATTCAACGCGTAGAAACTTAATCGGGGAGTGTGTGTGCACTTTGGATTGTATCAAATAGTATCCAGGGGCTAGTTTCGAAGCATCTATCAAATTGGTCGAAATCTCCACCATTTTTTGTCCCGTCAATGCGAAAACGTCATACCCTTTCTCGTCCGAATACGGGCTTTCAATTATTGCTTGATGTAGCACAGGATTTGGAAAAATACGATAGTTTTTCACCTCCTCTGGGCTAGGTAAATTTAAAACATTGTCTAGTGCTGTAGAGTATATCGGGCGAAGCATAGCTGACCCTGAAAAGGGAGGGTTTTGCCACGTGCCTCCGAAATCAACGCTGTAAAATATTTCATCCGCGTGATCCAGGTTTCGGTCTAAACCAAGATTGTAACGGACGGCGTCTACTTGTTTCCAGCCAACGAAAAACGAGGTTGATACAGGAACCTTGATTCCGCCCGAAAAGTAATAGGTATTAAAATTATTCAATCCCTGATTGTAGGTAGGCTGGCGAGGTGTAAACACATCATCCTGGTAAAGAATATTTCCTGGCTGGCCATTGCTTTCTTCCCAAACGGTGAGGTAAAACAATTTATTGGATACGTCAACAACGGAGGGAACAAAATGGAGGTAAACCCCGAGAAGGGAATCCGCTTCGTACGCATCGAAATGTACCGCGAGCATGGATTGCGCTCCAGTAGGTCCAAATGCCGCTTCAGCAGAACCGTCATCGTAACTGTAATAATTATAAAACCCTTGGGTAAATACGGAAGAATCGTTGGAAATTAAGTTGGGGAATTGTGCAGATACCGTAGTTTTAACCTCAAAGGTTTGATAGTCGCCTAGCAATAGTTTACCGTATTGATACCCCGAGGAAAGGTCGTGATAAGAAGTGTAAAAGGTGGAAGGATTGTAATTGATATTGCCTTCAGCAAGTAAAAATCCGGGAAGGTTAAACGCACCTTGGGAGCTGCCTCCCTGACGGATTTCAATTTGTCCGTTTTGGTAGTTTTCGGCAGCATTACTGCCGTTATAAACTTGTATCTTCACGCCGTTTTCCATAACATTCGAGGAAGTGTTTCTATAATGATCCCAAGGTACGGAGGTATATTTTTCTAAAAGGCTAGAGATTGGATAGCAAAGTGAAAAGTCTTTGAATAAGGTATCGTTGGAAGAGGAAAGTGCGCGTAAATGCACGTAGTCGATGTGAAAATGATCCAATGATCCGCTCAACCCGCCATAGTTTTTAAATCGGAAGCGAAATCCGTCGCTAAAAAAGGCACTCTGCGTAAGGGGAAGATGAACGGCCCGAAAGGGATAGGTACCGGATCCTGAAACACCCCAAATATGAAACCATTGGTCTTGCCCCGAAGCATAAAATTCAAGCACCAGAGAATCGCCGGGTTCTGGGATATCTCCTAACCCCTCAGGCTGGTATAAAAAACTAAAATAAAGCGAGTCGGAAGCAGAAAAATTGCTTAAATCAATGGGTTTTGAAGTTAACCGGTCTCCGTAATTGGTTACCGCACTTCCGAATTGATAAGGATATCCGTCTTCGTCCAGTCCGTCAAAGGTGACTACACCTAAAGAACGTGGATTTGTCCCATAACGTTCGTTTCTAAGAGCCATACGGTCGATCCAAATTTTCGAGGTATCGCTAACATTTTGGAAGAATACCGTAGCTGAATCTTGAAAAAACGTCGGGTTGATAATCCAAATGGTATCGCTTACATCGGGTATTCCCACCGTGTCATAAATAAAGTAAGGCGGGTAAGCCGTAACAGGGGAAGGGATTGGCGGGTAAAGGGTTAGGTTGTTTTCCAGTAACGCAATGGAAGAAAAATTAAGGTCTGAATAGGTTTCGGTTACGATGTCATAAGTCCTACGAAATGTGACCTGATTGGTATAATTCAAGCCGTTGGCAATAGGCTGATTGCTGGAAGCATCGAGCAAACGGTAATACGTTTGTGAAGTAATTCCTGGCGCATTGAAATTTCCTTGAAATACTTGAAATTTATTCGTTGAAAACTCATCAAAAATCGGAAGATTTAATGTATCGCTTGAAAAGATAAATGTGCTATCGATGCTATTGGATTTGGTTTTATTCACGGGCTTATTAGTTCCCATGACAGGAGTTAAATCCGAGGAAATTATTTCGCTCATCGCAGGCGATTGACCAAAAAGCGGGATAGAAAGAATGACGAACATCAAGGAGACAGGTGCTTTCATCACTGATCTTCATTTTCAATAAACTCATCAAAAGCTTTTCTGAGATGGATGGTGAATGGGGTTGATTTTGGTACAGTTTGCCCCTCAATAAATTCCGGGCTCTGAACCACGACTTTCGAGGCTAAACTGTCTTCACCGGTGATACAGTCCGAACAAATGTAGGAAACGGGCACTCCTAAGGTGTCCATGATATATTTAGCCTCAGAATAACTCATGCCATAAAGGTTGGGAATTAAAACAGGTTCACCTTGGTCGTTTTCACCTACAATCAACGTTATTAGCGAACCTACAGGCACCATAATTCCTTTTTTAAGGGATCTGTTTTTGTATAAAACCTCTAAAACGGAACCGTTTGCTTCGTTTGTCGGTTTATAGCGAATCGATACGAGAAAACCTCGCTGCTTTAAACTTCGTTCCGCAAAACGAATTTGGCGGTTTACCAAATCCGGCATTTCCCGGAGTTCGGATTTTTTACTTAACCGTAAGGAAATAGTCCTACCCGATTTGACGAAAAGGAGCGTCCTAGAGGTGGGTCCTGGACTTTGGTTAATGATTGTTCCGGAAGGTTTATTCGGAATATAAACGGAATCCATAATTTGATATTCAAGGCCGAGATCTTCCAGTATTAAACGACCTTGTTCAGCGCTCTTCCCTATTAAATTGGGCACTTCGATCCGATTTCCGTGTCGGGTGGCAAATCTAAGATACAGCATCATAACCAATACGATGGTGAGATAGAACAAGGTTACAAGGCCTGCTTGTTTAAGGAAATACTTTGAAAAAACAAATGCCTTAACTTGCTCAAAAAATGAATTCATTTAGGTAAAGATACGGATTAAAAGTTAGGACTGTAGGGATGATTTTCAAAGAAGTTCTCAATGTGCTGAACAGCATCTTCGACGGTATCAACGACGGCAAATAAGTGTAAATCTTCAGCGGATATGTTATGTTCTTTTTTTAACATGGTTTCTTCAATCCACCGGAGAAGACCATTCCAATATTCGCTGCCAAATAGCACAACGGGACGTTTTCGAATTTTCTTGGTTTGAATTAAGGTCATGGCCTCAAAAAATTCGTCCAAGGTCCCAAATCCTCCAGGCATGATAATAAAGGCTTGTGAATACTTCACGAAAATAACTTTACGCACGAAGAAATAGTCGAATTCCAAGTTGTGTTGCGGGTCGATGTAAGGGTTGTGATTTTGCTCAAAGGGTAAATCGATGTTCAGCCCAACCGAAGCTCCTTTTCCTTGCTGTGCTCCTTTATTCGCGGCTTCCATGATGCCTGGACCTCCTCCGGAAATAATGCCATATCCGCGTATTGCTAATTTTTCTGCTAAGGCAACCGATTCTTGATAATAGGGGTTTTCTTCCTTAGTTCGGGCTGAACCAAAAATACTTACGCAGGGGCCAATTTTTGCCATTCGATCGTAGGCCCCAACAAATTCTGACATGATTTTGAAAATGGACCAACTGTCGTGGCTTTTGATGTCGTTCCAATCTTTTCGGTTTTCCATTGCGTTTTTTTTACAAATGTATTATTTGCAGCGGAATGATGAGCGCTTATTTCGTAAATCCCTAATTTAGGGCACATGAGATATTTCTTTATCGTACTTACCTTTGGGGTAGGATTACATCCATTCTTGGCACAAGATTCCCTAAAGTATCGTAAAACATTAATCCATGTTGGTCTAAGTGGTGGTGGGGTGGGTTCCCTCATTGCTCTTCAAAGCCTGTGGTACCAGCCTTATCAAAATAAGGGTTTCCATTGGTTTAACGATGCGGAAAACTGGATGCAAATGGATAAGTTGGGTCATGGATTTACAGCTTATGCAATCTCTAAGTCCATTCATGATCTTCACCATTGGTCTTCGGGTAAAAAACGCCCTTGGGTGGGCGTTAGTTATGCTTTTGCCTACCTTTCGGCTCTTGAGGTAATGGATGGCTTCAGTGCTGGTTGGGGTTTTTCTTGGCCAGATATCGCTGCTAATACTTTGGGGTGCGGATTTTATTGGATCCAAGAGGCTTTTTGGCAGGAGCAGATGATTCATCCTAAGTTTTCGTTCCGTCGAAGTCCTTATGCGAAATACCGCCCTGAGGTATTAGGGGCAAGCATTTCGCAACAATGGTTGAAAGATTACAACGGCCAAATTTATTGGTGGTCGATTCCAATTAAACATTGGGTTTCGTTGCCAAAACGATGGAGTTTTTTATGTTTAAGCATAGGCTACGGTTGCGATGCCAAATTAGTGGGAGATCAAAATACTTGGCAAGGTTTCACTGCCCGACGGCAAGTTTATCTTTCTTTGGATGTGGATTGCTCTAATCTTTTTCCGAAACTTCCCAAACTCAATAAGGTTGTTTCAGCATTAAACTATGTAAAGTTTCCTTTTCCAGCCTTAGAGTTTTCCTCCGACAAAACCCGCTTTCATTGGTTGGGCTATTAACAAAAAAGGCTCCCGAAGGAGCCTTTGTTATGTGCATTTCAAGTGATTTATTGCTTCACCACTTTTTCGATGTGTGTTAAGTTGTTCAAGATAATACGGAACGTGTAAACCCCGGTAGTCAACTTGCTTAGGTCGAATTGTTCGCCGTTCTTAGCATTAGCTACGGTAAGGATTAGTTTTCCTTGTGCATCGTAGACATGGGCAACTGCTCCGTCTTGCGCAGGTAACTCTAGGGTAACCATACCGTTGGTAGGGTTAGGGTAAAGAGCGATGACTGCAGATTCAGGGAAGAATAGACCCACTTGATCAACCACCATGCATTCAGAGGTATCAGAACATCCATTGGCATTCGTAACAATTACGGCATAACTTCCATTCGCTGTTGCCACTAGGGTATCGTTGGTAGCGTCTGCGATGGTTTGACCACTTGCGCAATCTATCCACTGATAAGTTGCTCCAGCCGGTGTTGCCACGAGGGTAACCGGATCTGCAGCAACTGCTACAGCATTTGGAAGAGCATTAACGGTAACGGTAACGTTGTCTGTGTTGTTACATCCGTTCGCTCCTGTACCTGTTACGGTATAAGTCGCGGTAGATGAAGGAGCGAAAGGTACTCCGTCGATAACGTTGTTGTTCCATGCATAACTTACAGCTCCGGATCCATTAAGGGTGGCGAAATCACCAGCACAAATGCTTTGGTCGTTACCAGCATTCACTTGAGGTAAAGCGAGTCCTGTAATGATAACGGTATCCGTATTCGTACATCCGTTTGCACCAGTAGCGGTTGCGATGTATTGCGTATTGCCTGCTGCAACAGCGAAGGCTACGCCGTCAAGAACGTTATTGTTCCAAACTACCGTGCCGTTGCTTACCGCTGTAAGGGTAGTGTTCGTGTTGGTACATAGTGCTGCGTCCGCACCTGCGTTAACACTTGGAAGACCAAGGATGCTAATGGTGGTAGTATCATTCGAAGCACCACATTGGTTAAAAGCTACGAAGACAAAAGTTACCGTAGATGGATCATTCACACTTGCGTTGTAAACTACGCTGGCGTTAGATACGTTAGGCGTAAAAGTACCAGCACCGTTTGTAGTTGACCAGAAGCCACCGAATGCACCGATCGAGGTAGCATTCAAGGCTACGTTTCCATTGGCACACGATGCGCCTCCATTCGTTAAAGAAATGCTGGGTGTTGTATTAACCGTTACAGTAATGGAGTCTTGGGCAGAACATCCGTTTCCTCCTGTTCCAATTACCGTGTAGGTGGTAGTGGTGTTCGGGAAGAAGGTAACACCGTTAAGTACGTTGTTATTCCATTGGTAAGAGTTGGCACCAGTTGCCGTTAATGTTGCTCCGTTGCCAATACAAATACCGAAGTCTTGACCTGCGTTCACGTTAGGCAATGGTAATACATTCACGGTTACTGTATCGTAGTTGATACATCCGTTTGCATCGGTACCTGTTACAATATAGTTGTTCGTTGTGGTTGGAGTAAAAGGTGTATTATTGATTACACCATTGTTCCAAACATAGGTACTAGCACCCGCACCGTTCAATACCACTGGAGTATTCAAACAAACCGTTTGATTATTTCCGGCACTTACAATCGGTAATGCATTGACTACAATATTTACCGTATCTTGGTTGACACAGCCGTTGGCATCAACTCCTGTTACGATGTATGAGTTGGTCGCATTCGGTGTAAATGCTACACCGTTCGTTATGCCGTTATTCCATGTCAAGGTAGGAGCACCAGTTGCCGTAAGCGAAGTGGATTGACCAATACAAATGGCTTGGTTATTCCCCCCATTTACCGGTGGAAGCGCATTGACTGTAACCGTCACCAAGGTACGGTTAGCAGAGGAGCAGCCACTGTACTCTGCTTGCGCATAGAAATTGTACGTTCCTGGGGTTAGCGTATTCGGAAGGACCGTAGTTCCTACGGATTCCAAGCTTAACCCAGAACCTACTTGTGCTCCACCACTTGCACTGTTCCACCAAGTCATGTTAGAAGCCACTGCCGGCAGGGTATAAGTTACAATCAATTCAATGCTTCCAAAGAATCCAGTTCCTGGTGACCAAGTATTGGTTAAACTTACCGTTACGTTACCGCCGTTGTTCGAAAGTAGGGTTGGCGTTTGCGTGTACGGTCCTGCGTTGGTTACTTGTTGGTTGACATTCGCAAGAAGGGTAGTCGCTAAAGTAGATGCCCCTGTTAGACCTATGGTGTAGTCGCCTGGCCATCCACCCGTTGCCGTGGTAACGTTGTTGACGCTCAGTATGGTTCCTGTTACCGTTGCACCAGCCGGTATGACGATGTTTTGGGTAAAGGACTGCGTACCACCTTGTCCTTGTGGGAAGAACACGTTCGTAGCAAGGAAGAACGTATCTACTACGACTTGAGTTTGGCCGTTAACTGTTGCTGTTGCTGAGATGATTTCAGAGATGTCGCCGACGCAAGCACTTCCATTACCAGCTGCGGTTGGTGCATTAATAGTCCAAGCCGGTTGGGTAATGGTTATATTGTAAATGGACGACAACAAGTTGTTAGCGTCTCGGATTACTATCGTGTGGTTACCTGCAGGAAGGTTGGTTGGGATAGCACCGTAGGCACCGTTATTAACAGAGTAGTCAAAAGGAGCTGTACCGCACGTAAAGTTCGTAGCAGTGAATGATCCGCTGGCAACTCCGTTACATGTAGCATTGATTGGAGTAATGGTGGCAGATACGTCCGAAATATTCACGGTTACAGGTACCGTAGTAGTACTGTTACACGCCCCTAAGGATAGCCCCGCGTAGAACATGTAGGTTCCGTTCACGGAATTCGGCATTACGGATGTTCCGACAGTTTCAAATGGAGAACCTGTTCCTACAAACGAACCATTATTGCTTGCATTGTACCAATTTACCACGTAGTTCGGTTGAACAGGCGTTGGTACGATATGCGCAGGGTTCAAGTTTGGAGGTCCTTGGAAACTTGCTGGAGTCCCTGAGAATATTACAGTACCCGCGGCATTGGTGATCGTGTAGGTACATTCATTTATGAACGCGCCTATCGCATTGAATTGAGTAGTTACAGCGTCACCACCACTTACGGTAAAGGTAACTGAGCTGTTAAAACCGTTGTTAAAAGTCGCATTATTCAATACAATGTTTCCATTTACCAGTACGTTAATGGTGTTGTTATTCCATCCATCTCCCCAAGAGTCAATCATGTTCAAGGTATACGTTTGCGTCCCTTGGTTAACCGGAGCATTCGCTGCTACCATTACACTGCTGGTCCCTGAACAGGCGTTGAAAACGTTTTGAGGCACGATAGGAGTAGGAGGTATGGTGCTATCAACCCCAACCGTGATATTGTAGATTGAAGACAGTAACAAGTTGGCATCACGGATTATTACCGTATGAGGACCTGCCGCCAAATTCGTTGGTATGGCACCAAATGCACCGTTGTTTACAGAATACGTAAATGGTGCAGTTCCACATTGGAAGTTTGTTGCAGTAAAAGTACCATTGGTTTGTCCAATACATGTGTTCGAAGGAGTTACAGTAGCTACAACATCCGCAACGTTCACGGTGATTGGAACGGTAGTACCGTTACAAGCGCCAAGCGACAAACCTGCGTAGAACATGTAGGTTCCATTGGTCGCTGCTGGCATAACGGAAGTTCCAACCGATTGCAGCGGTGTTCCTGTTCCAATATTGGTTCCGTTGTTGCTGGCATTGTACCAGTTAACAACATAATTGGGTTGAGGAATACCCGGAACAACATAAGGAGCTACCATGTTTGGCGGACCAATAGCACTAGCTGGGGTTCCGGAGAAAATTACGGTATTGTTGTTATCGGTAATGTTGTAGGTACATTCGTTAATGAAAGCTCCTCCACCGTTGAATTGAGCCGTTACGGAATTTCCTGCGGCTACTTGGAAGGTCAACGATGCATTAAATCCGTTATTAAACGTAACGTTGTTTAATACAGGGTTTCCGTTAACGAATACGGTCATAGTATTACCATTCCATCCATCTCCCCATGAGTCAATCATGTTGAGGGTATACGTGAAGGTATTTACAACTACTGGGCTGTTAGCCGCCAACAATAAGCTGTTCGTACCTGAACAAATGTTGAACAAGTTTTGAGGCACGGTAGGTGTAGGTGGAATTACCTGATCCACGGAAATGGACAAGGTATCTTGGTTACTGCAGTTGGGGGCAGCCGACTGAGTGGCTACTAAAGTATACGTGGTTGATACCGCAGGGTTGAACGACCATCCAATAATTTCATTACCCGATACTCCCGCAGCAGGGGTCCATGCATAGGTGTTGTAAATACCACCTCCGGAACTTAAACCTATAGAGGTACTTGTACCCCCAACGCAAATGGTATCACCTAAGGCAGCTAAAGTTAAGGCAGGTCCAGGGGTTACCGTAATGGTTACTGGAGTGCTGGATGTTTCACAGCCGGTTAAGGTGTCTTCTACAGCTACGTAAAGTGTAGTGGTATTACCTATGAAACCTACGAAGGTGTTAGCTGCCGAGCTTTGTAATGCATTCGCATTTACAGCTGAAGCATACCAATTGTAATTAGGACCAACAAAAGCGTTCACATCGTTGGCCGTTGCCGTAGGCACTTGAACTCCGCAATGAGCACTGTTGGTAACGGTTGGAGGTAAAATAGCAGGATAAAGCGTAACGTTGTTGGTAGTGGCAGTATTCGTACAACCTGTTACAGGGTCTAAAGCCGTAACCACGTAGTTAACGATTTGATTAACACCTGTGGCATTGGTCCCAACAGTGGTCGCATTAGCACCGCTTGCCGCAGGACTTGTGTTCCATGTATACGTGAATGGGTTCACTGGTGGGATTTGAATATTCACTTGGTAATCCTCCGTTTCACCAGAGCCCATGAATATACAGGCACTTGTTGCTCCATTCGTGTTGAACGCACCTCTTGAACGAATTCTCATGCCAGTAAGCCCGGGTTGAGCATTGGCAGGAATTGTAATGTTAATGGTGGTCGTGGTATTCGTCATATTCGTGGAAACTTGTTGCCATTCAGAAGCTTCGTAATTTCCGTTGCGGTTAAAGTCAATCCAAACTGACACGATGGCTCCTGAATAGATGCCAGCAGGCCCAACAGTTACAGACAATGGATAAGTTTGTCCCGCGTTAACCGTAGTTGTTTGATTGGTAGCGGTATAATAAGGAGCACCTAAAGGCTGATTCGCCGCAGAGTTGTAGCTGATCGTATTAAATACCACATTATCAATCATGGAACCAGCACCACCCGAATTATTCGTTGCGCAATATCCAGCGGCAGGAAGGGTTTGTGGTCCTCCAATGAAACTGGTAGCAGCAAGGTTTACGGTTCCGTTGTTACATACGCCAAGCGGACCTGCCGTTGCCGAAGAAATGTTCGGTAAAGCATTGACAGTAAGCGCAAGGTTGGAAGTTGATGTACATACCCCGTTTGTTCCTGTTATCGTTAGAGTGTAAGACCCAGGGGTGCTAGGAGTAATCGTTTGTGCAGCTCCGGGTAATGGACTGTTGAATCCTGATCCGTTGTAGGTGTTCGCATCCCATGAGTACGTGTATGCGGGGTTAGCAATGGAAGAACCGTTAATGGAAATGCTTTGGCCGCTACAAATAGCCGCCGTATTTCCTGGTGTTATGGTAATGGGGTCAGGGTTAACAACCGTAGCAGTAATCGGAGTTAAAGCACTAAAACAACCGTTGGTTCCTTGTTCAGTTACGTAATACGTGGTAGTGGTACTAATAGGAGTTTGTAACGTAGTATAACCAGGCACATTGTTCGCGTATTGAATCAACAAGTTATCAATGGTAGCTAACATGCTAATGCCTCCTGTTCGACCAGAAATAACATGCGCCCAGGTCGCTTTATTCGCTGCTAAATAAGCAGCAGGTAATTGAACAGCGTTGAAGATGGTTGTTGCCCCAACTGCTAAAGATAATTTCCCGGAATTATTTATGGAAATAGCAATGTGGCTGGTATCATTCACCCACGATACATCGCTTGAATAGGCGATTACTCCAGGACTTGTATTGTTAAAGGAAGCGGCAGTGTTGTTGTAAAGCAAATAAATACCTTGTCCGTTAGGCATAGCTCCGTAGGAGTCAAAACTTATTTTTAACTTGGATCCGGATCCCATTTCTTGTGAAGGAGTGGTAGCATTGGCATTAACATCGTCTCCGAAACTATAGGATACGCCATCGGCTCCAGTGGACGTTATTAAATCAAAGTCAACCAAGTAAGAAGTGGCATTCACGCCAGCAGCTACAGTTAATCCACCAATTTGATTAAAGTTATTATCAAACAACTGGAGATTTCCAGGGTAATTAAGAAGGTTTGCAGAACCCGACAAAGTTCCTCCGGCTGCAATGGTTGGGCCGTTAAAGTTTTCGGAATAGAAGGTGGTATAGGCTCCGCTAGGAGGCGTTTGCACTAAGGTTCCGTTGTTGGCTGCGTTGAACCAAAAGAATTGTCCGTTACCATTAGCACCAGCCGTTGACGCTACTTGAGCTGTTGGCGTTCCAAGTCCACATTGCGTGCTGGTTGTCGCGGTTGGAGCACTTGGCGAAGTATTTACGGTAACTGGTGTTTGATACACTTGGGAACAACCCGTAATTGGGTCGGCAATATATACTTGATACGGCGTAGTAGCATAAGTCATTTGGTTGGTGGAAGGGGTATTAACCGTAACTCCGTTTAATTGACCAGCTGCAGGGGTTCCAACACCGTTCACCGTCCAGTTAATGGTGTAATTTACAGGAGGACTGAATCTCCATGCTTGTGGATTCGCTGCAGGTATGGTTGCCGTTTGCGCCTGCCAGTAATTGGCTGCATTCGGAACCACATTACAGTTAGGTGCCGCAGCACCGATAGTTCCTGTTGGATTGTTCACCCCAATGGTCTTTCCAGCCGTAGATAATACGTTGGTTGCAACAATTTCCACTTGGCCTGTGGTCTCTTTGAGGATGATCTGAAAGTTAACAGGAATGGATGGGTTACCATACTGCCATACTTGATAGTTCATCACAAACTTGCGGTTTGGTGCAATACCGGAAGTCCAATAATTCAAATTAGCTCCCGCATATCCGGCATGAAGGTCGTGAGCGCAACCAAAAATCGCGTTGGTCGGATCTAAAGCATTAGGTAATGCTCCAATGACGAAATCACCAAGCGCAGCCGCATTGTACGCCCCGAATTGAAGAACACCGTTGGTTCCTGCGTTGATCGTGTTGTAGTTGGTTCCGAAATAGTTGAAGTTAAATCCAATGGGAATAGCACCCCAACCTCCGTCATCTAGGGTGCCAGAGGTTTGTGGAACGGTGGCAACACCATTCACAACAAGTGAGCTGAAATTCGCCGGTACAACCTCCGCTACAGGAGTGATACAAATTGCTGAAAAGTTTCCAGGGGTGATGCCCGTAGCCAAGGTAACCATACCGCTGTCGCAAAGAACGTTAGGAGTTGCTGTTGGGGTTACGGCTGGGAAACCGTAAACTCCTATTGAAATAGGAGTAGAGGTATAGGTACATCCGTTAGCTGTGGTGCTCAGGAATATGCTCGAAGTTTGGCTGAGGGTTGCTGTGGTTGAAATAGCTCCTGGTGTTGCAAAACTTGTCGATGCTTGATTGGAAGTCCAGGCAAAACTGAACGAAGGATCGTTGGGTGTAGCAGTTAACGTAATTGTTCCACCGTTACCGCACAAATTCGGTGCAGAAGACGTGAATGTGATAGGAGTTACTGTTATCGTTACTTGGGTTCTAGGGCCTTCACAAGCACCGTTGTTTTCAGCTACATAATAAGAGGTAGTGGCACATGCCGGAGGGGTGGTGAAGCTGGCGCCTGTTGCAACCGCTACACCTCCGAAAGGAGCCGTATACCAGCTGAAGGTTCCTCCACTACCTGTTGCAGTAAAAGTTGCACTAACTCCCAGTAGGACTGTTGCGTTTGGAGCGGCTACCGTTGGTGCAGCAGGTGAAGCGTTAATCGTAACCACTTGCACACCGTTGAACGTTGCACCGTTTTTAACAATGCTAACTACTCCTGATGCACCAACCCCTGCAAAGGCATCAATTTGAGTTGGTGAAATGATGGTAAAGTTTGCTACAGGCGTACCGTTGATTAACACGCTGGTTACACCGTTTAGGCCTGTTCCTGTGATGGTAAATTGTCCTGAACCTGCACAGAGCGTAAGCGGAGAAACATTACTTATAACCGGAGCGGTAGTTCCCCAAGCGAAGAAATCATCGCCGTCAAGAAGCACCGGACCAGGAGCAACGGTAGGAGTCACTAATTGTCCGGTAGCAGGAAGTGCTCCACCAACACCATAAGCGGCACTAACAACGTTCCAAGCACCCGTTAAGGTTGCAGCTTGGTTAACGAAGGTTTGGTCTTGGGTTGAGGTAAGTCCGTCTTGTGAATTGTAACGCAGGGTTACCGTAGGGTTAATACCAGATACGCCCGGAGTAGCACCCGTGTTAAATCCTTGCAAGCGGAAGGCACGGTTACCAAAAGCTAGACCTGTACCTGTAGTGACTAAATTGGATGGGGCCCCTGTTTCGGTAACCACCAAGCGTGTGAAGTCAGATCCTGTAGCAGGCCCTCCTGAACCATTCCCCGTCAAGGTCGTAAAGGTCGCACTGAACGGAAAGTTGTAAGTTAAACCAAGGGTTCCACCCCCGCGGGTGTACAAGGCCATGGATCCATTTTGCAAATATACGTTGGATGCACCGAAGGTACTTGTTAAACCAGTATAAGTATTCCAGGTCGTTGTGATGGTATTGCCATTAAGCGCAAGAACATTTCCAATACCGTTTGGACTTGCGGTAAACGAAAGCGGGAGGCTTCCAAAACAAGTTAAGTTATTCGCGAGCGATAGACCTAAACCTCCGGTACCTAATGTAAGGGTATGGATTTTACGGTTGGGCGGGATGACATTCGCCACGTCAGCTTGGGTTACCAAGGTGGTAGTTGGAAGATAATTGGCAATAGTTAGATTATACAATGCTACACGTGCTATGGGTGTCGTTGCAACCGTAGTAAAAGTACCCCCAGCAGCGGTACCTGAGGTAGCACCAAGACCCACGGTAGGTGGAGCTACATACCCGTAACCAGCGTTGGTTACCGTGAAGCTGGTAATTTGTCCGTTAGAACCAATGTTAGCCGTTGCAGCTGGCCAACAGTTGGCGGGCCAAGCTATGGTCGCATTTCCTGCGGATAAGCTAATCGTTGGAGGAACGGAATAGGTTTGTGTACCCCCCGTTAAGTAAACCGAAACCACCTTTCCTTGGGCCATAGTTACCGTAAAGGTAGGTGTGGTACCTGTTGAGGCAATTGTTCCACCCACAACCGTTACTGTAGGAGCAACGGTATATCCCGAGCCTTGGTTCGTAACTAGGTTCAATGCAGTGGGTCCCGTAAATCCAACTTGAGGTGCTGTAGTATAGTTCAACCCTCCGTTCGTAGTGTAAATTGAACCCACCCCGGAAGAGGCCTGTGGATCGGCACTTGCAATGCTCGCACCTTGATCGCTGTTGATAGTAACCCCACCTGTAATTGCGGCAATCCCTGATTTCTGTAAACGCACTACCGTTCCGCCTTGAGGGCTGTAAAGAACCACAGGAGTCGCTGCAGGAAGCGTTCCTGTTGCTCCTGTAACTCCGTGGCTGAACACCAAAGCCGGTGCAGTGGCACTGTTCCATCCGCTTCCAGCATTGGTCATCGTTAAGCTGCGTACGGTTTGAGTAACCGCATCAAAGTTAACGCTCACTTTCGCTGCAGGACCTAGGTAACGGAAGTTACCCACGGTTCCTGCTACGTGCGTTGGCATCGTGGTAGTTGCTGTTGTGGCTATCGCCTGATACCAATTGTCGCCATAAAAATAAGGGGTCGACGTCGATAATTGACTGTTGTATGGAACATTCGTGCCTAACGTTCCCAAGGTCCCAATATATATAAGACTCGGTCCGCTCGTTGCAAATACAGCATTTGGTGTATTGGAGGTTGGAGGCGTCGCGTTGAAGGTGCCTCCAGACGTACACAAATACACGTTGTTTCCAAAGAAATATCGGGTGCCTGAATTGGCTAACGCACCGCTAGCGTAAGGGCTTACTGCTACACCGCAAACAACCGGCGCAGCACTTAAAGTTGCCCCCATGTTTGTTACAGCAACATGAGAAACTTGCGTATTAATGGGCTGTCCGTAACATTGAGCCGTATTGTCTAAAGTAAGTTTACCATTCGTGATTAAGGTTCCGTTCGTGTGCGCGATTTCCGCGTTGACAATCAAATCTTGTGCAGTATTAATCGTGCAGGTACCCGTGGTTTGAAAAAAAAGTCCACGAATGATGCCTTTTACCCCATTGCCTTCAAAAACACCCGAACCGCCTAGCGTTTGGTTTAAGCTACCACCCACTTGCTGGCTTCCATTGAAATTTAAAAATTGAATAGTAGAGGCACCGGCCGAGAAATTGCAATATCCGTTGTTGATGAAGTCAGCTCCAGCATTAATAGTAATTCCTGCGGTACCACCAGTAGAGGTCGTATAGGGTAAAAATTTACCTCCTGCATTAACCGTAATGTTACCCAACACAGTCATCGCATTGATAGTAGCATTCCACTGTAGAATTCCAGAAACATCCAACGAAGCAATGTTGGTTATCTGGTCTACCGTTACGATGGAACCTGCAGGTACAATGACCGTACTTGCAGCATTCGGCACCATGCCGGAAACCCATGTTGCAGGACTTGACCAAAGGCCCCCTGTAGCGGTAGCCGTAGCAACGTTAGGCAATAATTGGGTGAGTGAAAAACTCCCCGGGCACGGGCTTTGTGGAGTGGGCCAAGTGTCGAACATGATATAATAAGTAACGCCGGCAGTAAGGTTAACAGTAACTGATTTTGAACCAGAAGAACTCGTTATTCCCCCGACACAAGTGGTCCCTCCAGTGGTAGGACAACCATTAAATACAAAAATACCAGTCCAAGTTTGTCCGTTGTAACTGACATCGTATTGTCCGGTAGCGTTGGGGGTAAAGGAATACAGAGCTTCCCATCCACCGTAATAAGCGGTGTTCGTGCATCCACCCGTTAGTACTGACGCCGCAACCGAAGCCGATGAAATATCGTCTGTTGCGCCGCAAACCACTGGTTGGTTGATAATGGGCAAAGAGGCTGGGGTAAGTACAATGGCATTTGGACAGGTTGTTGCCAACACTTTCGGTGAAACGACAAGTACAAAAGCAAAAACTGCTAGTTGAGATAACTGACGTAGTATCTTTTTCATAAATAAGAACTTTAGATTAAAAAAAAATTCGTGGTCAAAGATAACAAAAAATTAAACCAAACAAAGCGTAAAATTAACAATTAGCTTGTTTTTATTCAATTTGGACCGTTGGCATAAATTAAAGGCTCAAAAAAAAGTGGGACAAGCCCTCTTTTTTACCAGAAATTACTTGGGATTAATTTTTAACGATTCGCGAAATATTGATACCTGTTGAGGTTAGCGTTTTGACAACATAGCAACCGTTAGCATAGTCCGGAATATCCATGGCTTTACTTCAAGCGTGTACCGTTAATTGGTTCAGGATTTCACCCCTCAGGTTATAAATACGCATGGATTCAATTACCTTGTTCGGCTGAATGCGAGCAGTGCCCTTATAGGTTGCCGTCAACGAAATGTACGATTGAAGCGTTGATTGGTAATGGTCGTTTTAAGCAATTAAGGCATGCGTTGCATTTCGAAAGGTAAGTTTGATGAATATTATCGATATATTAATTGTTAAACTATGCAAGTTTTAAGCGCTTTATTACCTTTGCATTCATGGAAAACAAAAGAACTGCCGTAGTTTGTGGAAGCACCCAAGGCATCGGTAAAGCCATTGCCTATCAGTTGGCAGCCCAAGGAGTCCTTGTGGTATTGGTCGGAAGAAATGAACAGCGGTTGCAGGAAACCCATGCCGAATTGGAACAGCGCTTTGGTCAACAACCTGCTTTTCTAAGGGCTGATTTTTGCCATCCAGATCAGGTCAAAACAGTGATTCAATCATGGGTTTCTGAAGGCAATATGGCCCACATTCTCATCAATAATTCCGGTGGCCCTAAATCTGGCCCCATCGTCGATGCCGACCCATCAGAATTTCTTACGGCCTTCAACCAACACCTTGTTGGAAATCACATCATGACCCAAGCTTTAATCCCGGGTATGAAATCCGCGGGTTTTGGGCGCATCATTAATATTATATCAACTTCCGTTAAACAACCCTTAGCCAATTTAGGGGTATCCAATACCATCCGAGGCGCTGTGGCCAATTGGAGCAAGACCATGGCCAATGAATTGGGTCAATACAGTATCACGGTAAACAATGTGCTACCTGGGGCTACCCATACGGGCCGTTTGGAAGAAATTGCACAGGTGCGAGCACAAAAAACAGGAGAGACCTTGGAAGCCATTTTAAGGGACATGGGGCAGGAATCTCCCTTGAAACGCATTGCCCAACCCGAGGAAGTGGCGGCAGTCGTGGCTTTTCTTGCATCCGACGCGGCTTCTTATATTAACGGTATAAACCTACCTGTGGATGGTGGGCGGACGAAATCCTTATGATTTCTTTTGCCGCTTCAAGTAAATTCTGTAGGTAATCACCCCGGGTAAAAGCCCCAAGTAACAAACGGCTAAGGCATAACCCCAAAGGCTTAACCGAAAAGAAGCTACATCGTCGAGATCCCCTGGATTCAGCCCAAGACCTATAAAGTAACTCAAACTTAAATTGGTTTCGGTAATGGTGTACGTACTTAATCCTTTTTGATAGGTGATTTCGCCCGGAAAAAGATTGATGGGTAAGGTGAATAGCGGCAGGGCAATACCCAGACTTAAAAGCAGAAATATCCAACCCAAGGGCAGTTTTTTCATGGTGCGACAAATGATGCTGTAAAATTACGTTATTTTGCACGCAATGCGCGTCGCTTATTTGTGTACCTCGCTCAGTTGGGGAGGATTGGAACTTAATCACCTTCGCTTTGCTATTTGGATGCAAGAAAGGGGGCATGAGGTAAGGGTGTTTGCCTCAGATGGGTCTCCTTTTTACCTTCAAGCCACCCAAAACAAGCTTACTTGCATCTCCGTTAAACACCAACCCAAGTACTTTCCCTGGAGGTCCGCTCACCAACTTGCTAGCCTCTTGAAAGAACACGCTATCGGCCATGTTTTTATCCGCGATAACCGCGACATGAGCCTCTTAGCTACCGTCAAATGGATGATGGGAGATGCCATTTGCACCTGTTATTTCATGGAAATGCAATTGGGCGTATCCAAACGAGGCGTGTTTCATACCCTTCGGTTTTCTTACTTGGATTATTGGTTTTGTCCGCTAAAAGGGCTGGCAGAACAAGTGCGGACCATGACGCGCATCAACCTCAAAAAAATTCATCATCTGCCCTCAGGCATTGACCTTCAAGGAATCAAAGCCATGAACAAAAGCGAGGCGCGTAGTTTGTTAAACCTACCTAACGAGGCAGTTGTTTTCGGATTACCAGGACGTTTTGACCCTCAAAAGGGTCAACTTCTTGCCTTGGAGGCCTTAAATCTAGCTCAGAACAAGAATATTCATCTTGTATTTTTGGGAGAATCCACTAAAAATGAACAAGAGAATATCTTGGAAATGATGGAACGAAAAATCGATCAATACCAATTAAAAGACCGTGTTTTTATAAGGCCTTTTATGAAAGAAGTGGGCGTGTTTTTTTCCTCCATCGACGCTCTACTCATGGCCACCAAAGCGGAGACTTTTGGAATGGTAACCCTTGAGGCAATGGCCTATGGGGTACCTGTTATTGGAAGCAATGCGGGAGGCACACCTGAGCTGTTGGGTCAAGGTAAATTTGGCATCCTTTTCGAAACCCTTAATCCTCTGGATTTAGCTCGGGCAATGGATCAAATGGTTTCCGACCCTCCACAGATTGATGCCGAAGCGCGGAGAAATCACGTTGCAGCCTTTGACCATCAAAAAGTTTGTCATACCTTAGAGACTCTTTTGCCAACGTCGAATGCGCAATAAATCATCGAACCTTTATTCTAATAAACAGCGGTGGAAAATCGCTTTGTTGATATTGGCTCTTTGCATTATTGGAGGTTCTTTATGGGTTTCCAATGCTATGGTGCGCAAAATTGCGGTTAAGGAAACGGCAAAAGCTCGCCAATGGGCGCAAGCCATTCAAAAGAAAGCGGAATTGGTTAGGTTTTCCCGTCAGACATTTTTATCCCTTCAGCAAAAAGAACGCGAACGCATCGAAATCGTAGTTTCTGCACAAAAAGCCTTGCTAAATCCAAGCAATCTGGGGGCCAACCAAGACATTGATTTTGCCATGAGCATTATCAATGGAAATAAAGATATTCCTGTCATACTTTTGGACGACCGAGGCGAAATTTCTCAGTCGAAAAATGTCGTTTTGGAACCTTTGAAATCGGGCGAAAAATCAAAAGACTCCCTCCTAAAAGAAATGGCTCAGCGCTGGATTATGGAAGGACGTTTCTTTACCGTCGAAGTGTTTGAAGGATTTGAAATGACCTATGCCTTCGACGAATCGGTGCAATTAAAATCGTTGAAAAAGCAAAGCGATTCCTTGATCAACACCTTCAACCAGGATTTAATCAGCGATACCCGTCTGATGCCCGTGATTTTAGTGGACTCTCTGCAACAAAAGGTCATGGCCACGAACGTGCCGGGTTCAAATCAAAGGGTGTTGGCCAAATTGAATGAGTATTCTTCCCTTAACGACCCCATTCGCATAAATCTCGGATTAACCGCTCAATGGTTGTTTTACGACCAAAGCCCAGAGGTGAAGCAACTAAGATGGTTCCCTTACCTTCAACTTGCGTTGATAGCGCTGATTGTCTTCATCGGGTACCTTGTTTTTTCAACCTTTCGCCGTGCTGAGCAAAACCAGGTTTGGGCAGGCATGGCCAAAGAAACTGCCCATCAATTGGGAACCCCTATTTCGTCCCTTTCAGCATGGCTTGATTTCCTTGAAGCCCAAAGCGCAAATCCAGAATCGTTGGCTGAAATGCGAAAAGACATTGCACGTCTTGAAAATGTAACAGAGCGGTTCTCAAAAATCGGGTCCGAAACTAAGTTGGAAAATGCAGATATCGTGGAAACAGTTGGCCATGTGATGGAATATCTGAAGCCTCGACTTTCTCAAAAAGTTGAAATCACCCTAGAAAAAAACGAAACCATGCCTGTCCCCCATAATGCTGCTTTGATGGAATGGGTTATTGAAAACATTACTAAAAATGCAGTGGATGCGATGGAAGGTTCAGGAAAGTTGAAGGTGCGATTTTCAAGTTCTAAAAATTGTGTCAACATTGATGTTGAAGATACCGGCAAGGGACTTTCCCCCAAACAGTTTAAGGCGATATTTCAACCAGGCTACAGCACCAAAAAGCGAGGGTGGGGTTTGGGGTTATCCTTGGTGAAGCGCATTGTTGAAAGTTACCACAAAGGAAAAGTCTACGTACTCCGCAGCGAACTGGGCTTAGGAACCACCTTCCGAATTAGTTTGCCCTTATAAGTTTTCCAAGTCTGGAACCCGCATCACCACAAAGGACTTCAGCACCACATCCCCAACCTCAGGGACATTTACGTGAATGAGGTACGTACCGCCCGAAACTGGAATATTTGCTTCGTTGCACAGGTTCCAATCTTGATACGTAATTGGGCTGTCTTTTTTAAATTGCCTTAGGCGTTTCCCTTGTGCGTTATAGATGGTAATCGTGCAGCGTTCGGGTAAGTTCGTAATTTTGATTTTTGCATCGAGTTTGGTTCTCTCATAATCGGAATAAGCATAATAGGGATTGGGCACCACGTTGATCATTTTCAAGGCGTCTTTAAGGGCATCTTGTGCGCCTAATTGGGTGGCAATTGCATCCATCGACCATCCGTACATCG
>Ga0194133_10000093_pt1 | contig 179642 bp, 163 predicted proteins | sample TA2KigOf40mmetaG_FD_155448 | JGI IMG/M metagenome (GOLD analysis project Ga0194133, IMG submission 155448) | Freshwater microbial communities from Lake Tanganyika, Tanzania - TA2015055 Kigoma Offshore 40m | ecosystem: Environmental > Aquatic > Freshwater > Lake | place: Tanzania: Lake... | reverse complement strand
CTGAAGCTGTCAGCCTACCAAGCGTTCGCGCTTAGCGGATTTTTTCTTTCTGAAGGCAGGACTGGGCGCAGTCCGCGCAATTTATGCCTGGGCGACAGGGCTCGCGATAATGGGTATATGAGCGCCTCCTACCTCTGGGTCAAGGCCCTGCACATCATCTTCGTGGCCAGCTGGTTTGCGGGCCTGTTCTACCTGCCGCGTCTGTTCGTCAACCTGGCCATGGTGGAGCCGCACAGCACGGCCGAGCGCGAGCGCCTGTTGCTGATGGCGCGCAAGCTCTTGCGCTTTTCCACCATCCTGATGGTGCCGGCTTTGTTGTCCGGTTTGTGGTTATGGGTGGTGGTGGGCATTGGCCGTGGGCCTGGCAGTGGCTGGATGCACGCCAAGCTGGCCCTGGTGTTGGCGGTGGGGGTCTACCACCATGTATGCGCCCGCCTGTTGAGCAGTTTCCTGCAGGGGCACAACACCCGTTCCCACACTTGGTTTCGGGTATTCAATGAAGCCTCGGTGCTGATGTTTGCCGCCATCGTCGTGTTGGTGGTGGTCAAGCCCTTCTAGCCTCCCCGATCTTGCTGAGCTTTTGCCTTGATCAGACGGTGGCCCCTTGAATCGGTCTTCACGTACCGGCCGCGTTTGGGCTGAAAGGGACCAATTTGTCACTGGGGGGCCGGGCCAGCGAAGCCTGTCGATCTTGGTGGCGGGGTGCATGGTGCTGTTGGTGGCCTATGCCAGCCTATACCCCTTTGAGGGTTGGCGTTGGCCCGCCGGGGCGGACTGGGCCACAGGCTGGCAGTTGCCCTGGCCGCAATGGCGTGACCGCGCTGACGAGTGGCTCAACCTGCTGGGCTATGTCCCGGTGGGTTTGGTGGTCACCGTGGCCTTGCTGCGCAGCGGCCTGAGCCCTTGGCTAGCCCTGGTGTTGGGCATGGCCCTGCCGGCTGTGTTGTCGTACTCGATGGAGTTGCTGCAGATGCTGCTGCCGCGGCGCGTGCCGTCGCTCAAGGACTGGGTGGGTAACACCGTGGGTGCTGCGGCGGGCGCTGTCATGGCCTGCGCTTTGCACCATTGGGGCTGGTTGCAGCGTTTGCGCACCATGCGAGACCGTTGGTTTGCCGGGGAGAGTGCCGGAGCGCTCGTCCTGTTGTGCTTGTGGCCGGTGGCCCTGCTGGCGCCTTCGACCCTGCCATTCGGGCTGGGCCAGTGCTGGGACGAGATTCAGACGCTGTTTCTGTGGGTCTTGGGTCAGCTTCCACTGAGCGCCTGGGGGCTGGAGGTGGACGTGGACCCAATGGCCTTGGCGATCAACCACAAGCCGCCTTCAACCCCTGCGCAAATCTTGGCTATGGCTTTGGGTGCCTTGTCACCACTGGCCTTGTGTTGCACGGCCATGTCGCCGGGCCTGCGCCGACTTGTACCCATGTTGACCATGGCCGCGCTGGCACTGGTGTCGCTGACCTTATCCACTGCACTCAACTTTGGCCCTGGGCATGCGCTGTCATGGTTGACCGCTGGGGCAATGCTGGCTTGTTTGCTGTGCATTCCCTTGGCTTTGCCCTTCGTGTGGCTGCCCCGGCGTTGGTGCGCGGCTCTGGCCTTGCTGGTCTTGGCCGTGGCAGTGGTGCTGGGCGCGCAGATGCCTATGGGTGCCTATCACGCGTTGAACTTGCAGGCGTGGGAGCAGGGTCGCTTCATCCGGTTTCATGGCCTGGCGTTGTGGGTGGCTTGGCTATGGCCCTACCTGGCCATGGGCTGGCTCATGAAACGTCTGGCCAGCCCGTAGCACTTGCAACGGTGAATCGCCGCCAGGGCCTGCCTGCCTACAATTTGCACATGAGCTACTACAAGCACCACGTGTTTTTTTGCCTGAACCAGCGCGACCACGGGCAAGCCTGTTGCGCCCAGCACGCCGCGCAAGAGGCCTTCGACCACTGCAAGGCCCGTGTCAAGGCCTTGGGCCTGAATGGGCCCGGCGGGGTACGGGTGAACAAGGCCGGCTGCCTGGACCGGTGCGCCGGTGGGCCGGTGGCCGTGGTGTACCCCGAGGGTACCTGGTACAGCTTCGTAGATCCCAGCGACATCGACGAGATCGTCGACCAGCACCTGGTCAAGGGACAGGCTGTGGAACGCCTGATGCTGGCACCCGATGTGGGCCGCTGAAGGGCGGTTCGGGTGAACGCACACACCGAGCGCTGCGTCTTGGCCGGCCCCTGTGGCCGGCTCGAAGTCGCCATGGATGCGCCTGCGCTGCCCACCAAGCCACTGGGTTTGGCGCTGGTCTGCCATCCGCACCCTCTGCACGGGGGCACCCTGGACAACAAGGTTGTGCAGACCCTGGCCCGCGCCTTCGTGCAGTTGGGCTGGCGCAGCCTTCGCCTGAACTACCGTGGTGTAGGCCAGTCTGAAGGCGTCTGGGACGAAGGCCGGGGTGAGACAGACGATGCCCAGCAGGCACTGCTGGCCGTAGCCGAGCCCCAAGAGCCCTTGTTGTTGGCGGGCTTTTCATTCGGGGGCTTTGTTGCAGCCCAGCTGGCGCAGCGCTTGGCTCGAGATGGCCGCGCGCCTCGGCGACTGGTTTTGGTGGGGCCTGCCACGGCCAACTTCCCCCTGCCGCCAGTCGCGCCGAATACCCTGGTGGTGCACGGGCAAGCCGATGAAGTGGTCCCCCTTGAGTCCACCCTTGATTGGGCCGGCTCTCAAAATCTGCCCGTGACGGTGTTGCCCGGGGTGGGCCACTTCTTTCACGGACAACTTCCCCTGCTGAAGTCGGTGGTGCTGCGGGCCCTGGACCCCGCAGCCTTGGTCAACTCCAGCTGAGCCAATTCAACCACTCCATGCCACTGCATTTCAAATCCAGCCGACAACTGCTGGCCATGAGCCTGGCACCGGCCCTGGCTGTTTTGCTCAGCACGCAAGGCTTGGGTCTGATGAGCCCCGATGCGCGGGCGCAGGCCCCGCAGCCCCCCGAAGTGGCCGCGCGCCAGTACATCTTGATCGACATCACCACCGGCCAAACCTTGGCCGAGCGCGATGCCGACACGCCTTCCGACCCGGCTTCCTTGACCAAATTGATGACGGCCTATCTGAGCTTTCAGGCCATCAAGGACAAGAAGTTGTCGCTAGACCAACGCTTGTCGGTAAGCAAGCGCGCCTGGGGCGAGCGTAAGGGCGACCCGTCGCTCATGTTTATCGACACCACCATGACACCCACGGTGGACGAACTGTTGCACGGCCTGATTGTTCAGTCTGGAAACGATGCCTCGGTGGCCTTGGCCGAGGCGGTAGGCGGGTCGCTCGAGGGCTTCGTGGCGATGATGAACCGCCAGGCGCAAGCCTTCGGCCTGACGAACACCATCTTCAAAAACGTTACGGGCATGACCGAAGCGGGCCACCGCAGCAGCGCGCGCGATGTGGCGATGATCGCCTCACGCATCATTCGCGACTTCCCCGACTTTTACCGGTACTACTCGGTGCGCGAGTACACCTTCAACAAGATCCGCCAGGACAATCGCAACCTGCTGCTGCGCCGCGACCCTACGGTTGACGGTATGAAGACAGGCTACACCGATGCAGCGGGCTACTGTCTGGTGGCCTCGGCGCAGCGCAACTTCCCCGGTGGCAAACGCCGGCTGCTGTCGGTGGTCATGGGTACTGCTTCCCGCGAATCCAGGGCCGTTGAAAGCCAAAAGCTGCTCAACTGGGGCTACACCACCTGGGATGCGGTTCGCCTGTTTGAAGTCGACAAGCCCGTGGTCACCACCGTTGTATGGAAAGGGGTGGCCAAAGAGGCACGCTTGGGCGCTGTTGGTGGTGTGGTGGTGAATGTGCCGCGCGGCGAGGCCGACAAGTTGCGTACCGAGCTTCAGCGCACCGAACCCCTTGTCGCCCCACTGAGCAAGGGCCAGCGTGTGGGCACGGTCAAGGTCATCGCTGCCGGCGGTGCCGCTGTGGCCGAGGTGCCCCTGGTGGTGATGGAGGCAGTGCCCGAGGCCGGGATCGTAGGCCGCACCTGGGACGCTTTGCGTCTTTGGATCCAATAAGGCGATTAAGCCAATGGAACGCCCACCCCACTCAGCGCCCGGACCAGAAAGCCTCATCGAGTATCCCTGCGCCTTTCCGATCAAAGTCATGGGCGCACAGGTGGCTGGGTTTGAAGAGGCCATCGTAGCGGTGGCCCTGCACTTCGACCCCAGCTTCAACCCTTCGACGGTGGAGCGAAGAGCCAGCAGCAGTGGCAACTACCTGGGTTTGACGATCATCATCCAGGCCACCAGCCGTGAGCAGCTCGATGAGCTCTACCGCACCTTGTCCACCCACCCCATGGTCAAGGTGGTGCTGTAAATCAGCCCGGCGCATGAAGATCCGCCACCTGGGCCGCCGCCCCTGCGCACCCGTGCTGGCAGAGATGCAGGCCTACAGCGAGTCGCGATCAATTGATGCGCCCGATGAACTGTGGCTGGTGGAACACGATCCGGTCTACACCCAGGGTCTGGCCGGCCGCAGCCACCATGTCTTGGCCGCCGGTGACATCGCGGTGTTGCGCACCAACCGGGGTGGGCAGGTGACCTATCACGGTCCCGGCCAGGTCGTGGCCTACCCCTTGGTCGACCTTCGCCGCAGGGGCCTGCGCGTCAAGGAGTATGTGTTTCGATTGGAAGCCAGCATCCTGGCTGTGCTGGGCGACCTGGGCATCACGGGCCACCGGGTAGCCGGGGCGCCGGGCATCTATGTGCGGCTGGATGCCCCAGCATCGCACGCAGCCCTCACCGGCCCGCAGCCTTCTGCCGACCCCTTTAGAGGCCTGGGCAAGATTGCCGCCCTAGGCGTCAAGGTCACACGGCACTGCGCATACCACGGGGCGGCGCTGAATGTGGCCATGGACTTGGAGCCCTACTCCCGCATAAACCCCTGTGGCTATGAGGGTCTGCGCACTGTGGACTTGGCGTTCTGCGGGGTGCAGGCCAAGTGGGACCAGGTAGCCCGACGCTGGGCAGAATGCATTCAGGCCCACCTTGAGCCCTGAGGCACAAAGGCGTCCTTCGCGCGACAATCCGACCATGATTCGCACCGACACGCCCAACACTGTGCGCCAAGCCGCTGCCGCCGACACCTACGACGCCACGGCCAAGCAGAAGTCGCAGGCCAAGACTGCCCGCATCCCGATCAAGGTGGTGCCGGCCGAGGTGCTGCGCAAGCCCGAGTGGATCCGCGTCAAGGCGGGCAGTCCCAGTACCCGCTTCTATGAAATCAAGCAGATTCTGCGCCAGCACAAGCTGCATACAGTGTGTGAGGAAGCCTCTTGCCCCAACATCGGTGAGTGCTTCGGTAAAGGCACCGCGACCTTCATGATCATGGGTGACAAGTGCACCCGCCGCTGCCCCTTCTGCGATGTGGGTCACGGCCGGCCCGATCCGTTGGATGCCGACGAGCCGGTGAACCTGGCCAAGACCATCGCGGCGCTCAAGCTGAGCTATGTGGTCATCACCAGCGTTGACCGTGACGACCTGCGCGATGGCGGAGCCGGGCACTTTGTGGACTGCATCTTGCGCACCCGCGAGCTCTCTCCGGCCACGCGCATTGAGATTCTGGTGCCTGATTTCCGCGGCCGAGACGATCGCGCCCTGGGCATCCTCAAGGAAGCCCCGCCGGATGTGATGAACCACAACCTAGAAACGGTGCCGCGTCTGTATAAGCAAGCGCGTCCGGGCAGCGATTACGCATTCAGCCTGAACCTGCTCAAGAAGTTCAAGGCGCTGCACCCGGAAGTGCCCACCAAGAGCGGCATCATGGTCGGCTTGGGTGAAACCGATGAGGAAATCATGCAGGTGATGAAGGACCTGCGGGCCCACGATGTGGACATGCTGACCATTGGGCAGTACCTCGCGCCTTCCGCTCACCATCTGCCGGTGCGGCGCTATGTGCACCCCGATGTCTTCAAAAGCTTTGAAGCGGCCGCCTATGAGATGGGCTTCAACCACGCTGCCGTGGGTGCCATGGTTCGCAGTTCGTACCACGCCGACCAACAGGCCCATGCAGCCGGTTTGGCCTGAGGCCTGCTGCGCGCCCTAGGCGCTGGCCTTGCCAAGGCGCTCAAGACTCGGCCAAGAGCTCTTCGACCAAGGCGTTGAGCGCCTTGAAGTCAGGTGCGCCCACATAACGCTTAACGACGCTGCCGCGCTTGTCGATCAAAAACGTGGTGGGTGTCAGCCGAATATCACCGAAGGCTCTGGCGATAGCGCCGGTGTTGTCGATGGCCACCCAGAAGGGCAGTTCGCGGCGCTGTGCGAAGTTCGAGACGTAGGCCGGTGGGTCGTAGCTCATGGCCACCGCCAAGGTTTCGAAGCCGCGTGCGTTGAAACGCCGGTGGGTGTCGATCAGGCTAGGCATTTCAGCCACACAGCTGGCGCAGCTGGTGGCCCAGAAGTTCACCAGCACCACCTTGCCCCGAAGCGCGGCGATGCGCGATGCACTGCCGTCAAGGCGGACGAAGGCCGCATCGGGCGCAGGGTCGCGCCGCACGCAAGCGCCCAACAGTCCGCAGGCGCTGGCTGCAGCACTCAGGCTCAATGCCGCGCCAGATCGCAGCCAAACGCGCCGGGAAGGATGTTTGATCCCATGCTTCATGCGTGAATTATCGGTGCGGCGCTTCACGTGCCCGCAGGCTGTGCGACCGACCCTGCTGGTCTGTCGTGATAATGGACTGATGCCCAGATGCTTGACAAGCCTCTTCAGCGGGTACTCGTTCGCCAGGTTCAGTCCCATCGTGCGGCGTCTGATCGGCTGTGTCGCGATGCTGCTGCCCTTAGGGGCCTGTTCGCCCGCCTTGGACTGGCGTGATGCGCGCCTGCCCGGCGCAGGGCTGTCGATGCTGTTTCCTTGCAAGCCGCAAAGCCAAGAGCGAACGGTGGAGGTGCAGGGAAAGCCCTGGTCGGCTGTCCTGCTCGCTTGTGATGCGGGCGGCATGACATTTGCCGCTTTAGCCTTGCACCCTGCCGATGACCAGGCCTCGGCGTTGGTGGATGTGGATTTGAACGAACAACGGGTACAAGACTTGGCCCACTCGGCGCTGCTCCGTTGGGGGCCTGTAGAAGGCGAGCAGGCTGCACCGGTGGGCATCAAGTTGCCGCAGGGGCTACAGGCGCAATGGACGAGGCATATCCGCGCCGCCCCCGGTGCTGCGGCCACCCACACGATGGCCCTGTTTGTGGCCACACCGCAAGGCTTGGCGCAGATTAGCGCGCATGGGTCCCGACTTGACGAAGCGGCGCTGGAGAACTTTTTTGGGCAGCTGAGGATACAGCGGTGAAGCGGCCAGTCCTGTTGTTCCTGCCTTTTGCTTTTGGCTATTTTTTCTCAGCCCTGCTAAGGGCGGTGGCGGCCACATTGGCCCCACAGTTCAGCGTCGAGTTGGGCCTGGGCGCTGCTGATCTGGGTTTGCTGGCTGGCGTATTTTTCGCCGGGTTTGCCAGCACCCAGCTGCCGCTGGGGGCTGCCCTGGACCGCTTCGGCCCCAAGCGGGTGCTGGTGTGCATGATGGCCGTGGCCGTGTTGGCCTGTGCAGCCTTTGCGATGGCGCAAAGCTTTGAAGCCTTGCTGGTGGCGCGTGCCTTGACGGGCGTGGGCTTGTCAGCCGGCCTGATGGCTGCGCTCACCAGCTTTCGACATGCCTACAGCCCAGAGATGCAATTGCGGGCGTCCTCCTGGATGCTGATGACGGGTTCGTTGGGCATGCTGATGTCCACCGTTCCTGTGCACGCCTTGCTGCCGTTGGTGGGCTGGAGAGGCCTGTTCTGGCTATCGGCTGTCGGCATTGCCGCATGCGCGGCTTTCATTTGGTGGGTGGTGCCCGCAGACGCTAGCGCGCAAACGGCCGCCCCGCCTACGGCGTCAGGTGGGTTCGCGGGGTATGGCCATATTTGCCGCCATCCCGTCTTCTTGCGCTTTGCGCCCATGGGCTTTTGGCACTACGGTGGCTTGGTGGCGGTGCAGGCCTTGTGGGCAGGGCCATGGTTCAACCAGGTCAGTGGATTGGACGCTGCCAGCAGCGCCCGCGGCCTATTTTGGGTCAACTTGGCGATGCTGGTCGCGTTCGCCAGCCTTGGGGCTTTGGTGCCCCGCTTGTCCACCAGGGGTTGGGGGGCCGAACGATTGATTCGCTGGGCCAGCCCGGTGAGCACAGCTTTGTTGTTTGCTGTGGCGGCCATGGGCTCCTCGGCCGGGCCCGCGATGTTGGCCCTGTGGTGTGTGTCCTGTGTGCTGTTGTCCTTGTCGCAAGCGACGGTTGGTCAGGCCTTTGCAGCCCACTTGGTGGGGCGGGCCCTTTCGGCCTTCAACCTGATCATCTTTTTGGGCGTGTTCAGCGTTCAGTGGGGCTTGGGGCTGGTCATCGATGTCCTGGTGACCCAGGGCTGGGCCCGCGTGGCTGCCTTCCAAAGTGCCTTTGCTGTGTTGGCCACCGGTTGTGGCCTTTGCTATTGGTGGTTCCTGTGGATGGGCTCAACCCGGGAACGTTCTGGCCAGTCCGGCATGGCCTCCAAGGGTGCAGAATAGGACTGCCAACTGCTGAGCTGTATGAACAACACCGCCGTGCTCCTGATCGCCCACGCGCCGCTTGCTTCGGCTCTGCGCAGCGTGGCCGAGCATGTCTACCCGGACTGCGCTGCTCGCCTAAGCGCGTTGGATGTCGCACCCGGTATGGCGCCAGCTCAAGTCGAAGAGCAGGCCAGAGCTCTGCTGGGTGCAATGCCGCAGACAGAGGTCTTGGTGCTGACCGATGTGTTTGGCGCCACGCCCTGCAATGTGGCGCAAAGGTTGACCGATCAACGGCGCATTCGCGTCGTCACGGGCGTGAATGTTCCGATGTTATGGCGCGTGCTGTGCTACGAGCAGGAGGGTGCCGAAGGTTTGGCCGAGCGCGCTATGAGTGGCGCCACGCAGGGGGTGATGCCGGTGGAAGCCCGTGCGCCGCAGTACCAGGACTCAAGAGCCCATCATGGTCAAGACCGTCATTGCGATCAGTAACCAATTGGGCCTGCACGCGCGGGCATCGGCCAAGCTGACCAAGCTGGCGGGCTCCTTTGCTTGTTCGGTCCACTTGAGCCGCAACGACAGGCGGATCAACGCCAAGAGCATCATGGGTGTGATGATGCTGGCTGCCGGTTTGGGCGCAGAGGTCGAAATCGAGTGCGATGGGCCTGATGAGCAGCAGGCCCTGGACGCTCTGGGGGCCTTGATCAACGACAAGTTTGGCGAGGGCCAATGAGCGCCCAGTACAGCACGCCATGAGCATCCAAGTTTTTGGTTTAGCGGTCTCCAAGGGTGTCGCCATAGGCCGCGCTGTGCTGATCGCGTCCAGCCGCATGGATGTGGCCCACTACTTCGTGGAAGAAGCCCAACTGGATTTGGAGGTCGATCGTTTGCGCCGTGCGCGTGACGAAGTAGCCGGCGAGCTTCAGGCCCTCCAGCGTGACATGCCCAGCGATGCGCCCGGGGAGCTCAATGCCCTGCTCGATGTGCACCTGATGCTGCTGCACGACGAGACCATGATCGCGGCAACCAAGCAGTGGGTACGCGATCGACACTACAACGCCGAGTGGGCACTTTCGGCGCAGCTTGAAGTGCTGTCCCGTCAGTTCGACGAGATGGAGGATGAGTACCTGCGCGAGCGTAAGGCTGACATTGAACAGGTTGTGGAGCGGCTCTTGCGAGCCTTGCAGCGTTCAGCCGCGGGGCAGACAGCCGCTGCCGATCGCACTGTGCAGCATGGCTTTGGCGGTGAAGAGCCGCTGATCCTGGTGGCTAACGACATTGCGCCGGCCGACATGCTGCAGTTCAAGCGCAGCGTGTTTGCCGGATTTGTGACCGATGTTGGCGGGAAAACCTCGCACACGGCGATCGTAGCCCGCAGCATGGACATACCCGCCGTGGTCGGTGCGCGTGAGGCCAGCCGCTTGATTCGGCAAGACGATCAGGTGGTTATTGACGGCGACGCCGGTGTGGTGATCATCAATCCGCCGCCCATCGTGCTGGAGGAGTACCGATTCCGCCAACGCCAAAGCGAGCTCGAACGTGCGCGCTTGCATCGCTTGCGCAACACGCCGGCTGTCACCCTGGATGGCCAGCGGGTGGAATTGCAGGCCAATATTGAGATGCCCCGTGATGCTCAAGTGGCCACGCAAGCTGGCGCCGTCGGTGTGGGCCTGTTCAGGACCGAGTTCCTTTTCATGAACCGTGACGGGCACTTGCCTTCCGAGGATGAACAGTTTGAGTGCTACCGCTCAGCTGTGCAGGATATGCAGGGGCTGCCCATGACCATCCGTACCGTGGATGTGGGAGCCGACAAGCCCTTGGACCGCATGAGCATCCACGAGCTTCGCCACGAGCATGTGCTCAATCCTGCTCTCGGGCTGCGGGCCATTCGTTGGAGCCTGTCAGAGCCGGACATGTTCTTGCAGCAGTTGCGCGCTATCCTTCGGGCCACTGCCTATGGAAAGGTGCGCATCCTGGTGCCTATGGTGGGGCATCTCAATGAGGTTCGGCAAACCCTGGCGCAGATCGCGCTGGCCAAGCGGCAGCTCAACGATGCGGGGATACCTTTCACCGATGCCGAGGTGGGTGTCATGGTGGAGATTCCCGCCACGGCCATCATGATCCCGCTGTTCGCGCCGCACTTTGACTTCCTGTCGATCGGCACGAACGACTTGATTCAATACACCTTAGCTATCGACCGGGCCGACGAACAGGTGGCGCACTTGTACGACCCCTGGCACCCTGCGGTGTTGCAGCTCGTTGCTGCAACCATCGACTGTGGGCGCCGCCTGGGCAAGTCAGTGAGCGTGTGCGGCGAGATGGCCGGTGACCCGGTGTTTACTGAGGTGTTGCTGGCCATGGGACTGCGCAGCTTTTCCATGCACCCCTCACGCATCGCTGAGGTCAAGCAGCGCGTGCTCCGTTCTGACACCCGCCACCTCGAGCAGCACCTGCAGGCGGTGCTGTCTGATGAGCACCCGGAGCAGGCTGCTGCCCGGGTGTTCCGCGCGGCTCGTTGAATCGCGCTGGCGCAGCGCCCCTGAAGTGGGCTAGACTGCTCGCCCGGGCCTGAATGGTGCCCGAGGCAACGCCTCAGGCTTGGCCTGGGGTTGACAGGCTCTAGAAAAACCTGTCATACTCGCGGACTCTGCTGCAAACGGCAGACTTCATGGCCGATTGCTCTTGTAGGTGGTTGGTCCGGTGGTTTGGCAGAGAACGTTTGTGGCGATGCTCTTTAAAAATTGACAGCCGATAAGTGTGGGCGTTCGGGTGCTGAGCTCTGAGAAGGGTTTGAAGCCGCAAGGCAGCTTGTGGTGTGGTGCTTGAATGCTCATGAAGTGAAGTTCACTTCAATTCAATGAGCGAAACATATTGCAGAGATCGAACTGAAGAGTTTGATCCTGGCTCAGATTGAACGCTGGCGGCATGCCTTACACATGCAAGTCGAACGGTAGAAGGGGCAACCCTTTGAGAGTGGCGAACGGGTGAGTAATGCATCGGAACGTGCCCAGTCGTGGGGGATAGCCCGGGGAAACCCGGATTAATACCGCATACGACCTGAGGGTGAAAGCGGGGGACCGAAAGGCCTCGCGCGATTGGAGCGGCCGATGTCGGATTAGGTAGTTGGTGGGGTAAAGGCCTACCAAGCCTGCGATCCGTAGCTGGTCTGAGAGGACGACCAGCCACACTGGGACTGAGACACGGCCCAGACTCCTACGGGAGGCAGCAGTGGGGAATTTTGGACAATGGGGGCAACCCTGATCCAGCCATGCCGCGTGCGGGAAGAAGGCCTTCGGGTTGTAAACCGCTTTTGTCAGGGAAGAAATGTCCTGGGCTAATACCCTGGGGGGATGACGGTACCTGAAGAATAAGCACCGGCTAACTACGTGCCAGCAGCCGCGGTAATACGTAGGGTGCGAGCGTTAATCGGAATTACTGGGCGTAAAGCGTGCGCAGGCGGTTATACAAGACAGATGTGAAATCCCCGGGCTCAACCTGGGAACTGCATTTGTGACTGTATAGCTGGAGTACGGTAGAGGGGAGTGGAATTCCGCGTGTAGCAGTGAAATGCGTAGATATGCGGAGGAACACCGATGGCGAAGGCAGCTCCCTGGACCTGTACTGACGCTCATGCACGAAAGCGTGGGGAGCAAACAGGATTAGATACCCTGGTAGTCCACGCCCTAAACGATGTCAACTGGTTGTTGGGAGGGTTTCTTCTCAGTAACGAAGCTAACGCGTGAAGTTGACCGCCTGGGGAGTACGGCCGCAAGGTTGAAACTCAAAGGAATTGACGGGGACCCGCACAAGCGGTGGATGATGTGGTTTAATTCGATGCAACGCGAAAAACCTTACCTACCCTTGACATGCCAGGAATCCTGAAGAGATTTGGGAGTGCTCGAAAGAGAACCTGGGCACAGGTGCTGCATGGCCGTCGTCAGCTCGTGTCGTGAGATGTTGGGTTAAGTCCCGCAACGAGCGCAACCCTTGTCATCAGTTGCTACGAAAGGGCACTCTGATGAGACTGCCGGTGACAAACCGGAGGAAGGTGGGGATGACGTCAGGTCCTCATGGCCCTTATGGGTAGGGCTACACACGTCATACAATGGCCGGTACAGAGGGCTGCCAACCCGCAAGGGGGAGCCAATCCCAGAAAACCGGTCGTAGTCCGGATCGCAGTCTGCAACTCGACTGCGTGAAGTCGGAATCGCTAGTAATCGCGGATCAGCTTGCCGCGGTGAATACGTTCCCGGGTCTTGTACACACCGCCCGTCACACCATGGGAGCGGGTTCTGCCAGAAGTAGTTAGCCTAACCGCAAGGGGGGCGATTACCACGGCAGGGTTCGTGACTGGGGTGAAGTCGTAACAAGGTAGCCGTATCGGAAGGTGCGGCTGGATCACCTCCTTTCTGGAAATACACCAGAGGAGCGCAGCTTCAGGGTCAAACCTGAGGAATTGCGTTCTGTTACTTAAGAAAAAGTTCAAGCAATTGCACTGTGGGTGCACTTGAGCGCTCACGCTTATCGGCTGTTGATGAATGAACGAGGCAGCAACGTGCGCGGGGCGATGCGAGCGTGTGTCGCGCAGCGGCAAGCGGCAGGCAGCTAGTCCGGGCATGAAGAGATGCTTGGGGCCTGTAGCTCAGTCGGTTAGAGCACCGTCTTGATAAGGCGGGGGTCGTTGGTTCGAATCCAACCAGGCCCACCAAAATACCTGGGGGATTAGCTCAGCTGGGAGAGCACCTGCTTTGCAAGCAGGGGGTCGTCGGTTCGATCCCGTCATCCTCCACCATTCCAAGATCGCTTGGGGTGGTAAGCGTTGGAAGTCGAGTGCTGGTGCAAGCGAGTTAGGCTGGTTTGCACCAGTTCTCTTTTTTGAGGCTGTCGTTCTTTAACAATTCATAGAGTCGAATCAGAGTTGGCAACAGAAAACGCCGCAGGCGTTTCGGTGCAGGCTTACTTGGCCAGAGCCAAGTCAAGCGTAGCGGCCGGAACTAAATGCGGCTTCCGTGCTGTTGTCAACATTTTGATTGCGTCAACAGATATTTAATTGAGCTGGAAGGATTTTAGGATTCTGAAGGTGCGATTGGATACGGCAGAACGCGAATACTCAAAGAAATCAGTCGTTGGCCGTGTAACTACAAAGTTATAGGGTCAAGTGACTAAGTGCATGTGGTGGATGCCTTGGCAATGATAGGCGAAGAAGGACGTGGTAGCCTGCGAAAAGCTTCGGGGAGCTGGCAAATAAGCTTTGATCCGGAGATATCCGAATGGGGAAACCCACCCTTAGGGGTATCGCAACTTGAATACATAGGGTTGCGAGGCGAACCGGGTGAACTGAAACATCTCAGTAGCTCGAGGAAAAGACATCAACCGAGATTGCGAAAGTAGTGGCGAGCGAAATCGCAGGAGCCTGTACGATTTAGCATTTGGGTTAGCAAAACGGAATGGAAAGTCCGGCCATAGCGGGTGATAGCCCCGTATGTAAAAACCTGGGTGTGGAACTGAGCGTACGACAAGTAGGGCGGGACACGTGTAATCCTGTCTGAAGATGGGGGGACCATCCTCCAAGGCTAAATACTCATCATTGACCGATAGTGAACAAGTACCGTGAGGGAAAGGCGAAAAGAACCCCGGGAGGGGAGTGAAATAGATCCTGAAACCGCATGCATACAAAAAGTCGGAGCCGAGAGGTGACGGCGTACCTTTTGTATAATGGGTCAGCGACTTACATTCAGTGGCAAGGTTAACCGAATAGGGAAGCCGAAGAGAAATCGAGTCCGAATAGGGCGAATAGTCGCTGAGTGTAGACCCGAAACCAGGTGATCTATCCATGGCCAGGATGAAGGTGCGGTAACACGCACTGGAGGTCCGAACCGACTAGTGTTGCAAAACTAGCGGATGAGCTGTGGATAGGGGTGAAAGGCTAAACAAACCTGGAGATAGCTGGTTCTCTCCGAAAACTATTTAGGTAGTGCCTCAAGTATTACCGACGGGGGTAGAGCACTGTTATGGCTAGGGGGTCATGGCGACTTACCAAACCATTGCAAACTCCGAATACCGTTGAGTACAGCTTGGGAGACAGTGCACCGGGTGCTAACGTCCGGACACAAGAGGGAAACAACCCAGACCGCCAGCTAAGGTCCCTAAAATTGGCTAAGTGGGAAACGAAGTGGGAAGGCTAAAACAGTCAGGATGTTGGCTTAGAAGCAGCCATCATTTAAAGAAAGCGTAATAGCTCACTGATCGAGTCGTCCTGCGCGGAAGATGTAACGGGGCTAAGCCAGTTACCGAAGCTGCGGATGCACAGCAATGTGCGTGGTAGGAGAGCGTTCCGTAAGCCTGTGAAGGTGTCTCGTGAGAGACGCTGGAGGTATCGGAAGTGCGAATGCTGACATGAGTAGCGTTAAAGGGGGTGAAAAGCCTCCTCGCCGAAAGCGCAAGGTTTCCTACGCAACGTTCATCGGCGTAGGGTGAGTCGGCCCCTAAGGCGAGGCAGAGATGCGTAGCTGATGGGAAACAGGTCAATATTCCTGTACCGATCAATAGTGCGATGTGGGGACGGAGAAGGTTAGCTCAGCCGGGTGTTGGATGTCCCGGTTCAAGCCTGTAGTCGTGCCTGGTAGGCAAATCCGCCGGGCTTAGATGAGGGGTGATAACGAGCGTGCTTGCACGTGAAGTGAGTGATACCCTGCTTCCAGGAAAAGCCACTAAGCTTCAGCTATTGACGACCGTACCGCAAACCGACACTGGTGCGCGAGATGAGTATTCTAAGGCGCTTGAGAGAACTCTGGAGAAGGAACTCGGCAAATTGACACCGTAACTTCGGAAGAAGGTGTGCCTTGAGTAGGTGAACCTGTACAGGGGGAGCCCAAAGAGGTCGCAGAGAATCGGTGGCTGCGACTGTTTATTAAAAACACAGCACTCTGCAAAGACGAAAGTCGACGTATAGGGTGTGACGCCTGCCCGGTGCTGGAAGATTAAATGATGGGGTGCAAGCTCTTGATTGAAGTCCCAGTAAACGGCGGCCGTAACTATAACGGTCCTAAGGTAGCGAAATTCCTTGTCGGGTAAGTTCCGACCTGCACGAATGGCGTAACGATGGCCACACTGTCTCCTCCAGAGACTCAGCGAAGTTGAAATGTTTGTGATGATGCAATCTCCCCGCGGAAAGACGGAAAGACCCCATGAACCTTTACTGTAGCTTTACATTGGACTTTGAACAGATCTGTGTAGGATAGGTGGGAGGCTTTGAAGTGAGGACGCTAGTTCTCATGGAGCCGACGTTGAAATACCACCCTGGTGTGTTTGAGGTTCTAACCTTGTCCCGTTATCCGGGATGGGGACAGTGTATGGTGGGCAGTTTGACTGGGGCGGTCTCCTCCCAAAGCGTAACGGAGGAGTTCGAAGGTACGCTAGCCACGGTCGGAAATCGTGGTGATAGTGCATAGGCATAAGCGTGCTTGACTGTGAGACTGACAAGTCGAACAGGTACGAAAGTAGGACTAAGTGATCCGGTGGTTCTGTATGGAAGGGCCATCGCTCAACGGATAAAAGGTACTCTGGGGATAACAGGCTGATACCGCCCAAGAGTTCATATCGACGGCGGTGTTTGGCACCTCGATGTCGGCTCATCTCATCCTGGGGCTGTAGCCGGTCCCAAGGGTATGGCTGTTCGCCATTTAAAGAGGTACGTGAGCTGGGTTTAAAACGTCGTGAGACAGTTTGGTCCCTATCTTCCGTGGGCGCTGCAAGATTGAGAGAGCCTGCTCCTAGTACGAGAGGACCGGAGTGGACGCACCGCTGGTGTATCGGTTGTCATGCCAATGGCATTGCCGAGTAGCTAAGTGCGGAAGAGATAACCGCTGAAAGCATCTAAGCGGGAAACTCGTCTTAAGATGAGTCTTGCCGGGGCCTTGAGCCCCCTGAAGGGTCGTTGTAGACCACGACGTTGATAGGCTGGGTGTGGAAGCGCAGTAATGCGTTGAGCTAACCAGTACTAATTGCCCGTGAGGCTTGACCCTATAACTTTGAAGTTCACGACCAATCACTGGTTGATGTGAGAGCGTGTTCTGCCCTGTGTGGCGCGATCAAAATAATCTGATTTTGCTCTATTGAATTGGCTTGTACGTCCAGCGGCGTTCAAGTCGAAAGTTTAAGCCTGATGACCATAGCGAGGTGGTCCCACGCCTTCCCATCCCGAACAGGACCGTGAAACGCCTCTGCGCCGATGATAGTGCGGATTCCCGTGTGAAAGTAGGACATCGTCAGGCTAACCTCCCCCACAACCCCCTCACCTCACGGTGCAGGGGGTTTGGTTTTTTCCGGGGACAGAACTTGTGGACAAACACGCGCTGGTGGGCCAGCCTACGCGTGGGGCCAACCGCTGTGGCGGCAGTCGTCAGTGATAGAGGCGGTCTTCGGGGTCGACGACGAGTTCGTCGAGGATCAGCGCATCGGGCTCTTCGCCCAGGCTCCAGAACACCATCAGTACGATGATCTTGATGTCGTCGAGGTCTAAGCCTTCTGCCGACACGGCCATGGCACGATCGATCACCATCTCACGCATGGGGGGTGGCAGGACACTGGCTGATTCCAGGAAGCTGATGAAGGCCAGGGAGTCTGTGCCCAACATCTCGCGCTCAGCTTCGGTATACAGGCGGGTGCTGAGTTCACCCTGTTCGCCGACATAGCCCTGAGCCGTGGTGGTCAGGCCATCGAGCCAGGACAAAGCCTCCTGGATCTCGTCTGTATCAAAGCCAACGGCGGTCAGCTTGCGGCTGAGTTGGTCGTGATCTGGGCAGGCGTCTGGGCGCCAGTAGTTCTCGTAGAGGTAGACCAGAACATCGAACATCCAAACGACTATACAGCAGCCGCACGGGAATGGAAGGGGAAAACCCGGGTAACTCAAAGGGGCGGTCATGGCTTCACGCACCACTGATACAGGCCGCCCGGCAACCGAGCTACCAAGCCTTGCAGTTCGGCCATGAGCAAGGTGCGAGACACCTGGGGCGCGTCCCCAGACACTGCATCAGCGAGCTCGCCAAGGTCGCAGGGTTTGGTCCGCAACAGCCGACACAGTTGCGACCAGGATGCCGCTGAAAGTCCCCCTTGCACCCACACGCCACCATGGTCTTCGGCGCCGCCTTCGGCACAGGGGCCATGGCCTGAAGAGGCGCCTTTGTGGCGCCGCCACCGGTTAGCCTGCACCGTCTGGCACACCTGCGCGCTGAAGGCCCACGGCTGCGACTCGATGATGTCGGCTACGTTTTCCAGCAAGCCGGCTCCTGATTTGATCAGCCGGTTGCACCCAGCCGCCTGGGGTGAGGTCCAGTGGCCTGGCACGGCAAACACATCGCGCCCGGCCTCGCCAGCCAAGCGCGCAGTGATGAGCGAGCCCGAGCGCTCAGCGGCCTCGATCACCACCACCGCGCGAGAAAGGCCGGCGATGATGCGGTTGCGCTGGGGAAAAAAGGCCGGAAGGGCTGGAGTGTCGAGTGGGTGCTCACTCACTACAAGTCCCGCCTCACTGATTTCCTTGAACAAGCCGGCGTGCTGCCGGGGATAGACCTGATCGAGGCCGCAGGCCGCCACTGCAATCGTGGAGGCAGCCCCCTTGCCTTTCAGGGCTGCCTCGTGTGCAGCCGCATCGATGCCCACAGCCAGGCCCGAGACCACCTCAATACCCAAGACGTTCAGTTCGGTGCCCAGTCGGCGCGCCCAGTGCTGGCCTGCAGGGGTGGCGTGCCGGCTGCCCACCAGGGCTACCGCGGGCCGAGCGAGGCTCTCGAGCTGCCCCGTCGCGTGCAGCAGCAGTGGCGGGTCTGGACTTTCGAGCAGGATGCCCGGATAGTGCGCGTCCCCCGGGTGCAGCACATGGTGTGTCGGGCTTTGGGCCAGCCAGGCCATGGTGCGCAAGGCCGTGCCTTGCATCGCGCGGAATGAGGCATCGAGACCATCGCACCGTTCACCGTCCAGTACCTGGCGCCAATCGGCTGCGGTGGCGCCAAAGACCTGCAGGGGCCCGCCAAAGTAAGTCAGCAGCCGCCGGGCGCGCTGGCGGGACGCCAGGCCCCCAGCTGCCAGTGCCAGCCAACCCTGAAGTTCATCCTGAGCAAGGTTCATCGATACCAAGTTCGGCAGGGCACAATCGCATCATTCAACGATTCTGCGCAGTGGGTTGGCCCGCCTCAAGTGCCCAGCCTTTTGGTGTGTCCCCAATGGCGGGGGCTTGCAGTCACGCTCAAGCCAAACCATGAGCACTCTGTCCATTCTTCGCTACCCCGACCCTCGCCTGCACACCGTGGCCAAGCCGGTTACCCAATTCGATGACCGCATTCGGCAGCTGGCCCGAGACATGCTGGAGACGATGTACGAAGCCGATGGTGTGGGCTTGGCCGCAACGCAAGTGGATGTCCATGAGCGATTGATCGTGATGGACACGTCCGAGTCGCGTGACCAACCGGTGGTGCTGATCAACCCGGAGATCATCGAGCGGAGTGCTGAATTAAAAGTGAGCGAAGAGGGCTGTCTGTCGGTTCCACAAACCTACGACAAGATCGAGCGCCACCTCTGGGTGACCGTGCGCGCATTGGACCGACAGGGTCAGCCTTTCGACCTGCGGGCTGAGGGGCTTGCATCGGTCTGCGTGCAGCACGAGATGGACCATCTGGTGGGCAAGGTGTTCGTGGAGTACCTGAGCATGCTCAAGCGCGACCGCATCAAGTCCAAGATGATCAAGCGCACACGCGAGGAACTCGCGCAATTGCGCTGATGGCCCGTTGCCCGTGGGTGTCGACACGCCGCTGGCCTGGGCGCCACACTGAAAGGGCTGGGCCATGAAGGTGGTCTTTGCCGGTACGCCCGACTTCGCGGCCACTGCCTTGATGGCCCTGTTGAATGCTGGCTTTGAGGTTCCCCTGGTGATGACGCAGCCGGACCGGCCGGCGGGGCGGGGTCTGAAACTACAGGCTTCGCCAGTCAAACGCTTGGCGCTGCAGCGCAACTTGCCGGTTGCGCAGCCGCACGGGTTGAAGCTTGACGGCCGGTGGGCCGAAGACGCCGCACAGGCGCAGGCGGCCCTGCAGCGCGCAGGGCCGGACGTGATGGTGGTGGCCGCCTATGGCCTAGTCTTGCCGGCTTGGGTGCTGCAAATGCCGCGCCATGGATGCTTGAATATCCACGCCTCCTTGCTGCCGCGTTGGCGCGGAGCGGCGCCCATCCACCGAGCGGTACAGGCCGGTGATGCGCGCAGTGGGGTGACGATCATGCAGATGGACGAGGGCTTGGACACCGGCCCGGTGCTGCTGATGGAAGCCCTGGCATTGGCGCCGCAGGAGACGACGGCCAGCTTGCATGACAAGTTGGCAGCCTTGGGTGGTCAATTGATGGTGCAAGCCTTGGCCCTGTTGCGCCACGGTGGGCTCAGCCCGATGCCTCAAGCTCAAGAGGGGGTTAGCTATGCTCGCAAAATCGACAAGTCCGAAGCGGCGATGAATTGGCATCATGGCGCGCTGGAATTGGAGCGCCACATCCGCGCTTTTGACCCTCTTCCGGGAGCCACCTGTCGCTTTGGCAACGAAGTGATCAAGGTTTGGAGGGCACACGCCCAGCCTAAACCGTTGCCAAGCCCACCGACTGGCAGTTCCGCGCCAGCGGGCACCGTACTGGCGGTTTATGCCGACGGCGTGCAAGTGGCCTGCGAGCAGGGCGTCTTGGTGTTGCAGGAACTGCAACGACCGGGAGGGCGCCGGCTGCCGGCGGCTGCTGTGGCGCAATCCCTGCAGTGGGCACCCGGCGTCACCCTGCAGTAGGCGTGAGCCGGCGTAGAGCTGGGTGGTCGCGAAGGTGCGGAGGTGCGCCGAGCGGCCGATGCGGCTGACCTTGAACTTGCGATGACGGGCCGCATCTAATCGGCGTCCGTCGAGGCCGGTCCGCCGCGGCGATCCGCTTCTTGTGAGGTCTGCGATGTTCAATCTGATGAAAACGGCCATGTTGATGGCGGCTATCACCGCTCTGTTCATGGGCGTGGGTCAGGCCATGGGGGGTCAGCAAGGCATGGTGCTGGCTTTGCTCGTGGCCTTGGGTATGAACTTCTTCAGCTACTGGTTCTCCGACAAGATGGTGCTGAAGATGTACAACGCCCGCGAGGTGGACGAAAACACCGCGCCGGGCTTTTACCGCATGGTTCGTGATCTGGCTCAAAAGGCCGAGCTGCCCATGCCGCGTGTATACATCATCGATGAGGAGGCACCCAACGCCTTTGCCACCGGGCGCAACCCCCAGCATGCGGCGGTGGCGGCCACGGCGGGAATCATGCGGGCGTTGTCCGAGCGCGAGTTGCGCGGCGTGATGGCGCATGAGTTGGCGCACGTCAAGCACCGGGACATTTTGATTTCCACCATCAGCGCCACCATGGCTGGTGCTATTTCGATGCTGGCTAATTTTGCGATGTTGTTCGGTTCGCGCGGCAGCCAAGGCCGATCAAGCAACCCCATCGTCACCATTGCGGTGATGATCTTGGCACCCCTGGCCGCCAGTTTGATCCAAATGGCTATCAGCCGTGCGCGGGAGTTTGAAGCCGACCGGGAGGGCGCAGAGATCTCAGGTGATCCAAGAGCGTTGGCTTCGGCACTCGACAAGATCCACCGGTACGCCCGCGGCATACCGCTGCAGGCAACCGAGCGCCACCCCGAAACCGCGCAGATGATGATCGTCAATCCGCTGTCCGGCTCAGGCCTGCGCGGCCTGTTCAGTACCCATCCGGCCACCGAGGAACGGGTGGCACGGCTGTTGGAGTTGGCTGCTTCGAAGAGGGCTTGAAGCCCCTGCGGCTGAGCGCCCTGTGAGGCGCCCGGTGGACAATGCGTCCATGAACGGGCGCGAAAATTCCAAGCCTGTGTGGCGTGAGCCCACGTTTGCCCAGGGCGTGCGGGACATGGCGGTGGTTTCGCTGGGCGTGGCCGCATGGGGCATGGTGACCGGCATGGCGATGGTCAACACCGGCTTGGGCGTGGGCATGTCGGTGTTCATGAGCCTGGTGGTGTATGCCGGCAGTGCACAGCTGGCTGCCTTGCCGCTGTTGGCCATGGGAGCTCCGCTATGGCTGATTTGGGGTACCGCCCTGTGTGTGAACCTGCGATTTGTGATCTTCAGCGCGCAGTGGCGACCGTTCTTCATGCATTTGGGCCGACCCCAGCGACTGTGGCACGGCTATCTCAGCACCGACATGGGCTATGTGCTGTTCATGAGGCGCTATGGCAGCGTGCAGACCCCTGCTGACCCGTCCACACAGCGTGAGGCGGTGGCGTATTTCTGGGGTGGCGCGGTCTTGAACTGGCTGGCGTGGCAAAGCTCGTCGATGGTGGGTATCTTCTTGGCCGACTCAATTCCCAGCCACTGGGGCATCGGCTTTGCCGGCACCCTGGCACTCTTGGCGCTGAGTTGTTCCCTGATCACCGACCGCATCACCGTGGTGACCGCCTTGGCGGCCGGTTCAGCTGCTTTGGCGGCCTACGCCTGGCCGATGCGCTTGAACATAGTGGCGGCCATTGCCGCAGGGGTGGCCCTGGGGGTGCTGCTGGACCAATGGAACGGCCGAGGAACGCGCCATGAGCACCGATGAACTGGTCTTGGCCATGCTCGGATTGGCGGCCGTGACGGTCCTCACCCGGTGCTTCTTTTTCATCTCAGATCGCGAGTGGCCTATCCCCGTGTGGCTACAAGAAGGCTTGCGGCACGCCCCGTTGGCGGCGCTGATGGCCATCATCGCGCCGTCGGTCTTGATGGATGCACAGGGTCAGTGGCTGCAAACCTGGCAGGACGCGCGCTTGGCGGCGGTGGCGGTGGCGGTGATGTGGTTCTTGTGGCGGCGCGATCTGCTGGGCACCATCCTCGCCGGCACGGCCGTGATGCTGTTGATGCGCTTGGGTCTGGGCTGGTAGCAGCGTTTGGCCCCACTACACTGAGTGTCTTGATGATTGGATGGGGCTAGAGGATTCGATGAAGGTGCTGCGCTTTTCAGACTTGGTGCAACGAGGCCAAGTGCCCGGCAAGCGGGTGTTCATCCGCGCAGACCTCAATGTGCCGCAGGATAACGAGGGGCGCATCAGCGAAGATACCCGGGTGCGGGCCTCGATTCCCTGCATCGAGATGGCGCTTCAGGCCGGCGCTGCGGTGATGGTGACCTCGCACCTGGGGCGCCCCACCGAAGGGGCTTTCAAGCCTGAAGACAGCTTGGCACCGGTGGCGCAGCGCCTGGGCCAATTGCTGGGCCGTGAGGTACCCTTGCGCGCGGACTGGCTGGACGGTGTGGATGTGCAGCCCGGTCAGGTGGTGCTGCTGGAAAATTGTCGACTCAATCCCGGCGAGAAAAAGAACAGCGAAGCCTTGGCAAGGCAGATGGCCGCGCTGTGTGACATCTTTGTTCACGACGCCTTCGGCACAGCCCACCGCGCCGAGGCCAGCACCTATGGGGTGGCACAGTTTGCGCCGGTGGCCTGCGCGGGCCCTTTGTTGGCTGCGGAGATGGACGCTATCAGCCGGGCCTTGGCCGCGCCCAAGCGGCCTCTGGTGGCCATTGTGGCGGGCTCCAAGGTGTCTACCAAGCTGACCATTTTGCAAAGCCTGTCGAACAAGGTCGATGGCCTGATCGTGGGCGGCGGCATCGCCAACACCTTCATGCTGGCTGCAGGCCTGAAGATCGGCAAGAGCCTGGCGGAGCCTGATTTGGTGGACCAGGCAAGCGCTGTGATGCAGGCCATGAAGGCGCGCGGCGCTGCAGTGCCCATCCCAGTGGATGTGGTGTGTGCCAAGACATTTGCGGCCGATGCACCAGCCACGGTGAAGGCCGCTGATGCGGTGGCCGATGACGACCTCATCCTCGACATTGGTCCGCAGACGGCTGCGCATTTGGCTGACCGGCTCAAGGCTGCGGGCACCATTGTGTGGAACGGTCCGGTGGGCGTCTTCGAATTCGATGCGTTTTCGCAAGGCACCCGAACGCTGGCGCATGCGATTGCGCAGAGCCCGGCCTTCAGCATAGCCGGCGGAGGCGATACGCTGGCCGCCATTGCCAAGTACGGCATTGAACAGCAGGTGGGCTACATCTCGACCGGTGGCGGCGCTTTTCTGGAGGTTCTGGAGGGTAAGACGCTACCAGCCTTTGAAATTCTCACGCGTCGAGCCGTGGGCTGATACGCTGTGCGGCGCTGGATTACGCCGCACCGGCGCGGTAACCGCAAGGGTGACGACCCGTGTGAGAATGAAACAGAGTTAAAAGTGGAGTCGGCATGCTGCGTCAAACCAAGATTGTGGCCACCCTGGGCCCAGCTTCCTCCACGCCGGAGGTGCTGGACAAGCTGATCGCCGCAGGGGTGGATGTGGTGCGGCTGAACTTTTCCCACGGTTTCGCGCAGGACCACATTGACCGCGCCACCATGGTGCGCGAAGCGGCCCAGCGGGCCGGCAAGTCGGTGGCCATCATGGCCGACTTGCAGGGCCCCAAGATTCGCGTGGGCAAGTTCGAGGGCAACAAGACCGAGCTGCGCAATGGGCAGGCCTTCATTCTGGACGGCGGCTATACCGGCTTAGGAACCAACGAGCGTGTCGCCCTGGATTACAAGGAGCTGCCCCGTGATGTGAAGCCTGGTGACGTGCTGCTGCTCAACGACGGACTCCTGGTCTTGGAGGTGGACAGCGTGCGCGGCGAAGCGGTGCATACGGTGGTGCGCGTCGGCGGCGAGCTCTCCAACAACAAGGGCATCAACAAGAAAGGTGGCGGCTTGACCGCGCCGGCGCTGACGGCCAAGGACATGGAGGACATCAAAACGGCGGTGTCCTTCCAGTGCGAATACATCGCGGTTAGCTTCCCTAAAAGCGCCACCGACATGGAAATGGCACGCCAACTGGCCAATGTTGCTGGCGAGCCCTACCGCCACAAGCCGGGTTTGATCGCCAAGATCGAGCGCAGCGAAGCGATACCGCTGCTTGAGTCCATTCTGAAGGCCAGCGACGGCATCATGGTGGCGCGGGGCGATCTGGCTGTGGAAGTGGGCAACGCGGCGGTTCCAGCCTTGCAAAAACGCATGATTCGGCTGGCCCGCGAAATGGACAAGGTGGTGATCACGGCCACGCAGATGATGGAAAGCATGATCAGCAACCCGGTGCCCACACGCGCTGAGGTCAGTGATGTGGCCAACGCAGTTCTTGATGGTACTGACGCGGTCATGCTCAGCGCCGAGACAGCTGCGGGCAAGTACCCGGTGGAAACGGTGGAGGCGATGTCGGCCATCTGCATGGCCGCCGAACAGGCTGAAGAGATGCACCTGGACGCCGATTTGGCCGACCGGCGCTTTGGCCGTATCGACCAGAGCATTGCCATGGGAGCGTTGTTCACCGCGCACCACCTGGGCTGCAAGGCCATCATCGCCTTAACCGAATCGGGCTCGACCGCGCTGTGGATGAGCCGCCATCGGATCGATGTACCCATCTTTGGTTTGACCTCGCAGCCGGTCAGCCAGCGGCGTATGGCGCTGTACCGAAACGTCAGCGCCATGTTGATGCCGTATCTGGCTGACCGGGATGCCGCCCTGGCGCACGCCGAGCAGTTGCTGGTGAAACGGGGTGTTCTGAAGCCAGGCGACACCTATGCCATCACCTGTGGCGAGCCCATGGGCCACCCGGGCGGTACCAATATGCTCAAGGTTGCGCGCGTGGGTGGCTAAGAATGGCGTGGGCTTTGGGAACGCCCCCTGTCAGCGATTTGAAGCCTGGTGATCCCTAAAATGCCGCGACTTACATCACGACTACACCACGCTTTCTGCGTTCAACTCGGGGATCACCATGCCACTCGTTTCCATGCGCCAACTGCTGGACCACGCCGCTGCAAACGGCTATGGGATTCCGGCCTTTAATGTGAACAACCTGGAGCAGGTGCAGGCCGTGATGTCGGCCGCTGCCGAGGTGGGCGCGCCGGTGATCCTGCAGGCCAGTGCCGGTGCACGCAAGTACGCCGGCGAAAGCTTCATCAAGCACCTCATCCAGGCTGCGGTAGAGGCGTACCCGCACATTCCCTTGGTGATGCACCAAGACCACGGCACCAGCCCCAAGGTGTGCCAGGGAGCCATCGACTTGGGCTTCGGCTCGGTGATGATGGACGGCTCTTTGATGGAAGACGGCAAGACGCCGTCGAGCTTCGACTACAACGTTGAGGTCACCCGTAAGGTGGTGCAGATGGCCCATGCTGCGGGCGTCACGGTCGAGGGTGAGCTGGGCTGCCTGGGCAACCTGGAAACGGGTGACGCCGGTGAAGAAGACGGCATTGGCGCCCAAGGCAAGCTCGACCACAGCCAAATGCTGACCGACCCTGAGGAAGCGGCGATTTTCGTCAAGGCCACACAGCTCGATGCCCTGGCCATCGCCATTGGCACGAGCCACGGAGCGTACAAATTCAGCCGCAAGCCTACGGGAGACATCTTGGCGATCTCCCGGGTCAAGGAGATTCATACGCGCATCCCCAACACCCACCTGGTGATGCATGGCTCTTCATCGGTACCCCCCGAGCTCTTGGCCATCATCAACCAGTACGGCGGCAAGATGAAGGAAACCTATGGCGTGCCCATCGAGGAGATTCAGGAGGCCATCAAGCACGGCGTGCGCAAAATCAACATCGACACCGACATTCGCTTGGCCATGACCGGCGCGGTGCGCAAGTTCCTGGCCGAGAACCCCGACAAGTTCGACGCCCGCGAGTGGCTCAAACCCGCACGCGAAGCTGCCTTGCAGGTGTGTAAGGCGCGCTACCTGCAATTCGGCTGCGAAGGCCAGGCCGGCAAGATCGCTGGGCGCAGCTTGCACGACATGGCGGGTGCCTACCAGCGCGGTGAACTCAACCAGGTGGTGCACTGAGGCTCGGCTGCATTGATACGCGGAGGGATGCGCAGATGGGTAAGCCCGACGGCTTGACCATGGGACCTACAGCCTGCTTCACCTATGGATCGCTGATGTGGCCTGACATCATGGCCCAGGTGTGCGGCCGCGAGGTGGCTGCTTTGCAGCAAACAAAGGCTTGGCTCAATGGCCACATGCGGCACCCCGTGCTGGGGCAAGACTATCCGGGTTTGATTGCGCAAAGCGGGGCCCCCGCCTTGCAAGGGGTGCTGTACAGGGGCGTGACGCCGCAGGAGTTGCAGCGCCTGGACGCCTTTGAGGGCGAAGAATATGAGCGTGTCTCGGTGGAGGTGGTTCTTGAAGACCCTGGCGCCGGGGCGGCCCCCGACCCTGGAGCCCGGACGGCCCTTACCGCAGTGGGTTCCACAAGGGCTTCAGTGCAGCAGGCCTGGGTCTACCGCTTCCGCGCAGCGTTCGCGCACCGCTTGGGGCCTGGCGACTGGAGCGATCGGACTTTTGAAGAGCAGGGCAAGGCCCGCTTTTGTGCGCGCCATATGCGGTTTACGCAGGCGCCGGCGCCCTAAACTCGGGTGAATCGACGGTTAGAGCCTGCGAAACAGGGCCCGCCTGAACCCCAACTGGATACCTTGTGGCCGCATCCACCGCTTTGCTGAAATCATCCATCACGTCACTGCCTCTTTTGGCGCGCGGAAAGGTTCGGGACAACTACGCGGTGGGTGACGACCGCATCTTGATGCTTGCCAGCGACCGGCTATCGGCTTTTGACGTGGTGATGGGCGAGCCTATTCCAGGCAAGGGTGAACTGCTCACCCGCATGGCGCTGTTCTGGTTTGCGCGGCTGGGCCATGTGGTACCGAACCACCTGACGGGCGACGACCCCCTGTCGGTGGTGCAGGCCCAGGAAAAGCCTCAGGTGATGGGCCGCTCGATGCTGGTCAAACGCCTCAAGCCCCTGCCGCTTGAAGCGGTGGTACGCGGCTATCTTGCCGGCAGCGGCTGGAAGGAGTACCAGCAGAACAACGCTGTTTGCGGCGTGGCCTTGCCGGCGGGATTGCGCAACGCGCAGAAGCTGCCCGAGCCCATCTTCACCCCTGCCACCAAGGCTGAGATCGGCGAGCACGACGAGAACATCTCTTATGAGCGTATGGTGCGGATGATTGGCCCAGACTTGGCTGAGCAGGTACGCGCCGTGTCGATCCGCTTGTATCGGGAGGCTGCCGACTACGCCCTGGGCAAGGGCATCATCATTGCCGACACCAAGTTTGAATTTGGCCTGGACGAGGCCGGCACCCTGACCCTGATGGACGAGGTGCTCACCCCCGACTCATCCCGCTACTGGCCGGTTGAAAGCTATGCGGTGGGCGAGAACCCCCCGAGCTATGACAAGCAGTTCGTGCGGGATTGGTTGGAGCAGGCCACGGTGAACGGGGCCCTTTGGAACAAACATGTGCCGGCGCCGGCACTGCCGGCCGAGGTGGTGCAGCGCACTGCGCAGAAGTACCGCGAAGCCCTAGACCGCCTGACCGCGTGACCGCCTGACCACCTGACCGCGTGACCGCCCGAGAGTCCGACCGCGCACGGGCGCCGGCGCCCAGGCCGTTTGTCAGAACAAGGCCATGCTCAGCTTGCGGCGGTATTGGTCGACAACCGGGTCACCGCTGGGCACCGCTGCCTTGCCGGTGAGCTCAAGTCCACCTTTTTGGGCCCCCGTATCGGCTGCGGTCGGCTTTGGCTGAGGCTTGGTGATGATTTCCAGGATCGCCACATAGGTCTTGCGCGCGCGTTCTTCACTCCAGGCTTTGTCGCGCATGATGATTTCGAGCAACTCGTCCATGGCTTCGGTGTGGCGGCCCGCGGCGAAGTGACGTTGCGCCAGTTCAAAACGCGCTTCAAAGTCGCGACGGTTGGCCTTGATGGCGGCCTGCAACGCTGCGATGCTGCGCCCCTGTGCGGCCGCTTCGACCGCACTGATCCAGTGGCCTGCAGCCACCAGGCGCGCGTCCAGGCCATAGCGGCCCGCCACCGGATCGAACACGCTGCGCGCGGCCTGCGCATCCCCGGCTTGCAGCATCAGCTTGATCAGTTCAAAGCGGGCGGCGTCGTTCTGAGGATCGGCCTGCACGGCGACCTGCAACTTCGCAAGTGCGGCATCGGCATCGCCGTCTTCCATCAGGGCTTCGGCTTCTTCCACCTCGGCCAGCGCTTCCAACTCATCGGCGCTGGGCACATGCTTATCTAAGAACTCTCGGATCTGCGATTCAGGCAAGGCACCCACGAAGCCGTCTACCGGCTGGCCCTGGCTGAACATCACGCAAAAAGGAATGGAGCGCACGCCAAACATCTGGCTGAGCTGGCCAGCAATTTGGGGCTGGTCGTCGCTGTTGAGTTTGGCCAGCTTGAAGCGCCCGGCATAGGCCACTTCCAGCTTTTCCAGCATCGGGCCCAGGGTCCGACAGGGCCCGCACCACGGGGCCCAGATGTCCAGCAGGACGGGCTGCTCGGACGAGCCTTGGATGAGCTCGGCTTCAAAATTCTGCAGAGTAATGTCGATCATGCGTGCACGCCAGTGGGGATGAGGCCGGCCGCCGGGCGGTGCACGGGCCACCGCTTGCCAGCCAAAGTTCCTGCTCGAGGGATGGTACCCACCTAAAATCGCTGTTTAGCCATCTTTCGGAGACGCCGGTGTCGAATGCCAGTGCCGTGGTGGGCGTGGTGATGGGCTCCAGCAGCGACTGGGAAACCCTTCAGCAGAGCACCGCTATTCTCGCCGAGTTCGGCGTACCCTTTGAGGCCCGTGTGGTCTCAGCCCACCGCATGCCTGACGAGATGTTTGCCTATGCAGAATCGGCGCGCGCTCGTGGGCTGCGCGCCATCATCGCGGGCGCCGGCGGCGCTGCCCATCTGCCAGGCATGCTGGCGGCCAAGACCACCGTCCCGGTTTTGGGCGTACCGGTGGCCAGCCACCACCTGCAGGGCGTCGACTCCCTGCATTCCATCGTGCAGATGCCCAAGGGCATCCCGGTGGCCACCTTCGCCATTGGTGCGGCCGGTGCAACCAATGCCGCCCTGTTTGCCGTGGCCATGCTGGCGCAGGATAACGCGGCCCTCTTGGCCAAGCTGGAGGCTTTCCGGCAGCGTCAGACCGAGGCGGCCCAGGCGATGACGGAGCAGCTGAGGTGAGCCGACGCACCGTACTGCCTGGCACCACCTCTGCCGACGGCAGACCCGCCACGCTGGGGGTGATGGGCGGGGGCCAATTGGGGCGTATGTTTGTGCAGGCCGCCCAGCGCATGGGTTACCTCACGGCGGTACTCGACCCCGACCCGACCAGCCCAGCGGGATTGGTCTCGCCTTATCACATACAGGCCGATTATTTGGACGAGCAAGGCTTGGCGCAGCTGATGCAACGCAGTTCGGCCATCACCACCGAGTTCGAAAACGTGCCGGCGGCCGCTTTGGTGACGTTGGGCTCGCAGCGGCCCGTTGCGCCCAGCGCCGATGCTGTGGCTATCTGCCAAGACCGGGCTATGGAGAAGGCGCAATTCACGCTTAGTGGTGTGCCGTGTGCGCCGTATGCCGTGATCGCCACGGCCGAACAGCTGCAGGCCGTGGACGAAAGCCTCTTGCCCGGGATCCTCAAGACCGCGCGTCTGGGTTACGACGGAAAAGGACAGGTGAGGGTGAACACCCGCACGGAGTTGGCCGCTGCATGGTCGCAACTGCAACAGGCTGCCTGCGTGTTGGAGGCCTTGCTGCCGCTTGCACACGAAATCAGCGTGGTGCTGGCCCGCAGTTCACAGGGCGATATGGTGAACTTTCCGGTACAAGAAAACCTACACCGCCAGGGCATCCTCGCAGTGACGCAGGTACCTGCGCCGAATGTGCCGCAGGCGGTTCAACACCAGGCTGTGGCCGCTGCGCGTGCCTTGGCGCAGTCCATGGGCTACGTGGGTGTCTTGTGTGCCGAGTTCTTCGTGCTTCAGGACGGGCGCCTGGTGGCCAACGAAATGGCCCCCCGGCCCCACAACTCGGGCCACTACACCATCGATGCGTGTGACGTGTCGCAATTCGACCTGCAGGTGAGAACCCTGGCGGGCTTGCCGCTGGTACCGCCAAGCCTGTTGGCGCCGGCAGTGATGCTCAACCTGCTGGGCGATGTGTGGTTTGACCAAGCCGGCGCCGTGCGTACGCCGCCCTGGTCGGCTGTTCTGGCATTGCCGGGTGTGCACCTGCACCTGTATGGCAAGCTCAGCGCGCGCCGGGGCCGCAAGATGGGTCACCTGACGGTGATCGCAGCCACAGCAAGCGCAGCCCAGGCGGTCGCCCTGCAGGCCTGTGAGCTGCTGGGCATTCCCGGCTTCTGAGACCCCAGGCCACACGGTCGCCAATGACGCCTGCCAACATCGAACCACTGGACCTGGCCTCTGCTGCCCAAATCTTGGCACAGGCGGGCCTGGTGGCCTTTCCGACGGAAACGGTCTATGGGCTGGGTGCCCGCGCTGATGACGACCAGGCCGTTGCGCGCATCTTCGCGACCAAAGGCCGACCAGCCGACCACCCCCTGATTGTTCATGTGCTCGATGAACAAGGCGCGCGTGTGTTCGCAAGCGAGCTGCCCAGCGTTGCCCGGGCCCTGATGCGAGCCTTTTGGCCAGGCCCTGTGACGGTGATCGTGCCCAGGCGCCCAGGCTTGGCAACGGCCTGCGCCGGCGGTCAAGACAGCATTGGCCTGCGCTGTCCCTCACACCCCCTGGCCCGGGCATTGCTGCACCGCGCCCTGGCCCTGGGGGTGCCCGGGTTGGCTGCTCCCAGTGCCAACCGCTTTGGGCGTGTCAGCCCAACCCGTGCCGAGCATGTTCGCCATGAGTTCGGTCTGGCCTTGCCGGTGCTCGATGGCGGTGTTTGTGAGGCGGGCATCGAATCGGCCATCGTGGACTGCACCCGAGAGCGACCGGTGCTGTTGCGGCCGGGCACGGTGGACCGTCAGGCCCTCGAAGCGGCCTGCGGGCAAGCCCTGGGCGAGCGTGACGCCGCAGCACCGCGGGCTTCCGGCTCCTTGGAGTCGCATTACGCCCCGGCCTGTCTTGTGCGCCTGGTTGGCGGTTCTGCGCTGGCCAGGCAGCCAGGCTTGGTTGCTGGGGCGCTGGCGCTATATTCAAAGGCTTGCCCGCCAAGCGCTCATGAACGGGGCGTGGTTTGGCGTTCCATGCCTGCCAGCCCACAGGCAGTGGCACATGAGCTCTTTGCGGTGTTGCGCGAGCTCGACGCCATCTTGGTACAGCGCGGCGGTGGTGAAATATGGGTAGAGGAGCCGCCGTGGGGCGCTGAATGGGAAGGCGTGCGGGACCGGCTGAGCCGAGCGGCGGCCTCCAGGGCGGCCGAGGCGCAACCGTAACGGGGTCGGCACCGATCGACGCACATGGAGCAGGGATGATTTCTTTAGCTGTGGCGGGGGTGTGTCGCGGATGGACGCGCTTTTTGGCCTGGATATGCGCCGCAGGCGCAGCCTTGGTGGTTGCGGGTTGCGGCGGGGCTTCCGGGGCCATCGAGCCTTTCAAGCCCCAGCGTCTGATGGTTCTGGGCGACGAGCTGAGCGTGCTGCTGCCCGATGGCCGCAAGTACGGCGTCAACGCCTACGCCCCGGGCACTTCCACCCTTGATTGCACGACCCACCCGGTTTGGATTCAAAACGTGGCCTTGGTCTTCAGCCTGACGTTTACCCAGTGCAACCCCAATGCGGTGACCTCAACCACTGCGCAGATCTACGCCGAAGTGGGGGCCAAGGCTGCGGCTGTGGGCGCTCAGATTGACCGCGCCCTGGCCGGCGGTGCTTTTGCAGACAAGCAAATGGTGACCATCTACTTTGGCTTGAACGACATGCTGGAGTTGTACGCGCAGTACCCGGCCCGCACACAGGCTGCGCTTAAGGCCGAGGCCCGAGAGCGGGGTGTAGCCCTGGGCCAACAGGTCAACCGCGTGGCCCGCGCAGGCCCAGCCGTGCTTCTGGTGACCGCACCCGATTTGGGCCTGGCTCCGTTCGGTGCAGCCCAGGCGACGGCCAAGCCCGAACCCACCGGTGCCATCACACGTGCGAGGTTCCTATCTGATCTCGCGGATGCCTTCAACGCCGGATTGCGGGTGACCATCATCAACGACGGTCGGCTCATTGGCTTGGTCTCATCCGACCAAATGGTGCGCGACATTCAGCCGCCTTTCAACACTTTTTACGGCTTCAACGACCTGTCCACGGCCATGTGCCTGCCCACGGCGCAGCCGCCCAATTGCGGTACCGACACGCTGATCACCGGCGCTGACACCACCACCTGGGGATATGCGACGGACAAGCTGTTTGGTCCGGCTCTGCAGTCGCGTTTGGGCCAGATTGCTGCTTCGCGCGCGATCCGTAATCCGTTCTAGCGCGCTGCTGCCGTCAGCGGGTAAGCCCTCAGTCTGTACACAGGCTGGCCTGCGTACAGTCGTCGGTAAATGTGACACTTTCTTGACCGGAGTCAAAGACATGCGATTTTTCAAATCAGGCTTGATGGCATTGGCAACGGCTGCTTTGTTGGCGGCTTGCGGTGGGGGCTCCAGCGGCCCGTCGATCAACTCGGTGGTGGTCTTCGGTGACAGCCTGGCCGATGTGGGAACGTTTGGCATCAAGGCTACCGTGCAAAAGGCGGGCGATCCCAAGGGCTATCCGCTTTGGACCCAGTTGGTGGCTGATGCCGCGGGTGCATCGGGTTCGGCACAGTGCAACGCCTACACCTCGACGGGTGCAGGTTTTGCCGCCAGCAGCAACGCTGCTTGCTCCAACTACGCCATCGGCGGCGGCCGCGTTGTAACCGGTGCTGCGCAGGGGGGCTCGGCCAGCCCGCTGCGGGTAGGCACCCAAATGGCTGCTGCTTCGGCCAGCCGTTTCAACAATGCCCTGGTCTTGATCGACGGTGGCGGCAACGACGCGGCCGACCTCGTGGGCGCCTACCTGGGTGCAGGCTCCGGTGCAGCCGGCGCAGCGGCCTATCAGGCCTTTCTGGCTCAACAGCTTAGCGCATCGGCCCTGGGTGGCCTAAGCCCTACCACCGCTGGCTTTGCCGAACGTGCCGCAGGCGCGTACATGGTGGCCCTGGCGGACACCTTCTACAACGACATCCGCACCCAGGTGCTGGTTCGTGGTGCGCGCAACGTGGTGGTGTTGAACATGCCCGATGTCACCATCACGCCGCGTTTCCGCGCGGTGTTGGCAGGCGTGTCGGCCAGTGCCGGTGCGGCAGCGGCTGCGCAGATTCAGGGCGGTATCCGCGCTTGGATCACGGGTTTCAACGACCGCTTGCGCACGCTAGCGGCCAATGACCCCCGCGTCATCATCATCGACTTCTACGGCATCTTTGCTCAACAGGTGAACTCGCCCTCGTCCTTCGGTCTGAGCAATTCGGTTGATACCGCCTGCCCGATCACGGGCCGTGACAGCCAGGGACTGCCCAGCTACACCCTCCCCACCTGCACCGACGCGGCCTTGGACGCAATAGCCGGGCGTTCAGCGGGTTGGTGGAAGACGTGGTTGTTCTCCGACAGTTTCCACCCCACGCCGTATGGCCATCAGCTGATGGGCAACACCGTTATTCAGGCCATCCGCGCCGCGGGTTGGATCTGAGCCTGGCAGGCGTCTGGTCTTGGATGGCCCACTGAACCAGGGCTTCCAGGGCGGGACGTGCAGCCTGCGCCTGGTCGTGGTGGATGAGCACCACCACAACCCACCGTTGGCCGCTGCGCCCAAGTACGTAGCCCGCGGCGGCCACCACATCGCGCAGCGAGCCGGTTTTCAAGTAGGCCCGCCCGGCGGAGGTTTGCAGCCGCCCAAGCGTGCCGTCTGGCGCGCCGGCCACCGCCAGCGATGCGATGAGTTCGGGTAACACGGGGCTGGCCCATGCCTGCCGCAGCAGTGTGGCCACCTGATCGGCTGACAAGCGTTGCTCGCGGCTAAGCCCGGAGCCGTTTTCGAGCCGCAGGCCCGCGCCTCCCAGCCGACCTTGGGCCCATTGCTGAAGCGCGGTGCGCACCTGTTGGGCATCAGGCACACCTGGCCCGGCTACGGATGAGCCCATCTGCTGTGCCGTCCACGTTAGAGCCAGCATTTGTGCCATGGTGTTGTTGCTGAACTTGTTGATGTCGCGCACGACATCTGACAAGGGGGGCGAGGCCCACTCGAATGTTGGCGCCCGCGCGGGGCTGGGACCTTCTCGAACGGTGCCGCTGAGTTGCCCGCCCATGCCCAGCCACAGGGCTTGCAGCAGGCGGCTGTCGTAGCTTGCCGGATCGGCATAGGCCAGGGGCCACTGCTTTGTGCCGCAGGCTGCCGGGTAACGCCCAAGCCAGCGCACCCGGCCTGGGTCTTGAAACTGCCCCTTGAGTTGGCTGCGCCAATCGTTGCAAGAACCCGCTACCAAGGGCACCGCCGCATCGACTTGTACGCCCTGCAAGGCAGGCTCGGCCCACACGCGGGCCGTCCCCCGCGCCGGGTCTGGCACAAAGTGATAGGTGACCGTGCGCTGGTTGAGCATCAGCGCACGGGCTTGCACGTTGTATGGCCGCAGCGATTCGCCGTCAAAGTCGCCCGGGTCCGCAGCCGGTACCCAAAAGGCCGATTGATCCAGCACGATATCGCCTCGAATTTCACGCACACCCAATGCGCGCACGCGCTGCAGCAGGGCCCAAATGCGTTCGAGGGTGAGTTTGGGGTCGCCGCTGCCCTTGAGGTGTACAGACCCCTGCAGCACGCCTTCGGGCCCTGGGTTGTCGATCGGCCCGTCCAGCCAAACCGGTGTTTGCCAGACCCAGGACGGGCCAAGGCTCTCCAAGGCTGCCAAGGTGGTGACCAGCTTGACCACCGATGCAGGGTTCATGGGCTGCTGGCTGTTCCAGCGCAGCCGAGCTTGTGTGCCACTGGGATCCTCCACCACCACAGCCATTGCCTGAGGGGGCACCTTGGCCCGTTCCAGCGCCTGCAGGACCGGTGTGGGCAGTCCCATGTTGGGGGCAGCGGCGTGGCTGCTTAGGCCCATCAAGAACAGGGCGGTGCTGGCCAGAATCCGCCGCTGCAAGGCTGCGCAGGTTCTCAAGGGCATCATGCTCATTTGCCGATATTCGCATGGCCAGCGCCGAAGTGGCCTGTTCTACACTGACCAGATGAAGCTGCTGGCCCTGGATACCTCGACAGACCGCCTGTGCGTGGCCTTGTGCAGGGCTGCTGGCGTTGATGGGCATGAGGAGCCCGGTGGCCCGCTGGTTTCGAAACGCCTGCTGCCGGCGGCGGCGGCCTTGTTGGCGCGGCATGGCTTGAGCTGGGGTGACCTCGATGGCTTGGCCTATGGGGAAGGCCCTGGGGCCTTTACTGGCTTGCGTGCCACCTGTGCGGCGGTACAAGGTTTAGCCCTGGGTTTAAATTTACCCGCCGTGCCGGTCTCAAGTCTGTTGATCATGGCCGACGACGCACGACAACAGGCCGTGGCCGGTGGCGTGCTGCCACCGCAACAGGCGTGCACCGTTGCGGTGGCGGTCGATGCCCGTATGGGACAGGTCTATGACGATTTGATGCGATGGGACGGTGTACGCTGGGTGCTTGACCCCAAGCCGCAGGTGCGCTCGCCAGCAGAGGTGTTGCAGGCCTGGACATCGGAGCGCGCCGGTGCAGCTGTGCAGGAGCGCTGGCTGTTTGCTGGCTCTGGCCTGGCTTTCATGACCGACGCGCACGGGGCTGTCTTGCGTGAACAAGCCTTGTGTTGGCTTGTTCAAGCAGTGGACCGCAGCGCCGCCCTGGGCCGTTGTGCGGCAGCAGCATGGCTTGGCGTCGCGCATCGGGACGCCGCTCAGGTGATGCCGCGCTATGTGCGCGACCGTGTGGCCCTGACCACCGCTGAACGAGACAGCGGTGCTCGCGCCCTGACCGCGCAGCCGCTGGAAGGGCAAGGCGGGGCGGTATGACGCTTTCAACGCGCTTGGCCCTGGAGCTGGGCCCACTGCAGGTGTCCGACCTTGACGAGCTCATGGCCATCGAGGTGTGTTCTTATCCCTTTCCGTGGAGCCGTGGCAACTTCGTGGACTCGCTTTCCAGTGGATACCGCGCGCAGGGCTTGTGGGGCAGTGGAGAGCGGGCGGTGGAGTCACAGGGCGCCAAGCCGCCGCTGCTGGGGTACAGCTGGGCTATGGAGGGTGTGGACGAGTTGCACCTGCTGAATTTAACCGTGCACCCTGAGCACCGCCGTGCCGGCTACGCACGGATGCTGCTGGATGATTTGGTGCGCTGGGCCGTACCCCGTGTCCTTTGGTGGATGTGGTTGGAAGTGCGTGCCAGCAATAAAGCGGCTCGGCACTTGTATGAGGCCTACGGATTTGAAGAAGCGGGTTTGCGGCGCGGTTACTACCCCAATGTGCGAAGTTCACGCGAAGATGCGGTGGTGATGCGCCTAGACCTGCGCCAGGCTTTGGACAGGGTCGATGAAGCTCAGCCCGCGTGAATGCGCGATGCTGCGCGAGATGGGCGTGGCATGGCCCGATAGCCCCGAATTGGCCGCGACCAATGCTGTGCCCAATACGGCAGAAGCGCCCACCCCGGCGCGAACACCACGGCCCGCAGCCGGGCCCGCACCGGTGCCGTTGAGCTTGCCTGACGCAAGCGCTTGGCAAGTCCAGACCAGCTGGGAAGCCCTGCAGTCGGCGGTGGCCTCGTGTCGGCGTTGTGGGCTATGCAAGACCCGGCGCCAAACGGTGTTTGGTGTGGGGCATTCGCGGGCGCATTGGATGGTAGTGGGCGAGGCCCCAGGTGAACAGGAGGACCGACAGGGCGAGCCCTTTGTCGGCGCTGCCGGACAGTTACTTGACCGGATGTTGGCGGCCATTGGGCTGAGCCGAGGCGGCGCCGAGCTGCAGGTGGCTGCTGACCGTGGGGGGTCTAGGGGCCAGGCGGCTTCGGACGTGGCGGCACAGCGGGTGTTCATCACCAACACTGTCAAGTGTCGGCCACCCCAAAACCGAAATCCGGATCCCGTCGAATTGGCGGCTTGCGAGCCGGTCTTGCGCCAGCAGATGGCGTGGGTGCAGCCTCGTTTGATTCTGGCCATGGGCCGATTTGCAGCGCAGCAACTATTGCGCAGCGACGAGCTGATTGGGCGCCTGCGCGGGCGGGTGCACCGCTTGAGTAGCACAGATGCACCGTGGGCCGGTCCCCAGGGCGTGCCGGTCGTGGTGACCTACCACCCGGCCTATCTGCTGCGCAACCCCAGAGACAAGGCTAAGGCCTGGGACGACCTGTGCCTGGCGCTGGACACCATGGCCGCCGCGAGCCAGCCCCAGTAGGCTAGCAGCGCGGGTCGCCGAGGGCGAGGTCGCTTTCCTATCGAGTCCCTTAGGGCCTGAGCTTGGACTTGGATTTCGAGGGGCGTGTCCAGGCGGGTAGGCTGACTTGCTTGGCCCGGGCCACAGTGAGTTGACCGGCGGGCGCGTCTTTGCCGATCGTGCTGCCCGCACCGATCGTGGCGCCTGCGCCAACGGTGACCGGGGCCACCAACACGCAGTTGCTGCCCACATGGGCATCGTCTTCGATGACGGTGCGGTGCTTGTGGGCCCCATCGAAATTGGCGGTGATACCGCCAGCGCCAAAGTTCACCCGCTTGCCTATGGTGCTGTCGCCCAGGTAGGCCAGGTGGTTGGCCTTGGCGCCATCATCCAAGTGGCTGTTCTTGACTTCGACGAAGTTCCCGATGTGCACCTCGGCACCCAGGTCCGCGCCGGAGCGCAGCCGCGCGTAGGGCCCTACAAGGGTACGCTGGCCCACACGGACGGGCTCACCTTGACCATCGATGTGGGTGTAGGGGTAGATGACGGCACCGGCTTCAATGACGGCGTCGCGGATGAAGCAGTGGGCACTGACCCGAACCCCTTGCCCCAAGTGCACGCGGCCCTCGAAGATGCAGTTAATGTCAATTTCCACATCGGGCTCGCAGCTCAGTTGGCCGCGTATGTCCAAGCGTGCAGGGTCTCGCAGCCGTACCCCCGCCTCCATCAAAGCCCAGGCTTGCCGGGCCTGGTAGCGCCGCTCCAAGTCTGCCAATTGGGCAGGGCTGTTGACGCCGAGCACTTCGATTTCATCGGTTGCCTGTAGGCCGACCACCGACAGCCCGTCGGCTACCGCACGGGCGACGACGTCGGTGAGGTAGTACTCGCCTTGGGCATTGTGGTTGTTCAGGCCCATCACCGCCTGCTTGAGCCAGCGCGTGGGGGCGGCCATCACCCCGGTGTAGACCTCGCGGATGCGGCGCTGTTCAACGCTGGTGTCCTTGTGTTCGACAATGCCCTGAATGCACCCGTCGGCGCGGCGCACGATACGACCATAGCCGGTGGCATCACCCAGCTCCAGGGTGAGCAAGGCCAGGTGTTGACCTTGGCAGGCCTGAAGGAGTGCTGCGACCGTGTCGCCGCGAACCAGCGGTACATCACCGTTGAGTATGAGGGTTACGCCTTCATCGGGCAGGGCGGGAACCGCCTGCTGCACCGCATGGCCTGTTCCCTGCTGCGGTATTTGGCGCACACAGCGCACTTGCGGGTGCTGCGCGTTCACATAGGACTCCACCTCGTCGGCTCCGTGGCCGGTGATCACAATGGTGTGTGGCGCCTGCAACGTGGCTGAGGCCTGCATCACATGGCCCAAGAGGGGCATGCCGGCCAAGGTGTGCAGCACCTTGGGGCGACTGGACTGCATGCGCATGCCTTTACCAGCAGCCATGATGACGATGGCGAGGTTCATGGGGATTCAGAGCCTCAGCGCTTGGTCGGCAGGGTCACCGCGACATCGCGGACCTGAGGCTTGGCATTTGGGAAGTCGGACAGTGCGGCTGAAAACATGGCCTGGAAGACCGTCACGTCGGTGCTGTTACCGCTAGAGACGGCGCGCGCCTCCCACAGGGGCACACTGGTGGCGCGGTCACGCAAGAGCAACGCCACTTCGCGATCGGGCGGTGGTGCGGTGCGCCAACCAGGGGGCATGCCATAGAAACGCTGACCGGTCCAGGCCGGGCCACGCCAGTAGCGCGGGCCCCAGCGCCACCACAGGGGGTCGGCCCAGGGGGATATGTCATAGCGCGTCACGCGGGCGCCGATCTGCACCACCACATCGGCTTTTTCAAGGCTGGGTGCCTGCCGGAAGCCTGCGGCCTGCAGTGCGCCATGGGCAGCCGCCTCCAGGGGCGCCAAGGTACCGTTGGCACTGGTCTGTGCAGCTTGGGAGGGCAGGCGTTCAATAAAGTAACTGCCGGGCGGACGGCCGGGTGGCCATTGCCCGAAGCTGCTGACCTCGCTGCTGATTTGGTTCAGGGAAGCACAGCCGCTCAGGGCGGCCACGGCCGCGGCAAGGGCTATCGCGCTGAGTTGACGCCTATCCATGATTCCTCTCCTTATTTGCGCGGCTGCAACCGAATGGTGGCGCCACGCCCGTCCAAGGGCTTTGTGCTGTCGCAATCATCGTCTTCATCAAAGGCTTTGTCACCCTGCGGATCGGGTTGACCATGGGCTTTGAGTGAAGTGAAGGGGTAAAGGTTTCGGTCCATCATGTGCGAGGGCACGATGCTGCCCATGGCGGTGAACATATTGTCGATGCGGCCGGGATACTGTCGGTCCCAGAGCCGAATCATCGCCTTGATCTGTGCGCGTTGCAGGTTCTCCTGACTACCGCACAAGCTGCAGGGAATGATGGGGTACTCCTGAACCTGTGCCCAGCGTTCAAGGTCGGTTTCGGCCACATAGGCCAGTGGGCGGATGATGATGTGTTGGCCGTTGTCACTGACCAATTTCGGGGGCATGCCCTTCATCTTGCTGCCGAAGAACATGTTCATCAGCAGTGTGACCACCATGTCGTCGCGGTGGTGGCCTAGGGCAATCTTGGTGCAGCCGAGTTCCCCGGCCACGCGGTACAAGATGCCTCGGCGCAGCCGAGAGCACAAGCTGCACAGGGTTTTACCTTCGGGTATCAGCCGCTTGACGATGGAGTAGGTGTCCTGGTTTTCGATGTGGAAGGGCACGCCAACCGTGGCCAGGTACTCGGGCAACACATGCTCGGGAAATCCGGGCTGTTTTTGGTCGAGGTTGACGGCGACCAGGTCGAACGCAATGGGCGCCCGTTGGTGCAGGTTCCTCAAGATGTCGAGCAAAGCGTAGCTGTCTTTGCCGCCCGACAGGCACACCATGACCTTGTCACCGGGCTCAATCATATTGAAGTCGGCGATGGCCTGGCCCACCTGCCGATGCAGGCGCTTGCTGAGCTTGTTGGCCTCGTAATTGGCCTTGGCTGCTGCGGCGTTGGGGCTGCTCAACTGGTGTCCTTCATACCGAAGACTTCCACGCCCACTGCATCGCAATCGGGGTAGACATCGGGCTTTTCGGTGCTGACCCGTGCGGCGCGCACCTGCGGATGCGCCAGCATCAATTGCAGCACTTCGTCGACCAGGGTCTCTTGCAAGTGGATGTGGCCCTTTGACACCCGCTGTGTGATCGAGCGGCGGATGAAGTCGTAGTCGACCACCTCGTCGAGCTTGTCGGCCTGAGGGGTGCTCAAGGCCAGTGGCACATACAACTCCACGTTGATCAGCACACGTTGTTCGCCGCGCTTTTCGAAGTCGTGCACACCGATGTTGATCCACACCTCATGGTTACGCAGAAACAGGCGCCGGCAATTCATGAGTGCGGGGTGGGACAGCAGGGTGTGCATGGACGCGTCTTATCGGGAACCGGTTTGGGGGGTGAGGAACAGCACATCGCGCGACTGCGCCCGCAGATGCTGCCCTCCATCAACGAGCACGGTGGTCCCGGTGATGGCGGGTGCACGCAGCAAAAAGGCCACGGCTTGCGCAATATCTTGTGGGGTAGAGGAACGCCCGAGTGGGGTCATGGTGTGGGCCTGGCTGAAACCGGCTTCGCTCATGGGGCCTGATACCAAGGTGACGCCTGGTGCCACGCCGCACACCCGCACGGTTGGGGCTAGGGCTTGCGCCAGCAGGGTGTTGGCCGATTCGAGTGCCGCTTTGGACAGCGTGTAGGAGAAGTAGTCGGGGTTAGGGTTCCAGAGTTTCTGGTCCATCAGATTTACCACGCAGCCCTGCGCGCCTGGGCGTGATTGCAAGTGGGCGTGCAGGCGCTGGGCCACCACCACCGGCGCGGCAGTGTTGGCCAACAGATGTCGCGTGAGGGTCTGGTAGCTGAAGGAGCCCGCATCGTCGTATTCGAAGAGCGAGGCATTGTTCACCACCGCATCCCAGCGGCCGAAGGCGCGGACCACTGCGGCAGCCAGGTTTCGGGCTTGCGCTTCTTCGGCCAAGTCGGCTTGCAGCACCTGCACCGGGGTACCTTGGGCTCGCAGTTCGGTGGCCAGTGCTTGGATGTCGGCTTCAGACTGGCGGTGATGCAGTGCCAAGGCCCAGCCTTGCCCGGCCAATTCCAATGCGATGGCGCGCCCGAGGCGCCGCGCAGACCCTGTGACCAGGGCCACTGGGCGTTGGGGTGTTGAGTCTGCAGCAGTGTTCATGGGCTGGAATGTGTGGCGCGGGGCTGCTGGGTGCGGACCTGGAACGGAGCACGGCTCGGGCCTTTCTACAATCGCGCCCATGCCAACCCCGCCCGTACCAGCGGCCATTGACGAATTATCGATGCTTGGGCCCGGCCCCTTGGCGATGCGCATCCGAAAGGCCATGGTCCGAGACGGTGGATGGTGGCCTTTTGAGCGCTTCATGTCGGCGGCGCTATACACGCCCGGTCTGGGGTACTACAGCGGCGCTCACCTGCCCTTTGGCCGGATGCCAAGGGACGGCAGTGACTTTGTCACCGCACCGGAGTTGTCCCCGATGTTCGGCCAAGCGCTGGCAGCACAGCTGCAACAGGCACTGCAAGCCACGGACACCGATGTGGTGTGTGAGTTTGGCGCCGGTTCAGGGGCCTTGGCGGAGCAGCTGCTGCAGGGTTTGGGTGATGCGGTGCAGCGCTATGACATCGTGGACCTCAGCGGCACCTTGCGCCAGCGCCAGGCCCAGCGACTGGAACGCTTTGGCAGCCGGGTGCGCTGGCTGGACGCTTGGCCGCAAACCCTGGAGGCAGTGGTGGTGGCCAACGAGATGCTCGACGCGCTACCGGTGACGCTGTTGCGCTGGGACGGTCAGCAATGGGCCGAACGGGGGGTGGCATGGGATGAACCCCAGGCGGCCTTCACTTGGCAGGACCGGACCACCGATCGCCGCCCGCCCATTGGCGGAGGCTATCCATTGGCCAACCAGGATAAGGTGTCGGACTGGCCGGCGCGCTTTATGCCGGGTACGGTGGTGGAGATCCACCCGCAAGCCGAGGCCTTTATGCGCACCCTGGCCCAGCGCTTGTTGCGTGGCGCGGCCTTCTTCATCGACTATGGCTTTCCCGAGCATGAGTACTACCACCCGCAGCGCGTCGGCGGTACCCTAATGTGCCACCGCGCCCACCGCGCCGATGCCAACCCCCTGGTAGACGTCGGTTTGAAAGACATCACTGCCCATGTGAACTTCACCGGTGTGGCCTTGGCGGCTCAAGAGGCGGGCCTCAGGGTATTGGGCTACACCTCACAGGCGCGATTTTTGGTGAACTGTGGTCTGGTGGAGTTGATGGCACAGGCCACCTTGCCCGAGCGAGCGCATGCCGCCAAGCTGATGACCGAGCACGAAATGGGTGAGCTGTTCAAGGTTTTGGGGTTGGCCGTGGGCGCCGGTTTTGAGGCCTTGGGGTTTGCCGTGGGCGACCGCTCTCACACGCTGTAGGCCATTGAAGGACTGAAAATGCTGCGCTGGGCACTGGTGATGTTGTTGGCCTTGGTCTTGTTCAGCTGGGCCCAACCCCTGCTGCACCGATTGGGTTTGGGCCAGCTGCCCGGCGACTTCCGGTTTCGCTTGTTTGGCCGCGAGTGGTACCTGCCTGTGGCCTCAACCTTGGTGTTGAGCTTCGTGGTGTCGCTGCTGATGAAGGTGTTCTGAAGGTTTCAGGCCCAGGCCAGTTCCTGGAGCGCCCGAACGCGGGCTTGCTGGATACGCTGCCCGATGGCCGGGCCGCGCAGTCCGTCGGCGGCTGCAGCCTGAGCCACGGCAGCGGTGTCCACAGCCAGACCAACGGCATGGGCCTGAAGCAGCCGGCGGGCCTGCGGGTAGTCGTGTTCCTGGCGACCCAGTCGGCCGCGCGCATCGCACTCGCAGGCTTGCACAATGCCGCCCAGTCGACCTGGTCGGCGCCAGGCGTCCAGCCGATCTAGCAATCGCACCATGGCCGCTGCTGAGAGCCCTAAGCTGGCGTGGATATGCACATGTTCACGCGCCACCACTTCGGCCATTTCACGGCAGTCCTGCGGTACGCGCCAGCGTTGGCACAGCGCCTGCAGCAGCTGAACGCTGCGGCTCTCGTGGCCGATGTGGCGCGGCCACTGTGACTTGGGGGTGCTGCCCTTGCCCAAGTCGTGGCACAGGGCGGCAAAGCGAACCGCAAGCGGGGCGTGGGCTTGGGCGGTGGCGTCCAGCACCATCATCAGGTGCACGCCGGTATCGATTTCAGGATGGTGCTCGGCAGGTTGGGGCACACCCCAAAGCCGGTCTACCTCGGGCAGCAAGCGCTGCAAGGCCCCGCACGCGCGCAGCAGATCGAGCATGCGGCTGGGCTGTACCTCCATCAGGCCGCGCGAGAGCTCTTGCCACACGCGCTCGGCCACCAGGGCGTCGACTTCACCGGCTTGCACCATGTCGCGGCACAGCGCCAGGGTTTCAGGGGCCACAGAAAAGTCGGGCCAGCGAGCGGCAAATCGAGCCAGCCGAAGGATGCGCACCGGGTCTTCGGCGAAGGCCGGACTGACATGGCGCAGGGTCTTGGCCCGAAGGTCAGCCTGCCCACCGCAGGGGTCGATGAGTGAGCCATCCTCGCCTTGAGCAATGGCGTTGATGGTGAGGTCTCGACGCTTCAAGTCTTCCTCGAGGGTGACCGATGGATCGGCCTGAAATTCGAAGCCGTGGTAGCCGCTCGAGGTCTTGCGTTCGGTGCGTGCCAGGGCTACTTCTTCTCGGGTCTGTGGATGCAGGAAGACCGGGAAATCGCGGCCCACGGGTACGTAGCCGTCACGGGCAAGGTCTTCGGCCTGCGCGCCCACGGCCACCCAGTCGCGGTCGCCCGGCGGCCGGCCCATCAGGCGGTCGCGCACCGCACCACCCACCAGATACAAGCGCCACGCGCGGCCAGAAGCTTCGCTTGGACGTCGTGGCATGGTGGCTTCTTGGCCCTCAGCGGCGCCCGGCACGGCTGCGCAGCGCGTCCATGGCGGCACACCCCTGGCCCGCGCGCAGGTAAGTCGGCCCAATGGCCTGAAGTGAGGCGGGCGTGATGCCGATTGCCGACAGGCCCGGCAGCGTACCGCTGGCCACGTTGGGCACCTGCAACGAAGCCAGGTTGTCGCGCGACATCAAGGGCTCCCCAGGCAGGGCTTCCATGGCCAGGGCCTGCAGCGTGGCCAGTGGACCGGGCAGTGGCAGGATAGGGCGTGCATGGCCGCTCCACTGGCCGGCCAAGCGCACCAAATCGGCCAGGGTGTACACCTCAGGGCCAGCGCACTCCAACAGGCTGGGTGTTTGACCCGGCTTGATCAAGCTGTGTACCAGTGCCTGCGCCACGTCTTCCACCCAAACCGGTTGGAAGATTGAGGAGGCACCGGCCAGCGGCACCACCGGCGCCATGGCTTGCAGGCGTGCAAAGGTATTGAGAAAACGGTCACGGGCACCAAAGATCACCGAAGGCCGCAAGATGCAGAGCGCCTGTCCCATAGGCGCCAGCGCCGCTTCCCCGGCGGCTTTGCTGCGCAGGTAGTGGGAAGGCGCCTGTGGGCTTGTTCCCAAGGCGCTGACATGCACCAGCCGCTTCACGCCAGCGGCCTGGCAGGCGGCTACCAATTGGGTGGGCAGCTTCACGTGTACGTGTTCAAACGCAGCGGCTGAGCCTTGCAAGATGGCCACCAAGTTCACCACTGCGTCGCAACCTTGGACGAGCCCAGGTAAAGCAGAGGCTTCGTGCACATCAGCTTGCACCACCACCACACCGGGCAAGTGGCGAATGGCTTGCGCATGTGCCAGCCGGCGAGTAGGCACCAGGAGGGTGCTGCCGCTGGGCAGGAGGCGTGTCCATCGCTCACAAAACGACTGCCCCACAAAGCCGCTACCCCCAAGAACCAGTACGCGCCGAGGTCCCGCACTGGCAGGCCCGGCGTGTGTCGGTAGGCTATGAGATGTCAATAGGGTCATGATGAGGTGTGTGCTGGGGCCTCAGGCCTTAAGGGATGTCTCGATCGGGATGGGGTGCGCTGGCCTCACGTGGGCCAATGCTGCTGCCCAAGCGTGCCTTGAGCGAGGCGTTGGCCTGGCCCAAGATCGCTGCGTACAACGTGGCATTGGACAGCACCTTCTTCACATAGTCGCGGGTTTCGTTAAAAGGGATCGATTCCGCCCAGGCTGCCGCTTCGATGGCGGGGCCTTCACGCCACCGCCGCGGTCGGCTGGGGCCAGCGTTATAGGCGGCTGCCGCCATGAGCTGTGAACCGCCAAAGTCGTCGAGCACGATCTTCAGGTAGGCTGTGCCGATGCGCAGATTGGCATCGCGGTCGTTGATCATTTCAGGCTTGAAGGGCAGACCGATGCGCTTGGCGGTCCACTTCGCCGTGGCCGGCATGACCTGCATCAGACCCGATGCGCCTACATGCGAGCGGGCGTCGGTGATGAAGCGCGACTCTTGGCGGATTAGGCCGTAGACATAAGCAGGGTCCACACCGATCTCGCTGGTCTTGGCCAGCACATCTCGGCGAAAGGGAGTGGGAAAGCGCTGTTCAAGGTCAATCTCTTGGCGGGTACGGTCACTGGTGTTGATGCAACGGTCCCACACCTCGCGTTCGCAGGCGCGTTGGGCGGCGGCCAAGAGTTCGCGGTCACTCATACCACGCAAGCTGAAGTTCCACTCGCGCACCCCCTCGCTGCGCAGGCCCAGCGCCAACAGGCGAAAGGCGCGGGTCAAGCCCGGGTGCTGCACAGCCGCTTCGCGTTCTGAGGCGATCGGCCGGCCGGGCTTGGGCGGCAGGCTCAGGGGCTGCCCCAATTCTTCCAGCGCCAGCTTGCCGTAGAAATGCAAGGGGGAGGCCAAGCGCTGCAGGGCTTCTTGGGCTTCTTCTCGCTGGGCTTGTCCTTCGGGCCCGCTGCGTGCGGTCTGCATCAAGGCGCGCGCTCGCCAGAACTGCCAGGCCGGCTCTTTCTGCTCGCGTTCGCTCATGGCGTCCACCGAACGCAGGATCAAGCGGGTGGACAGGGCATCGGCTGCGCGAAGTGAACTGCGCACGCCCCAGGCTAAGGTTTCGTCAGACCAGGCCACTGGCTTGTCGGCTCGGTCAGCCGCCTCCCAGGCCTTTCTATAGTACTGTGCAGCCTGGGCCTGGCCCTTGAAGCCGGCCTGCCGCCCAATCTGGGCCCACGACCAGGCTTGCCACTGGGCAGACATTTGGCGCGCCCAGCGCTCCTCCAGACGCTTGGCGGCGTCTTCGGGTGCATCTTGCGCGCGGCGCGCCAGCGCCAGCGCGGCCAATGCACCAGAGTGCGCAGCAGGCCAGGCGCGCTTTGCGTCGAGTGCCTTGGCCGCGTTGTCGGTGATCTCGTTGATGGCCCTTTGGACCGGCGCACCCAGGGCCTCAGCGGTCTGTCTGGCCACCTTGTGGCGGTTGGTTTCAATGGCCATCTGCAGTTTGCGCCAGGCCGCCTCAGCGCCCAATACTTTGGCCTGCACCAGGGTTCGACCCAACAGGGCACAGCCCTTGTCGGCTTCGCGTTGGGCAAGCCAGGCGGCCAGCGCACGCTCTGCCAGATCGGCCTGCGCGCGGCCAAGTTCATGCTCGGCCACCAAGGCGTAGCAACTGACCTCTCGGTCATCGTTCATCTTGAAACGCGGCATGTCTTGTGCGAAATCTGCCCAGGCGCGGCGGTGACCCAGCTCAAGCAGCCAGTCGTTACGCAGTCGGTCTTCCACATAGCTGCCGGGCCACCGCTGGTAGAAGCGCTCCACTTCTGCGGTGCCTACTTCTCCCAAGCGCAGGCCCAGGTGCCAGTAGTCGACCCAGGAGGCCAGAGGGTGGGATCTGAGCTGGGCGGTGTCGCGCAGGGACTCCAGGCGCACTTTGTCGCGCCGTTTGACAGCCTCACGGGCTTCCTGGATCAGCACGTCTTGGCTGGGAAAGCCAGCAGCGGGCTCTGCAGCCTGTGCCGCCTGGGCTTGCGCCGGCGCAGCGCCCGGCCACATCACCGACAATCCGAGGATAAGGGCTGCCGCTGCCAGCGCCGCAAAGCGGGGATGGTCTGGATTCATGGCAAGCTTCCAGCACAGGGGCTGCATGGTTCGTTGCGGCATGGTGCACAAGTTTGCACGAGGAACCGGGTGACTGGCCAATGGATTTCAATCTCGACCCTACCCGTGACAAGTCGTTGCTGCGCCGCCAGTTGCAGGTGGAACGCCAAACCATGGTGGACCGCCTGCTGCGCGCCGAGCAACTGCAGGAGGTTCTACAGGTATGGCTCGTAGGTCGCAGCGAAATGACCATCGGCGCGTATTGGCCGATCAAGGGTGAGTTCGACGCCTTGCCATCGCTCTATCGCTGGGCCGAGGCCAATGGCCAGCGCATCTTGTGCTTGCCGGTGATCCTGCGTGAGCATAAGCAACTGCGCTTTCATGCCTGGTGGCCGGGATGCCCCATGGAAGAAGATTCCTACGGCATTCCCAAGCCTAAGGACACGCCGCAGTTTGAGCCTCAACTGTTGTTGGTGCCCTGCGTGGGTTATGGGCCTCGAGGGTTTCGTCTGGGCTACGGCGGGGGGTTTTACGACCGCACCCTGGCAGAACTGCGCCCCAAGCCGGTGACCGTGGGCTTGGCCTATGCACACGGGCATGTGCCGTGGTTACAACCCGAGCCTCATGACGTGCCGTTGGATGTGATCCTCACCGAAGAAGGCGTGGCTTGGCAACGGCCAACTTGAAGCTGCCCGCCTGAGCCCTTAACGGCCGCCCAAGCGCGAGCAGATGTCCATCACCGCAGTGGACTGGTTCATGGTGTAGAAGTGCAGCGCGGGAACACCCGCGGTGCGCAGCTGGTCGCACAGATCGGTGATGACCTCAAGCCCAAAGGCCTTGATGCTGGCCGTGTCGTCACCAAAGGACTGCAGACGCAGGCGCATCCAGCGCGGGATTTCGGCGCCACAGTTGTCGGCGAAGCGAATGATGCTGCTGCTGTTGGTGATGGGCATGATGCCCGGCACGATGGGAATGTCCACGCCCTGCGCATAGGCCTCGTCCACGAAGCGGAAGTAGGCGTCGCTGTTGAAGAACATCTGGGTGATGGCCGAATCTGCCCCAGCCTTCACCTTGGTGACGAAGGCCTTGAGATCTTCTTGCGGTGAGCGGGCCTGCGGATGCATCTCGGGGTAGGCGCCCACCTCAATGTGGAAATGGTTTCCCGTTTCTTCGCGGACGAAGGCCACCAAGTCGCTGGCATAGCGAAACTCACCGAAGCCTCCGTAGCCGCTGGGCAGGTCGCCGCGAAGGGCCACAAGACGCTGGATGCCGCCGGCCTTGAACTGAGCGAGCTTGTCGCGGATGGAACTGCGGCTGGCACCGATGCAGCTGAAGTGCGGGGCGGCGGCCTGGCCTTCGCTCAGGATGGCCTGGACTGCTTGCAGCGTGCCGTCCTGGGTAGAGCCGCCGGCACCATAGGTGACCGAGCAGAACTCGGGTTTGAGGGCGTAGAGCTGCCGCCGCACGGCAGCCAGTTTGGCCACTCCCTCCTCGGTTTTTGGGGGGAAAAACTCCAGGCTAAGCGGCAGGCCGATGGGGGTGGTGGCAGTCATGCGGGAATCTTGGTCCGGTTGGTACGGGACGTATTCGCTGCGGCAGCTTGCAGCACGATGAAGTATTCGGCGTTACCGTCGCCTCCAGTGATGGCGCTGGGCAGCCAAGCCGAAACCGTCAGGCCCAGGGTGTTGGCCACTCCGCGCAGGCGCAGCTCGACTTCGTGTACAGGTGCACCAGCTTTGACCAGGCCGCCTTTGCCGATGTGTTTTGCTTGCATTTCGAACGGAGGCTTGACCAGCATGATCAGGTGGCTATTTGGGGCCATCAGCGGTACCAAGGCAGGCCACACCAGGGTTTGCGAAATGAAGGACACATCCCCCACGATGAGGTCAAAGCCATGGGGGGGCAGGTGATCGCCCAGCTGCGCGGCCCGCAGGCTTTTGGCATTCACGCCCTCGAAGGCCACCACGCGGGGGTCAGCCCTGAGTCGAGGCAGCAACTGTCCGTGGCCCACATCGACCCCCACCACCCGCAGGGCACCCTGAGCCAGCAGGACATCGGTGAAGCCCCCTGTGCTTTGCCCCACATCCAAGGCGGTGACGCCCTGTACGTCCATTTGCAATGCCGCCAGCGCCCCCTCGAGCTTCAAACCTGCCCGGGAGGCCCAGCGCAGTTCAGCATCGTCGGTGACCTGCAGTTCGCACCCGGCGGGCAGGTCTTCACCAGCCTTGCGCGGCGTTTGCCAAGCCCGTGAGGCCTGGCGCCAGCGCACCGCCCCACGCTCAATGAGCCGAGCAGCAGCAGACCGGCTCGGGGCCAGGCCCTTTTCAAGCAGCAGCAGGTCGGCTCGCATGCGGCGGACCAGCACCGGCATCAGGCAAGAGACCCGCGACCGGTGCCGATGGGCGATCAATAGCGGTAGGTATCGGCCTTGTACGGGCCTTCCTTCCTAACGCCGATGTACGCTGCCTGCTCGTCGCTGAGTTCGGTGAGCATGGCGCCCACCTTCTTCAGGTGCAAGCGTGCCACCTTTTCATCCAGATGCTTAGGCAGCACATAAACCTTGCCGCTTTCGTAGCGTTCTTTCTTGGTGAAGAGCTCGATTTGGGCAATGGTCTGGTTGGCGAAGGAGGACGACATCACAAAGCTGGGGTGTCCGGTGGCGCAGCCCAGGTTCACCAGTCGGCCCTTGGCCAGCAAGGTGATCTTTTTGCCATCAGGGAAGATGACATGGTCAACTTGCGGCTTGATCTCGTCCCACTGCAGCTTTTCCAAGGACACCACGTCAATCTCGTTGTCGAAGTGGCCGATGTTGCAGACGATGGCCTCGTCTTTCATGACGGCCATGTGCTCGTAGCGGATCACGTCCTTATTGCCCGTGGCTGAGACAAAGATATCGGCCTTGTCGGCGGCGTATTCCATGGTGACAACCTTGTAGCCTTCCATGGCGGCCTGCAGCGCGTTGATGGGATCGATTTCGGTGATCCATACCTGGGCGCTAAGGGCGCGCAGAGCCTGCGCAGAGCCCTTGCCCACATCGCCGTAGCCGGCCACCACCGCCACCTTGCCCGCAATCATCACGTCGGTGGCGCGCTTGATGGCATCCACCAGCGACTCGCGGCAGCCATAGAGGTTATCGAACTTGCTCTTGGTGACACTGTCGTTGACGTTGATGGCGCGGAATTGCAAGGTGCCTTTGACGCTCATTTCGTTCAAACGCAGCACGCCGGTGGTGGTTTCCTCGGTTACACCAATGATTTGTGCGGCCTTGCGGGTGTACCAGGTGGGGTCTTGTGCAAGCTTGGCCCTGATCGAATTGAACAGGCAAGTCTCTTCTTCGCTGCCGGGGTTGGCGATCACCGAGGGGTCTTTCTCGGCCCGCTGGCCCAGGTGCATCAGCAGCGTAGCGTCGCCGCCATCATCCAGGATCATGTTCGGACCTTCATGGGCCGAGCCTTTGGGGCCGAACTCGAAGATGTGATGGGTGTAGTCCCAATAGTCGTTGAGGGTTTCGCCCTTGTAGGCAAACACCGGCGTGCCGCTGACGACCAGGGCTGCAGCGGCGTGGTCTTGGGTGGAAAAGATGTTGCAAGATGCCCAGCGTACGTCGGCACCCAGGGCCTGTAGCGTTTCCACCAGCACGGCCGTTTGAATGGTCATGTGCAGCGAGCCGGTGATGCGCGCACCCTTGAGCGGTTGTGCCTTGGCGAACTCTTCCCGAATGGCCATCAGGCCAGGCATCTCGGTTTCCGCGACCTTGATCTCTTTGCGGCCCCACTCGGCCAGGGACAGGTCGGCGACCACGTAGTCTTGGTCCTTCAGGGGTTTGACGACGGCGTTCATGACTCATTGCTCCGAAGAAAGAAAGTTGGAGCCTGCTTCATGCCGCCGTTGCGAGACGAGCACAAGGGGAGTCGAAGGGAATTCGCTCGCCATGCACGCCCCAAAGAGGGCCGAAGCAGGGTGAGCGCGGTTGGACACGGTTCCGAGCCTGGGACGTCACCGGTTGAACTCAACGGGCGTCTCGCAGCGCTCCTCGGAAGGCGGCCAGAGTTTAACCGAGACCCCATCTTTGCGTGGCCAGGGTGCATGCGACACTTGAACGCAAGGGGAAATGGGCCCGCAAGGGCTTGGTTGCGCCGGGGCCTGGCCTGGGGCAGGGGAGGCAATGAAGTCGGAATCCAAGGAAGGTGCGGGGCTGCTGTACACCGCCATGGGCCTGGCCTTGGCTTCAGCGATTTCCCTTGGGCTGGCGCGTTTCGCGTATGCGCTGCTGCTGCCGGCCATGCGCTCAGACCTACAGTGGAGCTACGCCACCTCGGGCGCCTTGAACACGGTCAATGCCGCCGGATACCTGGTCGGGGCGCTGCTGTTGCCGCGTTGGCAGGCACGATTTGATGGTCGCTCCGTGGTGGTGGCTGGTGGCGTTGGGGCCTGCGTCACTTTGCTGCTGCACGGCTTGGTGCGTTCAGACGAGGCCCTGTTTGTGCTGCGATTTGCCAGCGGTGTGGCCAGTGCGGCCAGCTTCGCAGGGGGGGGGCTATTGGCTGCTTCCCTGGCCCAGCAGCACGGCGGGCAGCAGCGCCTGGGCCTGATTCTGGGCATCTATTACGGTGGCACGGGGGTGGGTATTGCGGCCTGTGCGCTAACGGTGCCCTTGACCATGTCGTCGCAGGTGGGTGCTGCCTGGGATGGCGCTTTGGCCCTGCTGCCACTAACGCTGGCCGACTGGCAGCGCGCATGGATAGGGCTGGCGGGCTTGGCGGTGCTGGCACATCTGGGCATGCTGGCCATGACCCGTGGACTGCGCTTGCCACCAATGCCTGCTGAGCAGCGCGGGGCGGCCCCGCTGACGGGACTGCTCTTCGGTTTATTGGGCTATTTGTGCTTTGGTTTGGGTTACATCGGCTACATGACCTTCATCATCACGCTGCTTCATGAACAGGGCCTGGGCGCGCCCCTGGTGACGGCTTTCTATGTGGTGCTGGGCTTGGGCGTGGTGGCCTCGTCTTGGTTGTGGGCGGGCTTGCTTCAAAAGCACAAGGGCGGGCGGCCCATGGCGACCCTGAATGCACTGCTGGCCCTAGCCACTGTGCTGCCCGTGTTGTCATCGCACCCCGTGGCGGTGTTCGCATCGGGGGCACTGTTTGGCAGCGTCTTCTTGTCGGTGGTGGCGTCGACCACCGCCTTGGTCCGACACAACTGCACCAAGGCGGCTTGGGCCTCGGGCATTGCTGCCTTCACCATCATCTTTGCGGCCGGCCAAATGGTTGGGCCGGTACTGGTGGGCTTGGTTGCAGACGGGCCGGGGGGCCTTCAACGCGGGTTCGTAGTCAGCGCAGCAGTCCTGGGCTTTGGGGCCTGGCTGGCCAGCCGGCAGCGCGCCTTGGCTTGAAGCGGCGCAAGTCTGGCAGCCATATGACGCTGGCGCTGCCGTGTGGCGCCCACCTTCCGCCGGCCTCTGCTCACATTCGCTGAGCCGACGTGAGCATCGCCCGCGCAACGATACCTAGCCCTAAGCCCTAAGCCCTAAGCCCTGAAGCCCTTGGCCTTACAGCCCCGCGGCAGCCCGAAGCGCCTGTGCTTTGTCCGTCCGCTCCCAGGTGAACTCGGGTTCTTCGCGCCCGAAGTGGCCATAAGCGGCCGTCTTGGAGTAGATCGGGCGCAGAAGGTCCAGCATCTGGATGATGCCTTTGGGCCGCAGGTCGAAGTGCGCATTGACCAGGGCGGCGATCTTCTCGTCGGAAACCACACCGGTGCCTTCGGTGTACACGGTCACGTTCATCGGACGGGCCACGCCAATGGCATAGGCCACCTGCACCTGGCATTGCTTGGCCAGGCCTGCGGCCACCACGTTCTTGGCTACGTAGCGTGCAGCATAGGCAGCGCTGCGGTCGACCTTGGAGGGGTCTTTGCCTGAAAAGGCGCCACCACCGTGCGGGCAGGCGCCGCCATAGGTGTCAACGATGATCTTGCGGCCGGTGAGGCCACAATCGCCCTGAGGGCCACCAATGACGAAGCGGCCGGTGGGGTTGATCAGATACTTGGTGTCTTGCAGCCATTCCTTGGGCAGCACCGGCTTGATGACCTCTTCGATCACGGCCTCGATAAAAGTGGGCTTCATCTTGGAGCCATCGCTCATTTCCGGCGCGTGCTGGCTGGACAGCACGACGGTGTCGATGCTGTGGGGTTTGCCGTCGACATAGCGCATGGTGACCTGGCTCTTGGCATCGGGGCGCAGGAAGGGTAAGCGGCCGTCTTTACGCAACTGGGCCTGGCGTTCGACCAGGCGGTGAGCGTAATAGATGGGCGCAGGCATCAACTCCGGCGTTTCACTGCACGCGTAGCCGAACATCAAACCTTGATCGCCGGCGCCCGTGTTGAGGTGGTCGTCTGACGCGTGGTCGACGCCCTGGGCGATGTCGTTGCTCTGCTTGTCGTAGCAAACCATGACGGCGCAGCCCTTGTAGTCGATGCCGTACTCGGTGTTGTCGTAGCCAATACGCTTGATCGTATCCCGCGCCACCTGGATGTAGTCGACGTGAGCATTGGTAGTGATTTCCCCAGCCAGCACCACCAAGCCGGTGTTGCACAGAGTTTCTGCAGCCACGCGTGAGCGTGGGTCTTGCGCAAAGATGGCGTCAAGGATGGCGTCGGAGACTTGATCGGCGACCTTGTCTGGGTGACCCTCAGAGACCGATTCCGAGGTGAAGAGGTAGTCGTTGGCCACTTGCTTACACTCCTTGTGTGGGGTTGTCGGACGCGTTGCCGAGCAGTGGAAGCGAGCGGCGAACGCTTTAGCAGAATTTGTGGATCGCCCCGCAAGTAGTTCAATAACTCGGCGATTGGCCTAGTATAAGAAACATGACCGCCTTGTTGCACTGGCTTGCCCGATGGCCCTTGTGGCTATTGCATGGCGTGGGCGCGGTGCTGGGGTGGTTGACCTACGCCGGCTCGTCAGCCTACCGCAGCCGTTTGCGGGCCAATGCCCAGCGGGCGGGCTTGGCTGGGGATGTGCGCCGCGCGTCGGTGGCGCACGCCGGGCGCATGGTGGCAGAGTTGCCCTGGCTATGGCTGAACCCGCCAAGCCGGCCGGTGCAAGGCTGGGTGCGTTGGCAGGGCCAGGAGGCCCTGGACGCCGCCTTGGAACAAAACGGCGGCTTGATTTTGTTGACACCCCACCTGGGCAGCTTTGAGGTCTGCGCACAAGCCTATGCCCATCGTTTTGGTCATCGAGCCCCGATGACCGCACTGTACCGTCCGGCTCGCCAGGCCTGGCTGCGGCAAGTCGAGGAGGCCAATCGACAACGCCCAGGCCTGTCGACCGCCCCGGCCACGCTGTCGGGGGTGCGGCAAATGATTCGCGCCCTGCGCCGGGGCGAGACCGTGGGCTTGCTGCCCGACCAGGTGCCACCGCAGGGCATGGGCGTGTGGGCGCCGTTCTTCGGAGAGCCCGCCTACACGATGACGCTGGCTTCTCGACTGCAGGAGCAGACGGGCGCGCAGGTCTTGTTGATGTGGGCCCAGCGGCAGCCCCAGGGGCGTGGCTGGGTTATGGAGGTAATGCGGCCGCAGGATCTGCTGCCGGCCCTGACTGACTACAGCCCCGAATCGATCAACGCCCTGATGCAGGCCATGATTGAGCGCGCACCCGAGCAGTATCTGTGGGGCTATCACCGATACAAGCAACCGCGCTCGGCCCCGTTGCCAGTACCGGGTGGTTCTGAATGAGCGAGCGCCATATCCAGACATGGATAGGCCGTTGGGGTGCTCAGGCTGCGATGGTCCTGCTGTGGGCACTACACCTGCTGCCCTTGCCGCTGTTGGCTGCGCTGGGCCGCAGCCTGGGGCGGCTGCTGCACGTGCTGGCACACTCGCGCCGCCGGGTGGCCTTGCGCAATGTGCAGCGCTGTTTACCCGAGCTGACTGCGCCGCAGCAACAGGCCTTGGTGCGTGAGCACTTCGAATACCTGGGGCGCAGCCTGTTGGAGCGGGGCGTGCTGTGGTGGGCTTCGCCGGACCGTCTGCGGCGGCTGATTGAGGTGCAAGGCGATGTGGGCTTGGCCGAGCGAAGCAGCACCCGGTTCATGTGGGTGGTGCCGCACTTCCTGGCTTTGGAAGTGGCAGGGGTGGCCACGCAGCTGTTCCAGGACCGCGCGGTCACGGCTTTCTATCAGCAACAGAGCAATGCGGTGTTTGATGAGGCCATCCGTCGCGGCCGGATTCGTTTTGGCAAGGTCACGGTGCACACGCGACACGACAATGCGCTCAAGCTGATGCGTGACTTGCGCCAGGGTGCGGCATTTCTGAACCTCCCGGACATGGACTTTGGGCTCAAGGATGCTGCTTTTGTGCCGTTCTTTGGCATCGAAGCGGCCACCCTCTTGGCACCCGCCCGGATGGCGCGGTCGCTGGACATGATGGTGCAGCCGGTGTTGGCCCTGATGCGTCCGGATGGCCGGGGCTACATCGTAAAGTTCCTGCCGCCATGGACGCATTGGCCTGGCGCCGAAGACGATGTATCGGCAACGCGTCAACTCAACGCCTGGATTGAGGAGCAGGTTATGGCTCATCCGGCTCAATATCTGTGGGTGCACAAGCGTTTCAAGACCCGACCTGAAGGTCAGGCCCCCTTCTATGACTGATCGCGCCGGATAATCAGTTTATGAAACTGCGCTTCACCAAGATGCAGGGGGCCGGCAACGACTTTGTGGTGCTCGATGCCACCCGGGGCGATCTGGCTTTGGATCAGTCCATCATCCAGCGCTTGGGCGATCGCCGCTTTGGCGTGGGGGCTGACCAGATCTTGGTGTTGGAGCGGGCCCGCACAGAGGGCGTCGATTTTTACTACCGCGTCTTCAATGGCACCAGTGGCGGGGAAGTTGAGCATTGCGGCAATGGCGCGCGTTGCATCGTGCGCTATGTGCGTGAGCACGGGCTGCTTGACCGCGACCTTGTTCGGGTCGAGACCATGAACAACCGCTTGGAGCTGCGCTTGCAGCCCGATGGTCGGGTTTGCGTTGATATGAACGCCCCGGTTTTTGAACTCCAGGCCGTGCCCTTCGATGCCGCCGGCCTGCTATCCCGTGCCCAGGGGGCATTTGAACTGTGGCCGCTGGCTCTGGCGATGCCGCTGCAACCGGGCTTGGCTGTAGAGGTTGCGGTGCTGTCCATGGGCAACCCACATGCGGTGCACCGCGTTGCTGACGTGCAGGCTTTTGATGTCGCTGGCATCGGCCCCCTGTTGGAGTCGCATCCCCGTTTTGCCCATCGGGTCAATGCCGGTTTCGTGGAGGTACGGTCGCGCAGGGAAGTCAAGCTTCGGGTGTTCGAGCGAGACGCCGGGGAGACCCTGGCCTGCGGCACGGGCGCCTGCGCCGCCGTGGTGGCGGGCATTCGGCTGGGATGGTTAGACACGTGCGTGGATGTGCACACCCGCGGCGGAGTGTTGACCATTGAGTGGCCGTTTGAGGACCAGGGCCTGCAGGCCCATGTGTTGATGACTGGCCCAGCTGAGACGGTTTTTGAAGGGGAGATTTCACTGTGAACCACGACAACGCGGGCGACCTGGGTGTGCAGGGCATCACGGAAGCCGATATTGCAAATTACCTGGCGCACACGCCGGGTTTCTTCGAGCGCCAAGCGGAACTGCTGGCCACCATCCGGCTGGCCAGTCCGCATGGCACCCGTGCGGTTTCGCTGCAGGAGCGCCAAATGGACATGCTGCGCGAACGCATCAAGGGCCTGGAACATAAGATCATTGAGATGATCCGGGCCGGCCAGGAGAACGTTGCCATCGCCGACCGCCTGCACCGCTGGACCCGGCGCCTAATGCTCACGGCCAATGCGCGTGAATTGCCTGAAGTGCTGGTCACCCAAACCAAGCAACAGTTTTTGGTGCCGCAGGCGGCCGTCGGCCTTTGGGGCTTGGACAAGGCCTATGCGCAGTTGCCGCAGGCGCAGGGTGTGTCTGAAGAGGCGCGCTCGATGGCTCAGTCGCTAAGCCTGCCGTTTTGCGGTTTGAACGCGGGTGGCGAGGTGGTGAAGTGGTTGGAAGACGCCCACACCGTGGCGTCGATGGCGATGATTCCCCTGCGCCACGGGGTTGGGAATGGCTGCTTTGGCTTGCTGGTTTTGGGCTCGCCAGACCCCACGCGCTATGCAGCCGATATGGGAACTGATTTCCTGATGCGCCTGGGCGAGTTGGCCAGCGCGGCGCTTTGCCGGATGTTGCCCACGCCCTCGGCATGACCGACGTCGCAGCCCCGCGCGATGCCGCGGTAGCGCGGTACCTGGAACACCTCACGGTGTCGCGGCGCTTGGCCCCGCGCAGTGTGACCATGATTGCCGATGCGCTGGCCAGGTTGCAGGCGCGTTGCACCGAAGCGGGCGTGGCTCTTGAAACGGTGCAGGCCCACCAGGTGCGCACCTGGTTGGCACGATTGCACCAGGGCGGCCTGGCGCCCCGCTCGGTGGCCATTGTGCTGTCGGCCTGGCGCGGCTTTTACCGTTGGTGGGGCCGGGAAGGCGGTGTAGTGGCCAACCCTGCCGATGGGGTGAAAGCTCCCAAGGCCCCCAGGCCTTTGCCCAAGGCGTTGTCGGTCGATCAGGCGGTTGCGCTGGTGGAGCATGGTGCGTCCCAGCGCCAGCAGACGGCCCAGGTGCCCATGGACACTGCCTTGGCAGCGCGCGACCTGGCCATCATCGAACTGCTGTACGGCTGTGGCTTGCGCGTGGGTGAACTGGTGGGCTTGGATGCCCAGGCCAGTGAGCAGGCTGCTGGCTGGTTGGACCTGCAGGATGCCACCGCGCATGTCACTGGTAAGGGCAGCAAACGCCGCGCGGTGCCCATGGGGCGGGCGGCGGTGCAGGCGGTGCAGGGCTGGCTTGCGCACCGCGGCAGCACGGTACCTGCTGCCGATCAGGCCCTCTTTGTCAATCGTCAGGGCCAGCGCTTGAGCGACAGCCAGGTTCGAACCCGGCTTCGTCAGGCTGCCCAACGTGCTGGGCTGCCTACTTCGGTGCATCCGCACATGTTGCGCCACAGCTTTGCTAGCCACCTGCTGCAGTCCAGCGGTGACCTGCGCGCCGTGCAAGAACTGCTCGGCCACGCGCACATCAGTACCACGCAGGTGTACACCAAGCTCGACTTTCAGCACCTGGCCAAGGTGTACGACGCGGCGCACCCCCGGGCCAAGCGCAAGGGCTGAGGCCGACGCGTCGGGCCCCGTGCCCGACAATCGCGGCCATGAAGACAATCCGACTTCGCCAAGGCAAGGAGAGGTCGCTGCTGCGCCGCCATTCCTGGATATTCCAAGGCAGCATTGCCAGGGGCCAAGCCGATGCCGGCGAGACGGTGCGCGTGGAGTCGCAGGCAGGTGAGTTCCTGGCGTGGGCGTCCTTCAGCCCCAGTTCAATGATTCGCGCGCGGGCCTGGAGTTTTGATGAAGCCGAGCGCATCGACCACGCCTTCTTCAAACGCCGAATTCAGACCGCACTGAATCTGCGCACGCGCCTGCCCATACGCAGCAATGGGGTGCGCTTGATCCATGGCGAAGCCGACGGGCTACCTGGGCTGATCGTGGACCGCTATGCCGATGTCTTGAGTGTTCAGTTCCTGTCAGCCGGGACTGAACGTTGGAAGCAGGCGATTGCAGACATCCTGGTGGAACGCACTGGCGTGGCAGCCTTGTATGAACGGTCGGACTCCAGTGTGCGCACCTTGGAGGGCTTGCAGCCGGTGAAGGGCTGGCTGCGCGGTGAGGAGGCAGACGCAGCCGCTGCGGGAAGGGCCATACGGCCCACCGAAGTCACCATCAATGAACACGATTGGAAGTTCACCCTAGACGTGGCTGAGGGCCACAAGACGGGCTTTTACTTGGACCAGCGCGACAACCGCATGCGCTTTGCGCAGTGGGTGCGGCAGTTCGGCTCACAGCGGGTGTTGAACTGTTACTGTTACACCGGCGGGTTTTCAGTCGCTGCGCTGGCCGGTGGTGCCGCCGAAGTTGTGAGCGTGGATTCTTCAGCGCCGGCCCTGGCGCGTGCGTCGGCCCATGTGGTGCTCAATGGGTTTGAAGCGGCACGCCATAGGGTGTTGGACGCCGATGTGAACCAGACCCTGCGCGAAGCGATCAAACAAGGCGAGCGGTTTGACGCCATCGTGCTGGACCCGCCGAAGTTCGCACCAACGGCAGCACACGCAGAGCGGGCCGCGCGTGCCTACAAGGACATCAACCGGCTGGCCTTCAAGCTGCTGTCGCCCGGGGGCCTGCTGCTGAGCTTTTCCTGCTCCGGCGGGGTGGGCTCCGAGTTATTTCACAAGATCGTGGCTGGCGCCGGGATGGATGCGGGTGTGGACGGCTACATCCTGGAGCGCATGGCCGCAGCGCCCGACCATCCGCAGACCATCTGCTTTCCCGAAGGGGAGTACCTCAAGGGCCTGGCGATCATCAAGCGCTGAGCCTGAGGCCTGCAAGGCTAGCGGGCAGGGGCCTTCAGGTTCAAGCCCGCCTTGAAGGCGTGCCGCGCCACACTGAAGTAGGCCTTGACGTGGCGGACGTTGGCGTCTTCGGCTAGCAGGCGTTGGCTGAAGGCATGGTAGGCCGGCATATCGGGTACCTGGGCAATCAGCACGAAATCGGGCCCGGGTGAGACCTGGTAACACTGTTGAACCTCCGCTTGCTTGCAGGCCAGCGCTGCGAAAGTCTGAAGTGCGTGCTCACCTTGCCGCTCCAAGCTGACCTCCACCACCGCCAAGAGGCCTGCGCCCGTGGCATGTGGGTTGAGGATGGCGACCACCCGCTCGATGACCCCCCGGTCTTTAAGGCTCTTGATGCGCCGCAGTGTGGCGGCAGGCGACAGGCCGATCAGGCGGGCAATTTCCAAATTTGATCGGTCGGCTTGGTCCTGAAGGAGGGTCAGGATACGGTGGTCGAATTTGTCAAGGGATATCATTTATTTCGTTCAGAATAGAAATATTAAATTTTATTTCTCTAGACAGCTTGTACGCAAGAAAATTTCGTTTAAGACATACTTCTGATCGCCTATTGATGCATTGTCTGACTACTATGGTCAGCCACGGCCACTTCGGAGTGCACCCCATGTGCGGCATCGTCGGCGCGGTTTCCCAGCGCAACATCGTTCCCACCCTGATCGAGGGGCTCAAGCGCCTGGAGTACCGTGGCTACGACTCTTGCGGGGTGGCGGTGCACCAAGATGGAGGCTTGCGCCGCGCGCGCAGCACCTCACGGGTGGCCGAGTTGCAGCAAGAGGCGGCGGTGGATGGCGTTGCTTCGGGCACCGGCATCGCGCACACGCGATGGGCCACCCACGGCGCGCCGGCAGTACACAACGCGCATCCGCATTTTTCCTATGGCCCGCGTGCAGCTGACGCAACCCCAGGGCGCATTGCGCTGGTGCACAACGGCATCATTGAAAACCACGACGAGTTGCGCGCAGAACTGCAGGCTCGTGGCTACGCCTTTACAAGCCAAACCGACACCGAGGTGATCGCGCACCTGGTGGACCACTTGTACGCAGGAGACCTGCTTGAAGCGGTTCAACAGGCCATCGGCCGGCTGCGAGGGGCCTACGCCATTGCGGTGTTCTGCCGAGATGAACCGAACCGCGTGGTGGGTGCGCGTGAAGGGTCGCCCTTGGTGCTGGGGGTGGGTGAAGCTGCGCAGGGCGAGTTCTTCTTGGCCTCGGACGTCATGGCCTTGGCCGGTGTGACCGACCAGATCGTCTACATAGAAGACGGCGATGTGGTGGACCTGCAGCTTGGGCGCATGCGCATTCGAGCACGTGTGGCGGCAGCACCACAAAGCGGCCGCTTCGAGCCGGTACAGCGCAAGGTGCGTGCGGTGCAGGCCCACAGCGGCGCAGCGGAATTGGGGCCTTATCGCCACTACATGCAAAAGGAAATTTTTGAGCAGCCAGTGGCTATTGCCAACACGCTAGATGCGGTGCAAGACATTCGTCCTGAGTTGTTTGGTGACGGAGCACACCGGGTGTTCAAAAACGTAGATTCGGTGCTGATCTTGGCCTGCGGCACGAGCTATTACGCCGGTAGTGTGGCCAAGTATTGGCTGGAATCGGTAGCGCGTATTCCGGCTCAGGTGGAGATTGCCAGCGAGTACCGTTACCGTGACAGCGTACCCAATCCGCGCACGCTGGTGGTGACCATCACCCAAAGCGGCGAAACAGCCGATACGCTGGCCGCGCTCAAACATGCGCGTTCATTGGGTATGCAGCACACCTTGACCGTTTGCAATGTGGCCACTAGTGCGATGGTGCGAGAGTGCTTGATGGCCTTCATCACGCGTGCGGGCGCAGAGATCGGTGTGGCCTCGACCAAGGCGTTCACAACCCAACTGGTGGGGCTGTTTTTGCTGACGCTGTCGCTGGCGCAGGTGCGGGGGCATCTCAATGAGCAACAGGAGCAGCAGCACCTCAAGGCCTTGCGCCATCTGCCCGTGGCGGTGCAAGCGGTGCTGGCGCTGGAGCCGCAGATCATGGCCTGGTCACAGGCCTTCACCCCCAAGCAGCATGCTTTATTCCTGGGGCGCGGCAGCCACTACCCTGTGGCCTTAGAAGGGGCACTCAAGCTCAAAGAGATCAGCTACATCCACGCCGAGGCTTACCCTGCTGGCGAGTTGAAGCATGGCCCCTTGGCACTGGTGGATGCCGACATGCCGGTGGTGACCGTGGCGCCGAATGACCAACTGCTGGAAAAGCTCAAGAGCAACCTGCAGGAGGTACGGGCCCGCGGCGGCGAGTTGTATGTGTTTGCCGATGCTGATACGCAAATCGCCTCCTGCGAAGGCTTGCATGTGATTCGCATGCCCGAACACTATGGGGTACTTTCGCCCATCTTGCATACGGTGCCGCTGCAGCTCTTGGCGTATCACACCGCCTGCGCTCGTGGCACCGATGTGGACAAGCCGCGGAATTTGGCGAAGTCGGTGACAGTGGAGTAGATTCGCTGAGGCCGGCCTGGCCTTCGCCCATGTCGACATCCCATGCCCGCTTTCTACGCTTTGTTTGGCACGCTGACGATCGCGCTGGTCTGTGTGGCCGGCAACGTGGTGGCGTCCGAGCCGCAGCAGCCTGCTTCCAAGTCTCCGGCCAACCTTCAGCCCCAGGCCCCTGCGGTATTGGCGCAGCGGCTGCAAGCCTTGGTCCAAGCGGAGATTGACGCTGGCAAACTGCCCGGTGCCGTGGTGCTGGTGGGCCATCGTGGGCGTGTGGTGTACCGGCACGCCATTGGGCAACGCGCGATCATGCCCCTGGCTGAAGGGATGACGCCCGATACGGTGTTCGATGTGGCCAGCCTGACCAAGGTGGTGGCCACCGCCACTGCCGCGATGATGCTGGTGGAGCGTGGCGAGTTGCGACTGGCCGACACCGCCGGGCGTTGGATACCCGAGTTGCAGCACGAGGCGGCCAAGCGGGTGACGGTTCTCCAACTGCTGACCCATGTGGCCGGCTACGCGCCGAGCTTCGACCTCAAGCAAGCCTGGACAGGACGCGAAGGCATGATCCATGCCCTGGCTACTGAGCGGCTGACCCACGCTCCTGGGTCGAAGTTTGTGTATTCCGACATCGGTTTCATCGTATTGGGAGAAATCATTGAACGGGTCACTGGCCGGCGGCTCGACCAGTTCTTCGCGCAGGAGATCGCCACGCCCCTGGGAATGCGCGACAGTGCGTTTCGGCGCTTGGATACCACAGCCCTGGCTCGGGATGAGGCAGCCATAGCCCGCTTGGCTCCCACCGAGCGCGTTCGCGGCCAGGTGCATGACCCGACCGCGCACCGCATGCAGGGTGTGGCCGGACACGCTGGGCTGTTCTGCTCAGCCGATGACCTGGCCCGTTTTGCTCAGATGGTGCTCAACGGGGGAGTGTTGGAGGGCCAGCGCTTGCTGTCGGCTGCCAGCATCGCGCGCATGACAGTCCCCGTGGTGGTCAGCGAGGAGGGCTGGACGCGCGGCTTGGGCTGGGACATGTCCACGCCCTTTTCGGCCAACCGCGGTGAGCTTTTTCCGCTGGGCTCGTTCGGGCACACCGGGTTTACCGGCACCTCCCTGTGGATCGACCCAGTGTCGCAGAGCTATGTGGTGTTTTTGTCCAACCGGGTGCACCCCGATGGAAAGGGAGACGTGACAGCCCTTCGGGCCAAGGTGATGACGTTGGTGGCTGCATGGACCGGAGGGGATTCCAGCGCTGCGGAGCCCGCTGCGCCTGGCGCTTCCCCGGTGGCTGCGCGGCCAAGCTCTGCGACATTCGAAGCGCAATACGCCGCCCAAGTCGCCGCTCAAATGCCGCGATTCAGGCTACAGGCGGAAAAGGCGCGTGAGGCCTTCGTACCGACGGTGCGCGCGGCGTCAGCCTCGGTGCTCAACGGCATCGACATATTGGAGCGCAATGGATTCCAGCCGCTGGCGGGCCTGCGCCTGGGCTTGGTGACCAACCACACCGGGCGCAACCGTGCTGGCCAATCGACCATCGACGTATTGAGAAATGCCAAGCCGGTACAGCTGGTGGCGCTGTTCTCACCCGAGCACGGCATACGGGGCGAGCTCGACCAGGCGCAGATTGCTGATGACGTCGATGCGGCCACTGGCCTGCCCATCTATTCCCTGTACGGGAAAAGCCGCCGTCCCAAGCCTGAGCAGCTGCAAGCGCTCGATGCCTTGGTCTTCGACATCCAAGACATCGGCACGCGGTTCTACACCTACATCTCCACCCTACAGCATGTGTTGGAAGAGGCGGCCAAGGCCGGCAAGCCGGTGTTCGTGCTGGACCGGCCCAATCCCATCAACGGGGTGCAGGTGGAAGGCCCTGTGGCTGATGCCGACAAGCTCAGCTTCGTAGCCACGCACACACTGCCGGTGCGCCATGGCATGACCATAGGCGAGCTGGCCCTGATGTTCAATCGGGAACAAGGTATCGGTGCGGACGTGCGTGTGATCGCCATGGAAAACTGGCGGCGCACGCAGTGGTTTGACGAGACCCACCAACTGTGGATCAACCCATCACCCAATATGCGCAGCCTCACCCAGGCCACGCTGTACCCCGGCGTGGGCTTGCTTGAGTACACCAATTTGTCGGTGGGTCGGGGCACGGACACACCGTTTGAATGGGTGGGCGCGCCGTACATCGACGGTCGTGTGCTGGCACAGCATCTGAACGCATTGGGGCTGGCCGGCGTGCGTTTCGTTCCGGTTCAGTTCCAGCCCACTTCATCCGTGTTTAAGGGTCAACGGTGTGGTGGGGTGAACATCGTCATCACCAACCGCGCCCAGTTCCGTTCGGTGCACTTGGGCCTGCATTTGGCGGCCGCCTTGCGGCACTTGTATCCGCAAGACTGGAAACCCGAACGCTTATTGGCTCTGTTGGTGCATGCACAGACCTTTGAGGCCTTGGGGCGAGGCCAGGACCCGCAGACATTGGCCGCGGGCTTGGAGCACGCTGTGGAGGCCTTCAAGCAGCGGCGTCAACCCTACTTGCTGTATTGAATGCGCGATGAGGGAAGATGCCCAAACACCTTGGCGGAGCCCTTTTATGAAATTCGAGTCTCCACTGCGCGCCTGTCGCGCTGTATCGGCGGCCCTGCTGCTGCCGTTCATTGCTGGCTGCGCCATCACGCCACAAAAGGTAACGGTACCGGTGGCGCCCGTGGTGGACCTGCCGCGCTTCATGGGCACTTGGTACGTGATCGGCGTCATTCCCACTTTCTTTGAGAAAGACATCTACAACGCCATCGAGGCTTATGAACGGGCACCGGATGGCCGCATTCTGACCACCTTTACCTTCAACCAAGGCGGCTTTGACGGGCCTGCCAAGCGCATGCAGCCCACGGGCTTTGTGGTGCCGGGCTCCAACAACGCCATCTGGGGCATGCAGTTCGTATGGCCGATCAAGGCGGAGTTCGTGATCTCGCATGTGGACGCTCAGTACACCGAGACCATCATCGCGCGCAGTGCCCGCGACTATGTGTGGATCATGGCCCGCACGCCCACCCTCGATGATCAGCGCTATGCCGCCTTGGTGGGCCGGGTCAAGGCCATGGGTTATGACACCAGCCGGCTGGTCAAGGTACCCCAGCGCGCTGTATCGGTAGCGCCGCGGTGACTCGCGTCTTCGTCTTGCTCACCAAGAGCCACTGTCTTGGCGGGTTGGGCCGATGTGGCCGCTGAAGTGGCTGCACCCCATACAAGGTTAGTTCGCCATGCACTTGACAGCAAGGATCGGATCGGCGCCTGATTCATTTCTACCCCTTCGGATGTGGGTGATCACGCATCAAGAGCCAGCCAATCCCTGGCGTCCAGCATTTCGCGGGATTCTTTGAAGATGGATCATCATGATGGCGGCGCGCTACGCGCCCCATGGCGCACCAGCCAACGCTCGAACTCCGCGTACCACTGCAGCGTGTTGTGTGGCTTGATCACCCAGTGGCCTTCGTCGGGGAACCACAACAGCTGAGCATCCACGCCCCGTGCTTTGAGGGTGTTGTAGTACGCCAAGCCGTTTTGGTCTGGCACGCGGAAGTCTTGTGCCCCGTGGATGACGAAGGTGGGCGTATCCATGCGCGCAGCGTGCTCGACTGGGCTTTGGGCTGCCAGCCGTTTGGGCTGCTTCCAATAGGTGCCACCCAGGTCTTTGAAGCGCTGGCTGTAGGAGTCGGCGCTCCAGGTGGCGCGGCGGTCCAGCACACCCGCATGGCAGATGTAGGCCCGTATCGGCCCCTTGGGCCAGGGCTTCCAGTGCCCATTCATCCAGGCCACCAGGAAGCCGCCATAACTGGCGCCTGATGCATACACACGAGCCGGGTCAACCCAGGGCTGTGCTTGGACCCAGGCATTGGCCGCCTTGAGGTCCTGCAATTCCAATTCGCCTTGCCGACCCAGGATGCTGATGCGAAAGGCTTCTCCGAAGCCGCTGGAGCCGTGGTAGTTGGCCTGCACCACCACAAAGCCCATGGCCGCAAAGGCGTGCGGGTTCCAGCGATAGCCAAAGGTGTCGCCCGCGGCGTTGTAGGGTCCGCCGTGGATGACCTGCAAGCAGGGATAACGGCGGCCGGGCTTGAAGTCGGGCGGGTAGACCACCCACAGCTGCAGCGGGTCACCCAAGGCGCCTTTGACCACCTGCTCCTTCACGCGGCCGGTTCTCAGCGGCTTGAGCAACGCGTCGTTGAATCGGTCCAAACGGCGTTCCTGTCCCATGTGGCGGGCAAAGATCCGAGCCGGATGGCCGATAGCGTCGCGAACGGTGACGACCACCGCGTTGGCGCCACTGCCCCGAACCGCCAAGCCTTGCACCCAGCCCCCTTGAATCTCAGCGGCGGAGGAGCGGCGGCGCAGATCATGACGCCAGGCATGGCAGCGGCCGCGGTCTTCAGCGGTACACCACAGGGCCCCGCCATCATCCTCCCAGTGCAGGGGGGCCTGTGGGTCGAGGTGCCAGGCGCGTGCGTCGGAAGGCTTGAATATTCGGCTCAGTGGCCACACGGCCAGCCGCCCAAATGATGCATGGCCGTAGGGTGTGTCTCGCCGCCGGATGGGGGTGGCGATCGCGGCGATGTGTTGCCCGTCAGGGCTGTATCGCGGCCCCGTAAAGTCCCAGCTCTCGGTCTGTGCAAGGGGTTTGAAGCGTCGGCCGCGCAAGGTGAGCTCGACCAATTCCCTGCGTTGGCCGCCGGCCTTGACTGAGGCTGGGTCGTGGGTGAAACACAGGCTTCGTCCGCCGGGGCTCACGTCGAACGATGTCAGCCCCGGCTCATCGCGCGGCAGTTCATAAGCGGTGGCTTCGAACAAGTCTGTGATCCGACCGGTGTGCACATCCAGCAAGTGCAAGTGCGCCACACGGCCTTGCGGCAGGTTGGCATTCCAGTAACGGTATTGAGACTCACCGGTCAGCAGTCCGGTGGCGGGGCGTGCGCTGTGCTGCGTGTGGCGTAGGTTCTGCGCCCGGCTGCCCCGCAGCTCCGGCCACACCCAAGCAATGAACACGATGTGCCGCCCATCAGGCATCCAGCGGAATGCGCCTACCCCCGGTTTGAAGTCGCTGACCCGCCGGGCCTCGCCACCGTCCAGCGGGATGATGTACAACTGAGCCGAGCCGTCTTCTTGGCCTTGTTGGTGGCGCACCGAAGTGAAAGCCAGGGTCCGGCCATCCGGGGAAAACGCTGGGGCGCTGTCTTGGCGTCCGGCGGTGGTCAAAGCCCGGGGTGTTCCGCCTTGTGTGAGCATCAGCCACAGTGCTGATGCGATCCGATTGCCTGCTAGGTCGACCTCACTGACGGTGAGCACGGTTTGCAGGCCGTCGGGGCTGAGGCTGCAACTGCCCACGCGGGCGAACTTCAGAAGGGTATTGGCATCCAGACGTTGGCGCATCCCGCGAGTATGACGGGACTGGGCGCTGGACTTCAGGTGCCGGCGTTGAACCGCGCCAACAGAGGCGCAAACTGGTGTGGCCAATCGCGCAGCGCCTGGCCGTCGCCGTCCAAGACTCCGCGCAGGAACGCCATCGACAGCTCCTGGGTGGCGGTCTTCACTTTGGGGTTGAGCACAACGCCCCCGGTGCCCATCCGGTCGGTGAACATGCTGTGCGAGCCGCCAGCAAATACGGCCAACCACTTCTGCGAGTTGCCGATGGCCTCATACACCGACAGGCGGTCTTGCAGGCCGCTGTAGTAGCCAGGAATGCGGATCACATCGTCCGTGGCGGTGACGTGCAAGGTGGGCACCTGCACCGTGGCCAGGATGCTGCCCGGGTCCCCTTCTCCGTAGAACGGGGGCGCCGAAATCACAATGGCGGCCTTGATGCGAGGGTCTGCCAGTTCCAAGACGCCGCCTTCCCGGAACACACGTGCACCGGATGCCAACAAGGCCGTATTGGCTCCATACGAGTGCCCTGCCACCACCACCCGGCTGGTGTCAATGCGCTGACCGAAGTTACCGCTAAGTATCTGGTCGAGCGCAAAGCGCAGGTCTTGAACGCGGGCCACCGCTTCAGCACCTTGAGCGGCCGCCTGCAAGCGGCTGACCACCGACCACATGCCGCCTTGCCACAGGGCGCGGTCACTGCCCACATGCTGCAGGTGCAGGCTGGCCCAACCTTGTCGCGCCCAATGCGTTCCGAGGTAGGCATACCCGCGGCGCGAACCGCCAATGCCGTGTGAGAACACCAACAGCGGTATCTGCTGATCGGGGCTGAGTGGGTGGGGCCAGTACAGGCGAACGGGCACCACGCGCTGCCGTACCCTGTCGTTCCAGTCGAACTCGAGTGCCTCAAAAGACCCCGCCGCCTTTGCTCCATTGGCGTGGGCTGGGTCGGCTCCCTGATCCCCACGGGCAGCTGGTGCCGGCGTGGCCCATGCCGGGCCTTGCGCGGTGGCGACCAACACCCATCCGCTGGCTGCGGCCTGCGCCAGCCAGCGGCGTCGAGACAAAGAGAAACGGAGCATGGTTGGCTGATGAATGCGAGACCCTCGTATTCTCAAGCAAGGTCGACACCCGATGGTGCCAAGGTGTTTTTGCAGGTCATAATCGTTCTGGAACACACTAGGCGCCAGTGGAAACCAGCGCCCATACGGCCTGGTAGGCGGAGGACGCGCAATGCCAGATCCAGCAGACAACCCCATGGGTTTGATGGGCTTTGAATTCGTCGAGTTCGCCTCACCCGAGCCCGGCCTGTTGGAACCCTTGTTTGAGCGCATGGGCTTCTCGTTGGTCGCCCGCCACCGCAGCAAGGATGTGGTGCTGTTTCGCCAGGGCGACATCAACTTCATCGTCAACCGACAGCCCCGCAGCTTGGCGGGTTACTTCGCTGCCGAACACGGCCCCAGTGCTTGTGCCTTGGCATTTCGGGTGCGGGATTCCCACCAGGCCTATGCGCGCGCCTTGGACTTGGGTGCGCAGCCTGTTGAAGTGCCCACTGGCCCGATGGAGTTGCGCCTGCCGGCCATCAAGGGCATTGGTGGTGCCCCCCTATACCTCATCGACCGCTTTGAAGACGGCAAAAGCATCTACGACATCGACTTCGAATTCTTGCCCGAGTTTGTGCCGCTGGAGCGCCGCCACCCCGTGGGCCACGGGCTGAAGCTGATCGACCACCTCACCCACAACGTATACCGCGGCCGCATGGGCTACTGGAGCGCTTTTTATGAGCGGCTCTTCAACTTTCGTGAGATTCGCTACTTTGACATCAAGGGCGAGTACACCGGCTTGACCAGCAAGGCCATGACAGCACCAGACAACTTGATCCGTATTCCGCTCAATGAAGAGTCCGGTCGTGGTGGCACAGGCCAGATTGAAGAGTTTTTGATGCAGTTCAACGGCGAGGGGATCCAGCACATCGCCTTGCTCACCGACGATATCCTGGCCTCGGTCGATGCGCTGCAGATGGCGGGCGTGCCTCTGATGACCGCACCGAACGACGTGTATTACGAAATGCTGCAAGAGCGCATGCCGGGCCACGGTGAACCGGTGGGCGAGCTTAAGGCGCGCGGCATCCTGATGGATGGCAGCACCGCTGGGGGTGAAAAGCGCCTGCTGCTGCAGATCTTCAGCCAGCCGGTATTGGGCCCAGTCTTCTTCGAGTTCATTCAGCGCAAGGCTGACCAGGGGTTCGGTGAAGGCAACTTCAAGGCCTTGTTCGAGAGCCTGGAGCGCGATCAGATTCGGCGTGGAATATTGGCGCGTCCGGCTGTTTCAGGCGCTTGACCCGGTGGTGGGGCTGTCAAGGCTGAAGCCCTCTGCCGGATAGGCGCTGATGAAGTCTCCTGCCTGAGCGGCACTGCACTGCAGCCAAGCGCCATATTGGTCTGGCCGCAGCACCACCACCATCCGTTTTTCATCACCGGGCTTGTGGAACCGGTTCATGAAGGGGTGGGTGTCGGCGTTGAGGGTAAGCATGGTGAAGCTGTACACCCACTGCCCCTGGGACGATCGCCAGGTGTCCCACAGGCCCGCGATGCCCAGAGCCTGGTCTTTGGCGTGCGAAATGCGCGTGGGAACCGCCCTGCCGCTTCGCCAGTCGGGCTCGTAGATGGCCTGCGCCGGAATAATGCAGTGGCGAGCCTTGCGCCAAGCATCGCGAAAGCTGGGTTTATCGGCCACGGTTTCACTTCGGGCGTTGTAGGTGTGGCGTGCCAGTTTTTTGTCCTTAGCCCAGTGGGGCAGCATGCCGAAGACACCTGGCAGTGCGACGCTCGAAGCGACGGCTTCGTCGCCGAATTCAGCCTCGGGTGGCCTGGCGATGAAGGTGCCGATATAGCCTGGCCACACATCCTGGCGTACCTGGGCCGCCACATCAGCATGCAGCGGATCGGTCTTGAAGTGTTCTCGAATGATGCGCGGGTCGCAGATATTTTCGTAATGGGCGCACATGGGTTGATCCGACAAGCACAAGTGGGTGCGCATAGGCACCCTGCTCGCTTCTCGTCGTTCAGCGCACCGAGGTGAACCTCGCCTCGGGTCGGTCGTCCGAACGGTGCAGGGTGCTCACCCCGGGCTTCATGGCCCAGGGACGCATCTGGTGGTGCAGTGGCAGTAGCAGGTGTTCATCACGGGTGCGCTTGAGTGCCTCACGCATCATCGCCAGGCGTTTTGCGGCATCCATTTCGGTTTTCATCGCCTCGACCAACTGATCCACCTGGGGGTCGCTGACGCGCGCGAAGTTGAAGTTACCGTCGGCGCCAGTGGTGCGGGTACGCACGATCGACTGCAAGGTGTACTGCGCATCAAACGTGGCCACGCCCCAGCCCAGCATGTAGGCCGAGGTATCGAAATTCTGAAAGCGAACGCTGTGCTGAGCAAAGGGCTCAGCCACCAAACGGACCTTCATGCCGATCTTGGCCCACATGGGCAAGAGGGCCTGGCAGATCTCTTCATCGTTCACATATCGGTTATTCGAACAGTTCAATTGAAATTCGAAACCATTGGGATAGCCCGCCTCTGCGAGCAGGCGCTTAGCGCGCTCCACGTCGGGCTTGCTGATGCTGTCAAGCTCGGCGCTCCAGCCTTCCACCCCCGGCGGCACCATGATCGCCGCTGGAATAGACAGCCCGCGCATGATGGTGCGCCGAATCGTATCGCGGTCGACCACGATGGAAAGCGCTTCGCGCACACGCTTGTCCTTGAAGGGGTTCTTGCCCTTTACATCGCTGTATTTAAGTTCATTGCTGTGTTGGTCCAACGCCAAGAAGATGGTGCGAACCTCGGGGCCGTCCATCACTTTGAGCTTGGGGTCTTGGCGTAGGCGAGCCACGTCCTGAGTGGGCATGTCGGTCAGCAAATCCACGTCGCCGGCAATCAGGGCGGCTACGCGGGTGGGGTCGCTCTTGATGGGGGTGTAGACCACGTCGGTGACGTTGTTGGTGTGCTTGTCCCACCAGTTGGGGTTGACCTTCATCGTCACGCGCTGATCGGGCACCCAGCCGGTGATCGCATAGGGGCCCGTTCCCATTACGTTACGCGATGCGTAGTTCTCTTCCTTGGCTCGATAGTTCTGAACCTCGGTTGACTTGTTCTTCTCAGCCCAGGCTTTGTTGACGATGAAGAAGTTGACAATATTGCGCAGCAACAGCGGGTTGGGGGCCGCCATGATGAAGTCCACCGTATGGCTGTCGACCTTGCGGATTTCAGCAATGCCGGTGACGTAGATGCCCATCGTGCCTTGGGGCTGTCGAATGCGGTTGAAGCTGAACACCACATCGTCTGCCGTGAAGGCCGAGCCATCGTGGAAGCGCACGTTGCGCCGCAGTTCAAATCGAACCTGGGTGGGGCTGATGTACGTCCACTTGGTGGCCAGGGCTGGCTCGATCCTGCGTTCGGCGTCGTACCGCACCAGGCCTTCATAGGCGTGCATCAAGATGGCTGATGTGGTGGCGTGGTTCTGCGAATGCGGATCCAGCGTCAGGATGTCATTCTGGGCAGCCCAGCGTAGGGTCACCGTGGGCGCAGCGCTCTGGGAGATTGCGCCCAAGGGCAGCGTGGCCGCCAGGGCTAAGGCCGCTGCGGCCAGGCTACGCTGCCACAGCCGCGCTGTGAGTTCAAGGCCAGTGCGGCTGGATGGCGTCGCGCGGGTGGGGGTCAGAAAGGTCATGGGATCGCCTCTTGGTAGACCGCCTGGGGGCGGGTGAACGGTGTCTGCAGGCCGCACGCAACATCAGGCAATCAATCACCGACGCACCGACGCTGCAAAGCCTAGACCAGCTTCACCAGCGTAACTATAAGCCAGTCAATGCGCTCCAAGCCTGCGGAAAGCCCGCGGGCGGGCCTCGGGTGGCCGCAGGCTTAAGTGCGGATGGGCGCATCCGACAGCGGCAGGCTGCGCCGCCGCCGGCCGTCCAGGCGCGCCAACGCATTGGCCACTGCGGGGGCCACCGGCGGCGTGCCGGGCTCTCCGACGCCGCCGGGGGGCTGGTCGCTGGGCAGCAACAGGGTCTCGATGTGGGGGGTGTCGGCCATCTTCACCACGGGATAGTCGGCCCAGCCGCGCAGTTGAACCTGACCACCATCCATGGGTACGCGGCCCCACAGTGCAGCACTCAGGCCGAACACGATGGCACTCTCCAGCTGTGCACGCACCGTATCGGGGTGTACCAAGGTTCCGGCATCCAGGGCGCACACAATGCGGTGCACCCGTGGTCGGCCCGCTTGCATACTGACCTCTGCCACCTGCGCGCAGATGGCCCCGAAAGATTCATGCAGGGCCAGCCCCAGGGCCCTTCCAGCCGGTGCCGCGCGCCCCCAGCCCGCCGCTTGAGCGGCTGCACGCAAGACAGCCAGATGGCGTGGTCGGTTCTGCAGCCATTCTTCGCGCAAGTCCAAGGGGTCGCGCCCCAGGGCCTGGGCCACCTCATCGGTGAAGCACTCAGTAAAAAAAGCATTGTAGGAGTGCCCCACACTGCGCCAATACCCCACGGGCAGCACCGAGGGGCACAGCACCTGTTCAACCAGTTGATGGGGAATGGCGTAGGGCAGGTCGTAGGCGCCTTCGATCTGGGATTTGTCGGGCAGCACGGGCATCGCATCGTTCCACGGTCCGGGGAACAGCCGTCGGGTGGAGCCCTCGGACACGGACGGCGCCACCACCTTGATGTGCAGGGCGCTGACCCTGGGCTTGAGGCCCCCGGTACCGGCACTTGTGGAGGCAGCCGGTTTGACCAGTGCAGCACGCAGGCGCGCCACCGCAGCGGGCCGGTAGACGTCGTGTTGCAGATCTTGCTCGCGGGTCCACATCAGGTGCACCGGCGTGCCGGGCATCTTCATGGCCAGATGTGTGACCTGTTCAATGATGTCGGTTTCCAGCCGCCGGCCAAAGCCGCCGCCCAGAAAGGGAACCTGCAGATGCACCTGTTCCAGATCCAGTTTGGCAATCTGGGCTGCGCGCCAACGCGCCAGGATGGGCGATTGGGTCCCGGTGCACAGATGCAGGTGGCCGGCATCGAACCGCGCGGTGGCATTCAGGGGTTCCATGGCGGCATGGGCCAGATACGGCACCTGATACTCCACTTGCAGCGTGTCGGTGGCCTGGGCCAGGGCCGCTGCGGTATCCCCGAGGTTTCGGAATCGGGTGCCAGACCCTTCCTCGAGCAGGTCTTGCATCGTGTGTTGCTGGGCCGCCGTGCTGTGGCCGGCATTGAGGCCGGGGTCCCATTCCAGTTCCAAAGCTTGTGCGCCCTTGAGCGCCTGCCAGCTGTGGTCGGCTACCACCGCCACCGCCGGCACCGGCCAATCGGGGAACTCATGGACCGCTCGCACCCCGGGCAGTTGCAGGGCCTTGCGTGCATCGACTTTAATCAGGCGGCCGTGCACGAAGGGGCAGGTTCGAAGCACCGCGCGCTTCGTGCCCGGCCATGCGGCGTCAGAACCAAAATCAGCGCGGCCGGTGGTCTTGTCGGGTGTGTCCAGCCGTGTGGGTGAGGTACCGATGAGGCTCCACTGGCTTGCAGGCTTGAGGCTCAGCTTGGACGGCGGCTCCAGGGGGTGGGCAGCCCACAGACTGGCCAACTCCCCATACGACAGCCGCCGGCCACTGGCCTGGTGTTGCACCTGACCCTGTTGGCACTGGCAGGCTTCAGGCTGGACTTGCCAGTGCCGAGCCGCAGTGGCCCGCAGCACTTCGCGTGCGGAAGCACCCGCCCAGCGCATTGGCTCCCATGCTGCACGCACGCTGGTGGAGCCGCCAGTCACATTCAACGACAACATCACTGCCGCGTTGGACAGCGTCCAACGTGCGGCCTGCACCCACCAGCCGTGGTCATCGGGTTGAAAGGGCAGCACCGCGTGCAACAGGGCCGTGTTGGCATACACGCGGTCTGGGTATGCAGGTTCCACACCCACCTGCGTCCAGGGCACCTCGAGTTCCTCGGCCACCAGCATGGCCAGCGCGGTGTACACACCTTGGCCCATCTCAGCACGGGGCAGGGCTACGCTGACCCGGCCATCGGGTGCCAAGCGCAGCCATGCGTTGAGTGCCACGCTTGCGGCAGGGGCCTCGGCGTTGACAGCACGCTCAGCGCCAGTGGGTTGGGCGGGCCGGGGGGCCTGGCCCCGCTCACGAGGGTCGAGCGGGCCGCAACCCACAACAAGTGCGCCACCCGCACCCACGCCCAGCATCAGAAAACGCCGACGCATTGCATCCGCATCCGGCCCCGCCACTTGTGCGCTGCCTGCCACCGCGCCGGGTGCTTTACCGGCTGGGTCGTCGGGCGGCTCGATGGGGGCGTGTGCGGTGGACATGGGGGCTCCTGGCTTGGACACCGAGCTTACCGGCACTGGGCAAGGCGTGGGCCTGCGGTGCGCGCTAAGCTAGAGACATGCAGGTGAATTCGCAGTCTATTGAAGGCCCATCGCGCAGCACCGCGCTTACATCGGCTGCTGTTTCGTCGGGGTTGTGATCGGCTGTGGCCTGCACCTTGCGGAGCACCGGTTTCGGGGGCGCTTGTGCTTAGCCGCCTCCCAGCACCTTGTACAGGGTGGCCTGGTTGACCAGTGCCAGCGCAGCGGTTTGAACCAACGCCGATTGAGCGGAGTACAAAGAACGTTGGGCGTCCAACACCTCGACATAGGCGCTGGCACCCAGTTGCCAGCGCGCCTGGGCTAGGCCTACACGCTGGGTTTCGGCGCGCACCTGCAGACGCAAGGCCTTCAGCTGATCAAGCAGCAAGGCCTGGGAGGCCAGCGCATCGTTGGCTTCCTTGAAAGCCACCTGCACCGCCTTTTCGTACTGGGCCAAAGCCGACTGTTGCGCCGCTTGGGCCTGCTGCACCCCCGCACGCAGCCGCCCAGCGTCGAAGATGGGCGCCAGCACCGATGGCGCCACTCCCCAAACCCAGTTGCCCCCAGCAAACAGGGCCGACAGCTCTTTGCTGGCTTGCCCGTAGGAAGCGGTGAGCGAGATGCGGGGGAAGTAGGCCCTGCGGGCCGCTTCCACATTGGCTTGTGCGGCGCGCAGTTGTGCCTCTGCTGCGCGCAGGTCGGGCCGGCGGGCCAACACCTCCGATGGCAGGCCGGCCCGCAGCAGCGGCAAGCCGACCAGGTGATCCGCTTCCGCGGCGCCCGCAGCACTTGTGAGCCCCTCCAGCAAGGCCTGCACACCTGAGCTGGTCGAATATGGTGCGCTGTCTGGCCGGCCTGGGGGTGTGGGTCGGCCCAGCAGCAGCTGCAGGGTGCTTTCGTCCAGAGACTTTTGGCGCTGCACCTGGGACCTGGCGGCGCGGGCGGCCTGCAGCAGGGAATCGGCCTGCGCGACTTCAAGCGCCGAGGCCGCTCCGGCCTTCAAGCGCCCCTGCACGATCTGAAGGCTGTCTTGCCGGCCGCGCACCGTCTCGTCGGTGATGCGCAACAAGGCCTCATCGGCTTGCAGGTTCGCATAGGCCGCCGCTACCGCGGCAATCAGGCTGGCCCGGGCGGCCGACTGTAGGAACTCACTGGCCTGCAGTTGCGCCTGAGCGGCCGCCGCCTGTTGGCGCACGCGACCGAAGAGGTCGAGTTCGTACGCGGTGCTCGCCAATCCCCCAATGACCGTGGTGCTGACACCGCCGGCATTGGTGGGCGCCCGGTTTCCACTAACACCCGCATTGACCGTGGGCCACAGGTCGGCCTCGCGGATCGCCGCCTGGGCACGCGATTGCTCGACATTCAGTGCGGCCAGACGCAGGTCACGGTTGTGTTCCAGTGCCAGGCGTATCAGGCCCTGCAGCGGCAGATCGGTGAAGAACTGGTCCCAGGCGAGCAGCGGGCCGAGCACCGGCGCCGGGGCGGTAGCGCCTGTCTCAACGTTAGCAGTGGCGGGAAAGCGTTGCGGAATCAGCTGCGGGCTGCTCAAGGCCGTTGGGCCGGTGGGCACGGTGTTGCAGCCTGCCAGCGCCAAGGTCCCGAGCGTTCCGGCCAGGGCGCGGCCCACAGCCCTCGCGCGCCGCAGGCCACCAGGGGATGGGCTCATGACCAATCCTCCACTTTGGGCTTGTCTGGGTTTTCATGCGCATACAACTGCCGCTGTCGTTCGCTGCCCTTGAACAGGCGGCGCACCACGACGAAGAAAACCGGCACCATGAAAATTGCGAGCACGGTCGCGGAGATCATGCCACCCATGACACCGGTGCCGATGGAGCGCTGCCCCGCAGAGCCCGCGCCGCTGGCCAGCACCAGGGGCATCACCCCCAGGATGAAGGCCAGTGAGGTCATGATGATGGGCCGCAAACGCAGATGCGCGGCTTCCAAGACCGAGGCTACCAAGTCCTTGCCCTGCGCATGCAGATCTTTGGCGAACTCAATGATCAGCACCGCGTTCTTGGCCGACAGTCCGATGATGGTGATCATGCCAACCTTGAAGAACACATCGTTTTCAAGACCGCGCATCATCGTGGCCGCCACCGTGCCCAGAACGCCCAAAGGCACCACCAAGATCACCGCCAGGGGAATCGACCAGCTTTCGTACAGGGCAGCCAAGCACAAGAACACAGCTAATAGCGAGAAGAAGAAAAGCAGATAGGCGGTCGCCCCGCTGATCTTTTCTTCACGGGCCAGCCCGGTCCACTCATAACCCACACCCTTAGGCAGTTGGGAAGCTATGCGCTCCATTTCAGCGATGGCCTCACCGGTGCTGACCCCTTTGGCCGGCTCGCCGGCGATGCGCATCGCTGGGTAGCCGTTGTAGCGAACGGCCTGCATGGCGCCGGTCACCCAGCGGGTGCTGGCAAAGGCCGCCAAAGGGGCGCTTTCACCACGGTTGTTCAACACCGGCAGGGCCAACAGGTCTTCGGGCTCCATGCGGGCCGCTGCGTCAGCTTGCACCACCACGCGCTGCACCCGGCCGGCGTTCAAGAAGTCGTTGATGTAGGCCGAACCCAGAGATGTGCCCAAGGCAGTATTGATGGCAGCAAAACTCACCCCCAACGCAGCGGCTCGGTCGCGGTCGATCTGCAGTTCCACCTGTGCAGCGTCTTCCAGGCCGTCGGGTCGCACGGCGTTGAGCAACGGGCTCTTCTGGGCTTCGCCGAGCAGCTGGTTTCGCGCCTGCAGCAGCACCTCGCGCCCAACACCAGCACGGTCTTGCAGGCGAAAGGCAAAGCCGTTGGCTCGGCCGAGCTCGCGGATGGGCGGAGGGCTCACCACGAAGATGAATGCATCTCGAATGCCCGCCAGCATGCCCTGCGCGCGCTTGACCAGGGCTTGGGCCGACTGTTCGGGGTCGGGCCGTTCGTCCCAATCCTTCAAGGCCACAAAGTTCAGCGCTGAGTTTTGTCCCGAGCCTGAGAAGTTGAAGCCCAGCACGCTGGTCATGGCTTTGACCTCGGGCTGCTTGAGCATCACTCCTTCAACCTGCTTTATCACCCCCAGGGTGCGTTCCTGGGTGGCGCCTGGGGGCAACAGCACGTTGATCAGAATATTGCCCTGGTCCTCGTTGGGCACGAAGGCCGTGGGCAGCCGGGTGTACATCACCGCCGCTGCGCCGATGACTGCCGCGTAGATCACCATGTAGCGCCAGCAGTTACGCAGCATGCGCGCTACCACGCTTTCATAGCCGCGAGCCGCACGGGAGTAGCCACGGTTGAACCAGCCAAAGAAGCCGCCCTTGGCATGGTGGTGACCGGCTTGCACCGGCTTGAGCAAGGTGGCGCACAAGGCGGGCGAAAAGCTCAGCGCCAGGAAGGCCGACAACAGTATGGCCGTGACCATCACGGCAGCAAACTGACGGTAGATATTGCCGATGGCACCACTGAAAAACGCCAGCGGAATGAACACCGACACCAGCACTACGGTCACACCCACGATGGCGCTGCTGATCTGCGTCATTGCCTTTTGGGTGGCCGCGCGGGGGCTTAAGCCCTCTTCGCTCATGATGCGCTCAACATTTTCCACCACGACGATGGCGTCATCCACCACGATACCGATCACCAGCACCATGCCGAACATGGTCAGCACGTTGATCGAAAAGCCCATGGCCAGCAGCGCAGCGAAGGTGCCCAGCAGACAAACCGGAACCACCAGTGTGGGGATGATGGTGTAGCGAATATTCTGCAGAAACAGGAACATCACGATGAACACCAGCGCCACCGCTTCGATCAGCGTCTTGGCAACCTGCTCGATGGAGATGCGGATGAACAGCGACCCATCGAAGGGGATCGTGGCTTTGACGCCAGGGGGGAAGAACTGCTCGACTTGGGTGAGCTTGGTGCGGATGGCGTCAGCCGTTTCTAGTGCGTTGGCACCCGAGGCCAACTGCACCGACATGCCCGCCGATGGCTCACCATTGAGCCTGGTGCGCAGTGAATAGCTTTGTGCACCCAGTTCAACGCGGGCTACATCGCGCAGCCGAACCGCTGAACCGTCGGGGTTGGCGCGCAGCACGATATTGCCGAACTGGCCCACAGAGCTGAGCTGCCCTTGCACCGTCACCGTGGCGCTGACCAGCTGAGTGGGCAGCGCAGGCTGCTCGCCCAACGAGCCCGACGTCACTTGAATGTTCTGTTGAGCGATGGCGGTGTTCACATCCAGCATCGATAGCCGGTAGCCCTGCAGCTTGGCCGGATCCACCCAAATCCGCATGGCCCGTTCAGTTCCGAAGAGGTTGGCCTGGCCAACCCCGGGCACGCGCTGTATTTCGGGCAGTACGGTGCGCGCGGCGTAGTCGCCTAGAGCCACTGGGTCGAAAGCAGGGTTCTCCGAAGACAGCACCACGAACAACAAAAAGTTCGGGTTGGCTTTGTCCACGCGGATGCCCTGTTGCGTGACGGCAGCCGGCAGGCGCGGTGAGGCCCGCGCCAAGCGGTTCTGCACATCCACCTGCGCCAGATCGGGGCTGGTGCCAGGTTCGTAGCTCAAGGTGATGGAGCCCGAACCATTGGCCTGCGCCACGGATTCCATATAAACCAGGCCTGGCGACCCGTTCATCTCCCGTTCAATCAGGGCGATGACGGTATTTTCAAGGGTGGTGGCCGACGCACCGGGGTAGCTGACGTTCAGCGAAATCGAAGGTGGGGCCACTGGCGGGTACTGCGCAATGGGCAACTGCGTGACCGCCACACCACCACCCACCAAGATGAACAGCGCAATGACCCAGGCGAAGACCGGGCGGTTGATGAAGAACGGCGCCATTTGCCGCTCCTAGCCTTGGCCCGGCGGCCCGGCTGGGGCGGCTGGGGTAGCGGGCGTCCAGGGCACCGGCTTGACCGGCCCGCGGCCACGCAGCTTTTGGAAGCCGTCGACCATCACCTGTTCTTCGGCTTTCAGGCCTTCCAGCACCACCCACTGGCCGCCGCGCGCAGGGCCGACCTTTACCGGGCGAATGTCCACCATGCCGTCCTCGCCCACCACGCGAACCGTGTCCCCTTGGGGGCCACGGCTGACCGCCTGTTGGGGCAGCAGTATCGCGCCCGTGGCCTGGGCCTGTTCCACCCGCACCCGAACAAACAAGCCAGGCAGCAGCGTTTTCCTGGGGTTGGGCACGATGGCGCGCAAGCTGATCTGTCCGGTCGTCGGGTCGACGCTGAGGTCTGAAAACAGCAGCTTGCCAGGCAGGGGATGGGTGCTGCCGTCCTCCAGGTGCAGGGTCACGGCTGCCGCATCGGGGCCAGCTTGCTTGAACTGGCCGCGCGCGATGGCCGCGCGCAGGCGCAGAACGTCGGCTGCGGGCTGTGTGAAATTCACATACAAGGGGTCAACCTGTTGAATGAGCGCCAGTGGAGTGGCTTCACCTTGGCCCACCAAGGCTCCTTCGGTGACCAGGGCCCGACCAACGCGACCCGCAATGGGTGCGACCACGCTGGCATGCCCCAGATTCAGTTCAGCCGTCTGAACCGCTGCCCGCGCGGCGGCTACCTCAGCCAGCGCCTGTTGGCGTGCGGCTTGTGCGCTGACAGACTCTTGCTCGCTGATGGCTTTGGCTTCCAGCAGAGGCTTGGCGCGGTCGGCATTGGCTTGAGCCTGCATCAGGGAGGCTTGGGCGCGCGCCAACTGCGCTTGGGCGCTGGCCAGGGCCGCCTCGTACGGTGCAGGGTCGATGGTGAACAGCAACTGGCCTGCCTGTACGTCGCGGCCTTCTTCGAAACGGCGTGTGGTCAGGATGCCCACAGCGCGCGCGCGCACCTGTGCCACCCTTGAGGGCTCGGTGCGGCCAGGCAATTCGGTCAGCAGGCCCACATCGGCGGGCACGACCTTGACCACACCGACCGCCGGCGGCGGAGGTGCTGGCGCTGCCGCTGCACCGCTGGCCCCTGCGTTGGCTGCGGGCGCAGCCGGCGCAGCCTTGTTCTCACCTGAACCGCCGCAGCCCGCAAGCCCCAGCAGCGCCCCCATCAGGCCGAAGGTGGCCACCAGTTGGTTTGTACGCGCAGTCATTGCCTAACTGTATCGGCACTGATGCACGGCGGCGTGATTCAGAGTAAACTCCGCACTTCTCGTCCCCTCTGACCATTCGGCCTCATCGTGCAAACGATGCTCAGCCGACACTCCCGGGTGCAGGTCGGCGGCGATGCCGTCGCTTCGGACCCACCGGTCCCGGCCCGGACTTTGTTCCACAGCGTGTACCTGGAACGTCCGCCGGACCTTACCTCCATTTTCGCGACTTCACCTGCGGGCCGTCCCACGCATTGTGTTGGCCCGTTTAACTCGTGCCTGGCGCAGGAAAGCCAGGCTGGCGTGTGTTGCTTGTTTGATTGGAAATTCATGTCTTTTGAAAATCTGGGCCTGGCCCCCGCCCTGTCCCGCGCCTTGGCCAATGCTGGTTATGAACAGGCCACCGAGGTACAGCAACAGGCCATCCCCATGGGCCTGAGCCGTTTGGACCTCAAGGTCAGCAGCCAAACAGGCAGCGGCAAGACCGCTGCCTTTGCCCTGCCCGCGCTGCAGCGCATCCTTGAGGCACGGGGTGACGCCAGCAAGCGGCGTGAGAAGGGCTTGGTGCACGGCCCGCGCGTACTGGTGCTGGCGCCCACGCGGGAGCTGGCCATGCAAGTGGCCAAGGCCTTCACCGCCTATGGCAAGCATGTGCAGGGCTTGCGCGTGGCCACGGTGGTGGGCGGCGTGCCCTATGGCGCGCAACTGAAGGCGCTGCGCGGCCCGTTGGATGTGGTGATTGCCACTCCGGGCCGCCTGATCGACCACCTGGGCAGTGGCAAGTGCGTTTTGGACAACCTGGAGATGCTGGTGCTTGACGAAGCCGACCGCATGCTCGACATGGGCTTCATCGACGACATTCGTCACATCGCCGAACAGACTCCGGTTGCTCGCCAAACCGTGATGTTCAGTGCCACCTTCGCTGGCCACGTAGGCCGCCTGGCCGAAGAATTGCTGAAGCCCGAAGCGCAGACCGTGCAGGTGGCGCACCACACAGACACGCACGCCAGCATCGAGCAACGCCTGCATTGGGCTGACAGCCGCCAACACAAGGATGCGCTCTTGGACCACCTTTTGGCCGACCGCGAAGTGGACCAGGCGGTGGTGTTCACCAGCACCCAGCAAGACGCCGATTGGCTGGCCGACCGCCTGGCCGAGTTTGGCCACCGTGTGGCTTCGCTGCATGGTGGCATGCCACAGGGCCGTCGCAACCGCGTGTTGCAGGGCTTGCGCACCCGTCAGCTGCGCGTGTTGGTCGCCACGGATGTGGCCGCACGCGGCATTGATGTGCCCTCCATCAGCCACGTGATCAATTACGGCATGCCGATGAAGGCAGAAGACTATGTGCACCGCATTGGCCGCACTGGTCGGGCTGGCCGCAATGGGTTGGCGGTGACGTTGGCTGAGCGGCGTGATATCTCGATGGTCAAGCGTATTCAGCAGTTCACCACACAGCCCATCCCCGTGGCCCAGGTCACCGGCCTTGAGCCCCAACAGCCCGAGCCGCGCATCTTCATGGGTGCCCTGCGCGGGGCTGGCGGCGAGCACCGCGGGCGACCCGGGCCACGTGTTGGCCACGGCAGCCCGGGCCATCCGGGCCAGCGCTACGGCGGCCGTCCTGCACCCCACCATTCGGGCCGCCCGCGGCATGAGGGTTCTGGCTACGGTCGTCCCGCGGGCCAGGGCTTTGCGCGGCCTGACGGCCAGGGCCATGCCGGCCAGGGTCATACCGGCCCCGACACTCGCCGTGGGGCGGCACCGGGGCCTGGCCGAGCCCGCTTCGGCGACCAAAAGCCGCGCGGGCCGCACCAGGGGCGTGATGCCCGCTGGGGGCGCTGAAGGCCACGCCTGAGGGCCTCTGCGGGTTCAGAATCCGGGTGTCATGGCAGGAGGCACCCATGCATGAACATCTGAAGTCCCGCATAGCCGGCTGTTGGCCTCGTGCGAAGGTGTCTCTGCCGGGACTTGCCTTCGCGCTTGCGGCGCCGCTGATGGTGGGCGAAGTGGCGGCCCAGGCGCTTGCCACCGGCGCCACCTCGCTGACCACGGCTGCGGGGTCCAAGGCCACTGCGCCCGACCCCGCGGCCACACGCGCCCTGCGTCAGCTGTTTGACCAGGAGTGGGATCGCCGCTTGCGCGAGCACCCCGAGCAGGCCGCGTATTTCGGTGACCCTCGCGGTGCCGACCGCTGGACCGATATGAGCCTGCAGGCCATCGCTGCCCGCGCAGCGGCCGACCGGCAGGCGCTGCTGCGGCTCAAGGCCATTCCAAGGCATCGGTTGTCGGCTGCCGATCAGTTGAACTACGATACCTTTGAATGGCTGCAGCAGGAGTCGGTGGACCGGCAGCGGTTTGGCGAACACCTGCAGCCCGTAGGCCACCAGTCAGGGCCCCAAACGGCCGACCAGATCGCCGAGCTCCTGCGTTTTTCCACTGCGCCTCACTACCGGCGCTACCTTCAGCGCCTGTCATCGCTGCCCCTGTACCTGGAGCAGCATGTGGCGCTGATGCGCGAAGGCGTGAAGGCCGGCGTCGTGCCGCCGCGGGTGTTGATGCAGCGCGTGCCCGCGCAGCTGGCTGCGCAGGTCGTGGCCGACCCGACCCTGAGCCCCTTCTATCGGCCCTTCAAACGTTTTCCAGCTGGTATGCCCGCGGACGAACGCGAGGCTCTGGCGCGCCAGGCGCAGGAACTCATCCGGGATCGGGTGGTGCCCTCCTATGCCGCATTTGCGAAGTACTTCAACGAGGAATACCTACCCAAGACACGCGAGACGATTGCCGCCACCGCGCGGCCCGATGGACCGGCCTATTACCGTTTTCTCGCGCGGTCCTACACCACGACGACGCTGGATGTGGATGCCATTCACGAGACGGGTTTGTCGGAGGTGGCCCGTATCCGTGCAGAAATGGAAAAGGTCAGGGCCGAGACCGGCTTCAGCGGCACCCTGGAGGCCTTCTTTGCCGACTTGCGCACCAACCCGCGCTTTTACAAGAAAACTCCTGCGGAACTCTTTGCCGCCTACGAAGCGGTATCCAAGCGGGTTGACCCGCAGATGGTCAAGGTGTTTCGAAAACTTCCCCGCCTGCCCTATGGCGTGCGCCCGATTCCCGACCATCAAGCGCCGGACGCCACCACCGCCTATTACCAACCGGGTGCACAAGACGGCAGCCGCGCGGGCTACTACTACGTCAACCTATACCGGCCCGAAATGCGACCCACATGGGAGATGGTGCCACTGACCCTGCATGAAGCCGTACCGGGCCACCACCACCAGTTCGCACTGGGCCTGGAACTGCCCGACGCGCCCACCTTCCGCCGCACCGCCTACTTCGTGGCCTACAGCGAGGGCTGGGGTTTGTATGCCGAGCAGCTGGGCTACGACATGGGTTTGTATGACGACCCGTATGATCGCTTCGGCCAGTTGGTGTATGAAATGTGGCGTGCCGTGCGCCTGGTGGTGGATACCGGCATGCACGCCAAGGGCTGGAGCCGAGAGCAAGCGATCGCGTACTTCAGGGCCAACGCGGCCAAGACTGAGCAAGACATCGTCAACGAAATTGACCGCTACATCGGTACGCCGGGGCAGGCCTTGGCGTACAAGATTGGACAGCTGCGCATCAGTGGCTTGCGCCGCCTGGCCGAGCAGGCGCTGGGATCGGGCTTCGATGTGCGGGACTTCAACGACGCGGTTCTGTCCACCGGCTCGGTACCGCTGCAGGTGCTAGAGGCCCACATGGGTGCATGGATAGCCGCGCAGCGATCGCGCTAGCCCATCTGCCGGCTGACCAGCTGGATTTATTTCAGAAACTGAAATAAATTAGGGCTGAAGATTGTTGGTGTTGCATCCCGCCTCCTGCATCAAGCCCCTATGAACGCCACCACCGCTGAAGCCGCCGCCCCAAAGCACCCGCCCGAACAGCCGGTTGAGGGTCTGTTGGCCACGCTCGAGTTGTTGCGCATCAACCGCGCCGGCCCTGTGCTACACCTGCAGCTCAATCGTCCGGCCAAGCGCAATGCCTTGTCCGACGCCTTCATCCAGCAGCTGCACACGGTCTTCGTGAATATGCCCGAAGGCGTGCGCGCGGTGATGCTCAGCGGCGAAGGCAGCCACTTTTGTGCTGGCTTGGACCTGTCCGAAGTGGTGGCGCGCGACATCGACAGCGCGGTTCAGCACTCGCGCATGTGGCATGCAGCCTTCGACGCCATCCAGTTTGGCCCTGTACCGGTGGTGGCGGTGCTTCATGGTGCGGTGGTGGGTGGCGGCCTTGAATTGGCCAGCGCCTGCCACATCCGCGTGGCCGAGGAATCGGCCTATTTCGGACTTCCCGAAGGCCAGCGCGGCATCTTTGTGGGCGGGGGCGGGTCGGCCCGTATTCCACGCTTGATGGGTGTGGCCCGCATGACCGACCTGATGCTGACCGGCCGGGTGTACGACGCCCAGGAAGGCCTGCAAGTGGGTCTGGTGCAATATGTGGTCAGCCAAGGCAAAGGCCTGGAGCAGGGCATGGCTCTGGCCCAGCGCATGGCCACCAATGCGCAAATGAGCAACTACGCGGTGATGCAGGCCCTGCCCCGCATAGCCGACCAGGCCCAAGCCTTGGGCCTGTTTACCGAGTCGCTGATGGCAGCCACTGCTCAAAGCACCCCACAGGCGCAAGAACGGCTCAAGGCCTTTTTAGAAGGCCGCGCGGGCAAGGTGCTCAAGTCATGAGCGCAGACCTCATCACCCCCCGTACCCACATCCACCGCGTTCGCGTGGAGTTTGGTGACTGCGACCCCGCTGGCATCGTCTTCTTCCCCAACTTCAACCGTTGGATGGACCAAAGCTCGCTGCACTTCTTTGTCGCTTGCGGCATCCCGCCTTGGCGAGAACTGGTCAAGACACGCGGCATCATCGGGACACCGCTTCTGGAAATCCACACCCGCTTTGTGAAATCGGCCACCTACGGCGAACACCTCGAGGTGCATACCTGTGTCCTGGAGTGGCACCGAAAGACCTTCCGCCAACGCCACACCATTCGACGCGGCCAGGAGCTCATATGCGAAGGCACCGAGTTACGGGTGTTCTGTGTGCGCGATGCTCAGAACCCGGACCGCCTTCGCAGCATCGAAATACCGGAGGACATCCGCGCAGCCTGCAGCTGACGCGGGTTTGTTCGGCGAAGCCGCCATCCGAATCCTGGGGCGGCCCGGCTAAGATCGTCCGACCGGTCGGTAAATAAATTGAGATCTGCCTAAGACGGGCCCAGCAAGCAGGAGACGCAAGCATCATGGACATGACGATCGCCAGCATCCTGGCGCTCGATGGGGTGACCAACGGCTCGGTGTACGCGCTGTTGGCGCTGGCCACCGTGCTGGTGTTCGCCGTTACCCGCGTCATCTTTGTGCCGCAGGGCGAGTTCGTGGCTTTCGGGGCCTTGACCTTGGCGATGTTCCAAATGGGGCAGGTGCCCGGGACGGTGTGGTTCCTGCTGGTGCTCACCGCCCTCACCGCTGTGGGTGTGGTGATCAAGGGGATACGCCAGGGGCAAGCGGTCTCGCGCTTGACGCGGCAGGTCGTGGAGTTGGCGGCCTTTCCCATAGCCATCAGCGGGGTTGCCATTTGGGCTGCGCCGCAACAACTGCCCCTGTTGGTGCAGGCCGCCCTGACCTTGGCTGTGGTCACGCCCTTTGGCACCCTGATTTACCGCTTGGCCTACGAGGCCTTGGCCGACGCCACTGTCTTGGTGCTGCTGATCGTCTCCGTGGGCGTGCACTTTGCGTTGGTGGGCCTGGGACTGTTCTTCTTCGGCGCCGAAGGGTTTCGCAATCCGCCGTTTTGGGACCAACGCTTCAGCGTGGGTGCGCTCACATTGTCCGGGCAGACCATCATCATCTTCGCCATCTCGCTGGTGCTCATCGTGGCCTTGTGGTTCTTGTTCGAACACACCCTGCTGGGTAAATCGCTGCGTGCCACAGCGGTCAACCGCACCGGCGCGCGCCTGATGGGCATTTCCAGCACCAGTGCTGGCCGTACCGCCTTCACCATGGCCGCCTTTATAGGCGCGCTGTCGGGCCTGCTCATCAGCCCCACTACCACTGTCTTCTACGACACCGGCTTCCTGATTGGCCTGAAGGGATTTGTGGCGGCGGTGTTTGCAGGTTTATCGAGCTATCCGCTGGCCCTGGTTGGGGCGCTCTTCGTAGGCATGATTGAAAGCTTTGGTTCTTTTTGGGCCAGCGCATTCAAGGAGGTGATCGTGTTTGCCGCCATCTTGCCGGTGCTGCTGTGGCGTTCAATCACCGACCCGCACGGGGAGGAGCATTGAAATGAACAGCCTTGGCAACTGGGCGTTTGCGGTCTTCTCCGTGTTGATGCTGGGTTTGCCGCTGTTGCCCGTTCCTGACTTTTGGATCACCCAAAGCAATATGGTGGGCTTGTATGCCATCGTCGCTTTGGGCCTGGTGCTGCTCACTGGCGTGGCCGGCCTGACGAGTTTTGGCCAGGCGGCCTTCGTGGGCGTTGGCGCCTATGCTGCGGGATACATGGTGGTGTCGCTGCAGGCTTCGCCTTGGCTTGCATTGGTGGTGGGCGTGGCCCTGGCGGTGATGGCTGCGTTACTGCTGGGGCTGCTCACCCTGCGCATGTCGGGGCACTACTTGCCGCTGGCCACCATCTGTTGGGGCCTGGCCTTGAACTACACCATGGCCAATATGGGATTTTTAGGCAAGTACGATGGCATCAATGGCATCCCGTCATTGAACCTCTTCGGCCTTGAACTGGGCTCGGGACGCGGCCTGCATGTGCTGATCTGGGCGGTGGCCCTGGTGTGCGCGCTGGGGGTAACCAACCTGTTGGATTCGCGTGTGGGCCGCGCCATCCGTTCGCTCAAGACAGGCTCAACCATGGCCGAAGCCATGGGCATCTCCACCTTTCGCTACAAGCTCATCGCCTTCATTTTGGCGGCGGTGCTCGCGGCCATCTCCGGCTGGCTGTTTGCGCACTTCCAGCGCACGGTCAACCCCACCCCATTCGGCCTGAACAAGGGCATTGAGTATCTGTTCATGGCCGTGCTCGGCGGCGTAGGCCACGTGTGGGGCGCCTTCTTGGGTGCTGCTGTGGTGAAGATCATCGAAGACGAGTTGCAGGTGCTGCTGCCAGCCCTGCTCGGATCCAGTGGCAACTTTGAGGTCATCGTCTTTGGAATTGTGTTGATCTTGGTGCTGAAGTACGCACCTGATGGCTTGTGGACCTTCATCCAAAAACGTCTGCCGACGGTGCCCCGCGCGGTGGACTGGACCGAAAACGATCACATGCCGCACGAGCCAAAGCCAGCTCAGGGCCAGCGCCTGCTGGAGGTGGACCAGGTGCGCAAGGCCTTTGGCGGCTTGGTGGCGGTCAATGATGTGAGCTTCCACATTGATGCCGGCGAAATCGTGGGCCTCATTGGTCCCAACGGCGCGGGCAAGAGCACCACGTTCAACCTGGTCACCGGGGTGTTGCCACTGACCGGCGGTGGTGTGCGCTGGCGCGGCGAATCGATTGCCGGCTTGCCGTCTCGGGAAGTGGCGCAGCGCGGTATTTCACGCACCTTCCAGCATGTGAAGATGATCCCCGAAATGACCGTGCTGGAAAACGTGGCCTTGGGCGCTTACATCCGCAGCGGCGCCAACACGGTTCAGGCGATGCTGGGCCTGGACAAAGCGGAAGAGCGACGGATCTTCGCCGAGGCCCACCGCCAATTGCGGCGCATCGGCATGGAGGATCGGATGCACGAGTTAGCCGGTAACTTGGCCCTGGGGCCTCAGCGCCTGATGGAAATTGCGCGTGCCCTGTGCACCGACCCTTCGCTGCTGTTACTCGACGAGCCCGCCGCAGGCCTGCGCCACAAGGAAAAGCGGGCGCTGTCCGATGTGCTGCGACAGTTGCGCGATGAAGGCGTGACGCTGCTGCTGGTCGAGCACGATATGGATTTCGTCATGGGTTTGACCGACCGCATCGTGGTGATGGAGTTCGGTATCAAGCTGATGGAGGGAACACCTGCCGAGGTTCAGGCCAGCCCTGCGGTGCGAGCGGCCTATCTGGGAACCGAGCATTGATCGGCCCGGCTGCATCGGCTGGACCCAATCGAAGGGAAGGAATATGACCACGCTGTTGTTGGAAGTTGGCGACCTGCACGCCGGCTATGGGCGCGCCGAGGTACTCACTGGGCTGAATTTCGCGGTGCGCCAAGGCCAGGTCATCACCATCATCGGCCCCAACGGGGCCGGCAAGAGCACCACGCTTAACGCCCTCATCGGCTTGCTGCCTACACGCGGGCGTGTTGTCTTCGATGGGCAAGATCTCAGTGGCGCCAACCTTGAAGACAGGGTGATGATGGGTCTGGCCCTGGTGCCCGAAAAGCGCGAGCTGTTTTCCACCATGCCCGTGGAAGACAACCTGGTGCTGGGGGGTTGGCGCGCCATGAAGCAGCGCATTCCCCATTGGAAGCGCGAAATCGAACGGGTGTATGAACTGTTTCCCCGCTTGAAGGAACGCCGGGCACAACTGGCCGGCACGCTCAGCGGCGGCGAGCGTCAGATGCTCGCCGTTGGTCGTGCCCTGATGAGTTCACCGCGCCTGTTGATGCTGGATGAGCCCAGCCTGGGGCTGGCCCCTTTGGTGGTCAAAGAAATCTTCCGCATCATTGAACGATTACAACGCGAAGGCACCTCCATCCTGTTGGTTGAGCAAAACGCACGGGCTGCGCTGGAGGTTGCCGACCATGGGTATGTGTTGGAGACCGGGTCAATATCCGTGCAAGGCCCGGCCGCTGAACTGGCCCATAACCCCCGGGTGATCGAAAGTTACTTGGGCTCGGCCCACCGCGAGGCGGCTTGAGATGACCGGCAAGGGCTTGCTGGACACCACGCTGGGTTTTCACATTGCCCGAGCTTCGGTGGTGGCCTACGACGCCTTCGAGCAGCACATCGGCGCTCCGCATGAGCTGCGCAAGGTCGACTTCTCCTTGTTGATGCTGGTGGCCCAACATGGCCACCTGGCGCCCAAAGGCTTGGCCAAGATGCTGTCCTTGACCGCACCCAAGCTAAGCATGGTCTTGGACCGCATGCAGGCGCGTGGCCTCATCGAACGCAAGCCCGACCCCCAGGACCGCCGCTCGGTTCGAGTCATACTGACCCCGCAGGGCGAACGCCTGGCCCGCAAGCTGGAACCGGTGGCTCGCCGCATGGAACAAGGCCTGAAAAAGCTCCTGAGTGCGGCCGACCACGCCCGCCTCATCCAGCTGCTGAGCAAGTTGACTGCGCCAACGCTCTAAGGATCCCAAGCGCCGCCCCGTGCCCGTGTCAAGGGCAGGTAGGTACGCTAGCATCGAGGTTTGGAGGACAGCCTCATGGATAGCCTGGACCTGCGGGTGCTTGAGCAGGCGCGCCTTTGGAAGCGCCAGGGCCACCCGGTGTGGCTCGTAACGGTGATTGAGACCTGGGGCTCTGCCCCGCGGCCGCCGGGCGCTCTGCTGGCCATGCGCGGCGACGGCCAGATCGTTGGATCGGTCTCCGGAGGCTGTGTGGAAGACGACCTGATCGGACGGGTGCGATCAGGTGAGCGCGTGGCCAAGCCTTCCGTGATCCATTACGGCGTAAGCAAGGAAGAGGCGGCCCGCTTTGGGCTGCCCTGTGGCGGCAATTTGCGCTTGGTGCAGGAACCCTTGCTCGACACCGGCTGGGTCGATGAAGTCCTGGAACGCACGGCACGCCACGAGATCGTGGCCCGATGCGTGTCATTGGAAACCGGATCGGTAAGCCTGCAGCCGGGCGCCCGCGGTGAAATTTTTTCCTTCGACGGCCGCAACATGCGTGCGCTGTTCGGCCCCCGCTGGCGCTTGTTGATCATCGGGGCTGGTCAGCTTTCGCGTGCGGTGTCGCAGATGGCCTTGATGCTGGACTTCGAAGTCATCTGCTGCGATCCACGCCAGGAGTACCACCTGAGCTGGGACGTACCCGGTACGGTGTTCAGCAAGCAGATGCCCGACGACCTGGTGCAGGCGTTGCAACTGGACCCGCACAGCGCGGTGGTGGCGCTGACGCACGACCCCAAGCTGGATGACCTGGTCTTGCTGGAAGCCTTGAAATCTCCTGCCTTCTATGTAGGGGCTTTGGGCTCGCGTGGCAACACGGCCAAGCGAAAAGAGCGCCTGAAGCTGTTCGATTTGAGCGAGGCCGAAATTGGCCGCTTACATGGTCCCATAGGCTTGGACCTGGGCGCTAGGACGCCTGCGGAGATTGCGGTGTCGATCATGGCTGAGGTGATCGCGGTGCGCAACGGAACTGCGCTGCTGCAAAAGAAGCTGGGCTCGCTGATGCCGGAGTGCGCGGTGGCAGCGCCCTGAGCTTTTGAGCGGTGGCGCGGAGGGCACCCCGGCGCACAGGCCCCGTGTCCACGATGAGCCGCTCAGCAGCCCAGATCAGCGCCCCAACAAGCGCCAACACGGCAAAATCAATGTATGAGCGTAGCACCGCCCCCAGCGCCCGTGTGGCCCACGCCCGGCACCCATCGCATCCCGTTTGGCGTCTACACCAGTGCCGAACTCCATCGCATGGAGCTCGAGCGCCTGTTCTACAAGGGCCATTGGCACTACATCGGCCTGGAGGCTGAGGTACCGCACCCGGGGGACTTCAAGCGCACCGTGGTGGGCGAGCGCAGTGTGGTGCTGGCCCGCGCCCAAGACGGGCAGCTGCATGTGGTGGAAAACGTATGCAAGCACCGTGGCATGCAGTTCTGCCGCGAACGGCACGGCAACCGCAAGGAATTCGTTTGCCCGTATCACCAGTGGAGCTACGCCCTCAACGGCGATCTGCAGGGTGTGCCGTTTCGCAGGGGGGTGCGGCAAGAGGGCAAGGTCAATGGCGGTATGCCTGCGGATTTCGATCCCAAGCAGCACGGGCTGACCCGCTTGCGGGTAGCCACGCGCGGCGGTGTGGTATTCGCCACCTTTGACCACGAATTGGGCTCGCTTGAAGACTTCATTGGCCCGGTCATCCTGCGCTGGTTCGACCGGCTGTTCAATGGCCGACGGCTCACGATTTTGGGCTACAACCGCCAGCGCATTCCGGGCAACTGGAAGCTGATGCAGGAAAACATCAAGGACCCTTATCACCCCGGGCTGCTGCACACTTGGTTCGTCACCTTCGGACTCTGGCGCGCCGACAACAAGGCTGAGCTGCAGATGGACCGCCACCACCGCCATGCCGCCATGATCTCCACCCGGGGCGCCACCGGGGCTGCGGCGCAGGTCACCCAGGTCTCGTCCTTCAAGGAAACCATGAAGCTGAACGACGACCGCTTCTTAGACATCGTGCCGGAAGCCTGGTGGGGTGGACCTACGGCGGTGATGACCACCCTGTTTCCCAGCGTGATCCTGCAGCAGCAGGTCAACAGTGTCTCCACACGCCACATCCAGCCCGATGGCCATGGGCACTTCGACTTCGTGTGGACCCATTTCGGCTTTGAAGACGATGACCCGGCCATGACGCAGCGTCGTTTGCGTCAGGCTAATCTGTTTGGTCCCGCAGGCTTCGTCTCGGCTGACGATGGAGAAGTGATCGAGATGTGCCAGCAGGCCTTTGAGCGCGCGCAGGCCGGGCAGGGCCACGCCTTGGCCGAACTGGGCGGGCACGGCGTGGGTGACACCGACCACATGGTCACCGAAACCCTGATCCGCGGCATGTACCGCTATTGGCGCGAGGTGATGCAGGCATGATTACCTGCGCGACCCTCAGTCCCGCCGACCACGTCGCGCTGACCCAGCTGTACGCCCAAGCGGCCCACCTGGCCGATGCGGGGCGCTGGGTGCAATGGGCCGAGCTGTTCACCGAGGACTGCCTGTACCTGCTGCAACCGCGGGAGAACTTCGACCGGGGCTTTCCCCTGGCCACCATGCGCTTTGAGAGCAGGGGCATGCTGCTGGACCGTGCCTATGCGGTCACCCAGACCATCTTCCACGACCCCTACTACCAGCGCCATGTGGTGGGTGCGCCCTGTGTGAGTGCCTTTGAAGAGGGTCGCATCCATTGCGAAGCGAACTATGCAGTCTTTCGCACCAAGCTCAACCAGGAAACCACGGTCTTCAACACAGGCCGCTACCTTGATGAGGTGGTGCAAACGCCGCAGGGTTGGAAATTCGCTGTGCGGAAAGCGGTCTACGACAGTGAGATGATCCCCAACTCCATCATTTATCCCATTTGAGGCCCATCCGCTGGCCGTAAGCGCAAACCGATGAGCACCCCCTACTGGATTTATGCAGCCCAATGGGCCGATGTGCAAGTGCAAGAGGTGATGCCGGTGTCCACCGACGGTCATGACCTGGCGCTGTACAGCGTGGACGGGCAGGTTCACTGCACCGCCAACCAGTGCACCCACGGCAACGCTTATTTGAGCGAAGGCTTTTTGATAGACGACCAGATCGAATGCCCGCTGCACCAGGGCCGCTTCGATGTGAAGACCGGCGCGCCTACCTGTGACCCGGCCTGTGACCCGCTTCGGGTGTACCCGGTGAAGATCGAAGACGGCCGGGTCTACGTTGAACTGAGCTGATGGGCGCCCAACGCCCCACACCACACCAAGGATCAAGATGAAATTGCCTCCCGGCGCCCTGGCGGGCATCCGCGTGCTGGACCTCTCGCGTGTGTTGGCGGGCCCCTCGAGCACCCAGATCCTGGCAGACCATGGCGCCGATGTGCTCAAGGTGGAGCCGCCCTCGGGCGATGAAACCCGCACCTGGGGCCCGCCTTTCGATGCGCAGGGCACAGCCTCGTACTACCACGGCCTAAATCGCAACAAACGCGGTATCACCCTGGACCTGAACACCGAGGCGGCCCGCGCGAAGGTGCTGGAACTGCTGGCCGACAGCGACGTGCTGGTGGAAAATTTCAAAACCGGCACCATGGATAAGTGGGGCCTGGGCTGGCCGGTGCTGCGCGAGCAGTTCCCGCGCCTGGTGTACTGCCGCGTCACTGGCTTCGGTGCAGACGGGCCCTACGGTGGCCTGCCCGGTTACGACGCGGCCATACAGGCCCTAGTCGGGCTGATGAGCGTCAACGGTGAACCCGATGAGCGGGGCGGGAAGCCCCTGCGCGCCGGCGTGCCGGTGGTGGATTTGGCCACCGGGCTGAACGCCGCCCTGGGCGTGACCTTGGCGCTGTTCGAGCGCGAGCGAAACGGCCGTGGGCAGTTTCTGGAAGTGGCGCTCTACGACGTGGGCCTGACCCTGCTGCACCCCCACACTGCCAACCACCTGATGGACGGCCGCATCCCCAAGCGTACCGGCAACGACCATCCCAACATCAGCCCCTACGATGTCTTTCCCACCGGCAGTGAACCCTTGTTCTTGGCGGTGGGCAACGACCGCCAGTTCAGTCAGCTGTGCCTGGGCATCGGTGCCCCCGAGTTGGCTTTCGACCCGCGCTTCACCAGCAACGCCCTGCGGTCCAAACATCGCGCCGAGCTGCGGCCCCTATTGGAGGCGGCCTTAGCCCGCCACGAGGGCAAGGCACTGGCTGTGCAACTGCTGGAGGCCGGTGTGCCTTGTGCGCCGATCCAGGACATCGCCGCCGCGCTTGAAGACGCCCATACCGCCCACCGGGGCATGGTGGTGCAGGTGGGTGAGCACTACCGGGGCATCGGTTCCCCGATCAAGCTCGAGCGTACGCCGCCGAGCTACCGGCTGCCGCCGCCGCCCGGCCCGGACCACTAGCCCATGGCCACCCAGCCCGGGGGCTTGAGCCCGCCTGCTCGGGGTCTTGAAACCCCGGGTGCTGCCCCCATTTCCTAGTAGTTTCGGGTTCGCGCGCGCCTGTTGTGTGCCGAGCTACGGCACTCCCCTTACTTGATCCTTAACTCAGGCATATGGAAAAGAAGACCCTGTCGTTTCAAGCCGAAGTGCAGCAAATTCTGCATCTGGTCACCCACTCCCTGTACTCCAACAAGGAAATCTTTCTGCGTGAGTTGATCTCCAACGCCTCCGATGCCTGCGACAAGCTGCGCTTTGAGGCCCTGGACAACGCCGCCTTATTTGAAGATCAGCCCAAATTGGAGGTGCACATCCTGGCCGATGCCACCAACAAGACCCTCACCATCCGCGACAACGGCATCGGTATGAGTGCCGAAGAGGCAGTTGCCAACCTCGGCACCATTGCCAAGAGCGGCACCCGTGAATTCATGTCGCGACTGGAAGGTGACCAGAAGAAAGATGCCCAGCTCATTGGCCAGTTCGGCGTGGGCTTTTACTCCGGCTTCATCGTGGCCGACCGCATCACAGTGGAAACCCGCCGGGCTGGCGCCGCCGCCGATCAGGGCGTGCGCTGGAGCAGCGAGGGCACGGGTGAGTTCGAGGTGGAAACCATTACCAAGGCCGGCCGTGGCACCGATATCGTCTTGCACCTGCGCGAAGGCGAGGACGAGGACTATCTGAAGTCCTGGAAGCTCAAGCAAGTGATCGGCAAGTATTCCGACCACATCTCTCTGCCCATCCTGATGCACAAAGAGGAGTGGGACAAAGACAAGAGCGAATACGTGACCCAGGATGAGTGGGAGACGGTGAACAAGGCCGCTGCGCTGTGGGCGCGCAGCAAGGGCGATGTGACCGACGCCGAGTACCAGGCCTTCTACCAACAGATCAGCTACGACCAAAGTGCACCGCTGGCCTACACCCACAACCGCGTGGAAGGCCGCAGCGAATACACGCAGCTGCTCTACATCCCCGCCAAGGCGCCGTTTGACCTGTGGAATCGTGACAAGCGCGGCGGGGTGAAGTTGTACGTCAAGCGCGTCTTCATCATGGACGACGCCGAGGCCCTGATGCCGGTGTACCTGCGCTTCGTCAAGGGCGTGATCGATTCGAACGATCTGCCGCTGAACGTGAGCCGGGAGCTGCTGCAGGAAAGCCGCGATGTGAAGGCCATCCGCGAGGGTTCAACCAAGCGGGTCTTGTCCATGCTCGAGTCCCTGGCCGACTCCGACAACGCTGACGAAAAGCGCAAGTACGCCGACTTCTGGAAAGAGTTTGGTGCGGTGCTCAAGGAAGGCATAGGCGAGGACATGGCCAACCGCGAGCGCTTGAGCAAGCTGCTGCGCTTTACTTCCACGCACACCAACAGTGACGAACCCGATGTGTCGTTTGCCGACTATGTGGGCCGGATGAAGGAAGGCCAGGAGGCGATTTACTACATCACCGGCGACAACTTGGCTGCGGCCAAGAACAGCCCGCAGCTGGAGATTTTCCGCAAGAAGGGCATCGAGGTGCTGCTATTGTCGGACCGGGTGGACGAGTGGATGCTGTCGCACCTGTACGAGTTCGATGGCAAGCCGCTGCAAAGCATCGCCAAGGGTGCGGTCGACCTGGGCAAGCTGCAGGACGAAGAGGAAAAGAAGCAGGCCCAAGCCGCAGCCGAGGCCTTCAAGCCGGTGCTCGACAAGGTCAAGGAAGCGCTCAAGGACCGCGCCAAAGATGTGCGCGCCACCACCCGTTTGGTGGATTCGCCCGCCTGCTTGGTGGTGGAGGAGGGCGACATGAGCGGGCACCTGGCGCGGTTGCTGAAGCAGGCGGGCCAGGCTGCGCCGGTGTCTCAGCCCATCCTGGAGGTCAACCCCGCACACGCCTTGGTCAAGAGGCTCGAGGCTGACGATGCGCGCTTTGCCGATTTGGCCCATCTGCTGTTCGACCAGGCCGTGTTGGCCGAAGGCGGCGCCTTGGAAAACCCTGCTGCGCATGTGCAACGGGTGACGCGCTTGTTGCTGTCTTGAGCCCCAGGGTCGCCCAGCTCAGTACCCGGCGACCCCGTTCTCGGCGCGCAGGCCCGCGAAGTCCTGAAAGTCGGCTTCGTTGTTGGTGACCAGTGTCACCCCCAAGGGACAGCGCCTGGGCTGCAATCAGTTTGTCCAGCGTGTTCCGATTGCGGGTGCCATGCCCTGCACGCAGGGGCCTGTAGGCGCAGGCAGCCGCGGTATGAAGATCCACGGCAGGGACTTCTTTCAGCCGCGCTTGAAGGGGCGCTTCTTTGCCCTGTCGCGCGGTTCCTGATCGGGCCACCCCATTGGCCAACTCAGCCAAGGTCAGGGTCGACATCACCTCATCACCCATCAAACGCTGCGTAAACCGCTTGCGCACCTGCGGCGGCTGGTGTTTCACCAGGTCGATGCAGTTTTCGGTGTCCAGCAGGTAGCGGGCCGCCACAGCTGTTCGCGCCGTTCTTCAAGAGATTGGTGGGGGCGAAGGGGCTGTATTCCTCTTTAGATGCACGGGTACAAACCAGCGGCAAGGCCAGTTTCTGCCGATCGCCTTCGGAGTTGCGTTTGGTTTACCCCGCGGCCATCAGCTTTTTGGCCAGGCTCCAGCGGTGCACCTCACTTGGGCCGTCGTAGATGCGAAATGGTCGCACATCGCGCCAGATGCGCTCCACGATGGTTTCGCCGGTCACCCCTTGGCCACCCAGGACTTGCACGCAGCGGTCGACGATGCGGTAAATCGCCTCTGAAGAGATGACCTTGGTCATGCTCGACTCGGTGTTGGCCTTGCCACCCTGGTCCAGCACCCAGGCGCAATGCCAGATCGACAAGCGCGCGGTGTGCAGGTCCAGTTCGTTGTCTGCCAGCATGAAGCCCACGCCCTCGTGCTCGCCCAAGGGCTTGCCAAAGGCCGTACGGCTGCGAGCGTGGGCCACGGCCACGTCGTGCGCGCGCCGGGCCGCACCCAGCCAGCGCATGCAGTGGGTCAGGCGCGCAGGGGCCAAGCGCACCTGGGCGTAGCGAAAGCCCTTGCCCAGTTCACCCAGCACCGCGTCCGGTCCCACCCGCAGATTGTTGAATCTCACCACGCAGTGCCCGCCGGGGAAGCAGCGGTCCAGGGAGTCCATTTGCCGCTCCACCGTGATGCCTGGCGCGTGCATGTCGGCCAGAAACATCGTGGCCGAACCATCGGGCAAGCGCGCCATGATGATGGCAAAGCCCGCACCCTGCGCACCGGTGATCAGCCACTTGCGTCCGTTGATCAGCCAGCCTGCGCCGTGCGCGTCTTCCACCGGTGTGGCCGTGGTCTGCAGCATCGACGGGTCTGAGCCCGCGCCCGGGGGTGGCTCGGTCATGCAAAAGCAAGACCGCATCTGACCAGAGGCCAGCGGCGCCAGCCAGCGGTCCTTCTGCTCTGCCGTGGCCACCACCTCCATCAAGTGCATATTGCCTTCGTCCGGCGCAAACAGGTTCATCGCCAAGGGGCCAAGCGTGGAGTAGCCGGCTTCCTCGAACACAACCGCGCGGCTGCGGTGGTCCAGGCCCATCCCGCCGTAGTGCATCGAAACATGGGGCGCCAGCAGACCTGCAGCCTTGGCCCGCGCCACCAGCTCCAGCCGAAAGTCTTCCCTCGGGCCATGGTCGCCCCAACGCGGATCGCCCTCCAGCGGCATGATCTCGTCGGCGATAAAGCGGCGCACACGCGCCTGCAAAGTCTGCAATTCGGGGGTCAGTGCGAAATTCATGCGCCCATCCTAGCCCCATCAAAAGGCATATGCATCCCTACTGACTACCCCATGCTGTGCGCTCTCACGAACGCGGCGGGCGTGGCAGGCGAGGGCCGCACCTCAGCCTGCGGCCAGGCAAAAGGGTAGCCGGTGCTCATCGGTGGGGTGCATGTCCACCGCATGCGGGGCCTGCGTGCGATGAGCGCACAGGGCTGGCCAATCGCTGGCTTGGCTGCATTCTTGCCACCACTGCCGATACGCCCGGCTCTCAGCGATTTACGGAATGTCCGTGGGCTGAAGATTGCACATGAACAAGTGCAGCTTGTGTGTGATGCTGACACTGATCAAAAGCCACACGCCTTCATCCGCCAGCGGTGCCAGCGCCGCGCCCGGCGCCATCAGCACCTGCGGCGCCCAGGCAGGGTGACAGGCTAGGGGCAAGACCGGCACATACCCGCCGAGCCACAGGTAGCGCAGCATGCGCAGACGGGGGGTCGATTCCGCCAAAACCACAGACCGCTGAATGCTGTGCAGCCGCCAGCAGCATCCCCACGCCCGACCGTTGCGGCCAATTGGATGCATCATTCAAGGATGAACACCGTGCGCGATCGCCCCCCCTTGGCCCTGCTGGCCTGGCGCCAAACATGGCGCGACTTCCGCGCTGGCGAATTGAGGCTGCTGGCCTTGGCAGTGGTCTTAGCGGTGGCCGCCTTGTCGGCTGTGAGCTTTTTCGCCGACCGGCTGCAGGCTGGCCTGTCCCGTGATGCGGGCCAGCTCTTGGGTGGCGACCTTGCGGTGTCGGGTGATCAGCCCTTGCCGGCGGCATGGGCCCAAGCGGCCACCGAGCAGGGTTTGCGAATCGCACGCGCTGTGAGCTTTCCCAGCATGGCCCGCGCGCCGCAGGAGCAAGGCGGCGAGTTTCGCTTGGTGGCCGTGAAGGCGGTGGCTGGCGCCTACCCCTTGCGCGGCCGCCTGACGGTGCGCGACGCGCAAGGCCTGGAGTCGGTCGTGGCACGGGGGCCCCAGCCGGGCGTGGTTTGGGTGGATGCGCCGCTGTTGGACGGCCTGAACCTGGCGGTGGGCGACCTGCTGCTGTTGGGCGACGCGCAGCTGCGTATTGAACGGGCCATCCTCAATGAACCCGACCGTGGTGCGGGCTTCATGAGTTTTTCCCCGCGGGTCATGTTGCATGAACAGGATCTACCGGCCACAGGGCTGATCCAGCCTGCCAGCCGCGTGACCTACCGCTTGATGGTGATGGCCCCCGACACACTGGGGCGCAGCCGCGCCGCGCAAGTGCTGGGCAGCCTGCGGCAATCCATTGAAAGCAGCATCGACCAGCAGGGCCTTCGAGGGGTGCGCATCGACAGCCTGGAAGCCGGGCGCCCCGAGATGCGCCAGACCCTGGACCGTGCAGAAAAGTTCTTGACCCTGGTGGCCCTGCTCTCAGCTTTGCTGGCTGCAGTAGCGGTGGGCATCGCCGCGCGCGACTTCACCGACCGCCACCTCGACGACTGCGCCCTGTTGCGAGTCTTGGGTCTGCACCAGCGAGAAATTGCCACACTCTATGCGCTTGAGTTCGCCTTGGTGGGCTTGGTGGCTTGTGCAACTGGAGTGGCCCTGGGTTGGTTGGTGCACCACGGTTTCGTCGCCTTGTTGGCCGGGTTGGTCAAAACAACCTTGCCCGGTGTCAGCCCGCAGCCGGGCCTGCTGGCCGCAGCCTTGGGCTGGGTGTTGTTGATGGGCTTTGGGTTACCGCCAGTGCTGCAGCTGGCCCAAGTGCCGCCCCTGCGGGTGATCCGGCGTGATGTTGGCCGCCCCAGAGCGTTTTCGCTGGGGGTGTTGGGTGCGGGTGTATTGAGCTTTGGGGCTTTGCTGTTGGCGGTGTCTTCCGACCTGCGCTTGGGCCTGATGACGGTGGGCGGTTTTGCCTTGGCCTTGCTCTTCTTCGCAGGCTTGGCTGCCCTGGCCATGTGGGCCTTGCGCTGTTTGGTGCCGCGCCTGCGCTCAGCGGGGCGGTGGCAGGCTCTGGTCATGGCCACGCGGCAATTGGCCGCGCGGCCGGGCTTTTCGGTTCTTCAGGTCAGTGCCTTGTCGGTGGGTCTGTTGTCGCTGGTGCTGTTGGTGCTGCTGCGCACCGACTTGGTGGCCAGTTGGCGGTCGGCCACGCCGCCAGATGCGCCCAACCGCTTCATCATCAACATCCAACCCGAACAGTCAGCAGCGTTTGAGCAGCAGCTCAAAGATGCGGGTGTGCAGGGCTACGACTGGTATCCCATGATCCGTGGCCGATTGGTGGGCATCAATGGCCAGCCCATCCGGCCTGGTTCTTTCAACAGCGACCGCGCGCAGCGTCTGGTCGAGCGTGAGTTCAACCTCAGCCACACCCCGGAGCTGCCCACACACAACGCGGTGTCGGCCGGCCGCTGGACGCCCGAAGAAGCCGATGCCTTAAGCGTTGAAGAGGGCCTGGCCCAGACCTTGAACCTTCGGCTGGGCGACCGGCTGCAGTTCGACATTGCCGGCATCGTGCGTGAAGGCCGCATCACCTCCATGCGCAAGGTGGAGTGGGGTTCGATGCGGGTGAACTTCTTTGTGCTGTTTCCGCATGCCGAGCTGGGGGGTGTGCCCAGCACCTACATCAGCGCCTTCAAGGCGCCTATGCCCGCCGCTACCGCCCAGGCCATAGACCGCGCCTTGTTGCAAGCCTTTCCGAACATCACCAACGTGGACATTTCGGCTTCGGTGGCGCAGGTGCAGCAGGTGCTCAACCAGGTCATCAGCGCGGTGGAGTTCCTGTTTGCCTTCACCCTGGCCTCGGGGCTGTTGGTGTTGGTGGCCACCATCACCGCCACTCGAGAAGCCCGCGTGCGCGAGTATGCGGTGATGCGTGCCTTGGGCGCGCGCAGCCAACTGCTTCAGCGCATGCAGCGAGCCGAGTTGCTGGGCGTGGGGGCCTTGTCGGGCCTGCTGGCCTCTTGTGTGGCCATGGCCATCGGCGCGGTGTTGGCCCGATCGGTTTTTGAATTCAACTGGGCGCCCAGCCCCTGGGTGCCCTTGGTCGGCACGGTGGCCGGTGCGCTGTTGGCTTGGTGGGCCGGTGCATGGGGCCTGCGCGCGATTTGGCGACGGCCGGTGGTAGACACCTTGCGCCGGGCTGCGCAGTAGCGTACAGCTTCAACCGCGGCTGCGCCGCCGCACGCAGTCCAGGTAGGCCTGCCCATCGGGCGGCAGTCCGCTGCGTTGCGAGGCCCAGATCATTTCGCCCAAACAGTCCATCATCTGATGGTGAGCCTCATGTTCGCTGCCCCGGCGGTCTCTCAGTGCCTCGAAGGCTTGTCGAATGCCGCGAGGCTGGTCGATGTCCACCTGCTCAACCAAGCTCAGGTGCATGCTCAGGTGCAAGAAGGGGTTGGTGCGCCCCTCTTCGACGGTGTAGACGGCTGCCAGCGCGGCGGCTTCGTCAGCCAGATCGCCGTCATACTCGGGGTGCAGTGCCAGCCAAGGCGCGGCCTTGGTCTGCATAGTGTCCAGCGGCAGGCCTTGGCGCTGGCGGCGCCAGGTTTCGCAAAAAAAGCGGCGGACATCCTGTTGTGACGGGGCAAACATAAGGGCATTGTGGATGATCGCCGACCCGCAGTTCTACATCTGGGCCACGGCTGCGGTCTTGCTGGTGGGCTTGGCCAAGAGTGGATTTCTCAGTGGCTTTGGCGCCGCGGCCACACCCCTGATAAAGGGGCCTCGCAAAGGGGCCTTAGGCGGGCTACTTCCCCCAAGTTGGAGGTTCCCCCTGGTACGAGGGGTGTACCTGCCCGAGCAGGCCCCCTAGCATCTTTCAAACCGGCTCTGTGTGCAGCCGGGTCAAGGAGTTGAAGATGAAGATGCTGTTGGTGGACGACCATCCCCTGGAACGCTGCGCCCTGGAGACCCTGATCCAATCGCTGGGCTGCGACGTCACGGTACTGAGTGCTGCCAGCGCCGAACAAGCCAAGTGCTGCCTGGACGACCAGGGCCCGGTGGACCTGGCGCTGGTGGACCTGCAGCTTCCCGATGCCGATGGCCTGTCCTTGTTGGCTCAATGGCGCCAAAGCCACCCTGCCATGCGGGTGGCGGTCATTTCGGCCTCAGAGACGGTGGGTGAGGTGATGCGGGCCCTAGACGCTGGTGCGGCGGGCTTCATTCCCAAGCGCACCGCACTGGAGCTGCAGTTGCAGGCCCTGCGCATGCTGATGTCCGGTGGTGTCTATGTGCCAGCCGGCGCCTTGCGCCAGACCATGGAGCCCAGCGCGCCGAGCCTGCAATCCATGTGGTGGCCCAGCACGCGGCCGGTGCATACGCCGGCCCCACCGGTGAGCGTGCCCCCGAATGCGGGTGGTTTGTCGCAGCTCAAGCTCACGCCCCGGCAGTCAGAGGTCTTGCAGTTGCTGTTACAAGGGCAGCCCAACAAGCTCATCGCGCGGCAACTGAAGCTATCGGTAGAGACGGTGAAGGACCACGTGGCTTCACTGCTGCGGGTGCTGGGCGTGAGCTCGCGCACACAGGCGGTGCTCGCGGTCAGTCACCTGATGACCCCACCCAGCGCGTTGGGCCACAACGGTCACCTGCCGATGCGCCCGCCTGTCAGCACCTATGTGCACCGCTCGTTCTGAAGCCCTTCAGCTGGGCTGATAGGCCAGCCGAACGTAGATGGGAGCAAAAGCCTCGGCCTGTGTGATTTCCAGCAGGTGTTCGCGGGCCAGTTCGAGTAAGGCGATAAAGGTCACCACAACCACGGGTGCGCTGGCCTGGGTATCGAACAGGTCGGCGAACTCGATGAAACGCTGGCCCTGCAAGCGCCGCAGAACCATGCCCATGTATTCGCGTACCGAAAGCTGCTCCCGGCTAATTTTGTGGTGTTGGTTGAGCTTGGCGCGCATCAGGATGTCGCGCCAGGCTTCCTGCAGGTCCAGTGGTCTGACACCGGGCAGCCGCACCGCTGCAGTCTGCTCAATGGTGACCTGTGCCTTCAGGAAATCGCGCCCGATCACCGGCAGCTCATCGATGCGGGCTGCAGCCAGCTTCACTTGCTCGTACTCCAGCAGGCGGCGTGCCAGTTCGGCCCTCGGGTCTTCAGGCTCACTGCCGTTCTCGCTCTTTTTGGGCGGCAAGAGCATACGGCTCTTGAGTTCAATGAGCATGGCCGCCATCAGCAGGTACTCGCTGGCCAATTCCAAATTGCGCCGGCGGATCTGGTCCACATAGGCCAGGTACTGCCGCGTCACATCGGCCAGCGGAATGTCCAGGATATTGAAGTTCTGCTTGCGGATCAGGTACAGCAGCAGGTCCAGGGGGCCTTCGAAGGCCTCCAGGAACACCTCCAGCGCATCGGGTGGGATGTACAGATCGGTGGGCAGCGCAAACAAAGGTTCACCGTATAAGCGGGCCACCGCCACATGGTCCACTTCCAGGGGCTTTGCGGCGGGGTCGGGCTTGAGGCTGTGATCGGGCTCGGGCACTGCGGCCTGGGCCAGCTCCCCAGGCAGCGCCACCGCTTCAGGCGGCTCGCGCGGCGCCTGGGGCACGGCGCTGTCGCCTGCGGGTGTTTCCACGGCGTTCAGCGGGCCTTGGTTTGGTAGACGTAGGCCTGCTGGGGCACGCGGGCCTGTCGGGCCTGCGCCAGTTGTTCGCGGTCGATGGCCCTGTCCCACAACAGGGCGCGGCCTTCGCGCTGTTCATGCTCCAACGTGGGCTTGGCCTGCTTGAGCGACTCGATGAACTGCGTCACATCAGACTGATAGGGTTTCCAGAACAGCGGCATGGTGAGAATCCTCGCAGCCGGGCTATCCGGCGTAACCCGCCATTTTAGTCTCGGCTGGGGCCGCTGCAGGCCCGCGCTGCGGGCCCTTAGCGGATGCGCATACCCGGCTGAGCACCAGGCCAGGGTTCGAGCACGAAGATGCCCGGTTCGGCCTTTTCATCGGCATGGCTGGCGGCCAGCACCATACCTTCGCTAACCCCAAACTTCATCTTGCGCGGCGCCAGATTGGCCACCACCACGGTGAGCTTGCCCTGTATGTCCTCGGGCTTGTAGGCCGAGGCAATGCCGCTGAACACGTTACGCAGGCTACCCTCGCCCACATCCAGCGTCAGGCGAAGGAGCTTGGTGCTGCCTTGCACTGCCTCGGCCCTTTCGATGCGGGCCACCCGCAGGTCAACCTTGAAGAACTCGTCGATGGTGATGGCGGGAGCCAGAGCCTCCCCCCCGGGCAAAGGCAGGGCGGTACCGCCCGAGAGCGCCGTATCCGCGAAGGCAGCCGCACGGATGGCACCCGCACGGGCACCCTCACCGGCTGAGCCTTCGGCGGTGGCCGCTGGCTCGGCCGGCGCTTCGAAAAGCGCCTCCATCTGCTTGGGGTCCACCCGCTGCATGAGGTGTTCGTACACGCCAATCGTGTGGGCGCCCAAGGGCTTGCCCGCATCGGCCAATTGCTGTGCGGGCACCTGGAGGAACGACTCCACCCGCGCGGCCAGTGCCGGCAGCATAGGCTTGAGGTAAATCGTCAGCACGCGAAAGGCCTCTATGCACACCGAGCACACTTCGTGCAGCAGGGCGTCTTGGCCCTCTTGCTTGGCCAGTTCCCAGGGCTTGTTCTGATCGACGTAGCCGTTGACTCGGTCGGCCAGGGCCATGATTTCGCGAACGGCCTTGCCGAACTCGCGCTCGGCGTACAGCATGCCCACGGTGTTGCGGTGTGCGCGCAGCGCGGCCAAGAGTTCGGCGCCGTCACCGCCAAGCCGGTCGGTGAGCCGGCCGCCGAAGCGCTTGCTGATAAAGCCCGCTGCGCGCGAGGCGATATTGATGTACTTGCCCACCAAGTCGGCATTCACCCGCTGCACAAAGTCGTCCGCGCTGAAGTCGATGTCCTCTACCCGCGCGTTGAGCTTGGCGCTCAGGTAGTAGCGCAGCCACTCGGGGTTCAGGCCCAGATCCAGGTAGCGCAAGGGGCTCAAGCCGGTGCCACGGCTCTTGCTCATCTTCTCGCCATTGTTGACAGTGAGAAAGCCGTGCACATGCACCGCCGTGGGCACCTTGCGGCCGCTGAACCGCAGCATGGCCGGCCAGAACAGGGCGTGGAAGGTGACGATGTCCTTGCCGATAAAGTGCACCTGCTCCCTCGCGGGGTCGGCCATGTAGGCCTCGAAGTCCACGCCGCGGCGGTCCAACAGGTTTTTTAAGGACGCCAGGTAGCCCACGGGGGCATCCAGCCACACATAGAAGTACTTGCCCGGCGCATCAGGGATCTCGATGCCGAAGTAAGGCGCATCGCGCGAGATGTCCCAGTCGCCCAGGTTGATGTTGCCGGCTTCATCGCGGGTGAACCATTCCTTCACCTTGTTGGCCACTTCGGGCTGCAGGCGCCCATCCTGGGTCCAGGCCTGCAAGAACTCCACGCAGCGCGGGTCAGATAACTTGAAGAAGTAGTGCTCGCTGGTACGCAGCACCGGCGTGGCGCCGGACAAGGCCGAGTAAGGCTTCTTCAGTTCGGTGGGCTGATAGACCGCGCCACAGGCCTCGCAGTTGTCACCATATTGATCCTGGGCGCCGCACTTGGGGCATTCGCCCTTGATGAAGCGGTCGGGCAGGAACATGCCCTTGTCGGGGTCGAAGAACTGCTCGATCGTGCGGGCTTCGATCAGGTTCTGTGCCTTGAGTGCCCGGTACACGGACTGAGCCAAAGCGTGGTTCTCTGGCGCATCGGTGCTGTGCCAGTTGTCAAACTCGATGTGAAAGCCCTGCAGGTAGCGCGAGCGCCCTGCGGCAATGTCGGCCACGTACTGTTGCGGGGTTTTCCTGGCCTTGTCCGCGGCGATCATGATGGGTGCGCCATGGGCGTCGTCAGCGCACACGAAGTCGACCTCCGAGCCCATCATGCGTTGTGCCCGCACCCAGGTGTCGGCCTGGATGTACTCCATCATGTGGCCGATGTGGAAGGGCCCATTGGCGTAGGGCAGGGCGGTGGTGACGAAAAGCTTGCGGGTCATGGATGCTTGGGTTGGACTGGCCAATGCCTGTGATGGGTATGCGGCCATCGGCCCTTGATTTTAGTGAGTGCGCACTAGCCGCTACCATTACGGGTTAACTTCTGTTGCGCTGTTCCTATGTCCGCCTCTGATTCCGCACTTGTCCAAGCCGTCCAGGAGGCGCTCAAGACGGCGGTCGACCCCAACACCGGCCAGGATTTCGTGTCGGCCAAGCAGCTGCGCAACCTGCGCGCCGAGGGTGGGGACGTGTCTTTCGATGTGGAGTTGGGTTATCCGGCGAAGAGCCAGATCCCGGCGCTGCGCAAGGCCCTGATCGCAGCGGCGCGCACGGTGGCGGGCGTGGAAAACGTGAGCGTCAACCTCAGCACCAAGATCGTCGCCCATGCGGTGCAGCGCGGCGTGCAACTCATCAACGGTGTGCGCAATGTGGTCGCCGTGGCCTCGGGCAAGGGCGGGGTGGGCAAGAGCACCACCACCGTCAACCTGGCCCTGGCCCTGGCCGCCGAGGGCGCGCGCGTGGGTATTCTGGATGCCGACATTTATGGCCCCAGCCAGCCCATGATGATGGGCATCGAAGGCCGCCCCGAAAGCGTCGACGGCAAGAGCATGGAGCCGCTGGAGAACTACGGCGTGCAGGTGATGTCCATCGGCTTTTTGGTCGATTCGGACAATCCTATGATCTGGCGCGGCCCCATGGCCACGCAAGCCTTGGAACAGTTGCTGCGCCAAACCAACTGGAACGACCTGGACTACCTCCTGGTGGACATGCCCCCGGGCACGGGTGACATCCAGCTCACCCTCAGCCAGCGCGTGCCCCTCACCGGCGCCGTCATCGTCACCACCCCGCAAGACATCGCCCTGCTGGACGCCCGCAAGGGACTCAAGATGTTTGAGAAGGTGGGCGTGCCGATTCTGGGCGTAGTGGAAAACATGGCGGTGCACGTGTGTGAAAAGTGCGGCCATGCAGAACACATCTTTGGCGCTGATGGCGGCAAAAAGATGGCGGCCGAATACGGCGTGGACTATCTGGGTGCCTTGCCGCTGAACCTGTCGATCCGGGTGCAGGCTGACGCCGGCCGGCCCAGCGTGGTCAGCGACCCCGATGGCGAGGTGGCCGGTATCTACAAGACGGTGGCGCGTACGGTGGCCATCAAGGTGGCGGCCAAGGCTAAGGATTTCAGCTCGAAGTTCCCGACCATTTCAATTTCCAAGAACACCTGAGGCATAGTCCCGTGGCGAATGCGCGGCGCGGGCCGCCCAGCCCATTTGGCTGGGCCTCGCACAGGGCCCGCGGGCTTGCTGGCCGGATGGCCTGATTTGGACATCACGACATGAAGACCCTGATCTGCGATTGCAACGGCACCATGAAGCTGGACGGCCCGGCTTTGGCCGCCGCGCTCGAAAAGGTGCCCGGTGCCGACGCCGATGGCCTAACCACGGTGCACACCCTCTTGTGCCGGCGCGAGGCCCCGTCCTTCCAAAAGGCCGCTAAAACAACCGGTGCGGGCGAAGAGCTGTTGGTGGCTTGTACCCAAGAGCAGCGGCTGTTCCTTGAGCTGAATGAACAGACGGAAGGGGCTCCTTCCGTACAGGAGCGGCCGATTCGCTTTGTAAACCTGCGCGAGACCGCGGGCTGGAGCCGTTCATCGGCCACGGGTGAGCCGGCCGCTGCGGCTGCAGTGCTGCCCAAGATGGCCGCCCTGATTGCCGCGGCCCAGCGCCCCGACCCGGAACCGGTGCCAGTGGTGACCTACAAGTCTCAGGGCCGCGTGTTGGTGATCGGGCCGGCCGACCGTGCCGAGGTGGCCGCACAGCGCTTACAAGACCGTTTGGAGGTAGAGCTGCTGTGCACCCCGCAAGCCGGTGGCCGCAACGGCACGGGCGTTGCGCAACAGCGCAACCGCCTGGTGCATGCGGGTGTGCCCTCGCGCATCAGCGGCTGGCTGGGCCAGTTCGAAGTGCAGTGGGAAAGCGCCAACCCCATCGACCTGGACCTGTGTACCCGCTGCAACGCGTGCTTGGAGGTGTGCCCGGAAGGGGCCATTGGGCTGGATTACCAGATCGACTTGTCGCGCTGCTCGGGCCATCGCGCCTGCGTTCGGGTCTGCGAGGCCGCTGGCGCCATCGACTTCCAGCGCCAAGCGCAAAGTAGCGAGGGCCGCTTTGACCTCATCCTAGACCTGCGCGAGCAAGCCGCCTACACCCAGCATCAATGGCCACAAGGCTATCTGCAGGTCGCCCCGCAGGCCGGCGAAGCGGCCCTGTGGGCTGCGGTGGTGCAGCTGCGCGAGCTGGTGGGCGAGTTCGACAAGCCCCGCTTCTTCCAATACAAACAGAAGCTGTGTGCCCACAGCCGCAATGAAAAAAGCGGCTGCACCGCCTGCATCGACGTGTGCTCGGCCAAGGCGGTGCGCAGCGATGCGTCGCTCAAGGGCAAGGCTGGTGCCTCTGGACCCAAGGTGCGCCGGCCCGATCAGCAGCATATGGTGGGCGGCCAAGGCGGCGGCATCATCGTTGAGCCTTATCTGTGCGTGGGCTGCGGCGCCTGCACCACGGCCTGCCCCACGGGGGCCTTGAGTTACCAAACACCCACCGCGCCAGAGCTCGGGGGCCGCATCCGCACCATGTTGCAGGCCTGGCGTGCGGCCGGTGGCCAAGACCGCCCCGGTGGCCCGGTGCTGCTGATCCATAGCCTGGAGCGCGGCGGCGCCTTTATCGATGAACTGGGGCGCCAAACCCGCTTGGGCCGGCGCGGCCCTGATGGTCAGGTGCTGCGTGGCTTGCCCGCTCGGGTGCTGCCTTTGGGCGTATGGCACACCGCCAGCACCGGCCTGGACATCTGGCTTTCGGCCCTTTGTTGGGGAGCTGCCGAGGTGGTGGTAATGCTCACCGGCGAAGAAGCCCCCGACTACCGAACCGCCTTGCAGGAACAGGTGGACCTGGCCCGTGCGATTTGGCAGGGCCTGGGCTTCGACGGTGTGGGCGTGTCCTTGCTCGAGGCCGCGCCGACCTCGGCCCATGCCGGCATGCCTTGGCCCGATGAGCCCAGCATGCACGGCCTGGTGCAGGTCGACAAGGCTTTGAGCCAGCTGGCCCCGCCGGTAGTCTCGGCTGTGGCCGCCGCCGCACCGGCCGCCGCTGCTGGCGCCTTCAAGCCCGCCACCTTCACCGTATTGCCCGAGAAGCGCGCCACGCTGGAGCTGTGCATCGACCACCTTTTGGGCCAAGCGCCTGCTGCTGCGCCGAGTTTGCCAACCGCCTTGGAGCAGATCGCCCTGCCGGGTGGACAGACCTTCGGCTCCTCGCCATTCGGCACCTTGGTGGTGGATACGCAGGCTTGCACGCTGTGCCTGTCCTGCGTGGGCGCATGCCCGCAGGGCGCACTGGCGGACAACCCCGAAAAGCCCCAGCTGCGCTTCGTGGAGAAGAACTGCGTGCAGTGCGGCCTCTGCGAAAAGACCTGCCCCGAAAGCGCCATCTCGCTGCAGCCGCGGCTGTGGCTGGCCGACGAGGGCAAGGCGCGCAAGCAACTCAGGGTGTTGCACGAAGCCGAACCTTTCCGCTGTATCCGCTGCTCCAAGCCCTTTGGTACGCTGCGCGCCATCGAATCGATGGTCTCCAAGCTGGCGAGCCATCCCGCGTTTGCCGGCGCCGGAGCCGACCGACTGAAGATGTGTGGCGACTGCCGCGTCATCGACCTGCATACCAACCCCAACGAGGTTCGGATCACCGACCTTTGAGGCCATGAATTCAGACGAACTGCGCGCCCTGAGCTTTGCCACGATGGACGATGGCGAAGAACTCGCCCGCGCCGAAATCTACGGCCTCTTGGCCCGGCTGTGGTTTGCGCCGCCCGACGACGAGCTGATGCAGCAGTTCAAGGTGGCCGTCACCCAAGCGCCACAGGCTGGTGCCTTTCTGGAGGCGCCTTGGGAGGCGATGGTGGCCCTGTTCCGCGAACAAGACCGCAGCGCCATCGCCAGCGAATACGACGCCCTGTTCCACGGGGTGGGTCGCCCTGAGGTGTTTCTGTACGGCTCGTATCACTTGAGTGGCTACCTCAACGACAAACCCTTGGCCAGTCTGCGCGCAGACTTGGCCGAACTGGGCCTGGCCCGTGACGAGTCACGGGGCGAAACCGAAGACCATGTGGCCTTTGTATTCGAAGTAATGCGCTACCTGATCGCCGGCGATGAGGTGGCCATATGCAACCTCGAACGCCAGCGCCGCTTCTTCCGCAGCCATGTACAAGCCTGGGTGGAAGCCATGTGCGACGCAGTCAACGCCCATCCTCGGGCCCAGGCCTATGCCCGGGTGGCCGACTTCACCCGCGCCTTTATCCAAGTGGAGACGCAGGGCTTCGATCTGCTGGAGTCCTGACCGCTTTGAGCCAAACGGTGAACACCGCGCCACCGCCGTCCTGCGCCGGACGGTTGGCCGCAAGAATGTCGCCACCGTAGCGCTCGACGATGCTGCGGCTGATCCACAGCCCCAGGCCGGTGCCGGCTTTCTTGTGGGTCACGAAAGGTTGGAACAGGCCGTTCTTCACCGATTCGGGCAGCCCACTGCCCTGGTCAGCAACCGCCAGGGCCACGCCCTCAGACCCATCGGCCAGGGCCTGTTGGGCGCAGCTGAGCGTTATGGTTCCCCCAGTGGGCATGGCGTGCGCCGCGTTCATCATCAGGTTCACCAGCACCTGCTGCAGCTCTTGGCGGTTGATGGCCGCGTGCAAACCCGGCACCCAGTTGCGGACCACCTGTATGCCCCGCTCGCGCAGGGCGTGGTCGGTCAGCACCAGGCTGTCCTCCATGGCCTGCACGGGGTCCACCGCCTGCACATAGCCTGCGAAGTCACCTGGCCGCGCAAACTGCAGCATTTGGGTGACGATCAAGCGCATGCGTTCCACCTGCTGCTGCGCCAGATCAAGTTCGGTTTTTACCCGTTCAGCCTGAGGCCCCAGGGTTTGGCGCAACAGATCTAGGTTGCCCTGTATCACCGCAATCGGGTTGTTGATCTCGTGGGCCATACCAGCGGTCAGCTGGCCGATGGCGGCCAATTTTTCAGATCGCATCAGCTGGTCCTGGGCCTCTTGCAAGGATGCGGTTCGCTCGGACACGCGTGCATCGAGCACCGCGTTCCAATCTTGCAGGGCGCGGGTCTTTTCGGTGATGGCATCCAACAGGTCGTCCAAACCCTTGGCCAGGTGCCCCAGTTCATCTTGGCTGCTCAAGGTGCCCACCCGGGCTTGCGCGTCGCCGGCCTGAAAGGTGCGCATCGCCAGTTCCATGCGCTCCACTGGCCTGAAGATGCCGCGCGCTGCGCGCAGGCTCCACCAGGACGCACCGATCATCACGCTCGAAAAAAGGGCGCCGATGGCAGCCAGAACCGCGTACTTCAGCACGGTGAACGGGCGTTCCAGAAAACCCACATACAACATGCCCACACGTTGGCCAAAGTGGTCTTGCAGCGGCGTGTACGCCGACACATACCACTCCTTGACGACGAAGGCGCGGTCTAGCCAGGTGCGCCCGTCAACCAAGACGGCCCCTTGCACGCGGTCAGACACCCGGGTGCCGATGGCGCGCGTGTATGCACCCACGCCAGCCGAAGCATCGGGCTCGAACAGTCGCACGTTGGTACTGATGCGCACATCGTCCAAAAACAAGGTGGCTGTGCCCCGGCTGCCAAAGGGCAGGGCGCCCTCGGGGTAAACAATGTCGTTGATGCGGTCGATGAGCTCCAGGTTGCGGTTGAGCAGCACTCCAGCTTGAATGTGGCCCATCAGTTCACCCTTGTCACCGCGCACCGGTGCGGCTGCGGTGATCACCATGGCGCGGTCTTCCACCGTGCGTGCACTGGGCTGCGCGCCCTCGGTGGCCAGGACGGGCACGGTCACAAGGTCGCGCGCTTGGGGGGCCAGCCGGCCGAACTCGGCGCCTTCGATTACCGCCAAATGGGGCCGTCCATCGCGCTGGCCCAACAGTTCGACTGGCGGGCCCTCGGCCGCGCCCCAATGGGCCACCAATAGGCGTCCATCTGGTGAACGCCAGTTGAGATAGGTCAGTTCGCTGCGGTTACGGTAGGCCAGCAGCAGCGACTGCATCGCGGCGGGGTCCCGGCTTTGCAGCGCGCGTTGCAGGCCATGAGACTCGGCCACGGTGGTCGCAGCCGTGGCAACGTCGCCCATCACCTTGTCAAAGTAGCCTTGCGCCACGGCCAGGTCGCTGCGGACCTTGGTGCGCAGCACCTCGTCGATGGCCTCGTCGCCCCACCACAGCAGGATCAGGCCAAGCAGGGGTAATACCCCCAGCAGGGGCAGCAGTACCAAGGCCAACAGCTTGCGCCGAATCGAGCCACCCGACAACAGCATGGCTAATTCCGCTTACCGCAGCGGCTGCGCCGCCCAGTCGGCCACGCGCCGTTCTAGTGTGCGCCGCGAGATGCCCAGCAGCTGGGCTGCGCGGGTTTTGTCGCCGCCCACCGATGCCAGGGTGGACTCGATGTGTTGGCGCTCTAGCGTGGACAGGTCGGTGACCACAGGCTGCGCGGGCCAGAGGGGGCTTTGTGTGGCGTTGGCCAAGCCCTGCTGCGGCGCAGGGGGGCCTGGCGTTGGTGGGCCTGGCCGCAAAGTGTCGACGACCTCAGCTTTGGGCATCGGTGGGTAGAGGGCCGATATGTTCAAAGATCCCAAGATGATCGAGCGTTCGATGAAGTTGCGCAGCTCGCGCACATTGCCCGGCCAGTCATAGGTTTGCAGATAGCCCAATTCCTCAGCGGTGACCTCAATGGGCGGTAGACCCAGGCGCGCGCACAGGGCTTCGATGAAATGCGGCACCAGATCGGCGATGTCTTCCTTGTGCGAGCGCAAGGGCGCTAAGCGCAGCTCCACCACCTGCAGCCGATAGAACAAGTCAGCCCTGAACCGGCCAGCGGCCACCTCGCCAGCCAGTGGCCGGTTGGTGGCGGCCACGATGCGCACATCCACCGGAATCTCTTGACGGCGGCCGATCGGCCGGATGCGGCGCTCTTCGAGCGCCCGCAGCAAGCTGGCCTGCTGGGCCAGCGGCAGCTCGGCCACTTCGTCCAGGAACAGGGTGCCCCCTTGTGCATACACGAACAGCCCGTCGCGCCCGGGGCTGCCAAAGAGCTCCTCTTCGGCCTGATCACCGGACACGCTGGCGCAGTCCACCGGCACGAAGGGCCCATCCGCGCGCGGGCTGTTGTGGTGCAGGGCCAAGGCCACCAGCTCTTTGCCGGTGCCGCTTTCGCCAGTAAGCAGCACCGTGCTGTCCACGATGGCCGTGCGGCGGATAGCCTCTCGCAGGCCTGCAATCACCAGGGACGAACCGATCAGTGCACCCGGGGTCGGCACGCGTTGCGCCAGGTTGCGCCGCAGCAGGAAGTTTTCTCGCTTAAGTTGAGCGCGCTCCAAACACTGGCGCACCGAGTTGAGAACCTGGGGTAGGCGAAATGGCTTGAGGATGAAATCGCTTGCACCTGCGCGCAGCGCTGTGATGGCCGAATCCACATCGGCAAAAGCCGTGATCAGCACCACTTCGAATGTATGCCCGCTGGCGCGCAGGGCCTGCAGCCAGTCCAGCCCGCTTTGGCCCGGCATGGAAATGTCCAGAATCACCAGATCGAAGCGGTGCTTGTCCACCAGGGCCGCAGCCTGTTCGGCGCTGGATGCGGTGTGCAGGTGGCCCACCAGGGGCTCTAGGGTCTTGGCGATGAAGTGCACCATCCCGGGCTCATCGTCGACCACCAAGGCCGAGGCCCACGACCAAATGCCGGCCTTCAAGTGGTCCAAGGGGGCGGCAGATTGCCTCATACGGCTGAGATTGTATGAACCGGGCCCATCGCACCCGGTGCTTGTGGCCGCATTCCCTTGCCGGCATCTCGGATGGTGGCGCCCACCGCATGGCCGGGCGCAGAAGTCGGGGTTTACCAGTAGATCGACGGATCCACCCTTCCCGCGACAACTTGTCGCGGGCGCTGGCCAAAGCGGCCAATTCCCATCAGGGCAGTCCCGAATTGCCGATCGACGGCGACTTCGCGCCAATACATGATTAGGCACGGAGGTGTACACGTGTGCGGTGCCCGGCTTGTGCTAGTTTGAATGGAGGTTTCATGAAACCAGCTTCTGATCAAGTGCTTTCCCGCCGTAAGGCCCTGGCTGGCGCCGGGGCTGTGGGCGCCGTAGCTGCTGTGGCGGCTGTGGCTTCCACGGGCTTGACCCCCGCATCGCAGCAGACGGCTGCGGCAGCCACCGGTACGGCTGACGCCGACCAGGCCGGCTACCGCCTCACCGAGCACATCAAGCGTTACTACAGCACCGCCCGCGTCTAGGCACGGCGCGCGGCTGTATCCCCTTTTATCAACCGGTTGTCCAACAGGAGGTTTTCATGTTGTTGACACGCAGGTCGAACGAGACTGGACCGGCGTCGCCGTCCCGGGGACTCGTCGACAGTCTGGCGCGGGGCATCTCCCGTGCCATGCCGACCATGGACCGGCGCGCCTTCCTGCGCCGTTCAGGGCTCGGTGTGGGCGCGGGGCTTGCTGCCTCGCAGCTCACTTTGGTGAAGAAGGCCGATGCCAATACGGCAGCAGCTTCTTCAGACGGCAAGAAGAAGATCGAGGTCAAGCGCACCGTGTGCACCCACTGCTCGGTGGGTTGCGCAATTGATGCGGTGGTCGAGAACGGCGTCTGGGTTCGCCAGGAGCCGGTGTTCGATTCCCCGATCAACCTGGGCGCGCATTGCGCCAAGGGCGCTGCAGTGCGCGACAACGCACATGGCGAATACCGTCTCAAGTACCCCATGAAGCTTGTCAACGGCAAGTACCAGCGCATCAGCTGGGATACGGCCCTAGACGAGATCAGCGCCAAGCTGCTCAAGCTTCGCGAGGAAAGCGGTCCGGATTCGCTGTTCGTCGTAGGCTCTTGCAAGAGCAACAACGAGCAGGGTTATCTGATGCGCAAGTGGATGTCGTTCTGGGGGTCGAACAACACCGACCACCAGGCACGAATATGCCACTCCACTACTGTCGCCGGTGTGGCGAATACGTGGGGATACGGTGCGATGACCAACTCGTACAACGACATGCGCAACAGCAAGGCTGCGATGTACATCGGCTCGAATGCAGCCGAAGCACATCCGGTGAGCGTGTTGCACACTTTGCATGCCAAGGAAAAGGGCTGCAAGGTGATCGTGGTGGATCCGCGCTTCACGCGCACCGCCGCCAAGGCCGACCAATATGTGCGTATGCGCTCGGGCGCTGACATCCCGTTCCTGTACGGGGTGATGTGGCACATCTTCAAGAACGGCTGGGAAGACAAGAAATTCATCAACGACCGCGTCTGGGGCATGGACAAGGTCAAGGAAGAGGTGCTGGCCAACTGGGCGCCCGACAAGGTCTTGGAGGCCTCTGGTGTAACCGAGCAGGAATGCTTCGAGGTTGCCAAGACCATGGCTGAGAACCGCCCAAGCACACTGGTGTGGTGCGTGGGTCACACACAGTCCACCATCGGTAACGCCAAGGTGCGCGTTTCTTGCCTGCTACAGCTGGCGCTGGGCAACATCGGAGTCAGCGGCGGCGGTGCCAACATCTTCCGTGGCCACTGCAATGTGCAAGGCATCACCGACGTTGGCATGAACCCCGATTCGCTGCCCGGCTACTACGGCATCGCCGACGGTGCCTTCAAGCACTACGCTGGTGTTTGGGGCGTTGACTTCGATTGGATCAAGAGCCGTTACGCCGCAGGCATGATGAACAAGCCTGGCTTGACCATTTCGCGTTGGTTCGACGGTGTGCTGGAGAAGAACGAAGTCATCGACCAGCCGAGCAACTTGCGAGCGATGTTCTATTGGGGTCACGCGCCCAATTCCCAGACCCGTGGTCTGGAACTCAAGCGCGCCCTGGACAAGCTCGACATGCTGGTGGTGGTCGACCCCTTCCCCTCAGCAACGGCTGCTATGGCGGCCATGCCGGGCAAGGCCGAAGATCAAAACCCCAACCGTTCGGTGTATTTGCTGCCCGCGTGCACGCAATTCGAAACCAGCGGCTCCGTCACCGCTTCCAACCGCTCTATCCAGTGGCGCGAGAAGGTGATGGACCCTCTGTACGAGTCGCGCAGCGACCACATGATCTTGTATCAATTGGCCAAGAAGCTGGGCTTTGCCGAGCAACTCACCAAGAACTACAAGATGCAGACGGTCAAGGGTCAGGAAGAACCCGTGCCGGAGGACATCCTGCGCGAGATCAACCGCGGCGTGTGGACCATTGGCTACACCGGCCAAAGTCCCGAGCGTATCAAGGCGCACATGCGCAATATGCATGTGTTTGACCCGACCACGCTGAAGGCCAAGGGCGGCATCGACAAGGAAACCGGATACAAGCTTGACGGTGAGCACTTCGGTCTGCCCTGGCCCTGCTGGGGAACGCCCGAAATGAAGCACCCCGGCACACATGTGTTGTACGACAACTCCAAACATGTGTGGGAGGGCGGTGGTTGCTTCCGCGCCAACTTCGGCGTGGACCGCGACGGCAAGTCCCTGCTGGCGGCTGACGGTTCGCACTCCAAGGGTTCTGACATCACCACCGGCTACCCCGAGTTTGATCATCTGTTGATGAAAAAACTGGGCTGGTGGGATGAGTTGACTGAGGCTGAAAAGAAGGCTGCAGAAGGCAAGAACTGGAAGACCGACTTGTCGGGCGGCATCGTCCGCGTGGCGATGATGAACCACGGTGTGCACGTATTTGGCAATGCCAAGGCACGTGCGATCGTGTGGAACTTCCCCGATCCGATTCCGAAGCACCGCGAGCCGCTGTACTCGACGAGGCCGGAACTGGTGGAGAAGTACCCCACCCACACCGACCAGGCTCACCGGTGGCGCTTGCCCATCCTGTACAAGAGCGTTCAGGATAAAAACAAGGACATCGGCAAGACCTTCCCCCTTATTCTTACCTCGGGCCGTTTGGTCGAGTACGAGGGTGGGGGCGACGAGACGCGCTCAAACCGCTACCTCGCCGAACTGCAGCAGGACATGTTCATCGAAATCAACCCGGTGGCAGCGCACGATCGTGGCATCCGCAACGGCGAGTGGGTGTGGGTGACCATGCCGACTGGCGCCAAGTTGAAAGTGCGTGCGATGTTGACTGAGCGGGTCGACAAGACAACCACCTTTATGCCGTACCACTTTGCGGGTTCATGGCAGGGTGTGGACATGAAGAACTATTACCCGGCTGGCGCTGCGCCAATCGTGCGGGGTGAGGCCGTCAACACCGGCACCACCTATGGTTACGACATCATCACGATGATGCAGGAAACCAAGACCACGGTCTGCCAGGTTGAGAAGGTCGCCTAAGGAGTTCATGTATGGCACGAATGAAGTTCATATGCGATGCCGACCGCTGCATCGAGTGCAACGGTTGTGTCACCGCCTGCAAAGCTGAGCATGATGTTCCCTGGGGTGTGAATCGCCGTCGGGTGGTCACCCTCAACGACGGTATCGTCGGCCAGGAGCGCAGCATCTCGGTGGCCTGCATGCACTGCAGTGATGCGCCCTGCATGGCTGTGTGTCCGGTGGACTGCTTCTATCGCACCGACGACGGTGTGGTGCTGCACGACAAGGACGTGTGCATCGGCTGCGGTTACTGCAGCTATGCATGCCCCTTCGGTGCACCGCAGTTCCCCACCAACGGCACCTTCGGCCTGCGCGGCAAGATGGATAAGTGCACCTTCTGCGCCGGTGGGCCTGAAGCCAACGGTTCTGCAGCCGAAAACGAAAAGTACGGCCGCAACCGCCTTGCAGAAGGCAAGCTTCCTGTCTGCGCTGAGATGTGCTCAACCAAGGCCTTGTTGGGTGGCGACGGCGACGTCGTGGCCGACATCTTCCGTACCCGAGTGCTGCAGCGCGGCAAGGGCTCGGAGGTGTGGGGCTGGGGCACGGCCTATGGCAAGCCTAGTGGTGGCAAGCCCGCCGAAGGTAGCAAGGCATGAAGGCCGGCGCTGTCCTCGCGGTAGCCGTGGGCGTGGGCGCGGCGCTGTGTGTGTCGGGCTGTGGTGAACAGCCGCAGACCGCCACCCAGCGCAAGGTCGACGCCACTGCCTACAGCGGCTCTACCGTCAGCGGCTTTACTGAGCCGGGCTGGAAAGCTGGTGACAAGATCAGCTGGGAAAGCCAGATGCGCGAGCGCAACAAGGGTCAAAACGAGTACGGCCGTTGAAGACCTGAACCAGGGCTCGCCGCAGCTTCATTGCCTGGCGTGATGAGGCAGCATGCGGGCCCTGACCAATTTGTGATGGAGTGGTGATGACACGCTTGTCTTCCTCCTTGGCCGGCCTTCGGGCTTGGCTGGCGGGTTTCGCGCTGTGCGCGCTTAGCGCAGCACCGGCCTGGGCACAGGCACCGGCTGCACCGGCTGCGGCCGACAAGAACGGCCCGCCGGCCGGCTTCGTAGCCCCGGCTGCCCCTAAGGCTGATGAAAACACGGCGCAGCGCGCCCAAAGCCAGCCTGGCAACAATGCGCCCTTCTGGCGCGGGGTGCACGATTCCGGTACCGAGCCGGGCATCACCTCCTTGCCAGGCAAGGAAATGGGCGTGCTGGTTCAGAAGTTCACCCAGTATCCCGGGTCGGACTACACCAACGCGGGCGAAGCCTGGCGTCAGGTGCGCAACAAGATCATCATTCCCTATGGGGGCTCGCTCCTGTTCATTGTGGCCCTGGCCATTGCGCTGTTCTATTGGCGAGTGGGCAAGCTCGGAGGGCACAGCACTGACACCGGCCGTGTGATCGAGCGCTTTACTCCCCTGGAGCGGGCTGCTCACTGGACCAATGCGATTACCTTCGTCACCTTGGCGGTATCCGGTATCGTCATTGCGTGGGGCAAGTATTTCTTGCTGCCCATCATCGGCAGCACCCTGTTTGGCTGGTTGACCTATTTGCTCAAGAACGTACACAACTTCGCCGGGCCTTTGTTTGCCGTGTCTGTGGTGATCGTGTTCTTCACCTTCGTGAAGGACAACTGGCCGGCCAAGGGTGACCTGAATTGGTTGGTCAAGGGCGGCGGTCTGCTCAGCGGCAAGGAAGTGCCATCCCACCGGTTCAACGCCGCTGAGAAGGTGGTGTTCTGGGCTGGCGTGCTCTTCCTTGGCGCCATTGTGGTGGTCTCGGGTCTGTGGTTGGACATGGTGATTCCTGGGTTGCAATATCTGCGTTCCGACATGCAGATTGCGCACATGGTGCACGGTGTGGCAGCCGTTCTGATGATGGCTATGTTTGCAGGCCACATCTACATTGGCACTCTGGGTATGGACGGCGCTTTCAAGGCCATGCGCACGGGGTATGTTGATGAAGCTTGGGCCAAAGAACACCACGAGCTTTGGTACGACGACATCAAGGCCGGCAAGATCCCCGCGCATCGCAGCCCGCCCGAGGCTGGCGGCCAAGCGGCAGCCAAGCCCGTTGCCTGATTGAATTGAGCACCTACTAAGGAGCAACGCGAGATGAAGACCTCGACAACCCTTCGGACACTCTTGGCCTTGAGCATGGCAGCTTTGGCCTCTGCAGCAGCCGCCAAGCTGCCGCCCCCCAGCGACGAAGCCAAGGCCAAGGCCGCCGAGGCGGCGGCCAAGACGGCTCATGGCAACAAAGTGGCCGATTACAAGTTGTGCCTTTCCATGAATGATGTGGCCGCCAAGTACGCCGCTGCACAGAAGAAGGCGGGCAAGCCGGTGACCCCCACGCCTACGCCGCCCTGCGCAGACCCAGGCGCCTTCGTGTACACGCCGCCTGTGGCTGCAGCCCCTGCTGCTGCCCCCGCCCCGGCGGCTGCCCCGCCGGCAGCCGCAGCGGCGGCGCCCAAGAAGTCTTGAGCGACTGCAGCACACCATCGGGGGTTGCAGACAGCGCCCCCGGCACCGAACGGCCACGCATCGACGTGGCCGTTGTGTTGGAGCGCACCGCGCAGCCTAACGCCTGGCAAGATTGGACGTTTCGGGTGCTCGAAGTGGTGCCCCACGAGGGGGCTTTCGGACAAACCCAGCGCAAGGTGTTTGACGACGGGCGCATCTCCCGTTGGCTGTATCCGGGCTTTACGCTGGAGCTCTTTGCCGACGAGTGCAAGGGCTACTTCCTCAACCTCACCTCGGGCAACCCCTGTTGGTTTGTGTCCTACCGGCCAGTGGATGGCGACGAGTCGATGGTAGAAATTACCGCGGCCAGCGTGTCTTACATCGAAGCCGATCGCCGGCTGTTTGCGGGCGAACAGGTGGAAAGCGTGCCGCTGGCGCCCGAGTTGTGCCAATGGCTGCAGGCCTACACCAACGATCACTTTGTGCCGGAAGAAACGCGCAAGGTGCGCGCCATGTCCTTCCTCACGCCCGAAGAGCGGGAACGCCACGGCCGCCGCGCCCTCGCCCAATGGAACACTGGCGATGAGGCCTGACTGCTTATGACAGGTAGGCCTTGGCAATGAACACGCCCGACGACGACGCAGCCGGCTTTTTTTCGCGCTGGTCGCGCCGCAAAGCGCAGGTGCACCAGGGCGGCCAGCCGCTGCCGGCTGTACCCGCTGCACTGGGGGCAGCAGATGCGCGCGCAGCATCAGCCGCAACGGATGAAGCGCGCGCAGCATCACCCGCACCGGCCACACCCCCCGCGGGCCCGGCTGAAGCGGCACCCGCACCCAAGCCCACCCTCCAAGACGTGGAGCAACTCGACGCGAAGTCGGACTATCGATCCTTCGTGGCGCAGGACGTCGACCCCGAGGTGCGCAACGCGGCCTTCAAGAAGCTCTTCCACTCCGACCCGCACTTCAATGTGATGGACGGGCTAGACGTTTACATCGACGACTACAACACGCCCAATCCCCTGCCCGTGGCCATCATGAAGACGCTGGTACAGGCGCGTGCCATGGGCCTGATTGACGACGAACTCAAGGAGCAAGACCCGCCCCGAGCTGCCGAGGCTACCGGCGCGGGGGAGGCCGTTGGCGAAGGTGCAGGCCAAGCCGAAGGCGCGGTTACGGCTGACGGTGCCGCCAAGGGTGCGGCTGAACCTGCAGGCGAAGGTGCAAGCGCAGCCACCGCTGAGCCCGGCGCCGACGCGATCACCGCCGCAGCTGAAAGCCCCGCGCAGCCGGTGCTGGTGGAACTCAAGCTGGTGCCCGATCAGGCCAGCAACGACGAGCCGCTCAGCGCGGCATCTTCAGCCGCACCAACTGCTGCAGGAAGCGTTGTTCCATTTCCGCGCCGTCCAGGCAGCGCAAATCCAGCCTGACTTCGCCGTCTTCGATGCGGCCGATCACCGGGATCGGCAGCTCGCGCAGCGCGCGCGCCACCTTCTCGGGGAAGGCCCCCGACCGTTTGGCCCCGCTGGCCGAGGCCACGGCCAAGCCCGCGCTGTCCAGGCGGTCCACCGGCAGGGAGCCGCTGCCAATTTGGCTGCGGCACTCCACCGCCCGCACCAGGGCGCGGTCGCCAAAAGCCGCCTGCACCGCGGGCAGCAGCCGTTGTGCCTGCTCGGTGAGCTCGGCCTGTGAACGGGTGAGCAGCCGCAGCGCCGGCAGGCGCTGGGCCAGGCGGTCGGGGTCGCGATACAGGCGCAGCGTGGCTTCCAGCGCGGCAATCGTCATCTTGTCCAGGCGCAGTGAGCGCTTGAGCGGACACTTCTTGATGCGGGCAATCAAGTCTTTGCGGCCCACGATCAGGCCCGCTTGCGGCCCGCCCAGCAGCTTATCGCCGCTGAAGGTGACGACATCCACGCCGTTGGCGACGGACTCGGCCGGTGTGGGTTCATGCGGCAGGCCCCACCGGCTCAGGTTCACCAAGGTGCCGGCGCCCAGGTCTTCAGAAAAAGGGATGCCGTGCCGGTGGCACAGCGCGGCCAGTTCGGCCGGCGGCGCCGCCGCGGTGAAGCCCTGCACCTGGTAGTTGCTGGTGTGCACCTTCATCACCATGCCCGTCTTTGGGCCGAAGGCTTCTTCGAAATCATGCAGGTGGGTGCGGTTGGTGGTGCCCACTTCAACCAGCTTACAGCCTGCGCGGCGCATGATGTCGGGGATGCGGAAGGCTCCGCCGATCTCCACCAGTTCGCCGCGTGACACCGGTACTTCCTTCTTTTCAGCCAGGGCGCTGAGCACCAGCATCACGGCTGCGGCGTTGTTGTTGACAGCGGTGGCGGCCTCGGCCCCGGTGTATTCGCGCAGCAGGCCTTCGATGTGGTCGTCGCGGTCGCCGCGCGCGCCGCGGCCCAGGTCGAACTCTAGGTTGCTGAAGCCCTGCATCACCGACATCACTGCTTCGATGGCCTCCGGGGCCATTACCGCGCGGCCCAAGTTCGTATGCAACACCGTGCCGGTGAGGTTGAACACCGGGCGCAATGCCGCTTGGGCCTGGGCCTGAAGGCTGCTGTCTACGGCGGCTTCAAAGGCGGTCAGATCAAAGGGCAGGCCGCTGGTGCGCCATGTCTCCAGGGCCGCGCGTGCAGCCCCCAGTACGCTTTGGCGGCCATGGGTGGCCTGCAGGGCGCGCATGGCTGCGTTTTCCAGCAAGCGGTCCATGGCGGGTGGGCGGTGAGCCGCCACCGGTGAATTGTTCATGCTCGCACTCAAGTTGGCGGAGGTGGGTGGGAGTCGAACCCACCTGGGACCGCTGAGCGACCCCACCCGGTTTTGCAGACCGGACGCCCCACCGGGGGACGATCCGCCTCCTGCGGCAATCGCATCAGCCGCCGAACATCTTGCGGGGGTCGCGTTTGAAGTGCCGCCCCACCGCATCACGTTCGGTCAAACCTATTTCATCGAAGTACTCTACCAAAGGCACCGACAGGTGGCGGCTTACCCCCACCGATTCCCTCAGGTCGCGCACGTTCAATCGGTGGTTGGGGTCGGCATCGGCCAGGGCCCTGGCGCGCAGGCTCAAGGCCAGCATCTGTTCGGTCTGAAACCAATACTCCGCGCCCACGGGGTGCACCTTGCCCATGCGCTGCAAGCGCTGCAAGGTGCGCAGCACCTGGTCTTTGCGCAGGGTGCGGTCGCGCTCGAGCAACTCGCTCAAGCGCGGGGGAACCAGGCCGCCTTCGTCTAACCACGGCTTCAGCCGCTCCCAAATCAGCTTTTCGGTGCCCTGCAGCGTGGCTTCGTGGCCGGCCAATGCGAGCGCCGCTCCGGCGCGCTGCAAGCTGCCTTGACGCACCAGGCTGGCCAGCAACTGCACAAACACAGCAGCCGTGGGCTTATCGCGCACCTGCCGGTTCAGTTGTTCCTGGCTCAGGCCGGGGCTGTCGGGGTTGCGCCTGTGGTGCGCGCCCAGGGCCTCGGTGATGCGTTGCTGGTAGCGCTGCAACTGTGCTTGGGTGAACCACAGCGCAGCGTCGCCTTCGCCCACCGTGGCCAGGGGCGTGGTAAGCGCTGCTGCCTGTTCAACGGCTTGCAGCGCCGCGCTCACCAGGTTCCATGCCTGGGCGAAGGCTCGCCGTTCCACACCGTAGGGCGACTCCAGTGCCAACACGCCCGACAGCGCAGCGGCAGGGGTCGGCGCCTCCAGTGCCTTGAGCGCTTGTATGAGCTGGCTGCGGTGCCGACGCTTCGGGGGTGGGAAGGGGTCGACCACCTGGCCACCGCCCAGGGTGCGCTGGGCCGACTGGTCGCGAATGATGAAGCGGTCACCGCGCAGCGTGCCAATGGGGCGGTCCAGGTCGAACTGCACCCAGGCTTGTCCGCCCGCGGCCAAGCTGCCGCCTTCGAGCAAGGCCACCCGTGCGTTCACATCTTCAGCGCCCAGGTGCAGATGAACTGGGGTCCAGTGCGCCAGGGCCTTTGCTTCTGAGGGCAGCAGGCGCAGCCGCGCGGCCAAGCGCTGCGTGGGGGCATGCAGCTCTTCGTGCACCAACCAGTGGCCGCGTTGAATCTGCTGCTTTTCAGCGCCCACCAGGTTCAGCGCCAGGCGCTGGCCGGCCAGGCCTTCTTGGGCTGTGTGGTTTTGGGCGTGCAGGCCGCGCACGCGCACTTCCAGGCCCGATGGCGTCAGGCGCAGCCGGTCGCCTACGCGCACCCGCCCGCTGACGGCAGTGCCGGTGACCACGGTGCCTATGCCAGCCAGGGTGAAGCTGCGGTCCACCGACAAACGGAAGTGGCCGTCCAAAGCGCGCGGGGCGGCTTCCTGGCGGGCCTGGTCAAGGTGGGCACGCAGCGCATCCAAACCCGCACCGCTGACGCTGGACACCGGCAGCACCGACGCTTGCTCCAGGGCGGTGCCGCGCAGCAAGGCGGCAATGTCGAGCTGAACTTGGCGCAACCGGGCCTCGTCGACCAGGTCGCATTTGCTCAAGGCCACCACCCCCCGGTTTAGGCCCAGCAGGTCGAGGATGGCCAGGTGTTCGCGGGTTTGCGGCATGGGGCCGTCATCAGCGGCCACCACCAGCATCACATGGTCGATGCCGGTGGCCCCAGCCAGCATGTTGCGCACCAGCCTTTCATGGCCAGGCACGTCCACGAAGCCCAGCACCTGGCCATCGGCCTGCGCCTGGTAGGCAAAGCCCAGGTCTACGGTGATGCCGCGTTCCTTTTCTTCCTTCAGCCGGTCGGCATCGACGCCGGTCAAGGCCTTGACCAAGGAGGTCTTGCCATGGTCAATATGGCCGGCGGTGCCGACAATCATGCGCGGGTCTCCGGGTGCAGGGGGCGGTGTTCGTGGGCTGTTGCCGCTTGCCGGTTGCCCGGCGCAAAATCCACCGCCAAGCGCTGGATGCTACACGCTTGCCCAAGGGCTGCCCGCAGGGCCTGAACAAGCCCCGAACCCCCGCCGTGCAAGGGCGATGACGGCTGGGCGAGAATCCAGGGATGCCTGGCCCGCAGTCTGAAGCCCCCCTTGCCCGTCACCCCAGCGCAGCCACCGCAGCACCCGTCGGTCTGCCGCACCTGAGCAGCGCTGGCAGCGCCTTGACCCGCGAAATCGAGATTCTCGACGAATACGGCCAGCGGCGCACGATCGCCATTCCCATTGAGCGGCCGCTCACCGTGTTCGTCGACAAGCGCGAACTCGTCACCTTGATGACCTTGGGCTCGGCACCGGAGTTGTTGGTCTTGGGCTACCTGATCAACCAGCGCCTGATTGCTGCGCCCACCGAGGTGGTTTCGATTACCGTGGCATGGGACGTGTCGGCCGCGGCAGTGAAAACCCACTTGGGCATCGAGCATCTGGAAGCGCGCACGGCCAAGCGGGTGGTCACGACCGGCTGTGGCCAGGGCACGGTGTTCGGCGACTTGATGGCAGGGCTGGAGACCATACGCCTGCCCGACGCCGCCACTGCCCGCATCCGGCAAAGCACCTTGCACGCGGTGTTGGAGGTAACGCGCCAGCAAGACAGCGTGCACCGCCGCGCCGGCAGTGTTCACGGCTGCGCACTGTTCAAAGGCGCGCAGCTGCTGATGTTCGTGGAAGACGTGGGCCGCCACAACGCCATCGATGCCATTGCAGGCTGGATGGCGATGAACGGCGTGCAGGGCCGCGACAAGTTGTTCTACACCACCGGCCGCCTGACCAGCGAGATGGTGATGAAGGCGGCCCACATGGGCGTGCCGATGATCGTCTCGCGCAACGGCGTCACCCAAATGGGCCACGACCTGGCCACGCAGCTGGGCATGACGCTCTTCGGGCGCGCCTCGAACCGCCACTTTCTGTGCTACTGCGGCTTTGACCGCTTTGATTCGGAACCCGAACCCATGCGTCCTTCTGTGCGCGTGGTCTCCTCCTCTGGCCACGAGGGTTAAACCATGCAAGCCCCCCAGCCCACAACCCTCAGCCCCAGCGCGCTGCAAGGCGTTCGGGTGGTGGAGATGGGCCAGTTGATCGCCGGGCCCTTTTGCGGCAAAACACTGGGCGAATTCGGGGCCGATGTGGTCAAGATCGAAGCCCCCGGCAGTGGCGACCCGCTGCGCCAGTGGCGGCTGATCAAAGACGGCACTTCGGTGTGGTGGCAGGTTCAAAGCCGCAACAAACGTTCGGTGGCCATTGACCTGCGGCAAGCCCAAGGCCAGCAACTCGCCCGCGACCTGATTACACAAGCCGATGTGTTGATCGAAAACTTTCGACCGGGCACGCTGGAGGGTTGGGGCATGTCTGCCGAAGCCCTGATGGCACTCAACCCACGGCTGATCATGGTGCGCATTTCGGGCTATGGGCAAACCGGCCCCTACCGCGACCTGCCGGGTTTCGGGGCCATAGGCGAAGCCATGGGCGGCCTGCGGCACCTGACAGGTGAGCCGGGCCGTGTGCCAGTGCGGGTGGGTGTGTCCATTGGCGACACGCTGGCAGCCTTGCACGCCACCATCGGCGTGATGATGGCCCTGTACCACCGCGACCAGCATGGAGGCCGCGGGCAGGTGATTGACGTGGCGCTGCATGAAGCGGTGTTCAATGTGATGGAAAGCCTGCTGCCCGAGTACAGCGCCTTTGGTGCAGTGCGCGAGGCCGCCGGCTCGGCCTTGCCGGGCATTGCGCCGTCCAACGCCTACCGCTGCCAGGATGGCTATGTGCTGGTGGCCGGCAACGGCGACAGCATCTTCAAGCGGCTGATGCAGGCCATTGGCCGGCCTGACTTGGGCGCAGACCCGGGCCTTGCCGCCAACAGCGGGCGGGTGGCGCGCGTGGCCGAAATCGACGCGGCCATCGAGGCCTGGACATCACCGCGCCAAGTTGATCAGGTGCTGCAGTCCTTGAGCACGGCGCGCGTGCCTGTGGGCAGGGTGTACACCGTGGCCGACATTGCGGCCGACCCCCACTTTCGCGCGCGAGACATGATCCTCAAGCAACAGACGCGTGAGGGTTACGAGCTGGAGGTGCCGGGTGTGGTGCCCAAGCTGTCTGCCACACCGGCCACGGTGCGCCACGCTGCGCCGCGCCTGGGCGAAGACACCGACGCGGTGCTGCGTGAGATGGGCCTAGGTGCGCAGCAGATTGCACAACTGCGCGAGCAGGGCATCGTGGCCTGAGCCCGCCGCCGCCCCGGCGCACCAAGGGCCGGGGCTGTGATCAGGGTGGGGGCGTGCCTGCTCAGCGCAGGGCGCCGGCGTGCAGGTCGCGCAACTGCACCGGGCCGGCTTCGGCCTCGATGGTTTCACGCAGGTTGAGGCACAGGCGCAGGGCGAACAAGATTTCGGCGCACACGAACATCGGACCCACCAACAGGCCGACGAGGTCGTCCATAAAGGCCGGCTTGCGGCCTTCGTAGTAGTGGCCGATGAACTGGATGATCCAACCCGCCACGAACAGGCCAGCACCCCAAGCGACCCACCATTCACCCGCTTCGAAGGCCACCCAATGCGCCAGCGCCATGGCCAAGCCGTTGGCTGCGATCACGCTGAGGGCGACCACCGGGTTGCCGCGGGTGACGTACCACAACGCAGCGGCGGCCCACAGTCCCCAGGCTGGGCTGAGCACCCACGGTGAACCTGGGTTGAGCGGAATACTCGGGTGAGACAGCAATACGCCAATGCCCACCACGATGAGCGGAATACCCACCAAGTGGGTGGTAATGTTGCGGGGGTCGCGGTGGTAGCGGGCGTACTGAACAAGCAGGGTCGTGGTGTCGCGCATGAGGTCCTCCGGCCGCACACACGCCAGAGTGTGGCAGCGCGGGCAGATGCTAATACTGAACCGAATGTGACAAGCCCCGGGGCTTCCCTAGAATGGCAGGTAGTAGGGCCCGTGGGCCCAGGCCCTTATGCAGCCCCAGGAACCCCCATGAGCATCAAGAGCGACCGCTGGATCCGCCGAATGGCTGAACAGCAAGGCATGATTGAGCCCTTCGAGCCGGGGCAGGTGCGTTTTGCGCCCGATGGGCACAAGCTCGTGAGCTACGGCACCAGCAGTTACGGCTACGACATCCGCTGCGCGCCCGAATTCAAGGTCTTCACCAACATCTACAGCACTGTGGTGGACCCGAAGAATTTCGACGAAAAGAGCTTCGTGGACATCCAGGCCGATGTCTGCATCATTCCCCCCAACAGCTTTGCGCTTGCACGCACCCTAGAGTATTTCCGCATTCCGCGCAATGTGCTGACCATTTGCCTGGGCAAGAGCACCTACGCGCGCTGCGGCATCATCGTCAACGTCACCCCCTTCGAGCCCGAGTGGGAAGGTTTTGTGACGCTGGAGTTCAGCAACACCACGCCGCTGCCGGCCAAGATCTACGCCGGCGAGGGCTGCGCGCAGGTGCTGTTCTTCGAAAGCGACGAGGTGTGTGAAACCTCGTACAAAGACCGCAGCGGCAAGTACCAGGGCCAGCGCGGCGTGACGCTGCCCAAGGCCTGATCGATCAGCGCGGCACCGGGTAGGTGCCCGGCACCAAGATTGAACGGTCGACGCCGCGCAGCTGCGTGTGGCCGCAAAAGGCCATGGTCACATCCAGTTCCTTGTGCAGGATCTGCAAAGCCTTGCTCACACCGGCTTCGCCCATGGCGCCCAGTCCGTACACCATGGCGCGGCCGATCATGGTGCCGCGCGCGCCCAGCGCCCAGGCCTTGAGCACGTCCTGGCCGCTGCGAATGCCGCCGTCCATCCACACCTCGGTTTGGCTGCCCACAGCCTGTACGATGGCGGGCAGGGCTTCGATGGTCGCGGGTGCGCCGTCGAGCTGCCGCCCGCCGTGGTTGCTCACCACAATCGCATCAGCCCCGGCCTTGACGGCCAGCTCGGCGTCTTCGGCTTCCATGATGCCCTTGAGGATCAGCTTGCCACCCCAGCGTTCCTTCACCCAAGCCACGTCATCCCAATTCAGCCGCGGGTCGAATTGCTCGTTGGTCCAGGCTGAAAGCGAGTTCATGTCGCTCACGCCCTTTACATGACCCACCAGGTTGCCGAAGGTGCGCCGCTGTGTTCCCAGCATGCCCAGGCACCAGCGCGGCTTGGTGGCCAAGTTCAACAGGTTGGCCACAGTGGGACGGGGCGGCGCGGACAAGCCGTTCTTCAGGTCTTTGTGGCGCTGTCCAATCACCTGCAGGTCGAGCGTGAGGATGAGGGCCGAACAGCGCGCAGCCTTGCAGCGGTCGATCATGCGGGCCATGGCTTCGCGGTCGCGCATCATGTACAGCTGAAACCAGAACGGGGCGCTCGAGTGCTCGGCAACGTCTTCAATCGAGCAGATGCTCATCGTGGACAGCGCAAAGGGAATGCCAAACTGTTCGGCTGCACGCGCGGCGTGGATCTCACCATCGGCGTGCTGCATGCCAGTCAGGCCCACCGGGGCAATGGCCACCGGCATCTTGGCGGCTTGGCCCACCAGTTCTACCGCCGTGCTGCGGTTTTCCATGTTCACCGCCACGCGCTGGCGCAGCTTGATCTTGGCGAACTCGCTTTCATTGGCCTGGTAGGTGCCTTCGGTCCATGAGCCGGAGTCGGCGTAGTCGTAAAACATCTTGGGCACGCGCTTTTGAGCCAGCACGCGCAGGTCTTCGATGTTGGTGATTACGGGCATGAGAGCACTCCGATTGCAGACACCTACATCCTAGCCTTTGGCCAGGCCACCCGCGCGAACACCCAAGAGTCGTATACGGCGATCAAAGGTTACCCGCTTGAGGCAGTGGCCACAGGCGTCCCGAATCGCCGAGGCTTCCTGCACCGGATGGGGCAGGGTGAACTCGCGGGTGAGGCTGCGGAAGTCTTCGAACTTGAGCTTGATGCCCACCGTGCGCGCCACATAGCCCTTGCGCTGCAGGTCGAAGGCCAGGCGCTGGGCCAGTAGGTCGAGCGCGGCAGCCAGTGCTTGGCGGTCTTGCTTGACGTGCAGATCACGCTCGAAGGTGGTTTCGCGGCTCATGCAAACCGGTTCGCTGTGGGTGACCACCGCGCGGTCGTCGTGGCCCTGGGCCGCTTCGCAGAGCCACTGTCCCTGGCTTTTGCCAAAGTGTTCAATCAGCATGCTGCGGTCAGTAGCGGCCAGGTCGCCAATGGTGTGCAGCCCCAAAGCGGCTAAGGCCTTTTGGGCTTTGGGGCCAATGCCGTTGACGCGGCCCACGGGCAAGGGCCAGATGCGCTGGGGCAGGTCTTCCAGGGTCAAGATGGTCAGCCCGTTGGGCTTGTCGAGTTCAGACGCGATCTTGCTCAAGAGCTTGTTGGGGGTGATGCCCATGGAACAACTCAGGCCGGTGGCTTGGCGCACCGAGTTGCGTATGGCCTGGCCCACGGCCCGCACGCCGCCGAAGGGATCGTGGCCCACCACATCTTGCGCGCCCGGTACCTCGGTGAGGTCGATGTAAATCTCATCAATGCCGCGGTCCTCGATTACCGGGGCCACTTCGGCCACGGCGGCCTTGAACAGGCGCGAGCAGCGGCGGTATTCCTCAAAGTCCACCGGCAGCAGCACGGTGTGGGGTGCACGCTCGGCCGCGCGGGCCAGTGCCATGCCCGAGTGCAGGCCCAGGGCCCGGGCTTCATAGGTGGCGGTGGTGGCCACGCCGCGGCCTTGGTAGCCCTTGAGGGTGGCGAATTGCCAATGGCCTTGGCTGTTGCGCTGCGGCGCATGCCGCCTGCTGCCACCAATCACCACTGGCAGGCCACGCAGTTCAGGGTAGCGCAGCAGTTCAACCGACGCGTAGAACGCGTCCATGTCCAGGTGGGCGATCCACCGACGCATGGGTTGAGCGGATTGATGCAGCGCTAACGCGGAGATGTGCGATGCGAGCATGTTGATCTAGCCTTCGTGGGGCATGTGTTGTGCTGTGTATGCCGACGCGCCAACTCTAAAGGTCCTTCAACGCCGCAGCCGCGCATAGTTTGCGTTTGGAATCGATTACCTGCTTGCTCAACCGCACCAAAGAGCCGAGACATCGTTCAGAATGAAAGCGCTTTCATGACAGGATGCCGTTGCACGGCTGCACTTCAAGGCGCTTGAACGCTGCTCCTGAGCCAGCTTGGTGTTTGTCTGACTTCAACAGAGAGTGCTTGCGCTCATCAGGCCAAGAATTCATCGGAGACTCCGCATGCGCACTCAAGCCACCGCCGACGCATGTGTGAGTGTCCTTGCAATTGTTGCTTGTGACGGGGGTGGTCCTGTTGCCAGCCCAGAGTCTGGGCTTTCTTCGCCTGGCGCAACCACCGCGCCTCATGTGCTGGCGAGCAAGCCTACACCTCGGCCCGCCTCATCACCGCGGGAAAAGCTCAATGGACATATGGATTTTTGAGGTCCGCGCCAAGATGCCGTGCGGGAGTTGTAAGGGCCAAGCGATGGTGCCGATCAGCCTGATGCACATCGGGGAGGGTAGGATTTACCGGGCTATCGTGGATGATGCTGCCATTTGCTCTGTGGCAAATCGGCTCGAGGATATGGGGGGTGCCCTGCTTGCTACCGTGTATGGGTCTTACACGGCCCAACCCATTGAGCAGCGCTGTCACGGGGTCATACATCAGCCCGGACGATGGGACTCATTGGTTGCACCCGAACCCCCAATCGACGACGCGACTGCAATGCCCAACTTGCCTTCTCATGAATGACAACTTTGCATCGAGTTCTAGCCGCTCCAGCCGAGTGACGCTCCTAGTGGGGCTGGGCCTCTGGTTGATCTTGGCAGTGATTTGGTCGGTCAGGCTCAGCGGCGGGCCTGCAGACCAGCCCAATCTGAGCCCAGCAGAGGGCTCACCCCTACTGCCTTGCGTTTCGTACGCACCCTTTCGGCGCCCAGGGCACACGCCGTTCGACCCGCACCTGCGGCTCACACGAGAAGCTCTGCTCGACGACCTGAGCCGTCTGGCGCGGATCAGTTCATGTGTTCGTCTGTATGGCGTATCACATGGCCTTGATCAGGTCCCCGAGATCGCTGGGGAACTCGGCCTGAAAGTGGCACTGGGCGCCTGGATTTCACGCGATGCTGCGGCCAACGAAGTTGAGCTTGAACGGGTGTTGGAGCTGGCACGTCGCCATCCCGAAGTGGTGCGTACCGTGATCGTCGGTAACGAGGTCTTGCTGCGCCGGGAGCTGACGGCGCAGCAGCTGGCCAGTCTTTTGCAGCGGGCCCGCACGGGATCGGGTGGTGTGCCCGTTACCTACGCCGATGTTTGGGAGTTTTGGCTTCGGGATATCGAGGCTCTTAAACCCCATGTGGACTTGATCGGTATCCACGTGCTGCCGTATTGGGAGGACAACCCGACGGGGGTGGACGCAGCCGCTGCGCACATGGTGGATGTCGTCAAACACGTTGAGCAGGCATTCGCCCCCCTGCCCGTTTGGGTGGCTGAAACTGGCTGGCCGGTGCGCGGTCGGCAGCGTGGGCCGGCCTTGCCTGGCTTGATGGAGCAGGCTCGATGGGTAGCTGATCTGCAAGCCTTGCACCGTGATCAAGGGATTGATTTCAATTTCATTGAGGGATTTGATCAGCCCTGGAAGCGCCAACTCGAGGGAGTAATGGGCGGTGCGTGGGGACTGCTAGATGCGCAGGGCGAGCTTCGTGCGGGTAACTTCTTAAGGCCTGCCTTAGGCGATCCCGAAGCGCTGGCGGGTCTTTTGGGCCTGACGCTTGGCGCGTGCATAGCGATGATCTGGTCGCGGCGTAAAGGCCTTCACCTGCTGAATCCAACCGTCATGGGCATGAGCCTGGTTGTAGGCCTCACCGCTCACCACTTCACGGCTTGGCTGGACTGGCCTCGCAGCATCTCGGAGTGGGTCACAGGGGGTGTGGCGCCGCTGCTGCTGGTGCTCGTATCCGCGCGGCCATACAGAAAGCAGCTACCTAACAGAACCCTTGACGCCATGCTGCTGTTCGCGCTGAGCGTAGGAGCATTGACGCTGTGCTTCGACGCACGCTACCGCATGCTTCCCTGGTCGCTCGTGGCTGCTGCTGCGGTACTCGCTTGGTGGCGGTTGTTCCATCATTCGAGCCGCCGCGTGGTGTCTCCACTGAGTGTGGGCAGTAGCCCTGCAACCCGCATGATGGGAGTGGGCCTGGGTGTCGCGGCCATCGCCCTTCCCCTGCTTGAAGGGCCAGAAAATATCCAGGCCTGGGGTGTCGCAGCAGGCTGGGCAGCCCTGTCGCTTTCAGCGCTCTGGGCGATTGACGAGGCGCAGCACGCTGCCCACCAGCAGCCTCAGCACGCTGAGATCCGCTAGACCGGGGCTGGCGTCTGTTGCCCAGTCGCTGCGCGTTGCAGCGTCAAGGCCGCCGCGATCCAAGCAACAGCGGATACGTCGGCGTCGTACAACACCAGGCCAGTGCCCGCAACCGCGAGGGCCAACAGTGCCAAAGAGCCGCGCCTGGTCCAGAGAGCGAGTGCTGTAAGAAGAATCGCTGCACCCCCCAACCGGTGCTGCTGAAACGCGGCAATGACCGCCATGCGCAAGGTGCAGCGAAATTCCCGCGCCGCTTGCGCGCAGTAGGCTTCTAGGCCGTCAACTTCGACCAGTGCGTAGCGGGCCCAGTACGCAGCAGCGACGCTGGCTACTGTGACGCAAACGCCCAGAGTTAGTGCGATGCGCTGATACCTGTCCATGATGGCTCCTTGATGTCATCTGTTTTGCGTTGTCAAGCAGCAGGAAACGGGGTCGTGTTGATCCTGCGTCACCGCGTATGCGCTGGTTGAAGAAGCTGAGGGGTGGGCTGAGCAAGCCTTGCGTAACCCGGTGTCCACACATCGACAAAACGGGTCAACCTCTCCTCTGTTTATCCGCGATGTGCTGACACGTCGGCCGACAGATTGGGCCAGGCACGCACTGTACCGGCTTGATGAACGGCTGCCTCACCCTCGGCGGCGTCCGGTGGATACGGCCGGCGGAGGGCGCCACCCTGTAGCAGCGCTGAAAAGCTTACGCCGGGCAAGCGTTCGTGCCCAGCAGCCAGTAAACTACAACGCTATGAAAGCGATTTCAAAACAGCACAGAATATCCATTGCATTGCGCGGATTTGTCCTCCTGAGTCTTGCATTCACGGTTGTCGGTGCAGCTTGCCAGGGCACTGGTGCACCCAAGCCCCTCGAACTGGGCGCTGCAAAGCTGCACTTGCAGCCCAAGGGTTGGGATGCCTCGCCGCCTGCTGCGCCTTTTCGCAGCCCCGCCTTGATGTCGCGTGCCGCGCCCACCAGCCAGTGGTACTCAACGCTGATTTTTAGTGCCCAGCCTAACCCGATCTATGCACAACCTCTGAGCATTCGCCCCACGGCCGAGGGATTGGAGCTTAGTCTGCCGCAGCGAGAAGTCCGCGCGACGGCGCGTGGTGACACCGAGATTGCCTATCCTCACAGCGAGCCCGTCATCATGAGCTCCACTGCGTTCGCCGCGGGCCTGGGACCGGTTAGGTCGCGCCTTGAAGCGGCCGATGACTGGTCGATTCGTCTGCGCGTCGGGCAGCCGCAGGAAGGCGTACACCTCATGGCTACGGTAGCCCATGGCAGCCCCTATGCGCACCTTGAGCTGGGCAGTGGGGACTTGCGTTTGCGCCTGCCTACTGGTGCCCGTCAGCTTGACCGCGGCGAGGATCCCCGTCGTTTGGTGTTGAGTGTGGGTACACGCCGCTACGCATTCTTCCTGCCCACTGGAGGTCAGTGGGCAACGAATTCGGTACATGAGTGGATCGGGAAATTACCGAGCGACCGGCGATACGTCAGCGCAGCCGTGCTGCCCGATGCCTCCGCTGTAACACTTGAGACAATCAGCCGCCATGCATATGTGCATACCCGAAGCACCCGTGTAGCGTGGGCTTTCGACACCGCGCGAAGCCGCGTCACCACCACTTTCACGGCCCTAACCGACGCCAAGGAGGGAGAGGATGTGGGCCCCCTGTACGGCCTCTATCCGCATCACTGGCATCAGAACCCATCGGTGGCCGATCGTCTTGGACCCGCGTTCGACACCGCCCGCGGGCCAATTCGCCTCTTGGCAGCGCGTGAATTCAAGACCGAACACCCGTTTTTCGGATTCGTACCTTTTTTACCCGGGCTCAGCGATCCAGCGCATCGCCAGCAAGTTGCAGAGCTGACGGCAGCAGACGTACGCAATGCGCCGGACCTCATGCTTCCAGAGGGCAAGAGCGCTTATTGGCAGGGCAAAGGGTTGCTTCGCGTGCTCAAGCTGGTTGATGTGCTTGAACAGGAAGGCCAGTTGAAGGCGGCCCAGCGGGTGACGAAGGAGGTTCGCGAGCGAATGCAGGAGTGGTTAGGCGGTGATGATCGCAAGCGTTACTTTTTCCTCGACCGGCGCTTGGGGGTCATCGCCAGTCACCCCAATGAATTCCACGCCATTGAAGAAATCAACGACCAGCACTTCTGGTTTGGCTATTGGATCCGAAGTGCTGCGGAGCTCGCCTTGCGTGAGCGCAGCTGGGCAGATCCGCAGCGTTGGGGTTCCATCATTGATCTGATGGTGGCCAATATCGCTAACCCCGACCGCGAGCTCCGCTATCTGCCGTTTCTACGTAACTTCGATCCGTATGAGGGCCACTCCTGGGCCAATGGCCTGGGCGGAGTTGGTGATGCTGGCTTTCTAGGCAACAACCAGGAATCCTCTTCCGAAGCGCTGAGCGCCTGGGCAGGGCTATTGCTTTGGGCCGAGGTACGCGAAGATCGACAGCTCCGAGATCTCGCAGCCTATCTCTATGCCACCGAGTGGCAGGCTGTAGAGCACTATTGGTTTGACGTGCATCGCATCGTCCTTGCGCCTGAGTACCGCAATGTTGACGTGGCGATCCTCTTTGGTGCGGGGTATGCGCACAACACATGGTGGACCGATGAGCCGCGTCAGGTGACAGGGATCAACCTTTTGCCGATCACAACAACTTCCATGCCTCTGGGCAAACACCCTGACTTCGTGCGCCGTAACCTGGGCGCTCTTCCGAGCGAGGAGAAACAAGCAGCCGCGCGCGGCGTCCAGGGTAAGCCGGCCGACATTTGGCAAGACATCTTCGCTAAGTACCTGGCTCTGGTAGACCCTGAGCAAGCACTGTCATCGTGGAACCGAAAAGGTGCTGTGGAGCAGGGCGAGACTCGCAGTGCCACGCTGCACTGGTTGCTCAGCCTGCGCGAACTTGGCACCCCCGACTTCTCTGTAACGGCTGACCATCCGCTGCACACCGTGCTCAAGCATACTGACGGACGCCGCACGCATTTGGCCTACAACGCCGGTTTAAAAGCTGTGACAGTTCGATTCAGCGATGGGGTCGTCCTGGAGGTTAGGCCCGGTCAATTGGCCCGCAGCGGTCAAACCGGCGTCACCCTGGACTGAGAAACCTCTACGCTGACTGATCTAGGTCAGCGGTGGAGTCGCTGCGTTGATTCGCGTATTGCCAAGCGAGGCTCTGGCAGTACCTCTGACCGGTTCTCTCCCCGCAGTAGACCGAGCATTACCCGAGCAGCCGCTTTTCCTGCCTCGTAGATGGACAGTTGTACGCTACTCAATGGGGGAGTTGAGTAGCGCGCGGGCATCACATCATCAAAGCCCACAACCGAGACGTCATCTGGTACTCGAATATTGCGACGACTGAGCGCTAACAGTGCACCGATCGCCGCTTGGTCGTTGGAACAGGCAATGGCGGTGAAGCGAACGCCGCTGTCAAGCAGGCGGTTGACCGCTAGCATGCCGCCTTGCTCTGTGAAGTCACCATTGGTAATCAGTTCGGGATCAATCTGGAGTCCAGCTTCTCGGATTCCCTCGCGGTATCCCTCAAGCCGCTCAACGGCGTCATCATGGTCGGTATCGCCAACGATATAGGCGATCCGCTGGTGACCCATCTCGGTCAAGTGACGCGTGGCAAGCAGCGCTCCGTTACGGTTATCGAACGACAAGCTGCGCACTCGAGAGCTGTTGATTGATCGGCCTAACACCACCATCGGCACTTGCTTGGCGTACCCCTGCAGTATCCGGTCTGACAGCCGCCCAGCCAGAACGATGACACCGTCTACCCGGCGCAGCATCAATTCGTCCATGGCCATGCGCTCGGTGGACTCCATCCAGTGGCCGCTGACAAACAGCGGGATGTAGCTTTCTTCTCGCAGGGCTGCTTCAATGCCAAGAAGAGCTTCGCCGTAAAAGGGACTGCTGACGGTCTGGGTCAATACACCGATGCTGGCTGTTCGACCTCCGGCTAGCCCCCTGGCCACTGGGTTTGGGCTGAATTCCAGGGAATCGATGGCACTGAGAACAGCAGCCGTTTTGTCCGGGCTGACCCGTGCCGTACCGTTTAGGATCCGCGAGACAGTACTTGGAGACACGCCAGCCACCTCGGCCACCATGGCCAAGGTTGAACGGCTCTGAGGGCCAGGCACCTGCAGCTTGGCGCGCCCGGCTGTGAGTTGAGTCGATCTAGTGCGCGTAACCATCGTCGATATTGACCGGCAGTCAAAGTCTAGCCCCTTTTCAGCCCAGAGCCGGTAAGGGGCCTGCTACATGGCCCTTTGCAGGAGCGGCCGGGTTGACGTGCTGGCTCAACGCCCGGGCTGCGCCTCGTAGCGCGTACTCTGGTCGGTCCCTGAGGACCCAGGTCGGTATGTCTCGTAGGTAGCCGCTAAGCCTCCCCTTCGACTCAAAGGCCGCGCGAAAGGAACTGGTTTGCAGCCGATCCGTAAGCCGAGGTGCAATTCCACCGCCAATGTAGACGCCCCCTCTTGCCCCCAGTGTCAGGGCCCAGTTTCCGGCCGCGCTTCCCAGGAACGAGCAAAAGCAATCGAGCGCCTGGCTGCAAGCGGTATCGTCGTGGCTCAACCCTAGCTGGACCACAGTATCAGGCTGAAGTGCTTTCGAACGCAGGCCGTTCACGCTACACACTGCTTCGTAAATGTTGACCAGGCCCTGGCCCGAGAGCACCCGCTCGGTCGAGACATGTCCGAAAACTCGCTGCAGGTAGCTCACAATCGCTACCTCCAATGAACCGTTGGGTGCGATGGTGCTGTGACCGCCCTCGCCGGCGATGGCAACCCAGTCACCGCGACCATCGGGTAACAGACCAGACATACCCAGCCCGGTGCCAGCACCGAGCAGCGCGATAGGACCGTCGGCCTGGGCTTCTCCAACACCAATGGCGACTCGATCTGCAGGCTCAATGGTGGGCAGTGACTGGGCTAGCGCAGTGAAGTCGTTCAGTACCAGCAGGGTGTCGAGGTGGAACTCAGCCTGCACGGCCCGCTGGGAAAAGGACCATACGTTGTTGGTCAGTGCGACCTGGTCGCCGGTAACTGGTGTAGCCACAGCTAGCGCTGCTCGATTAACCTGCCGTTGTCCGCGCGTTTGCAGGTACTCTCGAAGCATGTCTTGCAAGGTTGGGTAGCGCTTGCACTCCACAACTGTGGTGTCTATGAGTAAGCTATTTTTTTCAGCGCACAAAGCAAGACGGGCGTTGGTTCCGCCAATGTCAGCCAGCAAGTCGAGTGGCACGTCGCCTGATGTCTTATGCGGCATGGATTCGTGCTCCGGATGCATCGAAAGCCAGGACAGAGTGAGGATCAGCCCTTATATGTAGGGTGTCACCTACGCGTACTTCCTTGCGCACTTGCGCCGTCTTGACCTGAAGCCGCAGCCCCGGTATCTCCAACTGCACGTGCAAGATCGAGTAATCGCCCAAGTGTTCTGCATGAACCAATTGAGCGGCCACACCGTTGCCTTCGCTTACCAGCTCAAAGCGATCTGGGCGTACGCCCAGCCGGTGGGCCATTGGAGGGCACTGGCCAAGCCAATCCCAAGCGGGAGGTGAGTTGTGTTGATCTGCGAAGCGACGAAAAGGCTCCACATCCAGCAGATTCATGCGTGGCGAGCCGATGAAGCCAGCAACGAACTCCGTTTTGGGGTTCTCATAGAGTTCCATCGGTGAGGCCACTTGCTCGATGTAGCCCTGATTAAAGACGGCGATGCGGTCGCCCAAAGTCATCGCCTCGACTTGGTCGTGGGTGACGTACACCATGGTGGTTCCCAAGCGCCGATGCAGGGCGGCCAGTTCGACGCGCGTACTGGTACGCAGTTCAGCGTCCAAGTTGGACAATGGTTCGTCGAACAGGAAAAGCTTCGGTTGGCGCACGATTGCTCGGCCAATGGCCACCCGTTGTCGCTGTCCCCCTGAGAGTTGGCTAGGCAGCCGGTCGAGTAGCGGCTCCAGCCGCAAGGTCTGCGCTACTTCGAGGACGCGCTGTCGGCATTCGGATGGCGCTACGCCCGCTACTTTCAGGGCGAATCCGATGTTCTGCTCGACCGTCATGCTCGGATAAAGCGCGTAGCTCTGGAACACCATCGCTACGCCTCGATCCGCTGGATGCTGGTCAATGATCGACGATCCTGCCAGTTGGATATCACCCGCTGTCGGCTCTTCCAATCCTGCGATCAAGCGCAGCATCGTTGACTTTCCACAGCCCGAAGGCCCCACGAAGACCATGAATTCGCCGTCACGAACGGCGAGGTCTACACCACGGATTACCTCGAGTTTGTCAAAGTGCTTGCGCACCCCGACGATATCCAGGGCTGCCAAGATCAGTCTCCCTGTCCTGCAGAACGTACCAGCATCGGTTTTTGTCTCATGCTGGTCACCGCCTGCATGAGATCGCGAACCCACAGCGCGCTGTCTTTAAGCGTGCGCTTCAGTGTTGTGTAGTCGACATGCACGATTCCAAAGCGTTTGGAATAGCCGCTGGCCCACTCGAAGTTGTCCATGAGGCTCCAGACCATGTAGCCTGCTACAGGTACATTGCGTTCCAGCGCTGCAGCCACAGCGGCGACATGGTCCTTCAGGTAGGCCACTCGACGACTGTCATGCACACGCTCATCCTGCACGGGGTCATCAAATGCGACTCCGTTTTCGGTGATCCAGAGTGCCGGCGCTTTGTACTCTCGGTCCAGCCAGCACAGCAACTCGGTCAAGCCGCGCGGGTAGATTTCCCAACCCATGTCGGTGAGCGGCAGACCTGATGTCTTCACATCAAAAGGACTCGATGCGCGGAACACGCTGCGGGTGTAGTAGTTAACACCTAAGTGGTCGATTGGAGAGGAGATGGCTTTCAGGTCGCCATCCAAGATAGTCGGCGCTTCGGCCCCCAACTCCTCGATGACCTCTTTGGGGTACTGCCCCTTGAACAGTGAGTCAAGGTACCAGCGCCGCCCCCATGCGCAACCGTGGTCGGCGGCCTTGATGTCCTCAGGCGAGTCGCTGGCAGGCTCCACATGACCAAGATTTAGCACAATGCCCAAATTCTTGCAGCCGCCGTCTGCACGCATGGCCTGAACCGCCAGGCCATGGCTAAGAAGCAAGTGATGCGTCACCTGCATACAAATCTGTCGTGAGCGGATGCCTGGCGCAAAGGTCCCCCATTCATGTCCGAGGTGCGCTATCACCCAAGGTTCGTTGTGGGTCGTCAACATTTTCAACCGGCTGCCAAATCGGCGGTTGATCGTTTGGGCGTACTCGACGAAGTGGTGCACGGTGTCCCGCTTGTTCCAGCCACCCTTTTCCTGCAGCGCTTGTGGCAGGTCCCAATGGTTGAGTGTCAGGCACGCCTGCACATCGCGCTTGAGCAGACCGTCGACCAAGCGCTCATAAAAGTCCAGGCCTCTTTCGTTCCATGCGCCATGGCCCTGCGGTTGCACGCGGGGCCATGAGATCGAGAACCGGTAGATATCCAGGCCCAAAGAGGCGATGAGATCCAGGTCACTGTCCAGGCGGTGGTAATGGTCGCAGGCGATATCGCCATTGCCGCTATCGGCGATGGCCCCAGGCCGTGCGCAGAATCGGTCCCAAATGGACTCGCCCTTGCCATCCTCATTGGCAGCGCCCTCAATCTGGAATGAACTGGTGGCCACTCCCCATTGGAATCCCGATGGGAAGCGGGTTGCCAGTACTGAGGGAGAAAAGTCTTGAGCGTTCGTCATTGAAGTCGTTTCCAAACTACTTAACCGCGCCGGTCGTCAATCCGGCAATGAGCTGACGGGAAAAAATGAAGTACAGGATTAGCAGGGGCAAGGTCGCAATGGCGGAGCCTGCCATCAATGCACCCCACTCTGTATTGACCGGCGACTGCAGGCTTCTGAGCGCAAGCGGCAGGGTGTATTGCTCAGCACTGCGAAGCACGACCAGGGGGCCCATGAAGTTATTCCAAGAGGCGATGAACGTCACCAGCCCCAGCGTGCCAAGGGCTGGTTGAATCAGAGGCAACACCACGCGGCGGTAGATCGTCCACTCACCGCAACCGTCTAGTCGTGCCGCTTCAACCAACTCCACGGGCACCGATGCTTCGATGAACTGACGCATCAGAAAAATGCCAAAGGCATTGGCGGCACCGGGAATGATGAGCGCACGGTGCTGGTCAATCCAGCCCAAAGCGTCCATGATCATGAACGATGGAATCATGTTCATGAAAGAGGGAATGAGCATGGTACCCATCACCAACGCAAATAACGCGCCTTTGAACCGAAACCGGTAGGCAGCGAAGGCAAAACCAGCCATGGAGCAGAACAAGAGAGTCAGCGCAGTGGAGGCCAGCGCCACGTAGAGACTCCACGCTAGGTTTCGCCAAAAGGGAATCCTGCTGGTCAGGATCGCCAAATTCTCGCCAAGAGCCGAACCAAAAAACAAAGGTGGCGGCAGGTCAAAGATTTCTGCACGCGAGTGGCTTGCGAAGACAAACATGAAGTAAAAAGGCGCCAAGGTCAGCGCCAGCCCTGCCAGCACCACGCCGCGTGCAATCCAAACCTCCATCCCGTTGCGAGGTTTCACCGTGGACTCCCATCGGTCTTGAACGCTCGGTGCGTTACCCAGGTCATTACAGCCACGATCGCACACAGAATCCAAGACATTGCGCTGGCGGCGCCAAAGTCGTTGAACTCAAATGCCGTTCGGTACACATACATGCCCACGGTCATCACCACTTGATCGGGCCCACCCTTACCACCCGTCAGGATGAAAGGCTCTTCGAATATCTGCAAGCCGCCGATTACGCTGAGCGTCACGCCGAAGAGGATCATCGGTCGCAGCCCAGGAAGGGTAATGTGAAAAAACTGTCGCCATGCGCTGGCCCCGTCCAATTCAGCCGCTTCGTAGAGATCACGCGGGATGGACTGAAGGGCAGCTAGGTAGAGCACCAGATTGAAGCCAAGATAGCGCCAAAAGACGATGAAGGACACCACGGGCCCAAGCGTTTCGGATCTTCCGATCCAGTCGATGTTCTCGCCTCGAAGCCAGGCATGCAGTAGGCTATTGACTAGACCGAAGTCTTTGGAAAACAACGCGCCAAACAAGATGGCGATGGCCACTGACGAAGTGATATAGGGCAAAAAGTAGACTGCCGAGACCGGGTCACGCCACCGGCCAAATGTTCGGTCAATGAAGGCCGCCAACGGGATGGCAACCAAATGTTGCGGTACCCCGGATAGCAGCGCCAGCGTGAAGGTGCTTCCCAGTGACTTCCAGAACCAGTCGTCACCCAGGGCAAAGGAGAAGTTTTCCGTACCCACGAAAGTCATCGAGGCTAAGCCGCTACTGGGATCCCAGGACTGAAACGCCAGCACAATTGAGAACAGCAGCGGGAAGATGCCGAACACCGCAAAAAGCACCAAGAAGGGCATCAACAGGACGTAGGGTGCCCAGCGCGGCGTCAATCGCTTCCTTTGCTTGATCACTGACCGACTCATCTTCTGGCCCTTCTGACCAGAACCCGGTGGGCGTCTGCCAGCGCGGCGGTGATGGATTTGCCTCGGTCCAGCACATTGTCCAACTCGGTTCCCACCACTTCGTCGGCGAAGCTGTTCTGCTTGTGTACCGACACCGCGGTGATGCGCCGGGCAGCCTCGCGCCATAGCTGGCGCGCAGGTTGCCCTCCTAGAAAGGGCAGGGGCTCATCGAAGAAGGGTTCGTCCAGCGCCTGCGACAAGGCCGGAAAGGCATCAACCTCTCGAAAGGCCTGCACTTGCCGAGACGTATCAAGCGTCAGGTGCTTGATGAGAGCCCAAGCATGCGCTTTACGTTGAGGATTGGAGAGGCGAGGAATCGCATAGAACGTACCGCCGTAGGACACGAAGGTCGACTCTGGGAGATGGGCAGCACGCCACAGACCAGCGGTAGAAGGCGCCACCCACTTGGCCATTTGTCCCACCATCCAGGCGCCGCTGAGCTCAACAGACAAACGGCCTCGCTTGAACCCTTCGGCCCATTCGTTGGACCAAGCATTCACCCGCGCGTCCAACTGATTACGCCTGACCTTCAGCGCCAGTTCGAATGCCCGCTCAAAGCGTGACGACTTGACCAACACCTCGTGATCGGAGCCAAAGTAGAGACTTTGGCCGGGCTGCAGTCCGCTGCGGATGAGAATGTCTTTGAGCGTCTGTGCATTGCCCAACAAAAAAGCGCCCGTTTTCTGCTTGATCGCCAAGCCAGCGTCGACAAAGCTCTCCCAGCTGTGAGTCAAGTTTTCCACCGAGACCCCAGCGCGCGCGAGGAGGTCCTGGCGAAAAAGCAGCGTTCCGGGGCCAATGTCGGTTGGCAACGCCAGCACCCGTCCGTTCGCATTTGTCCCCTGGTCGAATGCAAAAGCCACAAAGCGGTCACGCAGTTGATGCGCCTCGTAGGGGGCTGCTGACAGATCTTCAAGCCCACTGCCGTGAGCAAAGCGCCCCACAAAGCTTGACTCCAGCGCCATGACATCGGGCAGGCCGACGGCCGTGGACAACGCAGTTGTCATGGCGGTGTGGTGGTCGCCGTACTGCCGCGTCACCACTTTAACGGTCACCCCTGGGTGTTGCGCTCTCCAGCTCTGTAGCGCTTGTTCAACCACCGCATCGATTTGCGGGTAGGCCGCTACGGTGAGTTGATTAGGTGATTCCTGCGGGCTGCACCCGGCTAGCAGCGCTGAGCCCGTGAAAGTGGATAGCGCTGCACCGAGAAGGCGACGGCGTCTGAGCCCGGGTATTGGGCTAGACGGCAGCAGGCGGGGAGAGGAGGGCACGTCTCGACAGCGCTATGTTGGAAGACGTTATCGTATATGAAAGCGCTTTCAAAGCCTCAAACCATTTCTAACCGAAGGTGCTTTCCTGTTTTTTCAGGCGCGCTTGAGCGGCATGACCATCGCGTCGGTACTCCGGTACGGAGCACACAACTGTTCAACGTAGGTATGGTGAGCAGGCAACCCCGCTACTGTGCGCTGAACCTTGACTTGGATGTCACCCAGGAATCGCTTCAGCTCATCCTGCCCCATCTGATCGGCCACGGGGTGGTAGCGCGAGGGCGTGACGCCCTGGCCCATCATCACTTGTACCCAAGAGTTTTCCGCAAACAGCTCGTCGCTCGGGCGGAATACCCGGGCAGTGTTGCGGAACAACTCGATGCGGTGACGCAGGGAGGCCAGGAGGTTCATCTCACGCACATGCTTCCACAGATTCGAGTCTGTACGCTCGTTGGCGTGATAGTGAAGAACAATGAAATCTCGGATGTGCTCCAACTCACGCTTTGACTGAAGGTTGAACTCGTCCACATCCGCCTGTTGGACACCGCCAGCCGGGAACAACTGCATCAGACGAATTGCCGAGCGCTGGATGAGGTGAATACTCGTGGACTCCAGGGGCTCAACAAAACCACCTGCAAGGCCAACCGCAATACAGTTCCGCTCCCAAACCTTGTTACGTTGGCCTGGCAAAAACTTGATCAGGCGGGGCTTGGTGATCAGCTCGCCTTCGACGTTTTGCCGCAGCATGTCGGGAGCATCGGCGTCGCTGAGCTCTTTGCTGCTGTAGACCATCCCGTTACCTACACGGTGCTGCAACGGGATACGCCACTGCCAGCCGAACGGGTGTGCAATGGAGCGGGTGTAAGGCCATGCCGGGCGCACGGATGTGGTTTGTACGGCCACTGCACGATCGCAGGGCAACCAATAAGACCAGTCCTCGTAACCTACGCCCAAGGCCTCTCCCAAGAGAAGAGACCGAAACCCCGTGCAGTCGATGAACAAATCACCTTCGATGGTGCTGCCGTCCTCCATGCGCAAGGAAGCGATATTGCCGGCGATGTCGTTCCCCGCCTCGGGGCTATGTTTGAGAACTTGTCCGATTTTCCCTTCAATACGCTGAACGCCGTTGTCTTCGCTCATGGCGCGCAGGTAGACGGCGTACCGGCTGGCATCTAGGTGGTACGCGTAGTTCAACCCGTGGTTCTGCACATGAGCGAATCGGTTGGCAAACGCCGCAACCGTTTCGGGGTTGTAATCGGTGTAGGTGCGGGACAGTCCCTCGGCCTTACCCTTCAACCAAAAGTGCTGGAAGCCTGCGCTCCAGTGATCGTTCCCTGTAGAACCGAACGAGTGGAAGTAGTCCTCACCGATGTTCTTCCAGTTTTCGAAATTGATACCGAGCTTGAAGGTGGCGTTGGTGGCGGCCATGAATTCCGCTTCATTGATGCCCAGCAGATTGTGAAACGTATGCAGCGCAGGAATGGTGGCTTCACCTACACCGACCGTACCGATTTCCTCGGATTCGATCAGCTTGATGCTCAGTTGCTTGCCCAGCAGCTTGCTCATCAATGCGGCCATCATCCAGCCTGCGGTACCACCGCCGGCAATCACGACTCGACGAATAGGATTCATAGCAGTGTTCATCGCTTGAGTTGATTCAAAAGTTGGGCGCGTGATTGACGCGACAGGTTCTCATCAATGGGTCCCAGAACACCGCGCGCGGCTTCGGGGATATGCGCCCAGGTACTTTCGTCTGCGCCGAAAACGAAATGCTGAAAGTGGTTCTCCCAAAGTCGACGCTCCCTCTCGGGCAGATCACGTAAGGTCATCAGGGCCAATCGTAGGGCGCTCAGAGGAGAGTCGACGTATTCGGGAACTTGGCGCCACCAGGCATTGATCAGAAGGTTGACGGCGTCCAGGCTTTCGATGTGGTGAAACCACATGCTGGGAATGAAGAGGGCGTCACCCGGCTCCAGCACCGCCTGCTCACCGGCTTCCCAAGCCTTGGCGAAACGAGGAAAGCGTTGCAGGTCGGGCTGGTGAAAATCGACGAGGCTGACGGGTTGTCCGGCAGGCGTGGGGTCGAGTGGTCCCATGTAGAGGTTGTGGACTTGGTCGGGCGGAAAAACGGTGAAGTGCCGCCGCCCCGCCGCCACAATGGCGAAGTTGTCCGGCAAGTCGTAGTGCGCAGCGATCCGCGTGCGGTTGCCCAACCATAGGCTGACCAGTGCGTCCCGGTCACCCAAGCCTATGGCGTTGGCGCCGAGAAATCCGGGCAGTACGGCTTCCACGGTAGTAGAGCCGACATACAGGCCCGGCGGCTCTTCGCTTAGTGCTACTCCGATCAGTCCCTTGAGCACCTGATCGAGCGTGGCGGCGTGTCGACGAAAGTTGAAACTGGTCAACGACTCGTCTGCATAAAACACGCGACCATTGGCTTGCGGCACCAGTTCGAAAAGTGCGACATGAACACCGTTGTAGAGACCCATGAGATAGCGCGCCAGGGCCACCTCAGATTGCCGCGCCGCCTGAACAACCGGCCAGTGCGAAAAGCCGCCGCGCACGACAAACGGTCTACCGGCGGCCAACAGGTCGCTCGGTAGGTCATTCGGGTCAAAGGGGCCAGTCCAGGCTGGTATGTCTTTCATCGGAATTCAACGGCGTGCTGCGCGCTCCGCCAACATGGGCAACTGCGACAGAGATGCGATCTGTAGGAATATGGGCATCAGATGACCATCTTGGGATAGCACTTCCAATACCGATCCAGGCAGGGAAGCCAAGCGCTCCTCGTTGATCGTAAATAGCCCCGTCAGCCGCGCTTGCTGCCCTCCGGGCATTTCCATATCAAGCACAAACGGTTCAAGCAACTGGTGGCTCATGAGTGCCTCAATGAACGCCGGCAAGTTCTGCGCCTGCTCGTGAAGGCTTTCCATCAGCCGCACCACCTGCTCGAGGTATTCACTGAATCCACCATGCGGCATGAACAGGGCCGTGCCGGCCTCGCCCTCGCCAAGCCTAACGATACGCGGGCTGTCCATGTCAATGTGAAGTTGGAGGGTGTCGTCCGAAGCACGACCGATCAGGAAGGGTTCACGTTGCATGGCCATCGGAACGGCGGTTGCATCCCAGCCTGCATCCGTCAAGAACAGGTTTTGCCCTTCCTGCAACCCGAAAAGGACGATGGGTTGAAACCCCACGTCTCCCTCAACGTGCTGGAAGACGATGGGAAAGTGTGCCTGCAGATGGCGAAACTCAGCTGGTAGCGCCAGGGCGTAATGGCGAGCATCTCCCAGGGCTGCAGAGCGCTCGGGGCGAACGCGCAAGTCACGATGGGTGACGTTATCGAGCAAGGTGGGACGGGACATCAGGCACTCTTTTGAATGTAGTCGATGAGGCTGCGGTGGCCTGGCAGACCGGTGAGTAAACGGCGTTTGAGATGAGCCGCCTCCTCGAAGCAGCTCTTTGCTTGACCGAGCTTGGCATCGGAAAGTGGCTGGTGCTTGGGGCGAAAACCCATGCCGTACAAAACGTACTGGTAACTGACCGCCGGAAAGACTTCGTCGATACGCCCAAAGTCGTGACGCGCAGGGGGCCGGAGCTGCCACATTGGCAACAGCTCGCGCAGGCGCTCAGGCCAACTGGTCGGATCGCGATGCGCGCGCCAATAGTCGCTGTCGTCTCGACGGGTCAGTGCGTAGTGCAACTTGAGAAAGTCGATGATACGGGCCCATCGGTAGCTGAAGTCATCATTGAAACGACGGGCCACCGCGTCCATGCTTTGGCGTGTCATCGGCAGTTCGTCACACAGCCGTTGCACCGAGAGCTCCACCATCGCCAAGGCGGAAGCTTCTAGGGGTTCGATGAAGCCGGAGGAAAGGCCAATGGCCACGCAATTGCGTACCCAGAACTGCTTTCGGTAGCCGGGGTCGAAGTGGATCAGCCGAGGAGCAGGCCGCTCTGCTGGGGCACCGCTGGCGTCCAAATAGGCCTGCAACGCCGCCTGCGCTTCGTCTTCACTGGCGTGCTCGCGCGAAAAGACACAACCTACACCGCGCCGAGAGGGCAGACCAATGTCCCATATCCACCCCTTGGCCCAAGCCGTGGCGATGGTGCACGTGGCCAACGGGCCATCGATCCTGGCATACGGCACCTGCACAGGGAGCGCGGCGTCGTTGAATAGCACATCGCGTTCACTTTTCAGAGGAACGCCGAAGTGTCGACCGATCAGCAGCGAGGCGAGCCCCGAGCAGTCAACGAAAAGATCCGCCTCGATTTCGCCATGCGCGCGCGTCTGCAAAGCAGCGATATCACCGACTTCTGAGGAGCGCACACCTTCCATGTGGTCTATGACATGGTGAACGCCCAACTGACCGCAGGCGTGCTCGCGCAGAATTTGCCCAAAGCGAGCAGCATCAAAGTGGTAGCCGTAGTTGGCAACGGCTCCGAATTCAGGGGTTTGGGCTTGCTTGGGCGCTCTGCCTGCCTCACAGACTTGAACCGATGGACTGACAACATCTGCGAAGGAACACTCGCTCTGTGTGCTCATCCAGGCCTGAACCAGATCGGCGTCATCATGGCCCACGGGCAACATGAAGGGATGGTAGTAGCGGTCTTCTCCCTCGCCAGCCGCACCACCGGCCCAGCCGTCAAATCGCGAGCCCTGCTTGAAGGCTACATCGCACTGGCGAATGAACGCTGTCTCAGACAGCCCAATGCGGCGCAAGGTATCGCGCATGGATGGCCAAGTGCCTTCACCGACGCCGATGATGGGCACATCGCCCGATTCGATCAGCGTGATGTGAAGGTCGGGGTGTTCAGCCGCCAATAGGGCAGCCACTAACCAACCCGCTGAGCCTCCGCCCAGCACCACAACCTTGCGCAGTCGGTCATTCACGATCCAGCCTTTACCACCTTACAACTCAGACCCCGCACCTGACATCGTCGGCAGCTGTTGATTGTCTACAGCTCAGCCGATAGAAACCGATCCTGAAAGCAAGTTCTTTCCAGTCTTGATTGTGGCAAAACACCCAGCGTTAGGTGGCAGGTCGGCTCAAAGAGCCGACCTGCTAACAGGGCTTAAAACTTGTAGCGCGCGCCGATCATGAAGCGGCGGCCCAACTGCGTCACTGACCCGATCTGGTTTTCGTTGCGAAGGTGCGTGCGCACATAGGAATCAGTCAGGTTGATCGCCTCGAACTGCAAGCGCAGATTCTTGTCCCAGTTGTAGCCTACGCTCAGATCAAACTGGCCGTAGGGCTCCACGTAGAGCGGCTGAGCGCCCTCAGCACCGCCGAAGTTGGCCACGAGGAATTTGCCGCGCCAGTTATAGGCAAGGCGGGCGCTGTAATCCGCGGTCTCATAGAAGCCCACTAAATTACCCGAATCGCCCAGCCCTACCAAGACATCGGTCTGTGCGCCCGCCTTGTTGTTGTCGTAGCTGAGGTTAGAGCGTACCTTGGTGAAGTTGGCAGAGGCGCCAAATCCGCTACCACCAAAAATGTGCTGTAGATTGACCTCCACCCCGTTGAGCTTGCTGGTGCGTAAATTGTTCTTGTAGGTTCCCATCTGGAAGACCATCAAGGGATCCGTTGGCAAGCCTGTGATCACCTTGTTGACCGCATCCACCCCGGGGGAATTGGCGAGATTGGCAAAGATGTATTGGCGGATGCAGCCCGAGTTATTGGGCGCGCAGCCACCCTTCTGAACAGCCTGCTGGTAGTAAGCCCCGCCGATTGGAGTGCGTATGTTGTTGATGTTACGCGGATCCAGGGTGTTTTCGTTGTAATCCTTAATTGATTTCAAAAAGTAACTGATGGCCGCATAACTACCCTTGGCATAGTAGTGCTCAGCCGAAAAGTCCCAGTTTGAAGACTGCAATGGCTTGAGATTGGGTTCACCCACTGAACCGTACCCACCTTCAATGCGGGCAATGCCGATTACCGTTTGGCCACCCTGGATAGCAGCCCAGCCTGGGCGGCCTATGGTTTTGCCGTGGCTCACACGCAGCTTGGTGTTGACGGCCAAGTCCGCGCTCCAATCAATCGAGGGCAAGACATAACCGTACTCCCCCGAACGTGATACAGCCCGTGTGCCGCTGAAGGTGATCGGCAGTTCGTTATCAGCCACCCAGCGAACAGCCGTAGGAATCGACTCTATGCTTGGTGATTGGACTTTTGTGCGCTCGTACCGAAGACCAAGACCGAGGTCCATCGGCACGTGCCAGTCCCAGCCCAAGTTGTACTGTGCAAAGGCCGCTTGCGACCGCTCCGTGGTGCGGAAGTCATCCGTAAAATCGAATGAGGCCTTTAGCAATGAGTCTGATCCGAGTGACTTTATGGCGGCAGCCCGAACAGCGTCAAAGTTCCACCCAAAGAACTGGTTAAACAATCGAGGGTCGCTGGATCCCGGGATGCTGCCGAAGTATCGGCTTATTGAATCAGCACGCCAAATGTTGTCGGGCATCGCCGCAGGCCCTCCCGCCGCGCCACCCCCCCAAGTGTCTCGCTGAACGTTTGCAAACGCCGACCGGTTCTTCACATCAGTCAGCGAGACGCCAAAGTCTAGGCTGCTGTCTCCGTTGATTTTCCAAGTGCCTTTGGTTTGCACTTGATTGACTTCGTTCCTCTGAAGGCTATTGCTGAATACGGAGCCTTGCAGTTCTTGCAGTGCGGGATTTAATGCGCCGCCTACGATATTGAGAACCGGGAACTTATTGCTGAAGTCGACGTAGGTGTCTCCTCGATTGAGTGAGGCTGTACCCAGCACCGCCGACGTACCCATCGGACCATCAGCTCCAGACATGGCGGTGGAGTGGTGCGCATCGAAGTCAAAATTCAACGCGTTAGACGCCTTCCACTTCAGATTCAAACCCACCTGTCGATTTTGAACCTTGGTCTGGATGGATGACCCACCCATAGCCACGTCCGAATTCGTCATCTTTTCGCCGTAGATGATCGGCGAGGAGGGCGAACCAGTCTGGTACTCACCAAACTGGCCGCCGTAATTGAACCAGGCGGAAAGGTCGTTGCGGCGTTGACGGAATTTCTGCTCCGACATAAAGAAGTCCAGCGTAGCCACCACATCTTGCGCAGGCTTTACTTGGATGACTGCTTGACCGTTGATCCGCTCACGGTGGACGCCCGTGAAAGAATAGTTCAAATTTTGCGGAACGCTGTAGATGGAGTTTGCAGCAGGCCGGTTCTTGATGGCGTTCCAGGATGCCGGAGGCAGACCACCCCAAGCTGCATTGCCGCCGCCCCAATCGTTGTCCGTCTTTCCACTGAAGGTTTTCCAGCCGCTGGTCACTGCAGCCTGTGAATAGCCGGAATCACGAACCTGATAGGTTCCCATCAACGAGATACCCAGGGTGCCGTCGTTGGACACCGTGCTGTAAATGCCGTTGATTTCGGGCGTTGCGCGCTTGCCTTGCTGCTCCAGCGGAACATTGCGAGCCGTTTCGTCGGCAACCATCTTCACGCCCACTTGGGCAATGGTTTCCTTGATGTCAAAGGGGCGCTGGGTACGCACGTTCACAGTGGCGCCCATACCCCCGGTTGGGCTGCTTGCGCGACTGGTCTTGTAGACCTCCAAGGCGGCAATGCCGTCGGAGGCCAGGTTGGAGAAGTCGAACGAACGGGAGGAGGGCGGGCCACCGTCAAAGTTGGAGCCTGGCATTTGGCGGCCATTGAGGAGCACCAAATTGAAGTCCGGCCCGATGCCACGAACGGTAATTCGCGTTCCTTCGCCGTTGCTGCGCTCGATCGAAACGCCGCTGATACGGCCCAGCGATTCAGCGAGGTTCGTATCCGGGAACTTGCCAATGTCTTCCGCCACGATCCCGTCGACTAGACCACGTGCGCCGCGCTTGAGGTCCAAAGAGGACTCAAGGCTTTTGCGAACTCCAGTTACAACAACCGACTCCGATGCTTGGGCCCCTTCTTTCTCGGGTGCCTGCGCGTAGCTTTGGGCAGAAAGTGAGCTGAGAAGGACGCCGCAGGCTGCGACTAGAGGGTTCAGTTTGGGGCGGCGCACTGAACAACGGGCACTTGAACGCATTGGGAGCTCCCGAGGTAAGGGGTGGGGCATTTATGAAAGCGCTTTCAAAAATGCAAAAACGCTCACATGAAACCGCTTTCAAGTACAACGATATGGAACTTCGGCGGTTTTTGCAAGGCTGAAAACCGCAGGTAAAACCCTCGGAAAACCGCAGGTAAAACCCTCGGTTGTGGGGTGCGTACATCAACCAACCCGTTCTGCACCCAACCCGCACTGTTCATTGCGTAACGTCGCCTTGTTTGCCATGAGCACCCACCGTAAAGGTATGGACACTCGGATGGGGCGAAAGCTGCTCAGAAACGCCAGCACCAAGTCAGCTGCACGGGCAAGTTGTGCAACTGCTTCACCTGATTCCCTATTCGCTGCTTGGGGAGCTGAAACAGGGCAGCGTGAATCGGGCTACATCGCTGGTCGAGCAACGCAGCTCAGAGGAAAATTCCATGCTCCGAGGCGTAGGTGAAGGGCGCACTGAGCCAGCCCGATGTGAGCGCCATCCGGCTCAGCGAGATGCCAAGCGAAGCCGGTGCCGCTGCACTTCTTCCAACACTCGAACCGGCGCGGTGCCGCCCAAGACCTGCCGGGCCTGCAGTGAGCCGGCCAGGCTCAACACGCTGTGCACATCGGCCTCGATGCGCGCATCAAAGGCTTGGAGTTCGGCCAGGCTCAAGGCTGAGAGGTCGATGCCGCGGCCCAAGGCGGTTTTCACCGCATGCGCCACCACCTCATGCGCGTCGCGGAAGGGCAGCCCCTTCTTCACCAGATAGTCAGCCAGGTCGGTAGCCGTGGCGTAGCCGCGCAGGGCAGCGCAGTTCATCGCTTCAGGCTTCACGCGGATGCCCTGCACCATCTCGGCCATGATGCGCAGCGTGTCGCGCACCGTGTCGACTGTGTCGAACAGCGGCTCCTTGTCTTCTTGGTTGTCTTTGTTGTAGGTCAGCGGCTGGCCCTTCATCAACACCAGCAAGGCGTTGAGGTGACCATACACACGCGCTGTTTTGCCGCGCGCCAGTTCGGCTACGTCGGGGTTGCGCTTTTGCGGCATGATCGACGAACCCGTGCAGTAACGGTCAGCCAGGTCGATGTAGCCAAAGTTCTGGTTCATCCAAATGATGATCTCTTCGCTGATGCGCGAGACATGCATCATGACCAGTGCGGCAAAGGCGCTGAACTCGATGGCGAAATCTCGGTCGCTCACCGCATCCAGGCTGTTGCGGCATACCGATTCAAAACCCAGGGTGCGGGCCACGCGTTCACGATCCAGTGGGTAGCTGGTGCCGGCCAGCGCCGCTGCGCCCAGGGGCAAGCTGTTCACACGGCCGCGCACTTCGGCCAAGCGCTGCTCATCGCGCGCGAACATTTCCACATAGGCCAGCAGGTGGTGCGCAAAGCTCACCGGCTGCGCCACCTGCAGGTGGGTGTAGCCAGGCATGATGGTGTGGGCATGGTCGGCGGCCAGCTCCACCAGGCTTGCCTGCATTTGGCGCAGCAATGGGGCCAGCTGGTCGATTTCGCCACGCAGCCATAGGCGCACATCGGTGGCCACCTGATCGTTGCGTGACCGGCCGGTGTGCAGCCGCTTGCCGGCGTCGCCCACCAACTGCGTCAGCCGGGCTTCGATGTTCAGGTGCACATCTTCCAACTCCAGCTTCCACTCGAAGGCGCCGCTTTCAATTTCTTGCCGAATGTGCGCCATGCCGCGCTGAATATCGGCCAGGTCTTGCGGGGTGATCACGCCCTGCGCGCACAGCATGTCGGCGTGCGCCAAGCTGCCTTCGATATCGGCCTGCCACAGCCGCTTGTCGAAGGACACACTGGCGGTGTAGCGCGTGACCAGGTCGCTCATCGGCTCGCTGAACAGCGCCGACCAGGCTTGTTGTTTGTTTTCCAGAGGGTTGGTGGCCATGGGTATGCGAGGGGGGTGCCGCTTCAGGGCGCTTCAGCCGGGTGAGACAAGATGTGCATCAGCGCCCAGCGGTAGCCGGCCACGCCCAAGCCCACGATGCTGCCGCGCGCAATGTCGCTGAGGTAGGAATGGCGCCGGAAGGGTTCGCGGGCATGCACATTGCTGATATGCACTTCAATGAAGGGCAGCGCTGTGCCGGCCAGTGCATCACGCAGAGCCACGCTGGTGTGGGTGTAGGCGCCTGGGTTGATGATCACCCAGTCCACACCCTCGGTGCGGGCCTGTTGGATGCGGTCAACCAGGGCACCTTCGTGATTGGACTGAAAGCACGCCATTTCAGCCCCCGCGGCCTTTGCCTGGGCCTGCAGTTCCCCCTCAAGATTGGCGAGCGTGGTGTGGCCGTACACATCGGGCTCACGGCTTCCCAACAGATTCAGGTTGGGGCCGTTGATCAGCAGAATCTTGGTCATGTTGACGGTTTTGCGCTCGGCGTGGCCTGGGGAGGCGTCCACGCTGGAATCATACCTTTGGCACCCCATCGGGCCTTAAGGACTGAGCCCTGCCACAGGGGGCTGTCCAAACACGCCAACCACGCGCGGGTTTGCCTGTAGGGGCTGATCCCGCGGGGGCTGATCTGGTGTGGGAGCCCACTGCCTTCTCAAGCGCGGTGAGCCTGCTCGGCCAGTGTTGCACGATGCCGCCATCCCATAGCGCGTGCAGGTTGGTGCCCCGGCCTTAGGCCAGCAGTGGAGGGCGGGTTGGGTTGCCAGCTGCGGGTGCGTGCAAAGCAGGAGGTCAGCCTCACGACCTCTGGCCAGGTGCTGTTACCACGCACAAGCTGGATCGCCACAGCCCCTTACCGCGCTGGGTTGCGAGAAAACCCTGAGGAGATCGCGTGCTGTCCGTGCCCATAATTTCAAGTTGTATGACAACTTTTCCGTGTGCAACGCACGCTTCATAGCAAGGAGACCATTGATGAAACTCACCCGTACTCTCACTGCCTTGGCCATCGGTCTTGTGCTTAGTGGCGCTGGCTGGGCGCAGCAGACTATGCGCATCAGCATCTCTGTGGGGCAGAACTCGCACCAAGGTGTGGGTATCGACACCTTCGCGCGCGAGGTGGAAAGACGCACCAGCGGCCGCATCAAGGTCCAGACCTTCTATTCGGGTTCTCTGGGTGGTGAGCGTGAGTCGATTGAGGCGGTGCAGCTGGGCACTCAGGAGCTGACTCTCACCTCCACTGGACCGGTGCCCAATTTCGTGCCCGAGGCGCGCATCCTGGATATTCCGTTTCTGTTTCGTGACAAACCGCATGCGCGCGCCGTGCTGGATGGCCCAATCGGCCAGGAGATGCTGGGCCATTTCGATGGCAAAGGCTTCAAGGCATTGGCCTGGGCTGAGAACGGCATCCGACACATGACCAACAGCAAGCGAGCCGTCAACGCACCCGATGACCTGAAAGGCCTGAAGATGCGCACGATGGAAAACCCGGTGCATGTGGCCGCCTACAAGGGCTTTGGTATCGTCACCACGCCGATGGCCTTCCCCGAGGTGTTCACTGCGCTACAGCAGGGTACGGTAGATGGACAGGAGAACCCGCTGTCGGTGATCATGGCCGCCAAGTTCGATCAGGTGCAGAAGCACCTGTCACTGACCGGCCATGTCTACAGCCCGGCTATCTTCCTGATGAACAAGGCCGCATTCGACAAGCTCAGCGCCGCGGACAAGACTGCCTTCATCGAGGCTGCAAAAGAGGCTGTGAAAGCCAATCGCGCGCGTGTAGACGAGGACGATTCCAAGGGGGTGGCCGAATTGCGCAGCAAGGGCATGAGCGTGATCGAGAACGTCGACAAGTCGCGCTTTGTTTCTGCGCTGGCGCCGGTGAATGCGGAATTCGAGAAGCAGTTCGGCAAAGCCAATATCGACCGCATCCGCAACTTCCGTTGAACGATTGACGGTATCCGAGGGGGATCCTTCGGCCCCCCCCGGACCCTTGCACCCACCGCGGATGAGCCTGCAATGAGAAGCGTTTTTCTGGCCTTCGAGCGCTGGTCAACGGCCATTGCCATGGCTGTGGCCTGCGCCATGATGGCGCTGGCCGCGTCTTTGGGGCTGTATCAAATCATTACCCGCTTTGTGCTGGAGAGGCCAGCCGAATGGACCGAGGTGCTCATCCGATTTAGCCTGATCTGGATGGTCTTTCTGGGCATTCCCCTGGCGTTCCGCCAAGGTGCGATGGTCAGCGTGGACGTCCTGTACCGTGTGGCGCGGCCATCGGCACGCCGGGTGCTGGACTATGTGATCGTTGCGGCCGCAATGGTGCTGCTTGCAGTCATTGTCTGGTGGGGCTGGCAGTACGCGCTGCGCGGCCGGGTGCAGTCAGTCATCGGGCTGGAGGGCGTCTCGATGTTCTGGGCCTATCTCGCGCTGCCCGTCGGCGGTGTATTCAGTCTGATTGCCGTGATCGGCAACCTGCTGGATACGCGCCGCATTGAGCTGGAGACCGCGCAATGAGCATGACCATGGTCATCACGATGATGGTGTGCTTTGCATTGTCGATCTCGGTGGCGGTGTCCATCGGGCTGGCCGCGCTGCTGGGCATGCAAGTGAGCAACGCACACATGCTGATCTCCGTCAAGGAGATGTTCAATTCAATCAACAAGTTTCCGCTGGCCGCTATCCCGTTCTTCATCTTGGCCGGCAACCTGATGGAAACAGGCGGCATCTCGCGCCGGCTGGTGGAGTTTGCCAAAAGCATCGTTGGCGGCGTGCAGGGTGGGCTGCCCATGACCTGCGTGCTCACCTGCATGATCTTCGCCGCTGTGTCAGGCTCCTCGGTGGCCACCACCTTTGCCATCGGTGCCATATTGATCCCGGCACTTATCAACCACGGTTACCCCACAAACTATGCCGCCGCGCTGCAGGCCACGAGCGCCGAACTGGGCGTGGTGATCCCACCGTCGATTCCGATGATCCTATACGGCGTAGCCGCTGAGGTGTCGATCGGCGAGTTGTTCATCGCCGGTTTCGGCCCAGGCATTCTCATCGGTTGTGCGCTGATGTTTTGGGTGTGGGCCTATTGCAAGTTCAAGGGCTGGGGCAAGAACGACGGCGATGGCCGGCTCAGCTTCGGTCGCGCCACTTGGCAGGCCGGGTGGGCGCTGATGATGCCGGTGATCATCCTGGGCGGCATCTACGGAGGCATCTTCACACCCACCGAGGCGTCCGCTGTGGCGGTGTTCTATGCGCTGATCGTGGGCATGGTGATTTACCGTGAGATCAGAGTGCGTGACCTGTATGCCATCCTGCGCAAGTCGGTGATCTCCAGCGCGGTGATCATGTTCATCATTGCAAACGCTGGGCTGTTTGCCTTCCTGCTCACACGCGCTGGCGTACCTGGCGCGATCGGCCACTGGCTGGAGCAAGTGCTGCAGTCGCCCGCGCTGTTTCTTCTCGGCGTGAACGCGGCGCTGTTCGTCATTGGCATGTTCATTGAGACCAGCGCCGCCATCATCGTGCTGGCGCCCATCCTGGCGCCGGTGGCCATACATTTCGGCGTTGACCCGGTGCACTTCGGCCTGATCATGGTGGTGAACCTGGCGCTGGGCATGATCACGCCGCCATTCGGCGTCAATCTGTTTGCCGCTTGCACGGTGGCCCGAATATCGCTGGACCGCATCATCACGCAGCTCGTGCCCTTCGTGATCGTGGTGCTGTGCTGCCTGGCAGTAATCACCTATGTGCCCGTTATCGCGCTGGGCCTGCGCGATCTGGTCTACAAGTGATCGTCTGAACGGCTGCACTGCACGATGCCTGTCGCTCTTGCCCCGGACTCAGCCACGGGCCGTACCCGCAAAGGCTCGCCAACGCCGGCCGCGCGGCTGTCTGACCAGGTCGCGCACGCGCTGGTGAGCGAGGTGCGCCAAGGTCATCTGATGCCGGGTACCAAACTGCCGTCCGAGGCTGGTCTGGTGCAGCGCTTCCAGGTCAGCCGTACCGTGGTGCGCGAGGCGCTGTCCCGATTGAAGTCGCTTGGCCTGATTGATTCGCGCCAGGGCAGCGGGGTGTATGTGCGCTCGGCCGTGCCTGCTGCGCTGAACTTCGATGCCCGCTCCACCGCATCGCTTGAGGCGGTGGTGCAGATGGCCGAGCTGCGCCGCGCACTGGAGTCTGAGGTTGCTGCACTGGCCGCACAGCGCCGAAAGGCGGCGGATATCCGCCGCCTGCGGCGCGCGCTGCTTGCGGTCGATGCAGCTGTGCTGGCCGGACTCGACGGCGTAGACGAAGACGTGGAGTTCCACCGGACCATTGCCGGTGCTGCCGGGAATCCGTATCTGAGCAGCACGCTGGATTTCCTGGGCCAATTCCTGCACGGCGCCACCCGCGTTACTCGAGCCAATGAGGCGCGCCGCACCGATTTCGCGCGGCAGGTGCGCGACGAGCATGCAGCCCTCACCCGCGCCATTGAGGCCGGTGACCCGGCGGCTGCACGCCGCGCTGCGGCGCGCCACATGGACAACGCCATCGCCCGCATCCAAAAAGCCGATCCCACTTTCTGGGCCCAACAGGGGGTGGCACTTGCCGATCCGTTGCTGCGATCTCGACCGCGGCGCGCCAATCCAGGCACGCATGGCGCGCGCTGAAGCACCGCTGGTCCATCCTCCTCTTATTTCCCTTCGGTCCCTCTCCCCTGAAACCTACTCAAACAGGCCTTGGTATGACCTTGAACCGTCGCCACCTGGTGGCCCTGGCATCGGCCGCCTGGCTCCCCCAGGCCAGCGCCAAGAGTGCCACCTGGCCCGCCCGACCCATCCGCCTGGCTCAGGATCTGGGCCAGCCCCTGGTGATCGAGCACAAGCCTGGCGCCGGCGGCAACATCGGTGCAGCCGAGGCAACTCGCGCCACGCCGGACGGCCATACGCTGCTGATGGCCTCGCCGCCGCTGACCATCAGCCCGACGCTGTACCCCTTCCTACCCTACCGGCCTGAGCAAATTGCACCGGCAGGAATCGTCGGGCGGGTGTCTAACGTCTTGCCGGGGTCAGTCCAGCGTCGGGGATTCAAAACGTGGCGGATCTGCAGGAGCGCGCGCGCCGCAGGCTGCTGGCATCACCCTGAGCTGAAGGGACGCAGATGGCAAAGACCGTTGGACTGATCGGCCTGGGCGCCATGGGTGCTGGCATGGCAGGCAGCCTGCGCCGTGCCGGGTATGTGTTGCGCGTGCACGATGTGCGCGCCGACGTGGCCCAGGCTTTTGTGCGCGATGGCGGCACCGCCTATGCCTCGCCGGCAGACCTGGCGCAAGGTTGCCATGTGGTCATCAGCGTGGTGGTGAACGCGGCGCAGACCGAGCAAGTGCTGTTCGGCCCTCAGGGTTGCGCACAGGCTATGAAGGCCGGCAGTGTTTTCGTGATGTGCTCAACCGTCGATCCGAACTGGTCCATGGCAATGGAGCAGCGCCTGGGCGAGCTCGGCCTGTTGTACATCGACGCGCCCATCTCAGGCGGCGCGGCGCGCGCGGCCAGCGGCCAGATGACCATGATGACCGCCGCTCGGCCAGAGGCCTATGTCTTAGCCGACGAATTCCTCAATGCAATGGCCGCCAAGGTGTACCGCCTGGGCGATCAGGCTGGCGCGGGTAGCAAGGTGAAGATCATCAATCAGCTGCTGGCCGGGGTGCACATCGCGGCGGCGGCCGAAGCGATGGCGCTGGGCCTGCGCGAGGGCGTGGATCCGGCAGCGTTGTACGAGGTCATTACCCACAGCGCGGGCAATTCATGGATGTTCGAAAACCGCATGGCTCATGTGCTGGCCGGAGACTACACGCCGCTGTCAGCCGTGGACATCTTCGTGAAAGACCTCGGCCTGGTACTCGACATGGCCCGTACCAGCAAGTTCCCGCTGCCCCTGTCTTCTACCGCACACCAGATGTTCATGCAGGCGTCGACCGCGGGTCATGCCCGCGAGGACGATAGCGCGGTTATCAAGATCTTCCCCGGCATCACGCTCCCGCCGACCAAAGCGGGCAGCTGAGGCAACAGAGGCCAGGTAAACGGTCAGCGTCCACCCGATTCCAACCGGTTCGTCCCAAAGGCACTGAAAGATGAATATTCTCATCACCGGCGGCTGCGGCTTCCTGGGGGCGCTGCTCGCGCGCGACCTGCTGGCGCGCAAGAGCTTCTCGCTCAATGGCGCAGCTGCTCGGTCCATCAACAGCATCGTGCTGTGCGACCGCGCACCGCCGCCGGCCGATCTTGCGGCCAACCCGCGTGTGCAATTTGTCGGTGGTGACTTGAACGAACTGCTGGCATCGGGGCGTATGCCCGCAGCCGACACAGAGCTGATCTTCCACCTCGCCGCCGCCGTAAGTGGGGAATGCGAGGCCGACTTCGATCTGGGCATGCGCAGCAACCTGGCCGCCACCCAGGGCCTGCTGGAGGCCGCACGCCGGCTGGGTACACAGCCAGTGTTTGTCAACACCAGTTCGCTGGCCGTGTTCGGCAAGCGCCCAGGCTTTGACATGCCCGACCCGATCGACGATGACACCCTGCCCACGCCGCAAAGCAGTTACGGCAGCCAGAAAGTTATGTGCGAATACCTGGTGGCCGACTACGGGCGCAAGGGCTTCATCCACGGCCGCACAGTGCGACCGATGACGGTGAGCGTGCGCGCTGGGCGTCCCAACGGTGCAGCTTCTGGTTTCCTGAGTGGCATGGTTCGTGAGCCGCTTGCTGGCCTGCGTGCCCAGGTGCCGGTGGGCCCCGAGGTGCTGACCGCGCTGTCGGCGCCGGCCAGCACGGTGGCCGGTTTTGTTCGCGCCGCAGAAGCCAGTACCACCGACTGGGGCCCGCTGACGGGCATGAATCTGCCAGCCCTTCGTGTGAGCGTGGGCGAGATGGCCGCCGCGCTTGAGCGTGTCGCCGGCCGGACCGCCATCTCACTCCTGGACTGGGTTCCCGATGAGGCCGTGCTGCGTCTGGTGCGCTCCTGGCCGGGCAATGTGCACGCCAGCCGGGCGCGCGCGCTGGGCCTGCTGCCCGATGACAGTTTCGAGCAAGTAATCCGCCAGTACGCCCGCGACAACCCGCAGGCCGTGGTGCTGCCGTTGCAAGTGGGCTGAGCACGCCATGAGTGCAATCCTGCTGGGCTGCATCGCCGACGACTTCACCGGCGCGACCGATCTAGCCAACAACCTGGTGCGTGCAGGCATGCGCGCGGTCCAGACGATCGGCGTGCCCGACAACGATACGGTTGACGGCGCCACCGACATCGACGCCGACGCGGTCGTGGTGGCGCTGAAATCGCGCACCATCGAGCCGCAGCAGGCGGTGGCACAGTCGCTGGCTGCGTTGCGCTGGCTGCGCGCGCGCGGCGCACAGCAGATTTACTTCAAGTACTGCTCCACCTTCGACAGCACGCCCCGTGGCAACATCGGCCCGGTCGTCGAGGCCTTACTCGATGCGCTGGGCAGCGATTTCACCATCGCCACGCCCGCCTTCCCGGACAACGGCCGCACCGTGTTCAAGGGCCACCTGTTTGTGGGCGACGTGCTGCTGTCAGACAGCGGTATGGTGGACCATCCGCTGACCCCGATGACCGACTCCAATCTGGTGCGTGTACTGCAGGCACAGTGCCGCGCGCCGGTGGGGCTGATCGACCACCGTACGGTGGCTGCCGGAGAGCTGGCCATCCGCGCGCGTATTGACCAGCTGCGTGCGCAGGGTGTGCGCGTGGCTATCGTGGACGCGGTGTCCAACGACGACTTGCTGCGCCTGGCGCCTGCGCTGCGCCACCTGCCATTGCTCACTGCCGGCTCGGGCCTAGCGATTGGCTTGCCTGCCAATTTCGGCTTGGTGCCCACATCCGCCAGCAGCGCATTGCCGCCAGCCCGTGGCGCGCGCGCCGTGGTGTGCGGCAGTTGCTCGCAGGCCACCAACCGTCAGGTGGCCGCGTTCCGAGCAGCGGGGCATCCGGCCTTCGCGCTGGACCCGTTGCGCATCGCTGCAGGCGAAGATATGGCCAGCCAGGCGCTGGCCTGGGCGTGGGAGCGTTTGGGTGCAGGCCCTGTGCTGGTGTATTCCACAGCCGACCCGGCTGGCGTGCGCGCTGTGCAGCAGCGCCTGGGCTTAGACGCTGCCGGTCATCTGGTTGAGCAGGCGCTGGCCACCGTGGCCAGCGGACTGGTGGCCCAAGGCGTGCGCCAGCTGGTGGTGGCCGGCGGCGAAACGTCGGGTGCCTGTGTGCAGGCGCTGCAGGTGCGCGAGCTGCGCATCGGCATGCAAATTGACCCCGGGGTGCCCTGGTGCCACGCGCACAGCCCGCTGACCGGGCCCGAGGGCCTGCACCTGACGCTGAAATCCGGGAACTTTGGTGGGGATGACTTCCTCAGCCGCGCATTCAACCTGCTCACGCCGATAACATGAGAGCCACGACCGCCATGCCCCCAGCACTCAGCGAAGCTCAGGCCCGCGAGGAAATTTGCCGCGTGGGCGCTAGCTTGTTTGCGCGGGGCTATGTGCATGCCACCGCCGGAAACATCAGCGTCAGGTTGGACGATGGCTGCCTCATTACGCCTACCGACGCCTGTCTTGGCTTTCTTGAGCCTGCGCGGCTGGCGCGAGTGAACCGCGAAGGCCAGCAGACGGGCGGTGACCATGCCAGCAAAACCCTGGCCCTGCACCGGGCCATCTATCAGGCCACCGCGGCCGCGGGCGAACCGTGCAGCTGCGTCATCCACACCCACAGCACCCACTGCGTGGCCCTAAGCCTGCTGACGCAGGGCGATGAACTGCTGCCCGCGCTCACACCCTATTTCGTCATGAAGGTGGGCCATGTGCCGCTGGTGCCCTACCACCGGCCTGGTGACCCGGCAGCGGCAGCGTGGGTGGCCCAGGCCATCGCCGCTTGGGCTGCGCGCGGCGCGCCGCTGCGCGCGGTGATGCTTTCGCGCCTGGGTCCCAGTGTCTGGCACAACACGCCCGCTGCCGCCATGGCCACGCTGGAGGAGCTTGAAGAAACCGCCCGATTGCATCTGCTCACCGCGCACCGGCCAGCCTCGGACGCAGTGGCTGGGCCTGGCCTGCAAGCACTGGGCCCAGCCCAAATCGATGAGTTACGCCAGACCTTTGGCGCACGCTGGTGAGCCCACAGCAGCCCGCGCAGCCTGAAAGCTTGACATGCCCCGTTTTGCCGCCAATTTATCGATGCTCTATCCGGAGCTGGATTTCCTCGACCGGTTTGCCGCTGCCGCGCGCGACGGCTTCACCGCGGTGGAATACCTGTTTCCTTACGCTTGGCCGGCACAGGCGCTGGCCGAGCGCCTGCGCGCCCATGACCTCCAGCAGGTGCTGTTCAACGCGCCGCCGGGCAACTGGGATGCCGGTGAGCGTGGCACCGCTTGTCTGCCTGGGCGAGAGCAGGAATTCATTGATGGTATCCAAAACGCTTTGCGCTACGCGCAGGCGCTGGGATGCCCGCGCATCCATGTCATGGCCGGTCTGGTGCCCGCCGGGCGAAGCCGGGCTGACCTGCGCCAGACCTATGTGGCCAATGTGCGTGCAGCCGCTCGGCTGGCCGCCGCGGCCGGACTGGACGTGCTGATCGAGCCAATCAACACGCGCGACATCCCCGGCTTCTTTCTCAACCGGCAGGATGACGCCCATGCACTGATCGATGAAATCGGTGAGCCCAACGTGCGGGTTCAATTTGACCTGTACCACTGCCAGATCGTCGAGGGTGATGTGGCCAGCAAGATCCGGAAATACCTGCCCGGCGGACGAGTAGGCCATTTCCAGATTGCCGGTGTACCTGAGCGCCATGAACCCGATGTGGGCGAGCTGAACTACGCCTACCTGTTCCGCGTGATCGACGAGGTATCGGCCGCCTGCGGATGGACCGGTTGGGTCGGCTGTGAGTACCGGCCGGCGCGCGGCGCTGTGGCCGGTGGCACCAGTGCCGGCCTCGGGTGGCAACAGGATCGACAGACGCGGGGCTGACCCATGCGTCGGTCGGGCTTCTCGCAGGCCGCCAGTGGCTCCAGTGGCCGTTTGAAATTCCTATGCGCGCGCCCAGTGAATGCAGGGTGTAGGCGGGGGGTTGGCAAGAGCTTACGGAAATCGACCCTGCGCATCCCGTTGGATGTAGGTTTCTTCGGCCGCGCCGATGCTGGGGGTCGAGGTGCCCATCACCACGCCGACTCGCGCTGCACCGAAACGTTCCCGTGCCCAGACGGCTTGAGTCATGAGGTCATCGGCGAGCAGTCCCAACCATGCCAAACGGTTGTTGCGGCAGTCCCAGTCTTTCAAACCGCTGGGCAGTGGGCGGTCGAGGCCGCCGACCTTGCCTACACAGGTTTTTAAGGGGTCAACCCTCGGGCGGTTGGCACGCAAGCCCCCACACCAGATTCAATCGCTGCCAACCAGGCGGCCCGCCCCACACCAAGGGCCGAGGTGGATGTGTAGGCACTGATACAAACAGGGGAGAAGTTATAAAAAGCGCCGACATTGCCTTGGGTCATCCCCTGATCGGGCCATGGCAAACTGCGCGCCAATTCACAGCCTGAATGCGCCCCAAAGCGCTTGCCAACATTCTCACAACATGACCACCATCGAAATTTATTTGATCGCGATGCTGATCATCTTCACGCTGCCCTATTTGATTTGGCGGCTGGGACGCACGGACTACTTTGCGCCCTTGGTGGTGGTGCAGATCGTCACCGGTATCTTGTTAGGCCCCGGAGTATTGGGTGCCGCTTTTCCGGACTATTACCAATTTGTATTCAGTGCGCCGGTGATTCAGTCCTTGAATGGCGTGGCCTGGTGGGCGGTGATGCTGTTTGTCTGGATTGCCGGTATTGAGTTGGATCTGAAACAAGCCTGGGTTCATCGCAAGCAAACGGGCATCACGGCTGGCTTGGCCCTGGGCGTGCCACTTGTCTTGGGCAGCGTGGTAGCTTTGGGAATGCTGGGCTTTGCGGGTTGGGTGGGCACCCAGGCGCAGGAGTGGCAGTTCGTTTTGGGCATCGGGATGGCCTGCGCGGTCACGGCACTACCCATCCTGATCTTGCTGATGGAAAAGATGCACATCTTGCGCCAACCCATCGGCCAGCGCATTTTGCGTTATGCCACCGCGGATGACCTTGCCATTTGGGGTGTGCTGGCCCTCGTCTTGATGGACTGGCAACGTTTAGGCAAACAAGCAGCCTTTCTGGCTGCGTTCGTTTTATTGGGCTGGGGATTTCGCAGACTCATGGTTCGTGTGCCCCAGATGGACCGCTGGTACCTCGGCTTGATCTGGTTGGCTGCCTGTGGCATCGGAGCGGACTGGTCCGGCCTTCACTTCATGGTGGGGGCATTCTTGGCTGGTGTCATCATCGACGCCGATTGGTTCGATCAAAAACAACTGGACGGTTTGCGCCACAACGTGCTTTTGGTCGTGATGCCGGTCTTCTTTTTGAGTACGGGCTTACGCACCAACTGGAACGTTGGCGGAGCCGCGGTGTTTCTGGCCGCGGCCCTGCTGCTGGTTGCCTCCGTTAGCGGCAAATTGATAGCGACGCACATCGCCGGCCGCCTGCTGGGCTGGCGGCCCGGCGAAGCCTCACTGATCGGTTGGTTTCTTCAAACCAAAGCCCTGATCATGATCATCTTTGCCAATGTGCTGCTTGACAAGGCGATCATCACCAGCGAAACCTTCACCGCCCTGCTCTTGATGGCCGTCGCCAGCACAATGCTCACCGTGCCGATGGTGACTCCCAAGTTGCGGCAATTGAAGGAAATTGTTGTCGGTGCGCACTAATTTAGGGAAACGCTGAATAAGTCCCTCGCAGCGCGCGCTTCTGGGGGGACTAATTCAGCGTTTCCTTAGCAGAACTACAAGCCCAAGGCTTCGTCCAAACCCAGGCGCACATTCATCGATTGCACCGCCGCACCGCTGGCTCCCTGGCCGAGGTAGTCCAGGCAGGCCATGAGCAGCACTTGGGTGTCGTTGGCAAACACATGGATGTCCACGCGGTTGCTGTCGTTGCAAGCTTGTGCGTCATAAAAGCCGCTTTCCAGCACCGCGGGATCGCGCAGGGTTTTGACGTTGACGAAGGTCTCGGTCGCATAACGCGCTGACAGCACGGCGTAAAGGGACTCGGCCGTGGTGCCCGCTGGCAGTTGCACCAGATGCAAAGGCACCGTTACCGCCAAGCCTTTTTTGAAGTTGCCGACAACAGCGGTGCGTTCGCCAAACCCGTGTGGGCTTTCATTTCGGGCACGTGTTTGTGCGCCAAAGTCAGGCCATAAGGGCGGGGCGATTGCAGCCTGTTATCGCCGCCTGCTTCGTACAGCGCAATCATGCTGTTTGCACTGCCCGAGTAGCCGGTAATGGACGTGGCCGACACCGGCAGCTCGCGGGGTAACAAGGCCGCATCGACCAAGGGACGCAGCAACAGGATGAAGGCGCTGGCATGGCAACCCGGGTTGGCAATGCGCTTGCTTTGACGCAGCAGTTCACGCTGTCCGGGCGTCAACACAGGCAGGCCGAAGGTCCAACCGGCCACCGTCCGGTGCGCAGTGCTGGCGTCGATCAAGCAGGTGTTGGTATTGGTGACCAAACTGGCCGTCGGACGGGCTTCTCATAGGCCGCCAGTGGCTCCAGCGGCGTTTTGAAATTCCCACGCGCCAGCCCGGTTTTTCCATTGACCTTCTCAGGCGAGAGGTCTAGCCTTTTTATTGCGCGATGCATACCCTTGCTCGATCTTCATTCACACGCGCGCGAACCGTGGAGGTGAGGTCAATGAATAACCGATTGAGTGCGATGCGCCCCGCAGTCTTGGCGGGGTTGCCTTTGTTGGCAAGTACGATCATTTCTTGCAGCTCAAGCGTGGGAGAGGCTCCTGCAGTTTCGCTTCTCTCATCAAAGCCTGAGTATGTATCTGGTGACGATGCACTTGTGAAGATTTCTGTCAGTAGTCAAAATGTGCAAATACAGGTAACCCTAAATGGGACTGATGTATCTGAATCCTTCAAAAGAAGTTCCGCCACGCCCACCGAATTTGTCGGCCTTGTTAAAGGGATCAGGCAAGGGTCGAACGAATTGACTGCGGTAGCCAACAACGCAATTACTTCAATTACCCTTACAGGCCACCCAATCTCGGGGCCGATATTTTCGGGACCACAGCAGCAACCGTTTACTTGCCAGACGGATACATTCAGACTGCCCGATGGCGTTAGCTTTCTTGGGGTGGCAAAGGATGCAAAATGCTCCGCTGACACCCGAGTAGATTACGTCTACCGCAATACAGCGGCGACGCCGCAGTTCGTTCCTTTGAAGTCAACGACAGCGTTGCCCACTGATGTTGCAACGACAACGGTAAATGGTAAGTCTGTTCCCTACGTTGTTCGGGTGGAAACCGGTGTGATTAATCGAGCTATCTACCAAATCTCGATGATTCATAACCCGATCGCTGAGGCTGCACCGACTTTTGCTTCATCGCCATCTGGCTGGAACGGAAAACTTGTCTATACCTTCGGCGGCGGATGCACTGGCGGATGGTACCGTCAGGGCAACACCACAGGGGGTGTGCTGGACAATCCGATCTTGAGCCAAGGCTACGCGATGGCTTCGTCGTCTTTAAATGTCTTTGGAAACAATTGCCAGGATTTGACTGCGGCCGAATCAATGGCAATGGTCAAAGAGCGGTTTATTGAAGCGTACGGGCCGCCGAAATACACAATTGGCTGGGGGTGTTCTGGTGGGTCGTATCAGCAGCATCAGATAGCGGACAACTACCCGGGCTTGCTTGACGGAATATTGCCCGGCTGTAGCTTTCCCGAGGTAGGGTTTGCAACGACATACTCGATCACAGACATGCGCCTTTTGGGTAACTACTTCAAAAACGTTGCGCCAAACACGTTTACCGACGCTCAGCAAGAGGCCGTTGCTGGTGTAAAGACGGTGAAAACAATCTACACCGGTACTGTCTATGACGGCGCGATGCGAATTGCACCGAACGCCTACTGTCCGTCAACACTACCTGCCGACCAGCGCTACGATCCTGTGAAAAATCCGACAGGTGTTCGTTGTAGCATTTATGATCACAACGTTAACGTTTTTGGTAAAGATGCAGTCACCGGATTTGCCTTAAGACCGATCGACAACGTCGGCGTTCAATATGGTCTTCAGGCGCTAAACGCGGGCGTGATAACGATAGATCAGTTCCTGACGCTCAACGAAAAGGTTGGAGGGTATGACAAGGATGCAAGGTTTTCTAAATCGCGCACCGTAGCAGATCTGAGTGCCGTGACTCAGGCCTACCAGACTGGGCGTTTGACTTCTGGTGGTGGCGGGTTAAAGGAGATACCAATCATTGACCATCGAGGGTATTCGGATGATCGCGATGTTGGAGATATTCACCTGAAGTATCACTCGTTTTCCATGCGAGAGCGTTTGATAAAAGCGAACGGTAATGCCGACAATCAAGTCATGCTGCATGAGGACTTTCGCTACGGCTACTACTCTAGTTTTAGTCCCTTGCTGATGGATGCGCTCAAGCAAATGGATCTGTGGCTTGCAAATATATCTGCTGATACCAGCGCTAGCACCAAACGAGAAAAGGTGATTCGAAATAAGCCCGCAACCCTGGAAGAAGGGTGCCTGACGCGGGATGCTGTACCGAAGAAGATTGTGGAGAAACTTTCTCAAACGGCGGGCAAGTGTGCGGAACTCTACCCTGCACCGGGCTCGCCGCGCTTTGTAGCTGGAGCTCCGATTTCGGCCGACGTTATCAAATGTCAGCTAAAGGCGCCGAACACTTCGGAATACAAAGTGACGTTCACGGCGGCTGAGTGGACACGCCTGAATACGGTATTTAAGGAAGGGGTCTGTGATTGGAGCAAACCCGGCATCGAGCAGCAAGGGCTACGCGGAACTTGGCTTAAGTTCTAACCCATAAGCCTGAAGCCGGTCTCCCAAGACAGGATGCGCCGCAAACGCCTGGGCTTGCTCGAGGCTGGTAATGCCAAAGTGCCCGGACCTGCTGCTGGCGCCCAGCTCAAACTTGTTTGGTGGGTTCGCGGCGCTCACATGCCAGCCTTCTTGCGGCGACTGGTGAAGTGCGCCGCAATGGCGCCATCGCGCACGGCTGCGTAGCCGCCGGTTTCTTCTTGCAAGCCCCACTCATCCGCGCGTACGGCCACAAATGACCACAGCTCGTCTTGCGGCTGCAGCTGCGATCGAAACGCAACCCATGCTGCACCCAAGTGGCCGAACGGCGTGGCCGGGGCTGCCTGTAGCGGGTCGTGAATGGTTTCTCGGGCTTCGATGGATTCAATGGACAAGCGCTCGATCAACTCACTCATCTCGACCGGTTCTTGGTTGTCTTGTGCGTCTTTGCGTGCCTTCAATTGCTGCTCCTCTTTCCACGCTTTCCACTTCCACCTGGCTGCCATGGCCAATGCTGCGGGCCACAGGGCCCAAATGAAAACAGCGGCCAGGGCAGGGGCCACGAAGTCGGCCATGACCCGGTAGCCAAGCGTGTGGCGTTCGGGGTCGCTGGCCCTCAAGGCGGCCTGCACCCAATCCGAGCGCTCTACACGGGTCAGGCGGTGGTGGACGTAAATCACCAGCAGCAGCACAGCGCCAATGGCCAAGTAGGCTCCGATAGCCACGTCCCAATCGGTGCTCACTCGTCCTCTCCGGTGCCAGGCTCTTGGTTTTGTTGAACCTGCATGCCCTTGACCACCCCATCTTCGACGTCGATCAGCAGGTCGCGCTCGAAGGTGGACGCCCAGCCCATGTGGCGGTACTTCAGCAATTCGCCCTGAGGCACGCGCAGCGTGCCGCTGTACCAATGGGCGAACACCCGATGGGGAAAGCCGGGAAACAGGCTCTCCAGGGTGATGGGCGATCCATCTTCGTAGCTGCCTCCGATATCAATCAGGTAGAGGCGCGAATCCTTGATCTCCCACGAGCCGATGTAGCCGCGCCAACACGCGGTGGTTTCAACTTGGAACTGCGGGGCAAGGCCGGTGAGCGCGAAGTAGGCGTTCAGCGGCGTTTCACACAGGTAAACCTCCTGCCCATCGAGCAAGAGTGATTCAGCGGCTTGAGCGGTCATAGGAAGCGCTTGGGTTTGTTCGCTTGGCCCTCAAAGGGCAGAAACCATCTTGCCCAGCGACAGGCTCACCGAGTGAGCTGGATGTACGTACAGGCATACGGTGGCTCCAGGCATGTATCGATGAAGGCCTCAGCCAGACCCGTCGAGCCATCGCCGCAGCGCCTGCCCTTGCATGGCCTGCATCCCCCTCGCCCCATCACACAGGATCAGTGCGCCACAGCCTGCGGGAAACAGAAACCCGCTGTCGTCCAGGGCTCGGAAGTTGTGGATCCGGTTGAACATGGCGTGGCGTTCAATCTCGCGCCAGCGTGAGTGAGATCCAAAAAGAGCCGCTCCGCTGATCCCCGTGACTCGGCGGCCGATCTCAGGGTGCAGCAGCGATTTCAGCTTGGCCAGAGTGAATTGAAATCGCCAGCTCGATGAAATGATGATGTTGAGCGCATGGCCCGCGATCGCCTCTGCCAACAAGCCTTGTTGACAGAACTGCTCACCCTCTCGGAAGTGCCCAGGATGCAGGACACCGTCGAAGTCCAGGTATAGCGTTGGAGGGCTCACTTGCAGAGGCTCACGCTGACGCAGAAACGCCCTTCAAGTATTTCCACAGCGCCACCATCGCTGCGGTGTCCTTCTCGCAGTACGCACGCAGGGCCTGTGCAAGGTGGTTCACCTGATGGGGGTCTGTTTCAGCCAGCCGAACACCCTCGAGGTAAGCCTGAACGGCCGCTTGCCCATCCGCCACCGAGCCCAGCGCTGCATACCCCGTTTGCCCTGGGATGGTGGGCAACACCCGCTTGATGCTCCAGCTGCCCTGTTGCAGCGGGTGGTAGTAGGTGGCGCGCGTGATCGGCAGCAAATCGACGAGCCGCGCTTCAATGGCACTAAGTGCCGGCGCCAGGTCATCAAACTGCGCCGCCAAGGCGCGCAGCACCATGCCTTCAAAGCCCTTGTTGTAGGCCAGAACCGAACCTTGGCTGTTGCCGAGGTCGCTGGCCAACTGCTGTGCCAATGGCCTTCGCGGGTCTTGGCCTGACAAGTCCAGAAAGTCGGTGTGGGTCAATCTGCCTTGGGGCCCGTCAGATTCAAGGGTGTGCAGCGAGTACTGAAAGGGAATCTGTTCAAACGGTCGGGTTCCGGCCCAGCGGGGAATGGCGAACTGAACGGCTTCAAAGTCCAAGAAGTGCAAGGGCCAAGCCAAGCCCTTCAAAAGCGGCTGCAGGGCGGCACTGTCCACCCAGGGGGTGTTGGAAAGGGTGGCGTGCTTCACGCGGCGTTGCATGGGCGACAACAGCGAATCGGGCAATTCCGCCATCGAGCGCGGTTTGTGAGTGGTCACAAACGCCCTTAGTCCTGAAGATTGGTGGCCAGGCAGCCATTCAATGGGCGCTGTAATCCCTGCATCAGCGGGCGCTGCGGCGGCCTGGCAGTGTTGGGTGTAGGGGCAGGCGAAGGGCGCCGTGCATTGGGCCCCCATGGCCACGCTGGGGGGCTCGGGCTGTTCGCAGACTTGCAGGGCCGCATCGCGCCAATCCTGCACCTCAGCCTCACGCGCCCGGGCCTCGTCGAGCAAGTCGGTTTGCTTCAACAGCCCCTGGTAGTGCCCCCCGCCGGGATACACCCAGGTGGAATCAATGGTGGCCACAGCCGCCGCTTCAAGCTGCACACCGGCTTGGCGCAGGATGAAGGCTTGTATGGCCAGGTCGTCGCGTTGGTAGTCTTTCACACTGGCTGAGGACTTCACTTCGATGAGGCGCCAGCCCGCGGTGGAATCGGTGGGCAGCAGGGCGTCTACCAACGCAAACAGGGACCCATGCTGAAAGCCCGCCTCGAACAGCGGGCGGCGCGCTAGCAGTGACACCATCGACCGCTCGAAGACGGCGGCATAACCTTCCTGCTGCGCATCAAACAAGATGCCATCGCCAGCCGGGGCCAGCAGGGTGCGCGCCAGGGCGCCCACTTCGTTGCCGATGTCCATCCGGGCTTGCGTGTCGGGGTCGGCCTGGCGCTGCTCGGGGTGGTGGATCTGCAGCCACATCCGCTTGGGGCACTGCCGAAACTCGATCAGGCGCGATTTGGAAAGGTTGCGGGGCATCGCAGACGATTATTGGGCGGGCCCCGCTGGGGATCAAGATTTGAGCCACCGCCGTGCCACCATTGCGAAATCTTTAACCCTCGCATCCTCCAGTCCATCGCCCATGCTCGACATCCCAACGGCCCCCCGCCTGGGCGGGCTCTTGTTGCTGGGGGCGCTTTCCCGCCGGTTGTGCAGAGGGACCTTCGAGGTCAGATCGCTTATCGTTAAGCAAGCACCACGGAGATTTACTCCGTCTCGAACTTTGATCACGGGCTCGTCAGGGGCCTGAACTGGGGAATTTTGCGTCAGGGGAGACTGGGGCTTTACGCCGCTCTGGGCTGTGGTTCGCAAAGGCGAAGTGTTGAAAGGACCAAATGTGACTGATCACCCTTACTGGGGTGCCAAGCTGTTGGTGCCCATGGCTCTGCTTGGGTTCGTGGTGCTGTTGCCGTCCTCCGAGCCAGAGGATTCACGCCGCCCACTTGAGTCAGAACTTGGCATCACCGGCTTGTCAGCCCCGCCCATGGGGTTGCCCGACACCGAGGAAGCCGGGCGGGCTCAGGCCCTACTTGATCTCTCGCGAGGAGAATTGTTGATCGGGCTCTGGGGCGACGTGGAGTACACGGCCTTTGCGCGCTATCAAGCCGTGGGCCTTCGCGCGGTGGCACTGGGCTGCATTAAGGGCGACTATGGCTGGGACTTCTGGCGAGGCTACAACGAGGTGGCCAGGAAGGCCATGCGAGATTCGAACAGCGGTGCGGTTTCAGCACCGGCATTGGCGCCGGTGTTGCGCTGATCAGCGGCGCATTTAGGGAAGCGCCGAAAAGTGGGCCAGCCCAGCGGCTGGCCTCTTTTTTTTATTGTTGCTTGGCGCCTTCACCCAGGCGACGCCCCATGCCGATGGCGTATGTGGCGGTGCGGGCGGTCAGCATCGGATCGCCCAGGCCTTCAACGCCCTTGGGCATGCGGTTGGGGTCGAAGTTAATGGTCAAGCAGCTGCCGCCGGCATCGGGGGCTACCGAGGTCACTTTTAGGGTGCCGAGCCTCACCTTCTTGCGACCTGCGGGCAAAGGCATGGTGGAGTTGTCGAGTTTGTCGCCCGCTTCGGCCACTTCCAGATTGAAGTTGAAGGCCACTTGGCCAGCAGCCACGCGCTGGCGCAGGTCGTCGAACAGGAAGCTTGCGCCCTTGGCCTTGGCTTCATCCTCGGTCAGGCCTTGCAGGCCGCCCACGGGTTCGAAGACCCACTTGCCGGCGGTCTTTTCGCCCTTGGCATTGGTGAAGGCAAAGCCGTGCACGCCCCAGTAGTTCACGCTGGCATAGCTGGCCGGAATGGGCTGCGAGGCAAACCAGCGGCCCTGCAGCAGCACTTCTGGGTTTGCATCGGCAAAGGCCTTCACCTTGGCTGGGTCTGCAGCCTTGGTGGTGGGGTCAGCCTGCAGTGATTGCAAGCGGCCGAGCAGTTGCGCAGGCGTGGCGGCACCGAATACCGGCGCACTGATATTGCCATGTTGCCAAACTTCGCCGTTCGGCAGGTCGAACTGCAGGGCCATGTTGCGCTGGCTCTTGGCGTTGTCAGGTGCTTTGGGGTTACCGCCGCCTACCGAGAAGCGCACGATCACCGGAATCTTGGCGCCGCTGAAGGCCGAGGCGCTGGAGATGGCCTTGCCCTCAGCGCTGCCTGCGAATTCGCCCATCGCGCAGACGCCCTTGGCGCCGGAGCGGCGATAACCCTCGAACTTGCCGCCGGTGGCTTCGAACTGGTCCACCAGTGCAACGGGGTTGACTGGCGCTGTAGCGGGAGCAGCGGTGTGGCCGCCGGCCAAGACGGCGCCGGTCAAAGAAGCCAGGAGGCTGGCAGCGGCCAGCGAGACGGTGGAAAGGCGAAGGGGCGTGCTTTGAAGCTCCAAGGTTATAGAAGTATGCGCTTATTCACACTTACCGGAGAATCCGGCTGTCAACTTTTCCCGTCCTGCGAATAAGCAAAAGAAGTTTAAACGCCCTTTTCAATCCGACAGGCCCCGAGTGCACCCTGGTCTGAGTATCGTTGCAGCATCGGGGTCGTTGCAGACGTTTGCCGCCTTTTGTTCCAGCGCCTAATAGGGCTATGGACAGCCCGGTACATTATTGAAGTGGGTGAGGTCGCTGCCCAACCCCCCTGCGGGGACGCCCACGCAAGCCACCGATCCCGTCTCTGTGTCCTTCAGCGGCATTCATCCTGCGGTGATCAAGTGGACGGATCCGAGCTGCGGTCGACATCGAGGTTACAGACTGCCGGCGCTCATCAGCGTCGACTTGGCGTCCGGGATGAGCAGCGTTCTGAAGCGATCGTCTTGGCAGGGGCAGGCGCGCTAGGAGACTGAATGTTCAAGCGCATCGACCATATCGAACTGCTGACCGCGTCACCGGACCGTACGATCGACTTCTACTGCAACGCGCTTGGCTTTCACGAACGCGAGCGTAGAAGCATTCCCGAGACGCCGCTCGGCCCGCTCGACCTCGTCTATCTCGAGCTCGGCGGCACCACGCTGGAGGTGATGTGCTATCCCGATGCGAAAGCGATCCCTTCGCGCAGTACGGAGATGCGCCTGGGCTGGCAGTGTCTCGCCCTGGAGGTGGCCAATATGGATGGCGCACTGGCCATGCTGCGCCAAAAGGGCATTGAGGCCACGTGGGGACCGCTCGTGCGCTCAGACTATGCACGCGCCGAGATACGCGATCCCGACGGAAACCCCATCGAATTGCGGCAGTGGTATCAGCGTTAGAAGCCCGAGTGCATAGGAAATTCAAACGCCCTTTTCAATCCGACAGGCCCCGGAGTAAACCAGACATCGCCGCTTGATCCGAGGTCTTGCGGGCCTTGCCCATCCATCCACGGCCGGGGCGTTGTCCAGTAGACAAACATTCTGGATTGATCTATATTTGTAGCCACATTCAGAGGTGAGCTTTAGCTCATGCCAACCTGCCAGCCCCGGCAAGGTGGATAGGCCAACAAGGCCGATGTGGCTGATAAATTTTAATCAGCAACCTTAAGGGGTCGCGCTTTGCGGCGTGGTGGCGAAAGCCCTTCGAATGTGATCGAAGGGCTTTTTTGTTTGTCACCACAGGAGCGCACATGCAACACCACATCACATCAAGCGCTGTAGCCGCTGAACCGTCAGCCTGCGCGCTTGACCAGTCCGCGTTGAAGCGCATCTGCGCAGGCGCGTCTCGACCGTGACAGGCTGAACCAAAAGACAGGCCCATCGGCCTGGTGTTGTACGAAGAGGGGGGAGTTGATCCAGATTGCCATCCCTGACGCATCGTCGAAATGGCTAAACAGGAGATTGAGATGAACTTGCAGTGCAAAGACGGCGACATTGCCGTTGTGACTTGGGACTATCTGGGCTGCGCCAGCAATATCGGGCGCTTGGTGCAGGTGCGAGGTCCTGTCTCAAAGATTGAGGGCGCTTTCTCATGGAGCATTCGCCCAGTTACCCAAGACCCGTTAGCGGTGATGGAGGGAGATCATTCCAAAGTCACATTTGAAGTGGTGGACTGGACCTCACGGGTCACGCACCGCGATGCGTGGATGAAGCCGCTGGACGGGCGAGATGACCTGCTGTGCACCTGGGGCGACCTGCAGATTGATGAACTGGCATCGGAGGAGCTTGTATGAGCACGAAGCACCCTCGCCAGCCTGGTCGTGCACATTCCAACGACGAGGCACACCAGTTATGGGATCACCTCAAGCGGGGGCAGATTCAGCAACCCTTGCTGGCGCTGATTCCCTCCAAGAGGGCTACTGCTAAAGCCGCAGCGCTGGAATACCCGTCCACCGCTGCAGGTGCACAGTCGCCTATCAACCGCCGCAGCCTCACTCGGTGGCGGTTACGTCATCAGGTCATCATGCAGCGGTCTGCGGTATCCAAACTGCGCGACGCCATCGACCAGTTTCTGGCGGTCTCGGTATCGATTGAGGAGGCATGACCATGGGCAAGCCATCTGTTGCAACAGGCATCGACCAACAGTACCGGCCGCAAGGCTACTTCTGGGCGCTCGATAACCATATTCGCCTGGCCAGCGACATCACGGGTGCCGAGCGGCGCGCCGCTTACGAGACTGCTCTTCGTGAAGGTCGCCACGACGCCGCAGAGGCGATCCTCGCCGAGCCTGTGCTCGGTCCATCTGAGCGGCAGATGATCGGGAGTATTCATCCTGCATTCATGGGCGGTGAGTACCTGCCGAACCGCCGGACCGAAGAGGTCGAGATTGCGCGGATCACCATAGCTTCAACCACGCAGGATGTGACCTGCGTGTATGCGCGACGGGGCCGGTCGCGTATCCATTACCGAGCCGTAGATGAGTACGAAGGAACGACGCTTCAAAAATTAAGGCGCACGTCTATTCAGCCTCTCACACTGGGGCAGCTTGCTGATTTTTTCCTTTCCTGTTGGGATCTGATGGACGTGCTCGAGATGAACTTTGCTGACCATGGGTATCCGCGCAGCAGTGTGCACGGGTTCATCGTGGACGCAAGCTCAAGCTTCTATGCGCAGTTCGGGGACCTGATCTCTGAGCGGGTTGATCAGTGGCTGGACGAGAAGGTGGCGGACGTTGAGGCTGAGGAGGGCGACTAGTCACTGTCTCGCACCTGCAGGAAGGATGGTGCGATTGATGTGTCGAAGCCTGTCCGCTTCCGCAGTGATCTGATTTGGCCCGATGAAAGGGCTTCCTACCTTGAAGGGACTCGCTATGGCGAAGGTGAATATCGTGGAAGTGCCGAGGGGGCAGATGTTCGGAGATAAGGGCGCAGCCGTATTCAGTCCCTTTCGGAAGAAGCAATCCGACTCAGAGATCGTTGGATTGACGCCAGAGGAGCGGCTCGCTCAGGGGGCGGAGGTAAGCCTGCTGAAGTTTCTCAGCCAACCTCAGAGTACGGAGAAAAGCGAGAAGGGTCAGTAAGCGGCGCATAGGATTTTCAAACGCCCTTTAAGGGGGATTTGATCCGGCTTGCCGCCCCCGACGTTTCGTCAAAGCGGCTAAACAGGAGATAGCGATGACTGACTTTCGTATTGACAACGTGCGGCAAACGCCTTGGGCCTGCGGGCATCAAGGCGAAGTCTGGTATGCCTGTGTCCATGCCGATGTACACGATGAAGCCGTGATCAATGCGGCTAAGCGCATCGTGGATAAAGCGCTTCCGCAGAAGCTGTCTACTTTTTTTGGTGGGCACTACTACTCATTTGTCACCCGCGAGTACCTGCTGAATCTGCTGTTGTTCCACTACCAAGACCACGAGGTGTTTCCCACCGGTTCGATTTGTATCGTCGACCGTTGGGTGTGGGACGGCCTGAGCTTCAAACGCCTGGGCAAGTGGTTCACCAGTTGGGCCTGGCGGTTCGACACCTCAAGGAAAGAACTCAAGGCCCCGGGCTACTGGATTCAGATCCCCAGCCTTCAAAGCGTCATGGCTGAACCCGCGCCAACCGAGACGCGTTGAAGATCCGGCCCCAGGGTGCAAAGGAGAAGCCAGGTCTGGGCCATAGCCTGAGGCAAAGTACCGCATGTCCATGTAGGCGAGTAGCAGGAAGAGCACGCCCACCAAGCAGTGGCCCAGCCTGGAGATTCGATACAGCCAAACCCCCTGGTGCCGGAACATGAACCGGGCCGTCAGGGGTACCAGGAAGGGCCCCATCAGCAGGGACAAGAACCCCAGCACCAAGGCCCATTCAAAGTAGCTCATCGATCCCCTTCAGCGCCCGAAGTGCCCCCATCGCAATACCGATCCCGAGGCGTGCATCCGTTGCCTGTTCGCGAACGTTGATGCGAACCAGTTTGCCTCCGTGGGTCGCCACCACCCCTTGAGTAAAGGACCGCACGGACGCAATCGCGGTACCGGCGCCCAGTTCGATGCATACAGGCCGCTTCATCTCGCTGAGCAGTTGCTGAACATGCTCTTCTTGCTCGTCATATGGGGTACTCACCCAGTCGCCATCCCAGAACATCAGCAAGTTCGGCCGGGCCATAGCGCCGCAGCTTGGGCATTGAGGCAGAGGCCCGACCCAACGGCACTGTTCCTCGTCAATTTCAGGAAACAGGCTGTGGGCAGACCACGGTGGTGTTGCGCACTCCGTGCACTGCAGCCGGTGAATCGACCCATGGCACTCGTGCACCACACGCGGGTCGAATCCCGCCGCCTGAAAGTGGCCATCCACATTTGAGGTGAACACGATGCCGGGCCTATGCGCACGATCCATCCACTTTTTCAGGATGTCAAAGCCTGCGTGCGGTAGCGTGCGCCGGTACAGCATCAGGCGGTGGCCGTAGAAGCCCCAGGCCAGCGTGGGGTCAGATTGAAAGGTCAGTGGGCTGGCCACTTCCTCAAAGCGCAGGCCCGCAGCCGACAGTGCGGGGTAAGCGCGCCAGAAGCCCTCGGTGCCG